>Ga0315282_10002237_pt1 | contig 35895 bp, 39 predicted proteins | sample YL17G07_20_MG_FD_203693 | JGI IMG/M metagenome (GOLD analysis project Ga0315282, IMG submission 203693) | Sediment microbial communities from Yellowstone Lake, YNP, Wyoming, USA - YL17G07_20 | ecosystem: Environmental > Aquatic > Freshwater > Lake > Sediment | place: USA: Wyoming | collected...
TCCACGGCCGCCCGGGTGGCGTTCAGGGCGTCCTCGACGCGGGCCTTCTTCTCCTTCATGGCGACCTCGGTGGGGGCGCCCACCTTGATCACGGCCACCCCGCCCGCCAGCTTGGCCAGCCGCTCCTGCAGCTTCTCCCGGTCGTAGTCCGAGGTGGTCTCCTCGATCTGGGTGCGGATCTGCTTGATCCGGCCCTGGATTTCCTTGTCCTTGCCGGCGCCCTCGATGATGGTGGTGTTCTCCTTGTCCACGAGGACCTTCTTCGCCCTCCCGAGGTCTTCCAGCTTGACATTCTCCAGCTTGATCCCCAGCTCCTCGGAGAGGACCTCGCCGCCGGTCAGGGTGGCGATGTCCGTCAGCATCTCCTTGCGGCGGTCGCCGAACCCCGGGGCCTTCACGGCGCAGGTGTTCAGGGTCCCCCGCAGCTTGTTGACCACGAGGGTGGCCAGGGCCTCCCCATCCACCTCCTCCGCAATGATCAGCAGGGGCCGGGCCAGCTTCGCCACTTGCTCCAGGAGGGGCAAGAGGTCTTTCAGGCTGCTGATCTTCTTCTCGTGCAGCAGGATGTAGGGGTCCTCGATGACCGTCTCCATCCGGGCCGGATCGGTTACGAAATACGGCGAGATGTAGCCGCGGTCGAACTGCATCCCCTCGACCACCTCCAGGGTGGTCTCCACCCCCTTGGCCTCTTCCACGGTGATGACGCCGTCCTTGCCCACCTTCTCCATGGCGTCGGCGATGAGGTCGCCGATCGTCTTGTCGTTGTTGGCAGAGATGCTGGCGACCTGGGAGATTTCCTTTTTGCCCTTGGTGGGTTTGGAGAGTTTCTTGATCTCCGCGATCACGGCCTCGACCGCCTTGTCGATGCCCCGCTTCAGGGCCATGGGATTGGCCCCGGCAGTGACGTTCTTCATGCCTTCCCGGACGATCGCCTGGGCCAGAACCGTCGCCGTGGTGGTCCCGTCCCCGGCCACGTCGGAGGTCTTGGAGGCCACCTCTCGCACCATCTGCGCACCCATGTTCTCGAAGCGATCCTCCAGCTCGATCTCCTTGGCCACCGTGACCCCGTCCTTGGTGATGGTGGGCGCGCCCCACTTCTTATCCAGGACGACGTTCCGCCCCTTGGGGCCGAGCGTCACCTTCACGGCGTTGGCCAGCTTGTCCACGCCGCCCATGATGGCCCGGCGGGCTTCTTCATCGTAGAGCAACTCTTTGGCCGGCATTGTGCGTTTCTCCTTCTCGGATGTCGAAGAATCCGTGAACTTGCCCCTTCGGCCCGGGGTTTGCCCCCAGCCGGGGCGGCGTTACTGCAGGATGCCCAGGACGTCCTCCTCGCGCATGATGAGGTGCTCCTCGTCGGCCACCTTCACCTCGGACCCGGAGTACTTGCCGAAGAGGATCTTGTCGCCAACCTTGACCTCCATCGGGATCCGCTTGCCGTGTTCGTCCAGCTTGCCTGGGCCCACGGCGATCACTTGCCCCTCCTGGGGCTTTTCCTTCGCGGTATCGGGGATGATGATCCCGCCCTTCTTCGCCTCGTGCTCCTCCAGGCGCTTCACCAGGATGCGGTCCTGCAATGGCTTGATCTTCTTCATGGTGCGTCACTCCTTTTGGCAGCTGGTATGGATGGATCGGGCCACCCCTGAAGCCAGTCTCTGCGATGTGGATGGCAACTCAAAGTACCTGCGCGACCTCTACGGAAGGTCCGTCACGTAACTATCCATCTTGGCCAGGATCGCGCGGATGGTCTGCGAGCCACGCGCCTCATCCGCGGCAAACTCATCCAACCTGCCGCGGAGGATCGCATCCGAGGTCAGCCGGCCTGCCTGCCGGTACAGCGCGTGCAAGTTCTCCGTTTCTTCCAAGTCCTGGATGAGCTTGGTGGCCGTCAGTGTCCCGGGGCGACGAGCGGGGGATGCGGCTGCCGCCAGGGTGGTCCCGCACCCGATCTCGCGCGCAAGCGCGTGGGCATTCTGGCGGTCCCGCTCGGCCACCGCCTCCAGGCTCAGCCGGTGGGGGCCAAAGCGCAACGCTCGCGCCCGCTCGGCCAGATGGCACGCCAGCGCCGTTTCCTGCCGGCAGATGCTGGTCAGGAGCGCCTGCAATCCATCCGCATCGCCCGGGCCGTTCCCCCTGAGCCAACCGTCCGGCCACGATCCCCCCTGTGAGACAATCCTCATCGTGTTCACCTTATCTCCGCCGCCAGGCGGCCGGGGCGCGTGGCTACCCCGCCTCCCCGCGGTCGCAGAACGCTTCCGCGGCGGTTTTCGCCTGCATCTGACTCTTCCAGGGTCCGCCCAGGACCGGCCGATCGCCCCCCGCATCCTTCTCCGCCGCGCGGGCCTTGGCCCACCACACGCCCTCCTCCTGCAACGTCGTGATCGTGTAGCGCTGGTACGGGTAGCTCGTTCCCACCTCGTCCATAGTGGCTCTCTTTCTCACCCCCACCAGGGGATTTCCCCCGACCTGGCACGAGGCCGAAAGACCGAGCTCAATCCCCCCTGGAGTCCCGAAACCCTCCTCCGCTTAGGCGCTGGGGGGCCCCACTTTCATGTTCGCGGCCCGCGGTCCCTTGTCCCCCCTCTCGACATCAAACTCGACGGCTTGCCCTTCCGTCAGTGCGTCGAACTCCTCCCCCTGGAGAGCGGACCTGTGAAAGAAAAGTTCGACGCCATCGGATCCCTGAATGAACCCAAAGCCTCGCTCCCTGACCAGCTTCTTGATCGTGCCCGTTGCCATTGCCTTTTCTCCTCTCTGGACCTCCGTCCGGCACTCGTTACGTTTCCAAACACCTACCCACCACGATGATCCTCGCGGCAGCTTCGAGCCCCGCGCTCCCGGCCTCCCTCTCAGGACAGCTTCGCGCCTGCAAGCAGGGCCTGCAACTCGTCTCGCTCGACCACCTCTTTCTCCAGGAGTCGTCGCGCGAGCTGATCGAGGAGGCCTCTCTTTTCCGTGAGGAGGGCGCTGACCTTCACGTGCGCCTCGACCAGGATGCGGCTCGCCTCGGCGTCGATGAGACGCGCCGTGTCTTCACTATGCTCGCGCGGCGGGGGCAGGCCCGGGAGGAGGCCCGTCCGTCCGCCTCCGTCGAAGGTCATCAGGCCGATCTTCTCGCTCATCCCGTACTGGGCCACCATGTGCCGCACCAGGTCGGTGGCCCTCTGGAGGTCGTTCTGGGCGCCGGTCGAGACATCGCCAAAGATGATCTCCTCGGCGGTCCGGCCTCCCAAAAGGACGCACAGCCGATTGAACAGCTCTGACCGGGTCATCAGGTACCGGTCCTCCGTCGGGAGCTGCTGCGTATAGCCTAACGCCGCGATCCCCCGCGAGACGATCGAGATCTTCGAGACCGGGTCGGCTCCCGGCAGGAACTCCGCCGCCACCGCGTGCCCGGCCTCGTGGGTGGCCACGATCTCCCGCTCCTTCGCGCTCATCACCCGGGTCTTCTTCAGCCCGGCGACCACCCGGTCGATGGCCTCATCGAAGTCGGTCATCCCGACCGCCTCCTTGCCCTGGCGGGCGGCCAGGAGGGCGGCCTCGTTCACGATGTTCGCCAGGTCCGCGCCCACGAAGCCGAACGTCTTGGCGGCGATGATGGCCAGATCCACCTCCTGGGCCACCGTCACCCCCTTGGCGTGGACCCGGAGGATCGCCTCGCGCCCCTTCAGGTCCGGCCGGTCCACCAGCACCTGGCGGTCGAAGCGGCCGGGCCGTAGCAGGGCCGGGTCGAGGATCTCCGGCCGGTTCGTGGCCGCCATGATGATGACGCCGTTGTTGGTGTCGAACCCGTCCATTTCCACGAGGAGTTGGTTGAGCGTCTGCTCCCGCTCGTCGTGGCCGCCCAAGGGGTTCATGCCCCTGGCCTTGCCCAGGGCATCCAGTTCGTCGATGAAGATTATGCTCGGCGCATGCTGCATCGCCTGGGCAAACAGATCCCGGACCCGCGCGGCGCCGACCCCGACGAACATCTCCACGAAGTCCGAGCCGCTCAGGCTGAAGAACGGCACCTTGGCCTCTCCCGCCACGGCCTTCGCCAGCAGGGTCTTGCCCGTCCCGGGAACGCCGACCAGCAGGACCCCTTTCGGGATCTTCCCGCCCAGCCGCTGGAAGCGTTCCGGCGTCTTCAGGAACTCGACGACTTCGACCAGTTCGGCCTTGGCCTCGTCGATGCCGGCGACGTCGCTGAAGGTCACCCCCGTGTCTTTCTGGACATAGACCTTGGCCTTGCTCTTGCCAATGGCCATGAGCCCGCCCAGGCCACCTGCCCCTCCCATCTTCTTCATGGCGAAGCGCCAGACGAGGAAGAAGAGCCCCATGGGGAGCAGCCAGCTCAGCAGCGTCGGGAGCCAGGTGCTCGTCACCTCCCCCCGGAAGTTGACGTTGGCCTGCCGGAGATCCTGCACGAGCGTTGGGTCGTCCACCCTGACCGTCATGAACTGCTGCTCGCCTTTTCCGGACTTGGTCAACGCTTCGAACCGTGCCTTGGGGAGCAGCCCCTCGAGCCCGTCCAGCTTCAGGCGCCCCGTGATGAACTTCGCGCCGATCGCCAGGTCGCTGACCTTTCCCTTCTCCACCAGGGTCTTGAACTCGCCATAGGAGAGGGTTTCGACGTGCGGCGCAAAGACGTAGTCCTGCAGCGCCGTCAGGATCAGAAACGCGGCGAGAAAGTACCAGAGGGAGGCGATATGCTTCTTGTCCACGCCAGCTTCTCCTCGATGCGAAATCGCCACCGTCGTGGCGTGCTACCGGTCGCCCCGTCGCCGAAGGTTCTTCTGGTCGTCTGGTAGCGGGAAGATCTGTTGGCCTCGGTGCTCCCAATACAGGAGATGGAACGTGCCGCGCGTGACCTGCGCGGCCTCCGCATCGCCCGTCAGGAGCCGGGTGCGCAGGGCCGCGGTTCGGTCGCAGGCTCTTCGCAGCCACGCGTTCCGGCCGCCCAACGCCAGCGTGGGGATCCTCGGTTTCTGCATCCGATCCATGGCGCGCTCTATCGCTCCGGGACGGGTTGTCCGGTCCGGCGCGCCATCCGGTGGCGGCAGACCACGGTCTCTGGGTCCACCACGCGGACGCCTCCGCCTTCGGAGCAGTGGCGGCAGGACAAATTCAGCGGGTGGAAGTACCAATAGCGCACGTCAACCCTGCCTTCGTGGCCGTCGGGGCAGAGATGGAAGAGGGGATCGGCCGCCAGGGCGGCGTCGACGTCGCGCATCGCCAGGTCGGTGATCGCCATCGTGGGCCACCGGCAGGGAGAAGGCGCGGTCTCCCTCAGGCCCTCGAAGGGGCGCGCCTCACTCGGAATGACGGCTGTGCCGAGTCCGCCGCTGCCTTCGTTCTCACGTATCCTGTCCACGTTCTGCCTCCATCTTCTGGCCTGCGCCACCTTTCGAGGCGGCATTCCCCGCGAGGGGAGCCTTGCCGCCCTCCTCCAGGTCTTTCTTCGCCGCCTCCTGGTAGGGTTTGGAGCGATAGTCGGTGGTGTAGAAGCCCGACCCCTTGAAGAGAAACCCGGCGCCCGAGCTGATCAAGCGGTCCACCTTCCTCCCGCAGTGCGGGCACCGCCTGAGCGGAGGCGCCGTGATGCCCTGACGCGCTTCGAACCGTTGCGCACAGGAGCGGCATTGGTATTCGTAGGTAGGCACTGCCACGTCCCCCTGTAACTCACACCCCAGACAGCTCCGGCCGCCGCGCCGCTCTCCGCCGCGAAACGACCCGCTGAGGTGTGAGGGTTACGTCCCTAGGCGTACCCGTACCCGTGGGGAGGCGCCAAGCCCGGGCCCTCTGTGCCGATGGCGGCTGGGAACCGCCGTCAGACGACCCCCAGCCACCCCAGATACTCCGCTCCGCCTTACTGGCCGCCGATCGCCACGGTGAAGTTGACCGACTCCTCCTTGTACGGAGACGGGATGTACGCGAGCTCGAGGCGGATCTCCTTCAGCTTCTTCGCCTTCAGGGCTTCGGCGGGGAAGTCCACATCCAGGGACTGGGTCGCATCCTTCCCGGGGTCGAGCGTCTCAGCGCCGTACGTGGCGAACTTGATGGTCGGCTCGGTCCGTGCCTCCTCGAGCTTGATGGGCTGCCCCTGGACATCGATGTACAGGATCTTCCCGGTGATCAGGCGGACGGCCTGATTCTTAGAGCTATTCGTCAGCTTGAGCGTCCCGGTGAGCTTCGCCGGGGAGACAAGGCGGCCAGAGGCCTTCTCGACCCGCTCCGTGACCTTCATCTCCTTGACCTCGCCCGTGAGAATCCCGGCCTTCACCGTCATCGAGGCCGGCGTCACCGTGTAGACTTTATCCTCGATCACCACTGGCGGTCCTGACGGTTGCTGGGAGCAGCCGAGGGTCATCGCCGCCACCATGGTCACCATCATCACACCTACCCATTTCCACATCGCCGCTCCTCCTGCGATCGCCGGCTGCCACCACGCGACCGCGCCTGAAGACCCCCCGCCAGGGTCCTCGTCTCCCGGCTCCGACGCGCCAACGGCCCTCTCGCCGCGGGCGAGCGGCAGGTTACCCTTGGGCGGACCGGGCCCGACTGGCGCGTACCGGAGAGGCCATCAGTCGCCTCTCCCTTCCTCGTGATAGGTCAGCGAGAGGGGTCGCCGCGCGCGTCGCCCCCGTACCGGAGGGTTTCGCCTGGATGGGCGGGTGCTGTGGGGGCTCCTGGCGGAGGGCGGAGCGGCAGTCGTCCCGTCCCCGTCTTGCCCTACCAGGATGGCCGCCAGCATTTCGATGGCCCGCTTGTCGAGGGCCCGGTCGTCGATGATGATCTGGGTGTTGCCGTCGGCGAGCCGCCGGACCCACTCGGCGGCCTGGGTAGAGCAGACGATGACCTCCACCTGCCGCACCAGGCGGCCCAGCGCGGGCCCTTCCGTGGGGCATGCACCCACCAGCGCGATGTTCGTCAGGCCGGCGCTGACGATCGAGTGTTCCAGGTTGTGGGTGGTCTCGGGGTCTGCAGAGACTACGCCTACACGGGTCCCCGGTGGGAGCTGGGCCAGGCGCCGGAGGGTCTCGAGATGCGCCTCCGCGAGGAGCGGGATGATCGGAATCCCCCTGCCGCCCAGCAGGCGCTCCACCTCCGGGAGATGGAAGAAACTCGTGACCGCGGCCGCCCAGGGGTCGGCTCCCTTCCTACGCCGCACGGCTGCCGCCAGCTCCCCGGGCAAGACCTTGTCGATTTGGATCGGGAGGCGGGCCTCGAGCTCCTTGGCAAAAAAGTCGAGCGCCGAGTTGCTGCATTCCACCAGGAGGACCTTGACCGCCTCGCGGAGCGGGGCGGGCCTCACCCTGGCCAAGCTCAGGACGCCCACGGCCAAGTCGTCGGCGGTCATCCCCAGGGCCGCGGCCTGGATCACTACTTCCTTCAGGAAGGCCTCGCGGAGGGTGGGGGAGGGGCGGGTGGGCGGATCGTGGGCCACGAACATGCCCTTCCCCCGCCGGGCCTGCACATACCCATCGCGCTTCAGATCCTCGATGACCCTTGCAACGGTATTGGGGTTGATGCCCAGGAGGCCGGCCAGCTCGCGGATGCTGGGCAGCGCTTGGTCCCTCGGGAAGCCGCCGCCCTGGATGAAGTGCTTGAGTTGTTCCGTCAGTTGACGGCGGATCGGGATTGGGCTGTGATCATCCACATGCAGTTGCATCCGGCCTCCTTTGTAACTGTACTAGGAGGATAGTACAGCAATACAGTTCTGTCAAGTGCCAAAAACGTGCCTTCCCGCCGTTACTGGCCCATAGTCTGCTGGCGGCCGCGGCCCCTCAGGGGGCCTCTCGCCGGGAATGGCTCCCGGCTTAGGGGAAATGCGGATTGCGGAATAGCGAATGCGGAACACCCAGGGGGTACCCGAATGCGGAATGTGACGTCGGAATCGATCGATGCGGCGGCGCCTCCACGTTGAAGCCTGGCACCTTCTTTCGTGGATTCCGTCGCGGACTCTCCCCCATGCCCCTGTGCGCCTCAGCTCCCCTGCTCCCCATCGCAGGTCTCCGGCCCTTTTTCTTTGATCCCATCGCCGGAGGCTGAGCGCTGATCGCTGACGGCCGATAGCTGTATTTGCGCCTTGACTTCACCCTCCGACGAGAGGTAGCGTCGTGCCCGGTTGATCAAAGTACCTCGGCGACTGACCCGGAGGGGGCGGCCATGCCGGGTGGAGGAATCCTGCGGTGTGAATCTGACGGCCCTTTGGGGACTATGATCCTCAGAGGGCCGCCGTGTTTCTGAAGCGGATGTCCTCTGGGGAGGGGCTTAGCAAGTGTCCTACGTTCCCCGCTAGGGAAGTTGCGGAGCCAACAGAGAACAACCGCGGCAACCGTCCTATGCCCCCCATTGCTGGGTGCCTCGAAGCAGGGGCGTGGGCAAGACGGAATGGCGAGGTGGCGCAAGATGAGGACAGGGACGAACGAGCTGCGGGCGCTGCTGGTCCTGCTGTTGCTGGCGTGGATCGCCGGCAGCGGTTGCTCTTTGCTGCGCCGCTCTGCCCTCAATCAGGTCGCCGACGCCGTCGCCGGCGGCGGCATGACCTTCGCCAGCGATGAGGACCCGGATCTGGTCAAGGCGGCGACCCCCTTCAGTCTCAAGCTCATGGAGAGTTTGCTGGCGGAGAGCCCGCAGCACCAAGGCCTGCTGTCCGCCGCGGCGAGCGGCTTTACACAGTATGCCTTTGCCTTCGTGCAACAGGAGGCCGACGAACTGGAGGCGCGCGACCTGGCCGCCGCCGAGGCGTTGCGGACGCGGGCCAGGCGCCTCTACCTGCGCGCGCACACTTACGGCCTGCGCGGCCTGGAAGTGAATCACCCCGGCTTTCCCAATGCCCTGTTGGCCAATGCCAGAACCGCGGTGCGCGCCGCCGCCACGGCTGATGTGCCGCTCCTGTATTGGACCGCGACCGCGTGGGCAGCGGCCATCTCCCTTTCCAAGGACAACCCTGGGCTCGTCGCGCAGATCCCGGCCATGGAAGCCTTGATGGACCGGGCGCTGGAACTGGACGAAACTTATGGTCGCGGGGCGATTCACACGTTTCTGGTCACGTACGAAATGAGCCGCCAGGGCGCGCCCGGCGATCCCGCGGCGCGTGCCCGCGAACACTTCGAGCGGGCGATGGCGCTTTCGGAGGGGGAAAACGCCGCGCCGCTGGTGGCTCTGGCCGAGACGGCGGCGGTAAAACAACAGGACGTGAAGGAATTTGAGTCGCTGCTGAACCGGGCGCTGGCGATTAATCCTGATGCCAACCCCGAGACGCGGCTCCTGAATTTGGTCATGCAACGGCGAGCGCGCTGGCTCCTGTCGCGGAAGGCGGAATTGTTTTTGATTGTGGACGAGTGAGGCGCGCCACATGCAAAGCCACAGCGCGGCGAAGTTGCAGCCGAAGGGACCGTTCCCGACGATCGCAACCATTGCGAGTGAATTGGCGTCAAGGAAAACAACGAAAATGAACGGACTAACGCGAAGGAAATTTTTCCCCGCCGCGCTGGCGTTGGGACTGGGCGCCGCGTTGGGCTCCCCCGACCACGTCTTCGGCGCCGGTGGCCCGGTGAAGGTGCGGCTGGGTACCATCGCCCCGAGAGGCTCCTCGTATGCCAAACACCTTCTGGCCATGGGCGAACAATGGCGGCAAGCGCCGGGTGGGGGCGTGCTGCTGACCATTTATCCGGACGGCACGATGGGCACCGAGGCCGACATGGTTCGCCGCATGAGGTTGGGCCAGTTGCAGGCCGGGATGCTGACCGCGATGGGCCTGGCGGATATCGAGCCGGCCGTCACCGGCCTCCAAAACCTGCCGATGATGTTCCGCTCGCTGGAGGAAGTGGATTACATCGGCGAGAAGCTGCAACCGATGCTGGAAAAGCGCCTGGAGGAAAAGGGATTCGTGGTGCTGTTTTGGGGCGACACCGGCTGGGTGCGGTTCTTTTCCAAACAGCCCGTGATCCGGCCCGACGATTTGAAGAAGACCCAATTGTTCGTCTGGGCCGGCAGCGCCGTCGAAGTAGACACGTACCGCTCGATCGGCTTCAATCCCGTCCCGTTGGAGACGGTGGACATCCTGCCCAACTTGCAGACCGGTTTGATCAACGCGGTCCCGTTGCCGCCGAGCATCGCCTTGGCCGGCCAGGTGGATGGCGCGGCGCCCCACATGCTCGATCTGGACTGGGCACCGCTGGTCGGCGCGGCGGTCATTACCAAGAAGACCTGGGATGCCATACCACCGGAGGGGCGGGAAGCCTTGCGCAAAGCGGCCACGGAGACCGGCAGGCTCATCAAGGCCGACGGCCGGCGCGAGAGCGTGGAATCGGTCGAGGCCATGCGCAAGCGCGGCTTGAGGGTCCACTCGGTCACCCCGGAAGTCGAGGCCGAGTGGCGGCGGGAGGCGGAAGCGGCGTATCCCAGAATCCGCGGGGTGATTGTTCCGGGGGATATCTTCGACGAGGTGGTCAAACAGCTGAAAGCCTACCGCGCCGCGCGGGCAGGGGACAAAAAATGAGCGGCGAGGACCATAGCGGTGCACCCGGCCCGGTCCAGCCCGTCCCGGCAGGCGACGGCCGGCGCCGCTGGCTGCGGGAGGTCGAAAACCTCCTGGTCTCGCTCGCGCTGGCTGCCTTGGTGCTCCTGCCGCTGGGGGAAATCGTCCTGCGCAAAGTGTTCCAAACCGGCATCAGCGGCGCGACCGCCTTTCAGCAACATTTGACGCTGCTCATCGGGCTGCTGGGCGGGGCGCTGGCGGCGCGCGACCGCCGCCTGCTCGCGCTCTCGACCTTGACGACTTTTCTCAAAGGGTGGTGGCAGGTTCTTGCGCGCGTCTTCAGCGGTGCCTTTGCGGCGGGCATCAGCGTGTTTCTCTGCGTGGCGGCGGCGCAACTGGTGCAGACGGAAAAAGAAGCCGGCAAGATTCTGGCGTACGGAATTCCGCTCTGGACCATCCAGTCGGTTATGCCCGTGAGTTTCGGCGTGATTGCGCTCCGTTTGCTTTGGGGTGCGGCGGAAGGCTGGCGCGGACGGCTGGGCGCACTGCTGCTGGCCGGCGGCCTGGTGTGGACAGGACTCCAGCCGCCGATCGCGCCCGAGGCGCTGGTCCTGCCCGCCCTGTTAACGCTGCTCCTGGCCGTCGTTCTCGGCGCGCCGATCTTTGTGCTGTTGGGCGGCGCGGCGCTGATTCTGTTTTGGGGGCAAGACCTGCCCATCGCATCCATTTCGCTCACGCATTATTCCATGGTGACCAACCCCACGCTGCCGACGGTCCCGCTGTTCACGCTGGCCGGGTATTTCCTGGCGGAGGGCGGCGCGTCGAAACGGCTGATCCGGGTCTTTCAGGCCTTGTTCGGACAATTTCGCGGCGGGCCGGCGATCGTCACGGTCCTGGCCTGCGCATTCTTCACCTCCTTCACCGGCGCGTCGGGCGTGACGATTCTCGCGTTGGGCGGACTGCTGATGCCGGTGCTGATGGGCGCGGGGTATTCGGAGCGTTCCACGTTGGGGTTGCTCACCGGCTCCGGCGGTCTCGGGCTGCTGTTCCCGCCTTCGCTCCCGTTGATTCTCTACGCCATTGTGGCCAGCCTGAATAAGGCTGGCGGAGTGACCATCGAAAAGATGTTTCTCGGCGGCCTCGGCCCGGGGCTGCTGTTGGTCGCTATGGCCGCGGGGTTGGGCATTCGTCTGGGCCCGAAAGAAAAAGCCGGCCGGCCCGCCTTTGATGGCGTCGAAGCGGGCCGCGCGATTTGGGCCGCCAAATGGGAACTGCTGCTGCCCGTCGTGGCGCTGGTCGCGTTGTTTGGCGGGTTGGCCACGCCGGTCGAAGCGGCGGCGGTCACGGCGCTATATGCGTTCGTGGTGGAAGCCTTCGTCTATCACGATTTCAAGCGGGCGCGAGAGATTCCACGCGTCATGGCGGATTGTGGTCTCTTGGTGGGTGGCGTGCTGCTCATCTTGGGTGTGGCGCTGGGCTTCAGCAATTACCTGATCGACGCCCAGATTCCCACCCACGCGGCCGAATGGGTCACCGGCGCGGTGAAGTCCAAGTATGCCTTCCTGCTTGCGGTCAACCTGTGCCTGCTGGCGGTGGGCTGCGTGATGGACGTGTATTCCGCCATCGTGGTGGTGGTGCCGCTCATCGTGCCGCTGGGCCTGGCCTACGGCATTGACCCCATCCACCTGGGCATCATTTTTCTGGCGAACATGGAGCTGGGACTGTTGACCCCGACGGTAGGCATCAACATCTTTCTGTCCTCGTATCGGTTCGGCAAACCGGTGCTCCAGGTGTCACGGGCTGTCATCCCGATGCAGTGCGTGCTGGTGATCGGCGTGCTGTTGATCACCTATCTGCCGTCGCTCACGACGCTTCTGCCGCGCTGGTTTGGACGGTGAAAGCGGCGGGGAATCGATCCTGCTCCTCCTCGGGGCGGTGCCGGCACGGTGGCCGGACGGATGTTATACCCTCCTCCGGTTGATCGTCTGCGGGACGGCGGTATGCCTGGGGTTCCTGGCCTCTCTCCTCTTTAACCCGATCCTCCCTGTCCGGACGCGGCGGTCGGACTGGGTGCCCTTCGATATGGGAGCAGCCGTGCTTCTCGCTGTGGCGGCGACCCAGTTCGGTCGCAGTCGAAGCCGACAAAACATGAGCACACGAGGTCTCGAACCCAAGCCTTGCAGCTCGGAAGCAGCCCGGTAGGCGTGTAGAGAAGTACGGCCATGCACCCGATCAAGTCAGTATTCGCTGGCCTTATTGTGGGGCTGATCGCCCGTGACCTCTCCTTATTGTCGGGAGCACTCCTCACTGTCTTGCTAGCTGTCGTGCTGTATGTGTGGGACGTGATTCGGTTCGTAGCGGAGGAAGGGGCGTGGGTGGGGATGAAAAATGCCCAAGAAGGATTCTCGCCTGTAGCGGGACGGCCCGGAAAGATGGTGCTTTTCTTGATCGGCGTGGACACCATGATCATCGCTCTCGTTGGTGCATCGACCTACTGGGTGGTAGGCTGGCGGCGCGAGGCGTCACTCGTCAGGGAGACGGCCAGGGGACACCGGAAATATAAGACGCCTCCTGATCCGGGCTGTCTCCCCCCGGACACCAGCGTGTCAGTGCCGGATCGGAGCGAGCGAAGCTCCCTCGGATGGGCTGTCAGCACGTCCACGCCGTCCTTCATCAAGGGATTCTTAGCGAACTTGTCCGCCAAAGGCGGATAGGCGGGTTGAAAGAGGAAGGGTCAGGCCACGGGGAGTTCAGGATATGAACCCCGATACGCCTCCAGCAGCGTCTGGACCCAGCGAACGGGGTCGCGGAATGCGCGCTCCTGAACAGCGGCCACGACATCCCGCCAGTCCTGTTCCCGCTTCACGTACTCCTGGATGACCTCTTGGTGTGCTGCAAGATAGCCTTCCAGCTCGCCCCAGCGTGCCTGGATCTCCTGCCGTTTCTCGACGTAGGCCGTGCGGTATTCCTCGACCATCCGATGGAGCATGGAGCGCGCTTCGCTGGGATCGGGGGCCCGCAGATGCTGCCACAGGGAGAGAAAGATTGGCTCAACGAATCCGAAGCGAAACCCGCCGATGTCATGAAACAGCTCATAATTGTGGATCGAGATAACCTCTCCGGAGCGCGTCAGGATGTGATGCGGATCCCGTAGGATGGTCCCCAAGACATCTCCCAGCGCGTCATGGCGGGCCACACCTCGGATGGCCAACGGCCAGAGGCGCCCCACGTCGTCCTGCGACAAGTCCTCAGCATCGAGACGGATCGCTTCTAGGGGGATTTCCAGCAGAACCTGCGCGCCGGTCAGGAGCCTGTGGATGTACGTTGTGCCTGTGCGGACGTGGAAGAGCCGCGCCACCCCGGCATAGAGTTCCTCGGCCGAGGGCGCGAAGTGAGATACTTCGAATGGGCAGCGGCGACCGTCGGGGACTCGGAGCGTGACGGCCGCCTCAGCGTGCACTTTGGAGAGCGCCACCAGATCCACAACCTCGAACTCGTGGGTGGACAGGCCCGCCGCATCGAGAAGTGCCAGGATCGGTCCCCGTAGATTATTGGCATCGATCTTCAAGGCGAAGAGTCGCGCCCGGGCCCAGGTCGGCAGGGCGTTGAAGGCTTCCAGGGCCCACTTGAAATGAAAGTCGGTAGGCTCCAGAGGCCGAATGCGGAGGTTCGTTGGGTCCAGCAGGCGATCAATGCCTGCCTCCCACTTGCCAGTCCAGACCTCTTCGATGAAGCGAGACGGGTGCGGGACGCCGAGGGCCTTCAGGACCGACTCGCGCCGGTCGCGCGTCCTGGCCTCCTCGGGCAGCGACAAGAATGCTTGGATCTCTTGGAGGAGCGTGCCCATAACGAGCCTCCGGAAAACGGGATGTCGCTCGATAAGTTCGATTTCTACTGCGGGAGGTTACCTCTTTTGTATCTTTGCCGCTTTGGGTTCCCCGCTGCGGGCATGCTCGCACCGCAAGGGATCGTTCGTCAAGTAATTGTCGATAATTGGGGACGTCACTAACTATGTCAATTGGCAGCCTCGGGCAATGTTCCCTGGGCTGCGGGTGCCACCTCGCAAGACCGAGCGGTCCGCGCGATACTCCTTCCGGTCATTTCTATTGATTTTGTTGATGGTCCGTGTCGGGCGAGCCAGGGCTGGAGAGGACAGGGCAGATGCAGAGCACGAAGAAACCCGACGTGGTGTCCCCAGCGGGATTCGAACCCGCGTTATCGGCTTGAAGGGCCGATGTCCTAGGCCGGGCTAGACGATGGGGACTGTCTTGGGCAGAGGTGCCCGGGGGCCGAGGGGCACGGGAGCATGAAACAGCGGGGACCTTATAGCACAGGAGCGCCTTGGTGCCAAGTCCGTCCGCGCAATGACCAATGGCCGACTCTCAGCGCCCGATTGCCGGGGGGCGTCGAAGTCAAAAGATCGTGTACGGGCGCACATTTTCGTTGACGAATGGCAAGGGGAACATTAAGGTATCAGACTATTCCCCTGTGCCCTGAAGCCTGGGGCGGGATATGGAGGTCTTGGATGGCCAAGCCTGGAACCGGACACGGCCAGGGCCATGCGGGCGGAGGCCAAGGGGCCGAGGTTCCGCGACAATACGTGAACTTCGCCTTCTATCGTGTGGACCCAGCGTGGCGACGCCTGCCCCAGCACGAGCGGGAGGCAGGAAAGAAAGAGTTCAGGGCTGTCGTGGAGGAGTACGCCTCGGAGATGCTCATCCTCCCCTATACGCTGGTGGGGGTCCGGGCGGACGCGGACCTCATGCTGTGGCGCATCGCGTTCGATCTGGACCTCCTGCAGCGGATGGCGACGAAACTCCTGGCGACCGGGCTGGGGACGTATCTCGCGCCGGCCTACTCCTACCTGGCCATGACGAAACGGTCGATCTACGTCGACAAGCTGGACCCCGACCATCCGGCCGACCGGACGCGCATCGTGCCGGGAAAATCCAAGTACCTGTTCGTCTACCCGTTCGTGAAGACCCGGGACTGGTACCGGATGACCCAGGCCGCACGCCAGGGCATGATGGACGAGCACATCCAGGTCGGGACGAAGTATCAGTCGGTGAAGCTGAACACCACCTACTCCTTCGGCCTGGACGACCAGGAGTTCGTGGTGGCATTCGAGACGGACAGGCCGGGGGATTTCCTGGACCTCGTCATGGAGATGCGGGGGACCGAGGCGAGTCGGTTCACCCTGCGGGACACGCCGACCTTCACCTGCCTGGCGCGGAGCCTGGGCGAGGCCTTGGACAGCCTGGGATGACGGGGGGCTGCCATGCAGTGTCGGCACACGGTGCCGGACTGGCACCGGTACGTGGATCCCGCGGGGGACGCGGCCCCCATTTTTGCCGCGTGCCGACTGCTGGTGAAAGAGGGGCAGCCGGCGCGCGATCCCCGGGGCATCGCCTGCACCTACTGGGGGCACCAGCGGGATTGCCCGCTGTTCGAGGGCGCGGGGGGCGGGGCCAGGACGGAACCGAGAGCCGCCGAGCGGCCCGCCTCCAGAGATGTGCCCGTGGCAGTGGGCGCGGTCTGGCCGGTCCGGGCGCCCGGGGCCAGGGACGGCGTGCGGCTCGCCCTGATCGGGTTGGGAGCGGCTTCGATCATTCTGATGCTCTCGATCGTGGCGGTCGGCCTCGCCGTTCTCCGCGGGAAGTGGGGCCCTGCCGGCTACCTGCACCTCGTGTGGGTGGCAGCGGCGATATCGATCGCGACCCACGTCCTGGCGACGCTCCGGACGTGGGCCCGGCGATGAGGGGAAATACGGACGCTGGGGCATCGGTCCTCCATTCGTTTCAGCGGACCGGCAATCTCATCGGGACGCGCTGGCCGGTGCGTGTCCTGGGGTGGCTGGGTTGGTGCAGAGAAAGGAGAGTGGCATGAACAAACGGTGGTTGGGGACGCTGGCCATCAGCCTGCTCCTGGTGAGCGTGCTGGCTGGCTGCACCACGACGGCCGCAAGCCGGGAAGATCTCGGCGGCCTCCCGAGAGGCGAATCCCCCGAGTACATGTGGCACCCGTTGCGGGTGATCGCCCTGAGTCTCAACTTTGCGGGGAGCGTCACCCAGTACACGGTGGCGGAGCCGTTTTACATCATGCTTGCGCCCCTGCCGGAGCTGGTGGGCCTGAGCCTGGAGGAACGGCGCTACATCGAGCAGCGGAAGGAAGCCTGGCGCGCGTATCTTGCCGCCGAGCGCCCGGCAGTGCAGTAGCCGGGCAATCATCCGCGAGCGTGACACGGGGTAGGGGGTGACGCGCCAGGCCAGTCGGTGGCGGCCCTGGGGCGGACGGGAGCGCCAGGCGGGGCTCCGGGCGGCGGCGACGGGAATCGCCGGCCTCCTGCGGGCGGCCGGACTGTGGCGGTCGGGGCATCCAGAGGGGCGAGCACGTGGCCAACAAACGACCGGGGGGCAGCGGAAGGAAGATATCCCAGCCTCTGCGTCGGCCGAGTACCCGCCGGCCAAACGGCCCGGTGGTCCCTCTGGACGCCGAGGACATCGCCATGGCCCGCCTGCAAGCCCACCTGCGCAAGGCCGAGGCGATCCGGGCGCCGGGCCGTCGCCGCGATGCCCTGCTCAGCCGCACGACCCTGCGGCTGCCCCGCGAGATACTCCAGCGCGTCCGCGAGCGGGCGCGGCGCGAGCAAGTCAGCATGTCGGAGGTCGTGGAAGCCGCCCTGGAACGATACCTGCGGTCGCCGTGAGACAGAGGGGACCGGGAATGGCGAAGGCGGAATTCCAGGTCCTCTTTTGGCGAGAGATCGCCTCCCCGGTGAGGGCGACCGATGCCAGCTTCCCTCCTACTTCTCCTGACCCCTTTTGGGAATCGTGATCGCTCCATGGGCGCCGCTGCTCCGGAGGCCCGCCCGTCGGGATCCAGCGGGGGCGGATGCGTGAGACGTCCGGATTGGACGCATGCCGCCTGATGGAATGGACCCCTCCATGGAAGGCAATCCTCGAGCGGGCTCGCATCCACCGGATCCGAGGCAGGGGCAGCCGGGCGGCGGGCGTCGCAGCATTCGCACCGTCGTCCTCTCGGCCGCGGCGCTGGTTGCCCTCGCGTCGCTCGCCATCGGCGTCCTGTGGAACAGCCTGGGCCCTCCCGAGGGGACCGCATCGCGCGGAGGGTCTGTGATGGAGAGCGCCCGAACGGGAAGCGAGCTTTCACCCTCCGCGGCCGAGGGGCCGGCCATCGCGGGCACGATCTCGGTGGCGCCGGAGCTTCGCGGACGCGTATCCGACAGCGACACGCTGTTCATCATCGCCCGGAAGGGCGCCGGAGGCATCGGCCCGCCCTTTGCGGTGAAGCGCATCACCGGACCGCACTTTCCGCTCGAATACCGGCTGGGGCCGGGTAACGTGATGATGGCCGGGACGGCCTTCGAAGGCGACGTCCACCTGAGCCTTCGCCTGAGCAAGAGCGGGGCCGCGGGCCCGGGCGAGCCCGGCGATCTGGAAGGGGAACACCCAGGCCAGGTGCCGGTCGGCGCGCGCGGCGTGAACATCGTGATCGCGCGCGTGCGCTGACTGACGGCCGAAGGGAAGCCACGGTGCATGGTGTGTCCTGAGTGCGGCGGCGAGGGAGCGTCCGCGTGCGGCTCGTGTGGCGGGAGCGGCGGCGAATGGCAATCGGGCGGCGGCCTGGCTCCCTGTGAGGCCTGCGGGGGGTCGGGGGTAGTGGTGTGCGGCTCATGCGACGGCAGCGGCACGATCCCTTCGCCTGCCGCCGGCCCGTGAGGGAGCGCGGATCATGGCCGGCGGACGGTGTGGCGCCGTGAGATCTGGAGGAGAGGTGTGGCAGATCTGAAGAAGGTGAGCCGAATCCTGCTGGGCCTGAAGGTGACGGAGAATTACCTGCGCCAGTACCCTCACCTGGCGGAGAAGATCGCGGCGGCGGTGGCGAAGAGCGCGGGGCACAAGGGGTGAGGTCCCGGCGAATCGGTGCGGCGGTCGCCTCCGGGTGTCTCCTTGCGGTCGTTTCGACCGCGGCTTTTTTCAAATCCCTCTTCAAAGAAGGAGGACAAGATGCCATACGTCACGATCGCCATGCGCGAGGGGAAGACTCTGGAGCAGAAGCGGGGGCTGGCGAAGGCTGTGACCGATGCCGTCACCCGCAGCTTGGGTGTCAAGCCGGAGGCGGTTTCCATCGTGCTGCACGATCTGCCGGCCACCAACTTCGCCCGCGAAGGAATCCTGCTGTCGGACCGGACCTGACGCGGGGCGGGAGGCGGGGTGGGCAAAGGAACCTTCCGCTACGAGGCGACCCTCGCACCCGACGGGCGCGTCCAGTCCCTCGTCGGGCACCCTGCGGGGGGCGCCCCCCGTCCGGTTCCGCCGGAATCGCCGGAAGGTGTATCGATCCTGGCGACGGGTCGTGATATTCTGTATCGGTTCGATGAGGAGCGGTGCCTGCGGGACCTCGCCTATCCGGACGTCCTCCTGGCGATGCGCCAGGAGGTTCACCTGACCCTCCAGAAGGTCAGGCACGGGGAGCTTCTGGACGAGCCGGAACTGGTCCCCATCCTGCGGCGGCTCCTCGCGGACCTCGAGGCGACGACGGCGGCGTTCCGGGAGGCGTGCGGGTGCCATCGCGCGGGGGGATGAGAGGAGACCTTCGCCGCCGGCATGGTGAAAGGGCTGATGGACGAGCAGCGCGTGGCCCAGTTTTACGATGAGGTCGGCAGCAGTTACGACCGGACCCTCTACTTCCTGGCCTGCGATCCCCTGTACGAGGCGGAGATGGCCCGACTCTCGGCCGGCCGCCGATTCCGGCGGGTGCTGGATCTGGGGTGCGGCACCGGGAAGCAGACCGCCCTCCTGGCGCCTCGCGCGGAGGAAGTGTGGGCCATTGACCTCTCGGCCGAGTCGCTCCGCCAGGCCGAGGCCCGCTGTGCGCGCGCGGGGCTCCACAACGTGAAGTTCCTGCAGCAGAGCATCGTGGCGCTTCCCGCCGAGGATGGATCGGTGGACGCCATCTTCTCCTACGGCGACGTGATCTCCCACGTGCACGACGCGTATCGCCAGGTGTTCGCGGAGAGCGCGCGCGTCCTCGCGCCCGGGGGAGTCATGGCCTTCGAGGTGGATGGCAAGTGGGAATTGGACATGCTCCTGCACTATCCGGAGGAGCGGGCCCGGGCGCGGGCAGCCCGGGGGGTGGGCCACCTTCGCATCTGGCGGGACATCCCCTGCAAGACCTTCACGGGTCCGGAACTCGCCGGCATCCTGCGGGATGTCGGTCTGCGGGTGATCCGGATCCGGGGCGTGAACATTTTCCACTGTCTGCTGCCCGGGTCTATCCTCTTCGGCCTTCCGCACGCGGTGGGAGCAGGCTGGCGACTGCTCTCGGCCGTGCTGCAGCGGGTGGATACGGCGGTCGGCACGTTGCCCGGCTTTTCCCGGCTCGCCTCGACGCGGCTGGTGGCGGCGGTCAAGAGTTGATTGCGGATTTCGGCTGTTGGATCGCGGATCGGGCTGGAACGAGGGCGGGGGCGCGCGAACTCGCAGGGGCATCCGTACGGGCCCCTGACACCGGTTGCGGAGAAGACCTAGCGGGAGCGGACGACGGGGGCTTTGCGCAGCCTCCGGCAGAGGGCGCCGGCCAGCATGATGCCGAGGATGGACCACGGGAAGAGTAGGACAATCACCATGATTGTGCTATACATCTCGCATCTCCACTAGGACAGGAAAGGTGACAGGCCGGCAATCAGTTACCGTTGGTCCGCCTCCATGGAAGGGGGACCTTGAGCGAATCCTCGACCAGGGGGAGGCGAAGTCCGTACCGCTCACGGAGCAGGGAGAGGGCCGTCACGTCTCCGGCCTTGGCCCCCTGCATGAGTTTCGTGCGGGCCAGTTGTTCGGACAGCTCGAAGTCGTCGATGCGCCGCTTGATTGCCAGATACTCGCGCGTTTTCATGCGCCTCTCCCCCTTGGGGTGGCTGGAAATGACTGATTTTCGGTATGCGGGACGTTGTAAGTGCAGGAAGCGGGCCAATGTCGGTGATGGGTAGGGTCGAGAGTCCGGAGGGAACCGGGTCCATGGGGACAGCAGAGGGCTCGACCGAAAGTCTGCCGCTCCGCCTCAGCTTCGTGATGTCGGCCTACAATACCGCCCAGCGGATGATCCGGTTCTCGGACGAAAAGGCGAGCTTCGTCTTTCTGTTCTTCGGCATCATCCTCTCCATCTTCGGCATCCGGGGGGATCGCATTCTGCTCATCCTGGGCGGGCGGGTTCAGGCGGGGGGATTTCGCGCCCTGTTCATCCTGCTGTTCCTGGTGTTCCTGGCGACGATGGTCCTCTCGCTCCTCTACGGCCTCCAGACCATCGCCCCGCGCTTGGCCCCCCCTGCGGACAGCCCGAACCACCGGCGGCTCTACTGGTGCCACGACGTGCTGCGGTATCCGGCGGAGGAATACCTCACTCATCTCCGGGCGCTGAGCGACGAGGCGGTGCTTCAGGAGATGGTTCACGAACTGTACGCCGCCATGATCATCGAGCGAAACAAGTTCGATCGGATCAACCGCTGCCTGCGCTGGGCCGTGGCGAGCTTTTGCGCCTGGGTCGCGCTGATCCTGATGACTATCAGCTCATGAGCCCGCGTCGCGTCGTGGCCCTCAGCAAAGACCCGGACCTGCTGCGAAGGCTGGGCTTCTTCCGGGAGTTGACCCTCCCGGAGCTGCGCCGGTTGGCCCGGCTCGGCAGCCTGTCCAGCTATGACAGCGGCGAATTTCTGGCGACCGAAGGGACCCGCAAGCAGCGCCGGATCCTGTATGTGATTGTGCAGGGGAAGCTTCAGTATGTGAAGCGGGTCCGGGGAGAGCGCGCCAATGTCATGCTGACCCTCCTGCCCGGCGAGGTGGGGGGGTTTCTCACGTTCTTCAACGACGATCCGTCGCCCGTATCGGTTCGAAGCGTCGGGAAGAGCCGGGTGTTCGAGATCGGGCGGCGCGAGTTTCAAGTGCTGATGGCGGATCAGCCATCGCTGGCCGCGAAGATCCTGCTGGCGCTCCTGCGGGCCACGGTGTCACGGCTGGAAGCCTTCTTGGGGCAAGCGGCTGCCACCTCTGCCTGGGCCCTGGACCTCCAGCACCACTTGCAGGAACTCCCGCTCGCGAAGGAGGCATAGGGGCACGGGATGGGACGCCCGGGGCATGGGAGCGCCCACCCGCTTCAGGAGGCATGTTGCGGCTGATCTGGCGGCTCGTCCGTCTTCTCGCGGTGGCGCTCGTCCTGGGCGTCGGCCTCTACTTCGGGAGCCCGTACCTGCTCACGGTGGTGGGCCGGTATCTGGTCACGGAACATCCGCTGGCCAAAGCCGACTTGGTTCTGGTATTATCCGGCCAACCCGTGCTCCGGGTGCCGGAGGGGGCGCGGATCTTCCACGAGGGGTATGCCCCCAAGATCCTCCTGACCAACGAGCCGAAGGAGCGAGGGTCGGAGGAACTGTCGCGGGTAGGCATCCGAGTGCCCGACGGCCAGGAGAAGGCCATCACGCTACTGGAAGCGCTCCGCGTCCCCCGGAGCGCGATTCTGACCATTCAAGAGCGGTCCGACAGCACTCGGTCGGAGATGGAGGCGGTGGCCCGGTTCTTGAAAACGAATCCGGCGAAAAGCATGATCATCGTCACATCCAAGAGCCACTCGACCCGTGCCTCCAGCATCTTCTCTACCGGCCTGGGACCGGGGGTCCGCCTGATTATCCACCCGGTTCCGAACGATCCCTTCGATCCTGCGCAATGGTGGCACGATCGCACGGACGCCAAGGACGTCCTGCACGAATATGAGGCACTGGCCGATTTTTGGAGGCTGCGACTCTGGAGCGCGGTGGTCGGCGAATTCGTGACGCCGCCGCCGCCCGTCACGGTTCGCTGAGGTCATGGTAACTTCGGGATGCCCACGATCCCAGTAGATGTGGCGGCCCTCCGGGATCTCTTGGCGCGACGGGACGAGTTGGTCCGGGCCATCACGACCGGGATGGCCTCTGGCGACTGGGACCAGGTGATGGCCCCCTTCGACGGACTCTTGGTGGCGATCAAGCAACTCGAGGCAAGCCTGGAAGCGATGGAGCGGGAGGCATCTTGAAGTATCGATGATTCGTTCCGCCTCCGGCCGCGTGGGGGAACGGGTGGACCGGGCCCTGCTTGATTGCCCCCAGGGGCGGCGGCGAGGGCGGAGGACGAGCCCCGGCATTCGAAAGCGAATCACCGCGTGGGGCCACGGGGGCCAGACGCAGAGCCGACGCAAGCATTCTTCCGAGGGAAAGGAGGCAGCTATGGCGGACGAGAAGAAACCCAATCTCCCACGGCTTCTGTCGTTGTTCGTCGCCTTCCTGGGATGTGTGGTCGTGGCGGTGCCGATCCTGTTTCCCTTGACGAACCCGGCGCCGCTGATCCTCATCGGATCGGGGGTGACCGTAGTCGCACTCGGCGTGTTCCTGTTCTTCTCGTTCTGACCGGCTGCTCCGGACGGCTCGGCATTCGGCCCGGGGGCCCCGGCGTTGGCTTGCTTACCCGACTCCAGCTGGCCGGCCGCTCCGTCGGCGCGACGCGTCTCGGGGGGGTCGCCCGCCTGCCCCCGGCGGGCGTGGATCACCCGCAGGGCGCGGTGGGCGAGGCCGCCACGTCGGGATCGCCCGGTCCCGCGGTGATGTTTCTTCGGATCCCCTGCCCGATCTTCTCGCGCTCCAGGGGCATTTGAGAGTCCGCCCCATCGGCGTGAGCGCCGTTCGAGAACCCTGCGGTCGTCGGCGGCATGCAGTGCCGCCAGGCTCGCCCAAATCTTGCCCCCGAGCGGTCGGGACGCAACCCCCTGTGATGATCACTGCGTGGGGTTCTGTTCGCGGTAGGCCCGGATGAACCTGTCCACGTGGCCGGCCACCGTCTCGCGCACGAAGCCCACCAGATCCTGGGCGGCCACATCCCCGAAGTTTCCCATGCGCCAGGTGGCGGCAAGGATGATGCTCTTCCGATCGCGAACGAGCGCGACCGGCTGGGTGAGACTGACCTCGATCACGAAATAGTACCAGCCATTCTCGCGCCCCGAGGTGTTGACGGTGACGTTGAGTGAGGCCGTCGCCGACGGAGACGTCCGGACGCCAGCCTTGCGCAGCCGCGCCTGGATGTCGCCCCGGAGTTGACCCGCCGTCAGCCCGTCCGCCTCGGCGTCCGGGTGGAGGTCCCTCACCATCACCTTGACGGCCTTGATCCCTTTGAGGGTGGTGCGTTCTTCCGGGGTGTCATCCGCCCGGGCCAGAGAGGCGAGGAGAGGAGAAACGGTCAGGAGCAGAGCGGCCATGCCGAGGGCAATCCGACCGCGTGCCGTCAGGGCCGTCGCGCGCGTCATTTCAGCCTCCTTCATGGGGGATCGGAACCACTCGTGAGGTAGGTTATCCAACGCGGCTCGGCGCCTCTGCCGTGGGACCGCGAGGTCTGGAAGGGTCGAGGGGTGAGACGCTAGCGCGTGAAGCCCAGGGACTCGATGAAGACCTCTTCAAAGTGCGCATGCTTGGAGAGTTCGAAGTACTCGATGCGACGGGCCAGTGCCTCGGCGCGCCCGCGGATGGACTTGGAGAGGAGGGTCATGCGGGAGCCCTGGCCGGCCGCGTTCCCCACGCCCACGATCCGGTCGGGCGGGATCGCCGGGGGCAGCATGCCGATGCCCAGGGCGCTCCGCTTGTCCACGAAGTTGCCGAACGCCCCCGCCAGGTACACCTGCGCGATCTGTGAGGCGTCGATCCCCAACTCCTCCATCAGGATGCGGACGCCGCAGTGGATGGTCCCCTTGGCTAGCTGGAGCTGGCGGACGTCGTCCTGGGTGATGGCGATGTACGGGTCCCAGGAGAGGACGAACTCCCAGGTGTAATCCTTCCCTGCGACCCGTTCCAGCACCTTGGGCGGAAGGCGCCCCTCCAGATCCGGACGCGGGAGAAGGCGCCCGTTCTCCTCGACGATCCCCCGTCGGACCATCTGAGACAGCGCGTCGATCAGGCCCGAGCCGCAGATCCCCTTCGGCGCGACGTCGCCGATGGTCCAGACCCGGACGTCCTCCAGGATCCGGACCCGGTCAATGGCGCCGGCCGAGGCCCGCATGCCCTGCCGGATTTCGGCCCCCTCGAAGGCCGGCCCCGCCGGCGCCGAGCAGGCCAGGATGTAATCCCGGGAGCCTAGGGCCATCTCGCCGTTGGTGCCGATGTCCACCGCCAGACGAACCTCGTCGGATTCATCGAGGCCCGTGGCCATGACGACGGCCAGCGTATCGGCCCCGACGTAAGCCCCGATGAGCGGGAGGAAGTACGCTTGGGCGCTGGGGAGGGCGATCCCCAGGTCGGCCGCGCGAAGCGTCAGGCCGTCGCGGGTCACCGGCACGTAGGGGCTCACGGCGATGGTCGCGGGCGTGATGCCGAGGGCCAGATGATGCATGATGGAGTTCCCGACCACCGTGATGTAGTACACCTCCCGCGGGTTCACCGAGGTGCAGCAGTCGCCGATGATCTGGTTGAGCGTGCCCACGACCGCCGCCTGCAGATCCGCCGCCCCATGGGACTTCTCCATGGCGTGGCTGGCCCGGGAGAGGACGTCCGCCCCCCAGGGCTGCTGGCCATTGAGCCGGGAGGATCGCGCGATCTCCTTGCCCGAGAAGAGATCAATGAGATAGCCGACGACGGTGGTGGTCCCGATGTCGAAGGCGATGCCGTAGGCGCGCTCCCGCGTGTCCCCGGCCTCCACCGCCAGCAATTCTTCCCGGCCGCCGCCCCGATCCCAGAGGGCGGCGGTCACCCGGAAGTCATTCCGGCGCAGGACAGAGGGGAGCGCCCGCAGGGTCTCGAGGCCGGCATGGATCGTGGTCCCCAGCGCCTTCTGGATCCGCTCCACGTCCGACAGATCGTCGTGGAGGGTGGCGGGCGGAAGCTCCAGATGGACCTTGCGGAGCGGCGGCTCGGGCTTTACCAGGACCTCGACATAGCCGCCCTTGTCGAGGATCTCCTCCTCGACGGTGACCTCGACCTCTCCCGCAGGCCGGGCCTGGCACCCCAGGCGGATGCCCCGGGCGAGCTCCTGTTCCGTCAGCATCTCCACCTCGAGCGCGGTGGGTTCTGTCACGAGTCCCCGGGGCTGGCAGCGGCACTTGGTGCATTTGCCCCGGCCGCCGCAGAGCGAGGGCAGGCTCAGTCCCACGAGGCGCGCCAGCTCCAGGAACGTGGCATCCGCCTCGGTGCTGTACCGGCTCCCCTGCGAGAGAAAGGTGGTTCGTCGCTCGGCCATCAGGTATTCTCTGCCGTCGCTACCTCGAACTCCAACGGGCGCGGCCCCAGGGGTCCTCTCGCACTCTCATACCCTTCGGAGGCGCGGGACCGGAAAGGAAGATCTGGGCAGAGGATCTGGTCTTCCTCTATCCGGATCTGGCGAGTCTTGGCGGCCATGGCGGGCTTGGCGGTGAGGCGCTTCGCGCGGGGCTACAGGCTCAGCCGGTCCCGCTGGCCCTTGACCGCCTTGGGCTCGTGCCGTCGTCGCACCCAGTCGAAGACGGCATCGCGAAAAATGTATGCAAGGAAGGCTGCGACGGCCGCCACCGTGAGGAACACGACGAACTCCACGTAATAGCCGCCCCCCACTTTAGCCCCCTGGACGGATAAGAGCCAGGTTCCGGGCATCCGCCCGAACGTGGTGAGAACCAGGAACGTCCTGAAGGGGAGCGGACTCACCCCGAGGATGAAGCACAGGTAATCCTTGGGAAAACCGGGGATGAGAAAGAAGATCAGGGTGACCAGCTCGGCGCCGGTGCGGGCGAGAAAATCGAACTTGTGGTACACCTTGTCCGACACCAGACGGCGAACCAGAGGCAGGCCCAGCCAGCGACCGAGACCGAAGGCCAAGGCCGACCCGAGGGTGAGCCCGATGGTCGAGTAAATGAAACTCAGCCAGGTCCCGAACAGCATCCCCCCGAGGAACCCGGTGGCCTCGCCGGGGATCGGTGCTATCAGGACTTGGAGGGCCTGAAGGGTGATGAAGACAAATGGGGCATAGGGGCCGAAGCGCGCCAGAAAGTGTTTGACTTCTCGCTTGCTGGAGTAGAACCGGGCCAGCTCGCGATACTTGACGATAACGGGATTGGAAGAGAAGAGGAAGTACATCCCGAGGCAAAGCAGGAGGAGTCCGACCGCCCCGAGCGAGATCCACAGGAGCGCGTTGTTCCGCGAGCGCGGGGCAGCCTGGGTATCCGGGGAGTCTGACATCTGTCTCCCTTCTTGGTCTCGCGTGTCCGGGCCAGCCGCAGATTTCCTCCGGCAAGTATAACGACGCCCTGCTCAGACGTCATCCGAAAACGTGAGAAATGCTCCGAAGGGCCCTGGGCCGCGCCGCGTTTACTTCGCCAGCTCCCGCAGTACCACTCGCGCCGGCGCCCCATCCCCATGGCGGATATTCAAGGGCAGGCAGAGCAGCTCGTAGTCGCCGGGAGGAACGGCGGACAAGTCCAGCCCTTCCAGGATGATCACCCCGGCATCCAGGAGGGTGCGGTGCGCCGGGAGGGAAAAGGAGTCCAAGGGGTCCACCGTCATGGCGTCCAGGCCGACCAGTCGGACGCCAGATGCCACCAGGAGTCGCGCCGCGTCTTCCGTGAGACCGGCGAAGCTCCCTTCCGGCGTCCCGTCTCGCCCCCGGTCGGCGGGCCGGGTCTTGAAGAGGACGCGGGGCTGGGACGCCAGGTCCATTCCCCGCAGGGCGGCGGCGTCGATGTGAGCGGAGGCCGCGAGGTCGAAGACACGGGTCGGCCCGATCAGGGCATCCAGGGGGAGCCGGTCCACCCCGGAGGCGCCCTCACGGAAGTGCGCCGGTGCGTCGACGTGCGTGCCTGTGTGAGAGCCCATGGCCAGGCGCGACACGTTGACCGGCGCCCCGCGGGCGATGGACAGCCAGGGTTCCACCGAAACCTCGGGGTCGCCCGGGTACACGGGCATGGCATGATGGATCGGTCGCGTGACGTCAAAGAGCTTCATAGGCAACCCGGCGATCAGGCAATTCGGCAATCAGACAATCTGGAAGGACGCGCTCGGATGTCGGGTTCCAGCATCTCCCCAGTCGCCAGGTTGCCGAGTCGCCTGATTGCCAGATTGCCTGGTTGCCCATCTAGGATGGGTCCTTGGGCATCCGGTGGACCCGGTACCCCGCCAGCATCCCGCCGTCCACGTAGATGATCTGCCCGGTCACATAATCGGAGGCGCGCGAGGCCAGGAAGATGGTCGCGCCCATCAAATCGTCGGGGGTGCCGCTTCGCCCCCAGGGGATCATGGCCGTCACCGCCCGGGCCCAGCCTTCATCCCGGAAGAGGTCGTCGTTGAGCGGTGTCCGGTACCATCCCGGCCCGATGGCGTTGACGTTGATGCGGAATGGGGCCAGCTCCAGGGCCAGTTGTTGGGTGAGCTGCTTGATTCCGCCCTTGCTGGGCGCGTAGGCCGCCTGGTTGACGGAGGTGTACGTGCTCGCCAGAGAGGCGGTGTTGATGATCTTTCCCCCGCCCCGGTCCTTCATGATGCGCGCCGCCGCCTGGGAGCAGAAGAAGACGGCCTTGAGATTCAGCTCCATGACGGTGTCCCAGTCCTGCTCGGAAAACTCCAGGGCGGGAACCCGCCGGTTCGTCCCGGCGTTGTTGACCAGGATGTCCAGCCGGCCGTGCCGCTTGACCACCGTGTCGAAGAAGGCGGGGAGGTCGCTTGTTCGCGTAACATCGAGGGACATCCCGACGGCCTTTCCGCCCGCCGCGCGGAACTCCTCCGCGGCCTGATCCACGACGCTCTGCCGCCGGCCGGCCAGGACGATCAGGGCGCCCGCCTGCGCCAATCCGGCCGCCATGCCCTTGCCCAGGCCGGTACCGCCGCCCGTTACCACCGCCACCCGGCCACTGAGATCGAAGAGGTTGGTTCCCATGAGCTCCTCCGTTGTGTTGGGGGGTGTCAAGCGGTTCTGCACATACCAATAAACCGGATTGGCGTCCAGCAATTTCTGCCCGCGGCTTCTCGGCCGTGCCGTGGATGGAGCGCCATTGTTCACTTTGCGATACAATTCACAAATGAGGTTGGCGGATTCAGGCACGTCCTGTATATTGATCTTCGACGCGGACTTGGCGAAGTTCTCTTAATCCTGTCCGTGTCACGACGGTCGGGACCTCGTGGAAACTCTCCCCCCTCCCCGCCACGTGGGCCCGGCCGTCGTGTTTTCGCCCCCGCCAGAGGAGTCGCGCCATGAAAGCCATCCGACTGCACCAGCCCGGCGGTCCGGAACAGCTTCGATATGAAGAGGTGCCCACCCCCACGGCCGGTCCGGGAGAGATATTGGTTCAACTCAAGGCCGCCGCGTTGAACCACCGTGACGTCTGGATCCGGATGGGAATGCAGATGGCCGATCGTCTCCCCTTGATTCCCGGGTCGGACGGGGCGGGCCTCGTCGCCGAGACTGGACCCGGAGCAGGCCATCTGAAGGTGGGGGATGCGGTGGCCATCAACCCGTCGCTCAACTGGGGGGATCGCGAGGACCGGCCCTCGCCGGGCTTCAAGATCCTGGGAGGTCCTGACCCCGGGACCTACGCCGAATTCGTCGTCGTCCCGGCGGAGAATGTCTTTCCGAAACCCTCCCCCCTGTCGATGGAGGAGGCGGCCGCCATGCCGCTGGCCTCCCTCACCGCGTGGCGGGCCGTCATCACCCGCGGTCAGGTGCGGCCGGGCGACCGTGTCGTCATTTTGGGGATCGGCGGGGGCGTCGCGACCTTTGCCTTGCAGATCGCGCGCGCGGCCGGAGCCATGGTGATCGCCACGTCGTCCGCCCAGGCCAAGCTCCAGCGGGCGCGCGAGCTGGGCGCGGACGTCGCCATCAATTACACGTCGGAAGACTGGGAGAAGATCGTCCTCGAGCGAACCGGAGGCGGCGCGGACGTGATCATTGACAGCGCGGGGAAGGAGACCTGGGGCAAAGCGCTGCGGGCCCTCCGGCCGGGAGGCCGACTGGTCACGTTCGGGGCCACGACGGGGGGCGCGACCGAGGCGGACATCCGCCAGGTCTTTTGGAACCAGTTGAGCATCCTGGGGACCACCATGGGGAGCCCCCGGGAATTCGCCGCCATGCTGCAACTGTACGAGGCGGGCCGCCTGAGGCCCGTCGTGGACAGCGTCTTCCCGCTGCGGGACGCGCCAGCCGCCCACCGCCGCATGGATGCGGGCCAGCAGTTCGGCAAGATCGTCCTTGTGCCGTAAGCCGGGTGAGTCCTCGTGTGTGAATCGGGGGTCGCGTGTCCACGGCATTCTTCCCTTGGTCGCGGCAGGTTTGTCACGTCAGGTCGGCCTTGACACGGTGCTCGGGGAGGCGAATACTAGCGTCATAGCCTGACGGACGCCCCTGGACTTGCGTGAGGGAGGAGTGGGCGATGTCGCCCGGCGAAGGCCCTACAGTCAGGGCGGGAAGGGTGCCTCCCTGCATGCGGTTGGCTGTGCGGCCCTTTGGGGACTGGTGAGCCCCAGAGGGCCGTCGTGCTTTCGGGACTGGATGCTCGGGCCGTCTCATGCTGGCAGGACCAACGAGTGCTCCCCTCGCCGTCGCGCTGTGGGCCATCGGCTTCACCGCTACGGCATCGCAGGTGCTCCTCATTCGGGAGCTCCTCGTCGTTTTCCACGGCAACGAACTCTTCCTGGGGATCATCTTCGGCACCTGGCTCCTCCTCGAGGCGGTGGGAAGCTATGCCGCGCGCACCCGGGCTGAGCGCACCCCAAAGCATCTCTCCGCCTTCATTGCTTTGCAGATCTGTGTGGGGGTCTCACCGCTGGCCAGCGTTCTCGCCCTCCGCTCGTTCCGGTATGTCCTGGGGATTCCGGTCGGCGAGCTGCTGGGCATCGGGTACGTGGCGATCACCTCGTTGCTCGTCCTGGCGCCGATTTCGCTGCTGGATGGCGCCCTGTTTCCCTTCGGCTGCCGGGCGCTGGCGGAGGTAGCCAAGAAGGAGGAGGTCCCTGCACGGGTCTATCTGTATCAATCGTTCGGCGCGCTCCTGGCCGGCCTGGCCTTTGTCGTGTACCTCCTGCACTATCTTGCGCCCGTCGAACTCGCCATGCTGATCTTCCTCGTGAACCTGGGCGCGGTGGTCTCATTGCTGCTATCGGTTCCCGCCTTCCCCGTGGCGAGATACACGAGCTTGGCCCTCATGCTGGTCACCGGGCTGGGTCTTTTCACTCCAGGCCCGAGATGGCTGGAACGAAAGAGCGCCGAGCTGTTCTGGTACGAGTATTCCCTGGTGGAGACGCGCCAGTCCGTCTATTCCCATCTGGCCGTCATCAAGAACAGGGAGCAGTACACGTTCTTCGCCAACGGCGCCCCCTACGCCACGACGCCCGTCCCCGAGGCGCTGATTGAGGAGCTGGTCCACTTTCCGGTGCTGTTTCACGGGGGACCGGAGCGGGTGGCGGTCATCGGCGGCGGCGGGGCGGGCCTGCTCACGGAGGTCATGAAATACCCCGTGCAGGAGATCCACTACGCAGAGCAGGACCCGCTGGTCATCGAGCAGTTTCGACGTCTGCCAACGGCCCTGACGGAACAGGAGTTGACAGACCGGAGGCTCCGGATCCACCTGCGGGAGGGGCGGCTCTTCCTCAGGACCACGGGCACGCGCTACGATATGATCCTGATGAACCTGCCGGTGGCCTCGACGCTGAGCCTCAACCGGTACTACACAGTGGAGTTTTTCGGTCTGGCCAGGGCCAGGCTCAGAGATGGCGGGATATTGGCGTTGCGATTGCCCGGCTCGGACACCCTGCTCTCGGACGAACTGCGGCGGCTCAACGCCAGGATCTACGCCTCGCTCAAAGTGATCTTTCCCCACGTGAGGATATTCATCGGGGATCAGAACGTCTTCATTGCCTCCGGGGATGCGGCCGTGACTTCCCTGGGGGCGGACGCGCTTATTCAGCGGTGGCGGTCCCGGGGGGTCAGGACGGCCCTCATGCACGAGCGGTATATCCGGTACAAGACCGACGCCAGACGGTTCCGTCAAATAGAGCAAGAGATCATGGCCGATGGAAACGTGGCAGTGAACAGCGACAGCAATCCCAAGGGGGCGATCGACGGCATGCTGCTGCTCAGCAGCGTCGCCTCACCCACCATGGGTCGCGTGCTGGAGACGGTTCACCGGATTCCGGTCGGCTATTACTTGGGCGCCGCCATCGCCCTCATCCTCGGGGCTGCCGCCATTCAGGTCAGGCGGAGGGGGGAACTCTTTCTCCTCTATGCCGTGGCGTCAACCGGCTTCGCGAGCATGCTCCTGAGTATCCTGCTGGTGTTCAGCTTCCAGATCTATTTCGGACACGTGTACCACTACATCGGCCTGCTGACGTCCCTGTTCATGCTGGGATCGGGGTCGGGAGCCTGGTGGGCTATGAAAAGACGCCCCATTCCCCTCCTGGGGGTCGAGCTGGGCATGACGACCCTGACGGTGGCGGCGTACCTGTTCGTCTCGCTGGGGCCGGAGGCCGAGTACGCCCGGTGGATGATCGCGGCTCTCATGACCGCCGCAGGCGTCCTGACCGGCGTCCAGTATCCCGTGGCCGTGGATCTGGCAGACCGGTCGTACCGGCGGGTGACCGCTACCGCCGGACGGTTGTATGCGGTGGATCTCTGTGGGGCTGTCCTTGGTGCCGTCCTGACTGCCGTCGTGTTGATTCCGGGCCTCGGGCTGAGGGATACCGTTTTGCTTGCCGGCGTGATGAAGGCGGGAAGCGTGGGCCTGGTATACTACTCCGCGGGTCTGAGACAGGCCAGAACGGGTGCATCGAGCGAGGCAGGGTAGCTGCCCCCCGGTCGTCCTGTCCAGAGCCGGAGGCGAAAGGGAGTTGCGCGGCACAGGGGACCCGCGGCGGTTCGTGATCCCCGCCGGCAGGCGTTGCCGTACGGCCTGCGAGCACGGGAAAGGGGAAGGCAATGCTGGACCGGGCAGTGTACCGTCCTGAGATGACGAAAAGGGAATTCCTGAGGCTGTGCGGGAAAGGGGTATGCTGTCTCTCCGCGGCCTGCCTCTCCGGCTTTCCAAAGGCCGCGGATGCGCAAAGGCCGCAGAGGGGCCTGGTCAAGACCAAACGCTCCCCGTATTTCACGCCGCTCGGTGGCGGGGAAATCCGGTGCGAGTTGTGCCCCCGACGATGCCGCGTGGCCAGGGGGAAGCGAGGATTCTGCCGGGTTCGCGAGAATCGGGACGGAACGTACTACAGTCTGGTCTATGGAAATCCCTGTGCCATTCACCTCGATCCCATCGAGAAGAAGCCCTTTTTCCATGTCCTCCCCTCCACCGGCTCCTTCTCCATTGCCACGGCGGGCTGCAATTTCCAGTGCAAGTTCTGCCAGAACTGGGAGATCTCCCAGGCCAGCCCGGAGGACCTGTTCAATTACGACGTGCCTCCCGAGCTGTTCGTCCGGAAGGCGAAAGAGATCGGGGCTCATTCGGTCGCCTTCACGTACGTCGAGCCGGCCGTCTTTTACGAGTACATGCTGGATATTGCGGCGCAGGCGCGGCAGGCGGGCCTCCTGACCGTTTGCCACTCCAACGGGTTCATCAATCCCGAGCCCCTGCGAAGCCTGTGCAAGGTGCTGGATGCCGCCAACATCGATCTCAAGGCGTTCACCGAGTCCTTCTACCGGGACCTGTGCGCGGGAGAGCTGGGGCCGGTCCTGGCGACCTTGAAGACGTTGAAACAGGAGAAGGTCCACCTGGAGATCACGAACCTCGTCATTCCGACCAAGAATGACGATCTCGCCGAGATCCGGGAGATGTGCCTGTGGGTGAAGAAGGAGCTGGGGCTGGACACGCCCATCCATTTCTCGCGGTTCTATCCCCTGTACAAGCTGAAGAACCTCCCGCCCACGCCGGTGTCCACCCTGGAGGGGGCGAGGGAAGTCGCCCTGGCCTGTGGCCTCGAGTATGTCTATATTGGGAACGTCCCGGGACACGAAGGGGAGAACACCTTCTGTCCGCGATGCAAGAAGGCGATCATCGAGCGGGTAGGCTTCATGATCCGGGCGACGCATCTGAAGGCGGGCAAGTGCGCGTATTGCGGGAAGCCGATTCCCGGGGTCTGGGTGTGACGGGTCGGAGATCACTCGCGCTGGCGCCGGTAAAAGTTCCTGAGCTGGACGGAGTGCGGGTCGAGGTTCGTCAGGCCATAGAATTTGGCCCAGTCCATGGCCTCAAGGAATTCCTGGACGGTGATGCCGCGAGCGATTTCCGGATACTCGTAGGCTTTGTACTCCACCCGGTACTGGGCCATGATGTTCACATACGTCGTTTTCGGCAGGTTGTCGGCCAACCATTGGACGAATTTCTCCGTCCCCGCCACCCGGTTGGGCATGACCAGGTGCCGGATCATCAGGCCGCGCAGGGCGATACCGCGCCTGTCGATCTTGAGCTCGCCCACCTGCCGGTGCATTTCGAGGATCGCTTTCTTTGCCACTTCAGGGTAATCTGAAGCGCCGGCCGAATACGTTGCCGCCTTCTCAGGATCCGTATACTTCATATCCGGTTTGTAAATATCTACGATGCCGTCCAAGATCTTCAATATCTCTAAGCGCTCATACCCACTGGTGTTGTAGAATAGAGGAAGACGCAGCCCCTTTTTCAAAGCAATCCGCGTAGCATGGAGGATGTTGGGCATGACGTGAGTCGGCGTGACCAAGTTGATGTTGTGGCAGCCGATCCTCTGGAGGTCCATCATCATGTCGGCGAGGCCTTCGTCCGAGACTTCTTTCCCTCGTCCTTCATGGGCAATGGGCCAGTTCTGGCAGAAGACGCAGCGGAGATTGCAGTTGGAGAAGAAGATTGTGCCAGATCCATTTTCGCCTACTATTGACATCTCCTCGCCAAAATGGGGATGGTAGCTAAAAATTACAGGTCGTAGCGGCGCCCGGCAGAATCCCTTTTCGCCCTTGCGACGGTTGACGGCGCACTGGCGCGGGCAAAGCTGGCACTTCTCGAAGATGGCGTAGGCCTGCTCGACCCGCTGGGCGAGCTTCCCCTCATTCTCCAGTTTCTCGTATGCCGGAGTCCATCGCCCCTCTTTCTTCTGGCCGGCGAGGGGAGAAACGGGGGACGCTAGCAGGGATCCACCGATGAGGAATGAGGTCTTGAGGAAATCCCGGCGCGTTGGCATCATGGCGACCACTCCTTTTTTTCACTGAAGAAGTTATGAATCCGGTGTCGTCTTGTCAAGATGAGCCATGGGTTCCCCCACGTGGGAGCCCCTCCAGGTTCCCCCTCTCCAAGTCCCGATACCTTGCCGGCCTGCAGTGTCACAAGCGGCTGTACCTGGAGGTGCATTCGCCGGATCTGGCGAGCGAGGCCGATGAGCAGCTTGAAGCCCGCCTGGAGATGGGCATTCAGATCGGGGAGTTGGCCCGCAAGTCCTTCCCGGGAGGGATCCTCGTGGATGTCGAGTCCCTGGGAATCGCGGGCGCGGTCGCGCGGACGTCGGAGCTGATGGCCGATTCCAACGTCTCCGCGGTATTCGAAGGGATGTTCTCGTACGGGGACGTGCGGGTCCGGGTGGATGTCCTGGAGCGCGCGAAGGGGAGCACCTGGCGGCTGATCGAGGTAAAGTCCTCCACGCAGGTCAAGGAGGACCACCTCGACGACGTGGCCATCCAGGCCTATGTACTCGCTGGTGCCGGGGCCGTGCTTGAGCAATCGGTGCTGATGCACATCAACAATCAGTACGTGTATCCCGGCGGCGATCTGGATCTCGGACAACTGTTTCTTCGCCAGGATGTGACATCGGAGGTGGCCGCCCGCCAGTCCGAGATTGCCGGACGTCTAGCCGCGATGCGCGAGATGCTGACCGCCTCGTCGCCGCCCGCCATAGAACCCGACCACCATTGTTTCAATCCCTACGAGTGTCCGTTCTGGGATCACTGCACGAAGGCCAAGCCGGCGCGCTGGGTGTTCTATCTCCCGGGAGGGAGACGGACGTTCCAGGAGTTGGTGAGCCAGGGGATCCAAACCATAGACGAGATCCCCTTAGGCTTCAGGCTCACGAGCATCCAGCAACGGATGAAGGACAACGTCGAATGGGTCGGGTCTGGTTTGAGGGGCGCGCTCGCTGAGGTCCGCCATCCGATCCACCACCTCGACTTCGAGACATTCATGCCGGCCATTCCCAGGTATCCCAACACGCGGCCCTATCAGACCATCCCATTTCAGTGGTCGAACCACATCGTCAGTGGCGACGGGCAGATGCGGCACGAGCAATACCTCTGCACGGACCCAAAGGATCCCCGAGAGGAATTTGTCCTCACTTTGTTGAATTCCATCGGCCGGGAAGGGACCATCTGCGTCTATTCCGGATACGAGGCCCGAATCCTGGAAGAACTGGCTGACGCCTTCCCGGGATTCCGGTCGGACATTGACCGGGCGAT
>Ga0315282_10002238_pt1 | contig 35890 bp, 42 predicted proteins | sample YL17G07_20_MG_FD_203693 | JGI IMG/M metagenome (GOLD analysis project Ga0315282, IMG submission 203693) | Sediment microbial communities from Yellowstone Lake, YNP, Wyoming, USA - YL17G07_20 | ecosystem: Environmental > Aquatic > Freshwater > Lake > Sediment | place: USA: Wyoming | collected...
GATGCACGACGGGCGTTAGATCTTTTGCGCGTGGCGGGGGAACTCGCAGAACGAGAAGGGGCCGGACATGTTATGGAACAGCATGTGCGTCAGGCACAACAGAAGATTGAGCATGATCGAGTATCTGAGGTCTTGAAGTCACTTCCTGCGCACTCAAAGGTTCTGCTTGTGGGCGCCTACTTGTTGAGTAATCATCTTCCTGGAGGTGCAAATACAGGCGACGTGTATGAAGTCTATCATGAGCTGTGTTCCTCAAGCGGCTTAGAACCATTGACTCAGCGCAGGGTTAGCGGTCTCATTAACGAGCTGGATGTCATGGGGATACTGAATGCTAGAGTTGTGAGCTTTGGCAGGTATGGGAGAACGAAGAAGATCAGGGTTGGCGTATCGCCTCGTGTAATCTCAGAGACGTATGCCGAGGATAATCTCACGGGGAGACTCTTTGGTTACGTGCCCAAATCGCTTCAGAGACATCGTGTCTAGGATCCGAGTTGTCGGAGTTGATGACGGGGCATTTACCACAAACAAGAGCAAACAGCGCGCACTTCTGTTAGCGGTTCTATTTCAAAATCGTCGCATACTAGCGATTGAGATTGGTTCCATAAAGGTTGACGGAACAGACGCAAATGATGTGTTAGCCTTTCTCCTCAAATCCATCCGATTCGATGTCGTCATGCTCTCTAGCATATCGTTGGGCGGGTTCAATTTGGTGAACATTCGCGAGCTCGCTTATGATACGCGCAAGCCTGTTATTGCCGTAACGGGGGAGAGGCCTGACAATAACGCTGTAAGAAAGGCGCTTCTTGATCATTTCGACGATTGGAGGGAGCGCTGGAAGACAGTCGTAGCGGCAGGCCCAGTTTACTCATGTAAGCCGCTGATGGACGAACCTAAGTTATACTTCGAAGTGAAAGGCGCGTCCTCTGCTTTTGCTCGAGAAGTGATCAAGGCGACCGCGGCGATTTCACGCTTACCGGAGCCGATGCGCGCGGCGAGAATTTTGGCTCGCGGATTGAGCGCATAAATTGAAGCTACGACTCCATGAAGTTGATTAAATGAACTTGCAGTGTGCGCAGATTTACTGCTGTTAGAATACCCGGGGTCGGAATCAATCCGACGCGCCGTTGGTAGTCGGTCTGGCCCTGCCAAGCGCCTGAATTGATGATCTGCGTGCCTCGATAGGTCTCATGCCTGACGACATGGATGTGTCCCGACTGGAACACATCGGGAACGGTTTCGATGACTAAGTGATCGGTCCGGTCGGGAGCTATCGCCGTTCTATTGCCATACTCTGAAGCGAGATGCCGGCACTGCAACTGTAGTCGCATTGCCCTCTCCGGTTGCGTGAAGCTCATGCCGGAGATGCCCGCAAGTACGTCGTCTAAGCTTCGGCCGTGGTGAAGTAAGAAATTCACATCATGAAGAAGAACCTGTGAGGGATTGCCAAGTGATATCAGTTCGCGAGACTCGTAAAGAGGTTCAGCGAATTCTCTCGAAATGGAAGGTTGCGGGAGTGCTTGTCTAACCGCATCGTGATTGCCCGGGAGAACTATGACTTCTATGTGCTCTGGGATCATGCCGACATATTTAGCCGCCTCTTGATACTGGCCGTAGAGATCTGTGATTGCCAATTCCTGTTCCTGCCGTGGATACACGCCGATACCGTCGACTATGTCGCCGCAAATCACCACGTATTTGGTTCGCTCGGCGATTGCTTTTTGGTTCGGTCCGCCGATACGGAGGTTCAACCAATCAAAGACACGTTGAAGCGCATCGGCCAAGAACTTCTTACTTCCAAAATGCAAATCGGATAACAGAACAGCCCACACTTCTTCTTCGGCCAGATGCGGTTTATGGTCGGGAATATCCGGGAGAAGTATCTCCTTGGCAACAAACAAATCTCCTTTGCCACGTACCCCCGAAACGCAGATCACCTGATCCAAAGGAATTTTTTGAGCCATCTCGTATGTGGAGTGATCGTCTGGCGTAACGAGCACGGTCGCGCTGTCTTCGAAATCGTCAAGTTGAAGGAAGATCTTCTGATTGCGTTCACGCTTCTCTAACACCATCGCAAGAAATTTCACTTTTTCGTTCTGTCTAGCTTTCAACGCTACAGAGAGGCTCTCTGCATCTCTTGCGTCGAGTCGTTGACGAAAGGCGTTGACTAACTTTTCGAAACGATCCCTGAAATAGTGAGAGAAATCGTCGATCCCGCTACCCGTGCCAAGGCTTTTGGATGGATCCTTGACTATCTCGACTCGTGGGGAGATTTGCTTGGCCGGGATCGTCGCAGCAACACCGGGTAGAGGGCTGATCGCTGGTTTGGGCGCTTCGATCTCCAAGAGTTCTTGCTTTGTTAGAATTCGACCGCGAGCTGGTTTCTCTCCTATAGTCAGAAGGAGATTCTTAGCGAACCCTGAGGATTCGGATTCGTTCAGGGTCTGCAAGTATTCATATGCGGAGCGATCGAGCTGATATCCGGCTGTGGCGAGTTCTTGGACTAAGCGGCGAAGATGTTCCATCAGCCCGACCCTTTCAATGAGAATGTAATGGAATTGGCAAAAGAACCTACCGTTCTTTGCCTATGGATACAGGTTAGATAATGAAAGCCCATAACTCGGATTTGGCGTGCATTGGGAGCGTCCGACTGGGCAGAATTAATATGCATTGGATATCGTGGTTTGGCGCTGTATGCCAAATGTGTTCAGTTGCTGGAGCCCGTAGAAGTATTCTGACCGTGCGAAGTGGAAGGATCTGATTGTCACTTAGAATATTCAATTCCCTTACGCGTCGGAAGGAGCCATTCTCCACTTCCAATGATTCCGTGAAGTTCTTCGTTTGCGGACCAACGGTTTATGATTATGTACACTTGGGGCATGCTAGAACCTACATCGCTTTCGATATCATTACTCGTTACCTAGTTTTTTCCGGTTATACGGTCAGTTACTTGATGAACCTCACCGATGTTGCTGACAAGATCGTGAAACGCGCGAAAGAGTTGAGGAAAGAGCCGTTTGACCTCGCTCGTGAATACGAGAAAGCCTTCTTCGAGGATATGCGAGCACTCGGCATTAACACTGTAGAACGTTATGAGCGGGCGTCAGATTACGTTCCTCAGATCATAGACCAAATCAAGGGAATGATCGCGAAAGGCATGGCTTACGAGACAAACACCGGCGTCTACTTTGAGGTCAACAAGTTTCCAAAATTCGGCACGCTCTCCGGAGTGCGCCACGAGGAACTTAGTCTGAGACGCCTTGAACTCTGTTCCTCCAAAAAGAATCCGGAAGATTTCTCGCTTTGGAGGAAGCATGAGAAGGGATTTGGCTGGGAGTCTCCGTGGGGATTCGGCCGACCTGGTTGGCACGTTGAAGATACGGCGATTTCAATGAGCAACTTCGGCGATACCTACGATTTGCATGGGGGCGCTTCGGAGCTTATGTTTCCGCATCACGAGGCGGAGATAGCCCAAGCTGAAGCGTTAACCGGAAAACAACCGTTTGTCCGATTCTGGCTGCATACCGGACTACTGAGCATGGGCGGCCGAAAAATGAGCAAGTCCTTGGGAAACGTCATCCGCATCCGCGACGCTCTGAAAGAGTATACTGCTCATGAATTGAGATACTACTTTGGTTCGTTTCACTACCGAGAACCAGTGAGAATATCGGACGCAGGGCTTAGGCGCGCACAGAGCGGATTACAGTCGTTTGCCAGAAACTTCAAGGCATTCATGGAAGCCCCAGCGGGAACAAATGACAGAAATGGCAGAAAATTGACGAGCATTATGGATCGGGCAGAGATCGCTTTCAGACAGCATATGAATAATGACTTTGATACCCCCGGTGCCCTGACGACATTAGTAGCTCTAAGCAAGCGGCTGAAGGCATTCACGAGATATGGTTCTAGAGTGAATGAAGAGTCTAAGAGCAGAACAGGAACAATCTTCCGTGAAATGTCGAACGTCTTTGGCATTTTGCCTGACTAGTACAACCAAGCTCGAATAGGGCGTTTCGCCTGCCTCATAACGAAATCAAATGCTCCTTTACCATCGTCGAAGTAATACCACTCATCCTTCTCACCTGCGACATGCTTCTTCAATTTGCTGTTCCACACCCTATCACAGATGTTCACGCAGTAACTGCCACGATAATAGCCAACAAAGATGAAACCACCACCTACATGGTTTGGCAAATTACCTTCAACTCTGATGCCTTCATCTTCGTCAAGGGCCTTGATGAAATCCAAAAGATCACGGTCACTCGTAATCAGCCGCTCAGAATATAGCTCAACAGTCCGCCGCCTTAGTCCTTTTCTGCGCACCATACTGCGAACCACTGCTCTCATGTCTAATGGGAGAGTGCCCATTGGTGTGTCTCCTCATAGAAACTCTTTTCCATGATGAGAGTGGTGTTGGCGTCAGCCGCTTAGGTGAGTTCAGGTAGCGGGTAGGGATGTTATCATTGCCATCCTTGCTGGTGCAAGTTGGGCAGAGAAGTGTTGAAGAAAAGGTACTCCACGGGCATCTGCGATCGTTTGCATGGGAACCCATAGAACGATCCCGGATTATGTTGGTTGGCAATAAGGGATTTGTCGCTAGAATCGACGGGGAAGAAATCATCGCGCTCGACAGTGGAACGCAACGAAATCTGCGCGCTATTTCGTTTAATCCAGCCGATGGCACCGTGTTGATCGTCGGGAACGCCGGTACTATACTGCTGTGGGATGAAGAGAAATTCTACGGGATCAATTCGTCGACATCTGAGAATCTTCGTGCCGTAGCATGGGACGCGCACGGGAGGATGGCGCTTATAGCAGGAAACCGTGGTACGCTACTCAAGTATTTCGACAAGAAGATAAAGACCGTCGGCAATTGCAGAGCCAATCTTCGACGTATTTCATGGAACCCCCACGTACAGCGAGCTCTGATTGTGTCGAGCTGTTTCGCCGAGGAATTCATTCCATCGCCAAATCTCTTCAGTTACCAAGGCGACACTGAGGTTATTGTTCCACTGAACGAGAGGCGAGTGGATCTGATTGGGGTCGACTGGCATCCAAACGGTCAGTCAGCGCTGGTTCTGGGTTTCGATGTTGTTTGGCATAATGGCGTAATCAGTAGTTATGACGAAGGGAGGCTTTCTCAAATAGCGTTTCAGAGTAGACACGTTTACCCAGTGGCCACCGCGTGGAATAGTAAAGGAAGTCTCGCTGCAATAGCAACCGCAGCCGTGGAGCCTGAAATAGGTCGAGGCGTGATTTACTTGTGGAACGGGCACGTACTCAGGCAGATCTACGCCGATTCGAAGTTCTTCTTCAGTGCTGTGTCATGGAATGATGAGGTTTTGGTAGCATTGGCGTCAACAGCGACTAGAACTTACAATTGCTGAAGCGACTATATGCCCATCTTCAATTGTCTCAGCGTCTTCCTTCTACCTCATTTAATCGCATTCTCTGGACCGCTATTGGAGGAAATCCACGGGTGCTTAACCGACGAGCTAGTTTTTCTATTTCTCTTCGGACACGAAGAGCGAGCCAACTTGAGATCTCATGCCTCTTGAGAGCACTATCAAATTCATCCTCGTCTAGGATTACCTGCTCACGATCAGCAGTCACCCAGAGATCAAGAAAGAGGTCGGTGATAACGGTAGTTCGATATGGACCATCAAGTAACTTTCGAACAGGTTTCACTATGTCACAGTAGTACCCAAGCCAATTCCTAGATCTGTCAAAGAACTTGCCTATGTCATACCATCTATTCCTGTAAATGAACCAAATCGCCAGGTAGCCTTCATCAGCAATTATCTTACCAGAGACTTTGAGCGGGCGAGTACGTTTGATCGGGCTTTCAACAATCAGTCTGTTTGGAGTAGCTTCAAGCAGAGTACCTGGAAACTCGCGAACATTGCCAGGGAGTCGTCGATATACTATCGTTATGGGCCGTGGAACTACCCCTCTCACATGTGTTCCCCCAGAGATTTCCTATGCAATCGCATTTTCCCTGACTGCATTCAGGAAGACTCTTCATTTTGATCTATGTAGCCAATAAGATCATACGATGGTAAGCGTGAGGTAGTAGGAGACCCGAACAGTCTCTGATTTGCGGCAGGCTACCGATCTAAGAACAGAACCGTTTGCAGTTATGGGAGGTCACAGGATTTCAGAGTATTCCGTTGTAGGTGAGAATTCTCACTAGTGAGTGTAACTTGGAACACTGTCTTGACGATACGCGTCGATAGGCGCTGATATCGTACGTAAGAAGGGGTGGTCGTCTAAAGTTATATTATGCGTTTTGGAACTGTTTCGCTATTCGCGAGAGAATTGAATCTAGGCGGCTCTTATGCCCTCAAAAGATAAAGACATCTTCTACCTCAAACTTCAATGGATAGCTTCTAAGGATGAAACTGAAAAGAAGGAACTAGCGGAGAAGATCAGGCAGGCGTTATCTCAGCGGCAACAGCGCTGAATAGAGTCTGGAGCTTATCGAATTTGGCGAATATGCACAGACCATTCGGAGTCACACTGCTTTCGATGCTCCAGATCCTTCTGGGCGTGTTGCTCGTCTTCGGCGGGTTGACATTGCATGCCATTCGTTTTTTCCTGTCTGAAACGTTTCCGCACGTGCCGTGGTTTACCTCGAGCGCACCCCTAGCCATAGGAATCACACTAGTGGCCTTCGCGCTGATTGATTTCATTCTGGCTTATGGCTTATGGGTTGGCAGGAGATGGGCGTGGATCGTTGCACTGACGTTTGCTGTTTTGGGAATAATCATCACGGTTCCTTCGTTCTTCGTACGATCCGGGTTCGGTGAAATCCTTGGTCTGATAGTATATCTACTAGTGATTTACCAGGTGATGCAACCGCGCGTGCAGATTTTCTTTGGAAGGGGCCCTGCTTGCACACCGCAGTCCGTTGACCGTACAGCCAGTGTAAATCCAAGTGTCGACAACCCTGCCACCGGAGGTTTTTGCGCAGGATGCGGTGCTCCTAAGAGTTCTGGCGGCGAATATTTCTCGTCTTGCGGAGCTAAATTAGGATAGATTTTGCCGATCGTAGCTTCAGGAGCCAACTCCAGATGAGCAATATCCCGGTTACGCTCAGTGAGATTCGAAGGGCTAGACGCCGAATAGCCGGAATTGCGTACCGAACACCACTGTACTTTTCACCGCGACTAAGTGACTTGATGGGCGCACAGGTCTATCTGAAACTCGAATCGTATCAGCCAATTCGCGTCTTCAAGATTCGAGGCGCAGCAAACAAGATTCTCAGTCTGAGTGTCGATGAGCAACGGCGCGGATTCGTAGCGGCTTCTTCAGGCAACCACGGTCTGGCAGTTTCATGCGTCGCAGAGCGCATTGGAACGGCCGCGACCATTGTTGTGCCAACCACGGCGGTCGAGGAAAAGGTGCGAGCCATCGAAGAGTATGGCGCCAAGGTTGAGAAGTATGGACGATTCCATGACGAACGAATGAGCAGGGCCATAGAGATTCAAAGAACGACTGGAGCCGTCTTCATTCATCCATTCGATGATCCAGATATTATTGCGGGGCAGGGAACGATAGGGCTTGAAATAATCGAAGATCTGCCAGACGTAAGCACCATCATAGTACCCATCGGAGGCGGTGGTTTGATTTCCGGCATCTCCATCGCGATCAAGGGTCTAAGGCCGTCCGCGAAGATGATTGGTGTCGAACCAGAAAGAGCGTCATCAATGTATCAATCAATAAAGACTGGCAAATCCGTACGCTTGACTGATACGACATCCATTGCCGATGGGCTGGCCACGCGCGAACCGGGCACATATACCTTAGAGATCACGAAACAGAACGTTAACGACATCCTATTGGTAAGCGAAGCTCAAATTGAAAGGGCAGTTTTCACTTGTATGAAAGAATGTCATTTGGTCGTTGAACCCTCGGCAGCGGCAGTTATTGCGGCACTTACTGATGTATACCGTCCCAACGTTGGAGAGAAAATAGTGCTCGTGCTGAGCGGGGGAAATATCTCGCTCAAAGCACTCGCAAACATCTTGTCCAAGTTCAGTTAATTCTTGAAGCCTATCTGGAACATGCGTTCTAGATCATAGTTGGTGTAGCATCGAAACGCAATTAATGTCTTGGTCTTCGATATTCCATGAATCTTTGCGAAGTCTTCAGTCACCACTTTCGCTAAGTCATCGGCAGCCTTGACACGGACGATTGCGATCAAGTCGAAGTCGCCCGCAACCGAGTAAACTTCCGTGACGCCGTTAATCTTGAGAAGCGCGTCTGGTATAGACGCGATTTGTTCTCGTTCGGCGTTAATCATTACAAATGATGTGATCAAGGTTTGAATTCGCAAGTAGTTCCAGTACACCATCTTCATAAATCCTCCGAGCTTTACGAAAGTCGGATGGAGCGAGCGGTGCAGAATGCCAAGACTCAGACTGGCATCTCACGCTCCATGCTACATGAGCTCTTAGTTCGCGCCGAACGTCTCTCAGCCTCGCCATTCGTTACGAAGAGTGTTTACTCGATTGCGCTAGCGTTTTTCCTGCTAATCGTGATAGCTCCGGCCATCGCGGGTATCCTCGCTCAATTATTTTCACTTCCTGACCTGAAGTTGAGTTCTGAGGTAGTAGCTAGAATGCAGAGTGCGATAGTCTGGTCGTTCCTGATAGGCCTTAGCGTCTCTTCGCTGGACGTTCTGGCTGGGATTCCTTTTGCGTGGTTGATCGTCCGCCGGAGGGAACACTGGACTACGATTCTTGACAGCCTTGCTGACATTCCTTTTGTTATCCCAACAGTGGCTCTAGGTTTCTCGATTCTGGAGTTTTGGAGCACGCCTTCAGGAATCGGGATGATCTTTGGTGCCGATAAGGTGGTAAGCCCAGGGATGCTGCTTATCATGCTTCTTCACTTCGCTTTTTCTTTCCCGGTGATCGTGCGGGTGATGGTTGGAGAGTTCTTGAATTATCGCGAAACGTTCGAGGTAGCAGCAAGAACACTTGGGGCTTCTGGCTTTACGGCGGTACGGACAATAACGCTTCCAATTTTGAGGCCAGGTATCTTGGCTGGTTTCCTGTTGGCATTGGCACGTTCCCTTTCAGAGACCGGGGCGACGATTGTGGTAGCTGGTGCCTTTGAGAATGGTACAGTATTCATCAACAATGCTCGCGGTGCAGGTCTGACGACTGCTATCGTAATCGCGAGCCTGCTGCTCATAATATGCTCCCTTCTGGTATTTGCTCTCACCAAAATTCTTGCACCTAGAATTAGAATTGCACCGCTGAGAGTTTGGCCCAATTTCGAAAAGAGGCTAAGCGGACGCTCCAGTATCGAAGCGAGAAACGCAATCAGCTTGGGGATCTTCTTTGTTTTTGTGCTCTTGCCTTGTCTCTTCATCGCCCTGCCAGCAATTATGGCCATGGCTGATGGAACCGTCAACGAAGCGATAGCGGGCGTGGGTCCATGGGCGGGCTTCTGGTCGAGTATGCTGTTGTCGTATGTTCTTGCCTTGCTGGCAACTACTATCAATGTCGCGTTCGGACTACCTGTAGCTGTCTTAATCGCCCGCAACAGGTTCGGTCAGAAGGCAACTAAGATCATTGATGCCTTGGTTGATCTGCCAATAATCGTGCCTTCACTGGCTCTAGGTGTGTCATTGAGTTTCTTCTGGAGCAGGTTGGGTGCGTTACCGGAGTTTTGGGTTCTCGTATTGGCTCACACTACGATTACCTACAGTTATTTTGTACGTGCTATGACGGCATCGGTTCAGGGAATCGCGCCTGAACTGGAAGAGACTGCAAGGACGCTTGGAGCGCATCCGTTGCGCGTGTTTCGCAAGATCACACTACCTCTGACGAAGTACTCGTTGTTGTCCGGAGCTATTCTTGTTTTCACTAGAAGCGTCGATGAAACTGGTGCCACATCGGCTGTATCAAAGGTCATGAAAACTGCGCCGGTTTTGCTGGTGGACTGGATACGCGGCAATGTCGCCGTCACACCAGGCGAACGGGCTCTTGGTATTGGATTCCTAGTGGCAACGTCCTTTGTGGCCCTGGTTGTACTCAGGTTGATTGCTCTGCGACAATCTAGGAGGAAGTGATGCCGCTTGCCATCGATCAGTTTCATGAACGTGACTAAGAGATTTGATAAACTCTTGGCGCTTGATCGGCTCACATTTGATGTCGAGAGCGGGGAATATGTGTGCGTACTGGGTCCAACGGGAAGTGGCAAGACAACACTGCTGCGTCTCATTGCAGGCTTGTTGAACCCTGACGACGGAACTATCTTCTTTGATGGAAGATCCGTTAACACACTTGAAGCGCATGATAGAAATGCCGTTTACGTGCCTCAACAATATGCCCTCTTTCCTCATCTAACCGTTCTTGAGAATGTGGCTTTTGGGCCTCTGGCTAGAAACAAATCCGAAGTGGAGGCTCGGGAGATTGCCTCAAAGACATTGGAGACGGTAAAGCTTTCTTGGCGAGCGCAAGCGTTGCCAGGTGAGCTCTCCGGAGGGATGCAGCAACGCGTTGCTTTAGCTAGGGGACTCGCATCTGGAGCAGATTTACTTCTTCTTGACGAACCATTGGGCGCTCTTGACGCTCGACTAAGGCTAGAGTTGAGGCACAAACTTCGAGAGCTCGTGAAACAGTCTGGTATGACAGCGATCCATGTGACACACGACCGAGATGAAGCTATGAGCGTTGCTGATCGAATCATGATACTCAGAGCAGGGAGAATACTCGACTACGGTACGCCGTCCAGAGCGTACACGAAACCTGCCGGGATCTTCGTAGCAAACCTCATCGGAGGTGCCAGTTTCCTAGAAGGCACCGTTGACGCAGTCACCCCGGATTTCTCGTTAATTCGAATGAGAGGCGGGCTGCAGATCAGAGGGCCTTCAGAGCTTTTCGCAAGCGACGAACCCATCATACTTGGGATCAGAAGGGAACAAGTTCGCATCTTGGCCGATAAATTCGAAGCGGAAAACATCTTGGAGGGAGAGATACGAGAAGTAAGATTCCTAGGTAGTACTCGAGAGTACGTTATTCGTCTGACCAATGGTGACAGAATCGTATCGCGCCGATTCTTGGAAGGCAAGAATCCAGCTTTCGCAACTGGACAGAGGATCTATGTCTCCTTCAAAAAACGCGATGTCATGACTTTCGCGTATCCCTCTCAAGGATTGAGGAAAGAACTGGAGATGGTGTAATATGCCCAATTTGGACATCGTTGGTGTTTCAAAGCATTATGGCACGATCGCGGCCTTAGACGACGTTACACTCCATGTAGGAGACAGAGAGTACGTTTGTATTCTTGGACCCAGCGGATGCGGGAAAACCACACTGATAAAGTGCGTAGCTGGCATAGAGCAGCCGGATCAGGGTCAAATTTTCATCGACGGCAGACCGATGCAGAATGCGCTCATAGAGGATAGACGGATAGGGTACGTATTCCAAGACATCGCACTGTTCCCTCATCTATCGGTCAAAGACAATCTTTCCTATGCACTAGCAGTAAGACACGCCCCTAAGGATAGAGTCCTGACCGTCGCAAACGAGATGCTCGACCTAATCAACATGCGAGACAGATCTAAGTCATATCCAAGAGAGCTCAGTGGCGGCGCACAACAGAAGGTTGCAGTTGGACGCGCGATAGCAACAGGCTCACATCTATTTCTCCTTGACGAGCCTCTGGGAGCGCTGGACGCGCTTGTGAGAGCAGAGTTGCGGTATGATCTAAAACGTCTGGCAATAGACTTGGGATTGACTATAATTCATGTCACCCATGATCAAGAAGAGGCGTTGTCGATAGCTGATCGCATTGTTGTGATGAAGCGAGGAAAGATTGTGGAAGTGGGAAAACCGTCGGAGATTTACCTTTCTCCAAAAAGCATATTCACAGAGAACTTTGTGGGGGAAACCAATCTTCTGGAAGGAAGGATAATCGAAACGAATGTTTCATCTTGTGTTGTGCAGCTAGGTTCACACAAGATTGAGCTGCCGGTGTCAGGAAAGGTTGGCGGCCAGAGAGTCGTGGTGTCTATCCGGCCTGAGTTCATTACCTTAACTCGTAGGACAACTGAGATTGGTGGTGGATGGGCAGGGCGGATCAAGCAGGCAGCGTTCCTTGGGGACATCTACCGTTATGGTGTTCAAGTTGACGGAGAAACCGATATGGTCGTACATGTGCCCTCTACAGGAGAGACCGGAGGATTTGCTGTCGGAGAAAGCGTTAATGTGGCATTGGGGAAGAGCGGACATATGCTCTTATTCAACTATCCAGTAGAAGGATTAGAAAAAGAAACAGCACTAGAGTAATGGCGTAATTTATGGTCGTGAGATGAGTAGGTTTGTCACTAGAAAGTTGGTTGTTGGCCCGACGAACCGTGAAGGCTATGGGTTTGGTGGTTGAACACTCCAAAATGACCACTCTTATAGTTGAACTGTTGTCAAAATGTATTCAAGCAGCCATCGAAGACAAACGGGAAGAGCTGGAAAGGAATTTCTCCCTGCTAGAACAGAAGGAAAGAGAAGCGGATGTCCTGAGGAGACGAATTATCGAGGAACTAGCGCGAGGAGAGTTGCCGGTTGATGAGCGAGTGGGGTTGATGAGGCTTGGTAGACAGATAGATTGGATCACAGATTGGGCTCATGAGGCGAGTAGGATTCTGGTTTTATTTGAGCTGTCACGCATGCCCAAGCAGATGCAAGAGGTACTCTTGGAGATGTGCTCCACGGTAAGTGAGTGCACGAAACACTTGACCGACTGTGTCGAGAAGTTGATGGATGGAGCGATCGAAGAGACATTGAAAGCCGCGGATCAAGTTGAGCGACTCGAAGAGAAGGTTGATAAACTACACCAGAACGCGAGAAGCAACCTCAAAGATATCTCTACCGATGGAATCCGGGTTGGAGCGATAATACTGCTAAGCCAATTCACCGAGGCTATAGAAAACACGGCGGACAGATGTGAAGATAGCTGCGATCAGATTCGAGTTATGGCTGTTACTCTCTCAAAGAGAAAGGACTAGGGAAGTATCTTCTCATATACGATACAAAGTCTACGCGAAGAGTCCACACTGAAATCAAGCCGCTTTCCCCTAGACAATAAGTACCTGCTGTGCGGTAAGTATCCACCAATATAATTCACATGCAACTTTCCAGCTGATCGCAGCACGCCACGGAAAGCCTTTGACACACGACCATGATGCGGCGACGCGTCAGATACGATCGATATCTTCCTAACGAAGGTGTTTTGGTGTACCTAGTTGATACGAGCCTGAAAGACGGTTACGGGTCCATAAGAGTTGTAAGCAGTCACCCATCAACAATGACGCTTGACCGCGCCCCCTTCAGCTTAGGTGCTTCATTCGAAGACGTGAAAGTCAAGTCTACATGGCTTTTGTCTACGCGGATGGTTTAGGGCTTTTGACATTGCTATCAGGAAGCAGAATGTATCCCACACAAGGCATTAGTCAAAGCGACTTGCTTGTTGACTTTGTAGCGGTGGATATCAGAGTCGCAGCTTCTGTTCAACCGCTGGAGTGAATAGCGGGGCCACTTCAAAGTGGTTTGAGGAGCATTGCTCTGTTAGACATCCGTCCTGAAGCAATAGTGTAATTACTCGATCGACAGAACGGGTTTTTCGGAAAGAGCGCTCGTGGTCAACGTGTTCGATATCCACAGTTTACAGAAACGATTGTTACCTGAGTGCTTGATGCCCGCACTTGGCAAGCCAGATGCACCTGAGGCCGCTGTAGCCATAATGGTCGACCCGAACTACGGCGGGGGAGCCATTTTGTTCATCAGACGAACTGAGCGGGAAGGAGACCCTTGGTCTGGACAGATAGCGTTCCCAGGTGGACATAGAGGCCCGAACGATCACGACTTGAGGGATACCGTTGTACGCGAAGCAAGGGAAGAAGTTGGAATAGATCTCCATGATCATGCGTGTCTCGGCTTGCTCCCTCCAATGCATGCACGCACTCGCCGGATGCTGGTGGCGCCGTTCGTCTTCCAACTGAAAAACCCCGTCAAAATGCGTTTGAATGAAGAGGTCGCGGAATCCTTCTGGATCTCTCTGAGTGATCTAGCTGCCATTGAAGTCAGCAAATCGGAGGTTTACACTCAGCACCGAACGTTGAATGTTGACTCTTACGTTTACCAGGCCCGTGTCATATGGGGGCTGACGTTCAGGATTATCAATACTCTACTTGACAGGGAAACCGTTGACTGAGTATGCCCTGGTCGTGAGTTGAGAAATCCCTCGCGCCATTATGCAGGCCGCGGAATTTGGGATGAGGGTTTGGAGGGCGCAGTTCCCTTGGTTCTCTAGGTGTTGCTCTGTGGGTGTTTTGTGGGATTTAATCAGGAACATGAGCCTCTAAATCGGACCGTTTCGTGGCGTATTGTTTTGTTGGGGGCGAGTTTGGGCTTGTATTGCAAAGAATTTTCCTGTTATCGGGTATAGAACGGAACAATTCCTCGAACGTTTGCTGATTCTACGTGAAGCAGCAACGCAATGTCATGATTCGAAATATCCCGTAAGTTGTTTTAGATGCAGATCGTGATAGTCAATCAAGGTGAGGCTACGTGTCGGAGATTGTGTTGCAGACTCCGGTTCCAGCTTCAGGCTCCGAGATATTAGTCGCTGTGGCTGGACTGATCTGGTTTATCGCCATGTTTCTAATAGCTCGGCGTTTCGTCAGGAAATGGAAGCATTTTGGCGACATCGTTTCCTTCCTAGTATACGTCGTAGGCCTCCTCTTCCTAGTAATTCTACTATTCTAGCGAAAGCCATGTAGGATACTTGTGCCATTGCCTACGGTAGATCGCACCCTCAGAAAGATACTTAGCTTAGAGTAAGTGAGCAGAGATCGAGTCAATTTGATTTCTGAACTTCCGGCCGAGAAACTGCGTTGGACTTGTGATTGCAAGGTTATTCCAGCGAAATCGACTGAAGAAATGAAACCTTTGGAAGTTATGGTTGGACAACCACGCGCCTATCAGGCGCTACTCTTCGGAATCAAAATGCAAGAGCCAGGGTTCAATATCTATGCAGCCGGCCCCCCGGGAACAGGTAAGACAACAGCGACTTTGGATTTCATCAAGGATATTGCGACCAAGATGCCAACTCCATCGGATTGGTGCTACGTCAACAATTTCGTTGATGAATACCACCCCAATGTGCTCGAATGTCCATCCGCGTTGGGAAGACAGCTACGTAGAGATCTGCGCGAATTCGTACTAGCCGCTAGGTTAGCGATTCGACAGTTGTTTGACGGTGCGGACTATGCGGCGAAACGCGACGGAATCCTACGAAAGATGACTCAGAAACGACAGCGCGTCGTCGCCAAGATGGGAGAGGTGGCTAGTAAGGAAGGTTTCACGATGCAACTCACGGCGATAGGTCTCTCACTGGTTCCGGTCGTTCAGGGGAAACCAGTTTCGGAAGATGAGTTCAGCTCTCTACCCGCAAACGTCCAACAAAGCATCGTGCAGAAGCGCGGAGACCTGCAAGAGGAGTTGCTTCAATACATAAAGCAAATTCGGGATTTAGAGACGAAGGCCGCTGAAGAAGTAGCGGAATTCGACAGAGATGTGGCCTTGTATGCGATTGAGCATCTGATGTCAAACATATTGGCGAAGTACAAGGCTTATGACTCAATAACTGAATATCTGCATGAGATTCAGGCTCATGTAGTTGAAAATCTTGATACTCTTCGCGGACGCGGCGAGAAGGCGAAATCGGCTCAAGAAGCTTGGCTTGAAGAGTTATCGTTTCGCGTTTACGACGTGAATGTTGTCGTAGATAACTCTGAAACGAAAGGAGCACCGATCATAATTGAGCAAAACCCCACGTTTAATAATCTTCTGGGCAGAATAGAAAAAGAAGGACAGCTTGGAAACCTAACGACAGATTTCACGCTGATACGCGCGGGCTCTTTGCACAGGGCGAATGGAGGGTTCATCGTGATCCGTGCGGAGCAGCTTCTCCGAGATCTCAATGTCTATGATGGCCTAAAACGAGCGCTGAAGAATCGTGAGATTCGAATCGAAGACGTTCAAGAAAGAACAGGTTACGCTAGCATCAGAACTCTCTCACCGAAGCCTATCCCGTTGAACGTGAAGGTTGTTCTGATTGGTGATTTAACAACGTACCGGTTGCTCTTTGCGTATGATCCCGAGTTTCGTGAACTTTTCAAAGTGAAAGCCGATTTTGACTATACGATGGAGAAGACCGACGCTAATATTCAGAATTACGTTGGATTCCTGACCGCTCTGGTGATAAAAGAGAGGTTGAAACATCTTGACGCCTCAGCAGTCGCGCGCCTAATTGGGCACGGATGCAGGCTTGCAGACGATCAGGAGAAGCTTTCAACTCAATTTGGTGTTGTCGCGGATGTCGTACGTGAGGCTCACTTCTATGCGTCGCAGTCTAACTCGAAGCATATCTCAACTGACCACGTGGAGGCTGCGATTGAGGCGAAGGTGTACCGATCAAACCTAGTGCAGGAAAAATTACGCGAGTACATTCAAAGAGGTGTAATCTTCATCGCGACCGAAGGTGAGGCTGTAGGCCAGATAAACGGGCTTTCAGTCATAGATGTTGGAGACTTCTCGTTTGGAATTCCCAGCCGGATAACAGTCGCGGTTGGATTGGGAAAGGAGGGAGTGATCGACGTGCAAAGAGAGGTGAACATGGGTGGTCCGATTCACGGAAAAGGAGTAATGATCATCGCTGGGTACTTGGCGACGAAATTCGCCTACAATAAGCCCCTATCGCTATCAGCGCGTATCGTTTTCGAACAGAATTATGAAGGCGTAGAAGGCGACAGTGCGTCAAGCACGGAACTCTACGCTTTGCTCTCAGCTCTATCCAACGTTCCGATCAAGCAGTGTTTCGCTGTAACTGGATCCGTGAATCAGAAGGGCGAGATCCAGCCGATCGGTGGTGTGAACGAAAAAATCGAAGGCTATTTTGAAGTATGTAAGGCACGAGGACTCGATGGCAAACACAGTGTCTTAATTCCAAAGAGCAATGTCTCGAATCTTATGCTGAAGAAGGAAGTCATAGACGCAGTGAAAGCCGGGAACTTTCACATCTACTCGGCAGGCACTATCGAGGAAGGCATCGAAATTCTTACAGGAGTTCCCGCGGGCAGGCAACAGGACGAGGGCCGGGATCAGAATTGCATATTCGGCCGAGTCGACGCGCGTTTACGTGAAATGGCAGAAACAAGCAGGCAGTTCCACACGTTCACATAGCGGAACTAGTGTTTCTGGGAATGAAACTGCGCGTAGAACCTTTCTACGCTGTTGTAATCAGTCGGCGGGCTGTCTCCTTCATGGGAATTGAGTATTTTCCATGCCTAGTCACATCGCGTAGCTCATGGTTCTACTAACAAGATTCGAGATATTCACCATCGACCCATTCTCACATGATGATAGAATTGCATGGTTATTCGAGTAGCCTCTGAATATCCAAGAGTTGTCGGCATAAGATATGGTCAATATGCTCGAATTAGCGAAGGTTGGCTGGCTAATGTAATACGGCAGAACTGATGAAAGATCGACAAATCCATTGGAGCCGTATGACGCTATTCATGTGCGGCTCGGTGCAAGCCGAGCCACGGGAGTACCTCCGCCAATCATCCACGACGATCCGTTCCATGCGATTGCATTCACTATCCGCGACTCGTCACTCAGTACGTGTGGGGCTGCTTTCAGTTGTGCTGTCAGAGAACCCCACAAATTGACTTGTACCTGCTACGATGACCAAAACGCAATCCCGCAAGTTCTAGCCAAGCTTTAAATGACCCGGCGCCCAACCGGGATACAACGAAAGCCGCGTGCGGACACTGAGAAGTTCTGCACGGCGAAACTCGAACGCGGTTTTCCCCTGAAACGAGGAAGCTTAGCTGTTCAGTTTTCAGCAAAACGGTTCCAGTTAGAAGAAACAGTAATTGACAAGTTTCGAAGAACTCCCGATCTCGGGAGAGATAATTCGCAGCCTAAGGGAACTCGATTTTCATGAGATGTTCCCAATTCAGGTTGCTGCTATTGGCCCTCTGCTTGAAGGCAGAGATGTGATTGGCCAAGCGAAGACGGGTACCGGTAAGACGGCCGCGTTCGGCGTGCCGATGATTCAGAGGATCAACCGGAGCCTAGATTCCGTTCAAGCCCTAGTCATAGTTCCCACCAGGGAACTCGCGATTCAAGTGGCCTCAGACCTGAATGAGTACGGAAAGTACTTTTCAGTTAGGACGTTGGCGGTTTATGGTGGTCAGCCCATTTACGGGCAGATGCAGGCTTTGCAGGGCACAGTCCACATAATTGTCGGGACACCGGGAAGAGTGATCGATCACTTATGCCGGGGCACTTTGGTCTTTGATGACGTGCGGATGGTTGTTCTGGATGAGGCTGATCGGATGCTTGACATGGGTTTCAGGGATGATATTGAAAACATTTTGAAGAGAACCCCCAGCGAACGACAAACGGCCATGTTCTCGGCTACCATGCCAGACGAGATCTTGGATATGGCTTCACGCCACATGTACGCCCCGGAGAGGCTTCTCGTCAGCAAGGATGAGATTGCTGTGGAGGAGATAGAGCAACTGTACCGGCGAGTTGACCCGGAACGCAAATTCCAAGCCCTCTGCAATGTTCTGGGTGATGGATCAGTGAAACGCGCCTTGATATTCTGCTCGACCAAGTACGGTGTGGATCAGCTTGGAAGAAGGCTGAGACAGATCCGTAGGGATGTTGCTGTTATTCACGGTGACTTGACTCAACCTCAACGTGAACGAGCGTTGGAGGACTTTCGGAGAGGGCGCGCGCGATTCTTGGTGGCTACGGATGTGGCATCGCGTGGACTTGACATTGAGGGCATCTCCCACGTCATCAATTACGATGTTCCCAACGACCCGGTGAACTACTTCCACAGAATTGGCAGAACAGGTCGGGCGGGAGCAAGCGGGATCGCCGTAACATTGGTTTCGGGACGTGAGATGGGTACTCTGAGGACGATTCAGAGCATGACGAATACGAGAATGCGTGAATTGAAGGAACCCTCCGGTCCCTCATTCAGTAAGGGGCGGCAACCGCTACTCCAATACCCGTCCCATGGTCCTGGCCGGGTGTAGGAAGGCTAAGGTTGAATAGATGCGGAGCGAATGTGGCTTCAGAGAGTGAATTAGACGGGCAGACGACCATTCCGTAACAGATCCGTACGAACCGAGATGAAGACGGTGCAGTGTGTACGCTGCCATAGACTGATCCGATTGGACGAGTATGTGGCTCACTTAGCCGCGTGCAAGCCGGTTGAGGAGAATCCGAAGCCCCCGGAACCGGTGGCGAGCATTTCTCCCGCGCCCGGACAAGCACAACAATAACAGCCGTGCGGCAACCCGTTTCTCCTACGTAAGTCTGAAGGATACTCCGGGGTTTTGCACGGGAACGAAGCCCATTTCGGGCTGGCTTTGGGCCCCCCCAGGTGGGTGTGGTTTCTTGCTCCAAAGTATGATTTTTGATCGAAGAATCATATTACGTCAAACGGGACCATTATCCACTATGTTGGGGAGATGGACGCGCTCCGACTAATGACAGAATTACGCTCTGAAAAGTAAGCTCTGCATAGGTAACAAGTGACGACTAGAATCGTCAGCCCCGGATAATTTCGTGGTTCTAAAATGCGATGTCGAACACTCAGTGATATCCGAACCGCTGATTGTATTGCTTGTGCGTCATTACTTAGATTATCCATGCAAACAAAGCTTCGTTATCTCTTGATTAGAGAATGTGTCATCCTGTAATTGCTGTCTAAATCGTGCTTGAAGAGACACGGTATGCCTAGGGCTCGATACTTTTTCGGCCATAGTTTGCGTTGTACTGAACTGCCAACTGTTCGTTTTCCGCTGATCAGGTCTATGGCGTTTTCAATTAGTTTGAGTAGGTACCTGTCTTGCATGTTCTATGAAGCTTTCAGTTGGCCGAGGTATTTGGCGAAGTTTGGGTGTCCTTTCACTTCAATGCGACGCTTTGATCCAGTAGCTTGAGGAGCTTTGGATTGTCCGCGAACACCCAAACGATGGAACCATCCTCAGCGAGAAGTATCTTTTCGGATGCTTCCAAGTATTGCAAAATCGTCACCAAGGTTCTGTATTCAACCTGCCGAGGTAGTTCTCGCATCAAGGCGCGACGTGATGGAAAATTTCCATTATCTCGGATGCAACGTTCGATCATTATCTGGGTGGCCAGCGTTGGACTGTGGCCTCTAAGCGAACTTTCCTGTACTATCGAACTTTGAGTGACTTTCTGCAATCTTGACGCCCATGAATATCTTTATACGCGTGTATAACTATATAGGCTTTGTATCTTCTCGCTGATGCCTTGTCCGTCAGTTAAGCCAATCAGCACAGGGAGACAAGAAAGGCCTAGAAACAGCTGCAATCGGCGTTGCTATTATGCTAAGCTACGCACACACAAGATCGGGAGTTCAAATTCGCAGGACTAGCCCAAGACGCTTCTACGACTCGAACTGAGGCAGGATACTAGCTCATTCAACGCGTGGCGCTATTCGGTTTTCTCGGGTTCACCGATCGCTCCCATGATCTTCTGCGCAAACTCCTTCATTTTCTCGGCTTTGACGATCCCTATGCCCCTTTTGATGTCGCCCGTCACTAGCAGCTTGTCCCCCGGTTTGATGTTGAAGTGATCTCTGGCCTCTTTCGGGATCACTATTTGCCCTCTCTCCGCCACCGTAACGACGCCGTACAAATACTTCCCTTTACCTATCTCAGACATTCTAAAATCCCACCAATCGTACTTATCGTGTAAAACATGTATTACATGTATTTAGGATTATTCTTCTTCAGGCGTCCAGTCCACTTGTGTGCACGTACGCCATTAGTGTCACAAACCAAGCTCGAGAGTCCACCAAACCACAGTGATCCCGTGGATTATTCAACATGCTAGTTTGGCTGGACCACGCTCTGATCACTGAAACTTCTGTTGATGAGCGACATTAAGAGATGTGCTTATCTATTCCATTTCAAATGTGTGGCGTTTCAAATTCTGATCGGTTCGTAACCAATCAGCGCAAATCGATATGCCGAGGTGAAAACATGACAGGAAGAATGACCAAAATCGGCTTGACGACCGCTGTGACCATATTGACCCTAGCGATTTTCTTCACTCAGACAAGGATTTTTCCGCCAGCAGACATGCCGCCGATGGCTTTGCTTCCAGCATTCATCTTTCTCAGTTTCTGGGACGCTCTAGCCTTTGGGCTTGGTATTGCGATATTGCTCTACCTTGCAGTGAACTATTCGAAATGGCCGAAGGAGATTCGCGGGTCGCTCCTAGTGCTGTTCTTCATTGCGTTCTGGTTTACAGCCCTGAATTGGATACACGACGGACTTCACAACATTGGCGCAATGCCGCCCAACTGGGTGCTGCTAGCAGTCACGGAGTACGTATTCCACTTTCCATGGTTGATCTTTGCTCTGGCGTTGGTAGTGGTATCGGGTCGACTAGTTAGAGCGTACACGAAACAAACGAGATAGATTAGCGTCGCACAACCAAACCGAATTGCCCTCTTTTCCAATCCTCTGAACGTCCAGTTTCTGGCTAAGGTTTGTGTATGCGCGCATCATCAGGCGTACAACCAGAATCGAAGTCACCCAGTCTTTTGTCGATCTCTTAGAGTTCCTTTGTCACAGAGTCTGTTACAGACACACGTTTGTCAACGCGGTTGTAGGCTTGGTTGTGTGGGTGGCCGTAAGCCGAGGCTGTTGGCCGAGGTCTGCAACATGCCCAGAGAACCTACGTCTGCGGGGGGGTGTAGTGCATCAAGTTGCACTTCAACGCCCCTCGAGGGCATCTCAAGGGGATGAGTGCGAGTATCGGCGTCCAATCGCGCAGAGGCTGCCCAATCAACACTCAACATTGACATCACCACCAAGTTATGCGAACTAGACGGCTTGAGTGGGCTAGCTCTGAGTGATATCGGCGATCTTAGGATTCAAGATGTCAACGATGTCTTTAGTTCTGATTTCCAGTAGTTTATCGATGTCTCCTCCGCCGACGACGGTCGTCTCGTTCTTGAGGACTTGTGGGTCTAGGAGAACGCGGTTGATGTTATTGAAAGGCGAAACGCCTCCTGCAGGATAACCGGAACGCTTCAGCACCTCCTCAGGACTCGCGAGCCGCACGTCCTTGACGGCGAGCAGGGCCTTGATCTTTCTATGGCTAACCTTGCTCTTTGCGGGCACAATTGCGAGTAGGGAACCTCCATCCGAGTCAACCATAACAATGGATTTGGCTATCCTCTCCACCTGGACCTTTCTGGCGGCTTGTTCAACTGTCTTCACGGGCTCGCTGAATTCGATCAAGCGATGCCACACATTCTTGGAAGTTAAGAACAGTTTCACTTTCTCACTGTAATTCGATGCCCGTCCCACCTCTTCATCAGTCGGCATCCACGAGGACTTTCATGGCTCGGGTGTTGTGCCACCGAGTCGGCTCGATTATTTTAGGAGGTTATACATCAGAGCAGCCTTAATCACGGAGGTCTGCGTCACCAGGCCAAGTAGTTTCGAATCTTGGTCGACTACGGGAATTCGTTGAATTCCCGTTTTGATCATACGCTCAACTATCCAATGCAACGGCGTCGCCTCCTCGGCTTTGACCAGTGACCGCGTCATGAGATCCGACACTTGGAGGTCTGAAACATCCGACCCCGCCAACTCTATGTCTCTCAGCGTGATAATTCCAATCAGGGCATCGTTCTCATCTACTACTGGGAGTGCTCCGATGTTATTTCGGAGCATGAGGAGGCGAGCATACGCGACCTTCTTGTTTACCGAGATCGTGTGAACATCCTTAATCATAACGTCGCGAGCAAGGATTTCTGGCATCCCTAACCTTCACCAACTGAGAGTTGTGTCCCCTCCGGAATATGAATGAGGAGGTTAACCATTAGATCGCTCGGATGGAAGAGAAACCTCGTGAACGGCATAGAAGGAAGAATCTTGGCGTCGCTGAAGGCGGAGGGGATAGAATTCGAGGTTTTCGAGCACGAGCCTGTCTACACGTGCCGAAAGATGGCTGAGTTCCTCAAAATCGACGAAGGCTGCATAGCGAAGTCAATGATAGTGAAGAAGCGCGAGGCGGGCTACATGCTCGTGGTACTGCCAGGGAACATGAGAATTGACTTTCTCCGCCTAGCGGTGGTCACCAAGTCGAAATTGGTTTTCTTGGCTGCGCGGGAGGAGGCTGAGAAGATTGCGGGATGCTCTGTGGGTTGCGTCTATCCACTCGGGAATCTCGTTGGACTCGAAACGGTGTTTGATCAGAAGCTCATGCGTCAGGAGTATGTGTACTTCAATCCGGGTTCGCACACGAAGAGCGTGAAAATCAAGACACAACCTCTTGTGAATTTAGTCAAACCAACCATAGCCGAATTCACGTAACTGAACAGAATCAAAAGCGCCACTCCGAATGATCGCCGTTGCCATAATGCTCTGAGCAAATTAGGCACGGGCACGAAGACAGGTCAGCTTGGTCAAGAAGAGGCAGAACGTGCTAGCACGAACGACCAGGAGAAGAAAACAACGATCTCAGTTTGAGTTGCTGGAAAGAAGATTGAATGAGATTAAACGCCACATGCCAACCGCTAACGCCCTCATAGGCAGAGTTGTCATAGGGACATTTCTTGACGAGACAGAGCTTCTAGATCGGCTGATACTTGAGATTGAAAGCGCGTTGTCGCACGGAGAACCGTCTTCCTATAAGTAATCAAGAGGAGTAAGTGTGTGATATGAGTGGCCGTCTATGGAGAGCCAATGGCGACGCATTCAGGACGAAATCGAAGCTTGTTTAGAATGCAGCCGCAATGGTTTTGCTGAGGTTCTATGTCAGGGCCCAAAGAAACACCCCAGTGTAGAGCCAACAAATGTGAAGGTGCTTTTCATTTCAGAAGCGCCACCAGCATCAGGTGCTTACTTCTATGATGAAACTCGCGCTGACGGACTTAGAGAGAAGCTGTTCCGTTCGCTCCGCGAGACAGGGCTTGAGGTGCAAACCTTGCGCGACTTTCTGGATTACGGTTTCTTCTTGGTGCCAACGGTGAAGTGTCCATCAGGGAAGCCAAGCCCCGATGGCGCGTCTGTCAATAACGACAATCCTAAGCCTTCAGCAATTAGGCTCTGTGTAGGACTTCATCTTCGACGGGAAATAGCATTCATAAGACCTCAGCGAATCGTCTTGCTCGGCGGCGTGGCTCTAAGAGGTTGCTCAAGGATTCTACTAGGACTTGAAACGAAATCGGTAGAAGAGTCACGTAGGGAATCACCCATTACTACCCATTTGGGTGCACTAGCGTTTGAGGTCTATCCGACATACTGGCCCACACCGAGACATGGCCACATTGAGGATATGAAAGATGATTTTCGCCATGCACTAACCTGACTCTTATGGTTCACCCGGATTGTGGACGAACATATGCGCCTCTAATTCTGCCCTGTTTGAATCAGCTGTTGTCAGAGTTGCGATTGACGCAATATCTACATTACGTACTCGGATCGTGGCGGTATGGATTCAGCGACCAACAATGCTTCCAGTTACACTCCGAAAGGTGCTACCATTCGGTGATGGAAGCGGGAGCTCTCGCGAAACCAGCCTTCTGGTTAGTTTGGAGGCCACACAGTTGCTGGCTTCGATGGCAGTTTCAGCGACGGGGCTCTACGTTGTGGTTCTGGGTAAGGAGCTGGGTTTGTCGGATGTTGAGATAGGTTCGCTCGTAACCGGGTACACTTTGGCGCTTCTCGTCTCCACCTACCTGTTCGGCACTCTCTCGGACATGTACGGCACGAAACCATTCCTGATCATTGGTTTCCTATCCTCGTCACTCATGCTCCTCGTTCACGTGTTAGCGTTCAACTACACGTCCCTGCTGTTTGCGCGCCTGATAACCGGCGTGGCGTTGGGCGTCTATCCAGGAGCGTTGTTTTCTCTCGCCGCCCGTGTACACGCGAGGATGGGCAGGTTCTCCGCTTACGGATCCTTGGGAGGGTTTGTTGGCTTTGTGATTGCGGGTGTGCTGTCAGGAGCATTTGGGACGAGGGCTCTGTTCGTCTTCGGGGCGGCTGCGGTTATGATGGCGTTCGTGCTTGCGATACGGTTGAAGACTCCAAAGCAGGTTACAGTGACTGATAGGCCATCGATTAATCCGAAGAAGACGCTTAAGGAGAATCTCGGAATTTACATGGCTCTGTTGCTTCGGCATTGGGGAGCGAACTTGGCGTGGACGTTCTGGCCCCTTTACCTGCTTATGCTTGGAGCGAATTACTTCTACGTGGGCGTCATCAGCGCCCTGAATTCCCTAGCGCAGTTCCTGGGAATGTTCTACTTGGCTGACAGGTTTGGTGGCAAGAAGGAATTCGACATAGGCCTAGTATTGTCCGTGCTAGCTTTCATAGGCCTAGGCTTGGCGACGAATCTTCTGCAACTGGGGTCGCTTTACGTGTCCACAGGTGTCATTTGGGCGTTCCTTTACGTTGGGGGCATCAGAACCGTTGTTGATCACAGCAACCAGAAGGGCGCAGCAATCGCCGCACTCAATTCAATGGTGAACCTGTCCACAGTCCTCGGCCCAATGCTGGCGACAGTGATGATTGCCTTCATAGATTACAGAGCTACCATGTACGTAGCCGCAGCCTTCGCATTCACCTCACTACTCATATCCAAAAAAACGAAAACCTAACTCGCGTGGAACTGTAGGCCTGATGCCGAGTCATCAAGCGTGACCGTCAAGAGACAAACATGAGCCTCTGAGCAACGGAGCATCAGAACGGCGTTCGCTCAGATGGATCTTGTCTGGCACGAGGCATGGAAACTCCATGATAAGTTCCCAGCAAAGAGACCGACGAGAATCGGACAAGAGATAGTAGTGATAGTAGAAGATGATTTACGCAAAGGGCGTGGTCAGTGGGCACCGCTATGAAGTGTCATCTGACGAAAGTATGTTTAGGAAGCTCTGTGTTTGTATTTGGTCTGTAAACTGCTCTTCTCATTATTTCTGTTGAGGATTCGCCATACTCTCGGAAGTATTGCTCGCAAGCAAACGCGATCAGAATATCATCGTAGCCCAAACCACAAGAAGTACAAATGTAAATGGTCTTCCCGTCACGGACCTGCTCGGTCACCATAGCTATCTAAGGGCACCGAAAATCTTCGCGATCATATTAGAAATTGTGGACGAATCATCCACATCTACACGCACCAAACTACACGTAGTACACAATCGAGGAAATTGATTTCTCGACACAAACTCCTCCCTCGCACAATTATTAGACTCACGCATACCGAGGAGCTAATGCGTCTTCATCTCCTCGCGTAAGTTTGCGAAACCGTGCAGAGTGATAAGCTGCCTTGGCTGAGTGGAAATATTCGTCAAGATTATGCATGCTTGGTTATTCTAGTCGTGTGGCACGATCTCGAACGTCAATTCATAGTCCACGTAGCCCACTGCCCGCCAGAACGCAACACCGGGCGCATTCGTTACCAACGCCGAGACCGTCCAACGCTTGTTGCGAGGCCAAATCGCGAACAACTCCTGCATCGCTCGGCGCCCGATGCCCTGACGGCGGCGGTGACGTGCAACGAAGAGTTGTCTGAGGTGAACTTCCACATCGGTCTCACAAAACAGCGCATACGCCACGACTTCGTTGTTTTCCTCGAAGAGGACGGCGCGGTATTCACCGGTTGTCAACCATCCGCGCATTCGCTCTTCTAGTTGTGGGGTGGTCATGGGGTTGCGGTGCTCTTCGTCATGAATGAGCGCGTAGTTCATTTCAGCGAGTATGGGGGAATCGTCGGCAGTGGCGATACGGTGCTTCATTTTGTTCCCCTAAGGCGAAGTCTACGTGACAGCCACGTGAATTTGAACATTGAATCCTAGTGTAAGCGCGCATCGAGACCTCTGCAAACAAACCAGACGATCGAACAAGAATGCTGCCAATGGGGCAGAGAGGCATTTCAAGTTCTAACTCATCTCGAACCGAAATCTCATCTAGGCAAGGAACGTAATTTTCGGTTTCAACTGCCGTGACGTCTCCGTCGCATTCTCGTGGCGGAGAAAACCCTCTACTTCTTCTTTGCCAGTTTCACCATGATGCGGCCAAGCCGCTTATGCCCGGCTTTCATGAACCATTTTGACCACCAGGCCGCTATGGTTTGAACGGCTGCTTGGTCAAGAGTTGCAAGGTCTTTTTCCGCTTCTTGCGCGGCGGCGTCCATCTCAGCTAAAACGGTGCCTTTCTCGTCACTCATGGCTACTCCCTCTATAGGATTGGGTTAATGGGGTTTCTAGAGGTTTACCCAAATCGCACAGTAGCCGTCATTTGATTTATAGAACTTGCCGCCCTTCCTTGCACGCATAAAACGCCAGCCAACGATGCACAGTTCGCTTGCCTCGAATCATTGAACCGCCGGATTTGATCCGCTGTGAATACGCTAAACGGCTGGGTCTGCCGGAGACATTCCGTAGAGGGGCATCGATCTGCGTGCGCTGTGACCGATCCTCATGTGAATTTCACCCCCACATCTCCCAATCCTCTAGCATAATGACGCGATTGCAGACAGTAGTAACGGAGCCATCTCGGAGCAAGCCCGGAAGACTAAGTGTTGCGGTCACCACTCCGGCGGAGCTGACTCCGGAAATTGCCTTGGAACGCTTTCCGGCTCCCGGATTGCGGACCTATCAGAAGGATGTCGTCACACGGGTCGCGAACGCCTTCACAAACGGGAAGAGGTGCGTGATAATCGCGGCGCCTGTGGGCTTCGGCAAATCGTACGTGAACGCCGCGTTCTCGTCGGCCGTAAGATCCTTCTACGCTACCCCACAGATCGCGCTGATCAACCAAATTCAAAACGATCCGTACCTCAGCGGAAGATTCGCGGTCATCATGGGGAAACAGAACTATGAGTGCTTTTTGAGTCCTGGGCGTAGGGTTCATGTTGGCAGGTGCGTGACGCAGGATTATCCGTGTAGAGAACGCTTCGATGTATGCCCTTACTGGGTGAGTAAGCAGGCGGCTAGGGGCGCGTCGGCGGTTCTTACGAGCCTGGCGTATTTGATTTCTGAGAGCATGGCTGAGGATAGTGAATCGTATCTGGGCAGCAGGCCACTCATGATTTTGGATGAGGCGCATAATCTGGAGGAGCAGTGCCTGAATCAGATTTCGGTGAGGATCACACCATTCACAATTCCCATTGAATTGTACCAGGAGATTAGCGCTCACCTGTCTGAAGTAAAGACCGACGCTGACGTGAAATCGTTGCTGGACAGGGTGGAGGCGCGTTTACGCAATCTTATCGAGAGAAATCAGCAGATCGCTCAATCAACCGGGCTTAGCGTGGTCCAGGCGGAGGATCTGGATCGAGCAAACAAATACCTATCCAACTACGAGAACTATGAGAGATCGAAGTCAGATTGGGTGTGGCAGGTTAGGAACGGCCAGTTAACGCTTCAACCGGTCTTTGCAAGAGAGTTCATGCGAGACCTACTCTGGAAACGCGGGGAACACTACATCATATCCTCCGCCACAATCCTGAATCCTGAAGAATTCGAGCAAACGGTTGGGCTTCTAGATTTCTTGGATAGGGATGAGATTGAGTTTCTGACCGTGCCCAGCACGTTTCCTGCAAAGAACAGGCCCATTATCGATGTGGCGGTTGGCCCTTTATCAGCGCAGTATGTGGATGTGAATATGCCAAAGGCTATCCGCGCTGTTGAAGAAATTCTTCGCAAGGAATCGGGGAACGTCGCGGTGCATTGTCACAGTTACCAGCATCAACGAAGCTTGGTTGAAGGGATCTCGGAGGAATTCAAGGCTCGTTTGATTGTTCATTCGAGTAGGGATCGTGAGGAGAGGTTGACGGAGTGGATGCAGTCGCGGGGGAAGGTGTTCGTTTCCGTAGCCTTCAACGAGGGGCAAGATTGGAAGTATGAAATATGCGAGGCGCAGATCCTGCTTAAAGTTCCGTTCCCAGATCTGGGGGATCCGAGGGTGAAACGGCGCTTGGAGCTTGGTTACAGGCAGTGGTACCAGATTCAGGCGATGATGGAGGTTATACAGGCTTACGGCCGCGCGATAAGGGCTGAGGATGATAGGGCTAGGTTCTATGTGGTCGACGGCAGCTTCACACGCCTACTCCACGACTGCTGGTACTCAATTCCAGACTGGTTCAAAGACGCCCTACCTACAACCCTACGCCACATATTCTGAGATTGATCTCTGATCAACGTCCGCTTTTGATCCTCGGAACACCTTGCACTGATGATTGATGCTGTCAAAACCAGCCGATACACGAACTCAACCTCTAACCAGTCCTGATAAGGCTCTTCAGGGTTCATTGGAGGGTAATCAACTATGGGCAGCGAGTTCACCGGGCCACCGCCACGACTTACACCGGAGCCGTAGTGGTGCTTATGTCAAGTCAGCCCAGTTCATAAGTGGGCTTTCCGAGGCGTGGTTCCTCGTATGGTCATTTGGTTAGCTAAGTTTGCCTGCGTAAGTCTTCTTTCTTTACCAGATCAGGCCAGTACCAGACGGTTTGATCAGGTTTAGCGGTTCGATTCCATTCGATATTCCGCGTACCTCACGCACTATAGGAGTTCGATGAATTCGTCGACAGTCAAACCTGCGTCACTGATTATGGCTCTGAGAGTGCCTTTGGCCAGCTCGCTGTGCCTTGGCACAGTCAACCTCCTATGCGGGGAATCTCTCTGCCTCAATATCATGTGACTACCAGTTTGATGGTCAAGTTCCCACCCAATCCTTGCCAGTGCCTTGACCACATCGACGCCGGAAACCACGGGTAGCTTAGGCACTTACTTCGACCGTTTCTTCTTCAATGGAAGGCGGGATCGGTTCATCATGCTTTTTCAAACTTACAAGGTAGCCCTCGATAGCATCTTTAATGTTGGCAACGGCCTCTTGCCGCTTCTTTCCTTCTGAAATACATCCCGGAAGTGCAGGGCACCGGGCCACGAAATTCCCATCTTCGTCCTGCTCAATCATTACCTTAAACTTCATGTGGCGTCAAATCATTCTACGAATCTGAGCAACTTATATCTTTACATCTGCTCCGAGAACAGATGGCCGGGCCGAATGGACCCATCGTCAAATGATGGGGGTTATACAGGCTTACGGCCGCGCGATAAGAGCTGAAGATGACAAGGCCAGATCCTACCTAGTCAACGACAGCTTCACACGCCTACTACACGACTGCTGGTACTCAATTCCAGACTGGTTCAAAGACGCCCTACCCGACACGTTCACTCCAAGCGACGCCGAGCACTTCCGATGATCCCAGTGCATCTCTCACAAACCACTGAGATTACGCAAGGCTGAGAGGAGAACTCATTGAATCCACTTCATCTTCACTGCGCTGCTAGCTCCTAGATATTGGGCTGATAGCATCAGGGGGACGCTACGAGTGCTAGAATCAGACGGCCTCATAACTCTAAGCGTTCTGAAGAAAGAAATTTCAAGCGAACAGCTGTCTAAGGAGCTTAGTATGAATGGACTTGAACCACGAGAACACGTAGACGACCAGACAACCCAAGACTAGATAATCAGCAAAACGGCGGCATGAGATATACACGAGACTAGCTCCTAGACTGGGCCAAGCTGCTCAGGATACCAACGCGCCCTTCTCATGTCTTGCAAGCTAGGAGGACAAGAGCCCTTCCGATATTTCTCAGGTTCAAACGACAGCAAAAACTGACTCAGCAATCTCTTTGAACTACTGTCCGCTTGATTTTAAGCATCTTCTGCCGGTAGTTAAGATACTTGCATTGATGAGGCTTGATGTGGGATAGCGCAGAAGAACTTGTCAAGAAACTGAGAGGACCAAAGGTTCCATTCTTTCTTGTAGATGCAGAGACAATGCTGCTTGATCCCGGCAGCTATCCGTTTCCCAGCGGAAAAGCACCCATACAATGCATCCTGATACAACCGGAACTAGAAAAATTCGAGGCCTATACAAGCGGAGACAGGTCAATAATTCTACCTCACGAAGAAAGCTGGTTCAAGGCTAAGGCAATCGGAATACCAAGCAGTGTCTCCCAACCAATCTTGAAGAATGGACGCATACACTCCTATTTTTTAACAAATGATCGCATCGGCTCAGGAACTTTAATCTGGGGTTTTTCGCAGATCGAAGAGGCTGAGAATGAACTACGATGGATGCAGAAGATCCATGACCTTGTCCCGTCGCCGAAACCTGTTGGAATAGGCATTTTCAGGAATCTTTCTGTGAAAGAGTTCAACGATAGATTTGAACTCTTCAACTACCTGAACGCCACTGACTTGAAACTGCTTTTGCAACAGTTTTCGGGAGGCAGTCGATCGATGGATGCTGCGTCGGTCTACTGCCTGGAGCCCACAGACATCAGGGTTGATGAGATACTGTATGGCTTCATCTCACCTGAATTATGCAACTATCTCGAAGTCACTAATTGCAAAGACTACCTGAAATGGCTTGGATCGTCATGTGGAAACAATCTGCGGTTGCTCCATGACAATGGTATCCTTCACGGTAGCATCTTGCGTTATGGAGGCGTCATGACGAACTCACACGTGGGTAACCACATGGTCAATGAATATTCAACATGGATAACCGACTTTCACATGTCCCAACCGGTTAGCGACGAAAGGTTCAAGGAGATAGAGCTGGAATGCCTGACGTACGTGATGAATCCTCTCGAATCCGCAGAGAGGATTGGAAAGACAAGGTTCATGCTTAGAGACTCTTCCACCCCATACACTCTATCTCAACGACTTATTCTGAACCGCGGTTCCTTGGCTGCAGAAGATTTCCTACCGAGCTCTAAGGGGGAAGAACTGTCAATGGCGTTCGTCGATGGGATCGAGTACGGATACTTCGGACGGAAAATCAGTTATGTTGAAACGAGTCTTAGACGCGAGGTTTTGGAGAAAGCTGCAGAGCTGAAGTGCAGACTTTGGAGGATGCTCAGCTTACCAGAAGGGATGCAGCGAGGCGCCGCAACCGTCCGCGAACTCATGACAAGAAGGACTCTATCCACTGACAACAAGGAAGCCAATAGGTAAAGGACTACCCCGTTATGGCTGTTTGATGTTAGTTTGCCTGGTGGGCTATGCTTCGAGATTTGGTTGGTTGTTGTGTGTTGTTCTGGGCTCAGTACCGATTCTCTCGGTGCTGATTCTCCAAAGAGCGAGAAGAGGTCTTTCAGTACTTCAGATCTTCCAGCCGCGCTTATCTTTCATGGGGACGAAGACTACTCCGCCCAAGTTTTCGCGAGACAATCCCCCGTCGGCATTCTTTCTAGCTCTGATTAGTTCTTGGGGAAATTGAGCACCGCCAGCCGAAACGAAGCCAGAGACCGCGCCACCTCCACCTACCCCTGCTGAACCAGCTCCGCCTACCACCACAGCTACTGAGCCCCCGAAAGTGCCGTCTACTTGGTACATGATGATTAGATAGGTTGAGTAGAAGGGGAGGTGATTACTGACGGTTAAGTGTGCAAAATGTGGGAAAGAAATTCCTGCGGGGCAAGAGGTAAAGAAAGGTCTCCTGAGGAAGAAGAGTTACCACAAAGAATGCACACCTAAGTAGAAATGCCTCGCTCAACAACGCGAAAAACTTCGAGTAACTTACCATTCACGCACCGTTACAGCGGGTGTTCAGCAAATTGCTGCTGTACAGCTCTGTAGGGAGACAGGTTTTAACGACGCCTCAGGCTTCTCCCTGATGATTTGGCTTGTCGCAACCAATGGAGCCTGAAGTCCAAGGGCGGGGCTTCGTCTACCTAGATAATGCGCAGACCACCAAGCTAGACCCGGCCATCCTAGATGTTATGAACGAATTCATGGTGGACAACTACGGCGTTCCAGGCGGAGAGTTCGGTTACAGGCTGGAAGAAGAGGCACGCGAAGCTATCGAGCGAGCAAGAGAGGTAATCGCCAGAAGAATCAACGCAAGCCCAGAAGAGATAATCTTCACCTCGGGTGGAACTGAAAGCAACAACATAGCGATCGTCGGAGCCGCCAGCTCCAACTACTACAGAGGAAAACGCCTCGTCACCAGCAGGATCGAACACACGTCTGTTCTCCGGATCGTTGACAAACTTAGCAGACAAGGTTTCGAGAAAATCCTGCTCGATGTTGATCATCAAGGCTTTGTGAATGCGGCTGACCTGGGGGCTGGCCTGGGAGATGTGCGAATTGTATCAGTGCAACACGCTAACCAAGAGATAGGCACATTACAGGATCTCGCAACGATCGGAGAGATCTCCAGAAGCAACGGCGTCCTCTTTCATTGCGATGCTGTTCAATCCTTCACCAAAGAGAAGATTGACGTCCAAACGATGAAAGTTGATCTACTTTCCATGTCGTCGCATCTGATCCATGGACCAAAAGGTGTCGGGGCGCTCTACGTGAGAGATGGAGTCAAGCTTCAGCCTCTTCTGGAAGGGGATGATAGAGAGAAGGGGCTAAGGCCGGGAACCCCAAACGTCGCCGGCATCGTTGGCTTCGCTAAGGCTGTGGAGCTAATGACCCCTGAGCAGGCTTTGAGAATGCGTAGACTGAGAGACGAGTTGATTGAGTCCCTTCTCACGATCTCCGACTCACGCCTGAACGGGCCAAGAGGCGAACGTAGGCTCTGCAACAATGTCAACGTTTCCTTCAGATATGTGGAGGGAGAGGCGATCCTGATGCACCTCGATCTGAGAGGGCTCGTCGTGAACACTGGCTCAGCATGCTACAGTCAGAAGCTTGAGCCAAGCCACGTCATTCGAGCTCTCGGAGGAACGCTCGAGGAGTCTCATGGTTCAATCCGCCTCAGTCTCTCGAAGTGGACCACCAAGGAAGAGTTGGCTTACGCGGCAGAGACGATCAAAGAAGTCGTGAAGAAGCTTAGAGACCTAAGCCCGCTTGGAAGAAAGCTTCCTGCACAGAGGTGACAGTTACGTCAGAGACTTCGGCAAGAAGATTTGGATACTCTGAGAAAGTCATGGATCACTTCAAGAACCCCAGGAACATCGGCGTTATCGAGGATGCGGATGTCACAGCGAAGGTCGGGAGTGTCGCCTGCGGCGACCTCATCAAGCTATACTTGAAGTTCGATCCTGACCATGATAAGATCAAAGACATAAGGTTCGAGTCATATGGGTGCGCCGCCAACATCGCAACGAGCTCGATGATGACCGAGATGGTGAAAGGCAAGACAATTGACGATGCCAGGAAGGTCACATTCAAAGAGATAGCGGAACAGCTCGGTGGCCTACCGCGAATCAAGCTGCACTGCGCTGTCCTCTCCAGGCAAGGCCTCGAGGCCGCTCTTGTCAAGTATGAAGCGAAGAGAGGGCGCGTCAAGATAGACGAATCCTTCGTTAACAAGATACTCCGCGGCGTGCTTGACCCGGTCGAAGGAGTGGACATAATTTCCGCCAAGATTGTTGAAAGCGTGGCGGTGGAAGAAGGCAAGAGGGTATTCATGGAGCTAAGCGCGAAGGCAGGCAGTGAGCTTGCAAAAAGTCTCACCGACGATATTCGTGATGCCTTTGAGGGTCTAGATATCGAGCTTAACCTGAAGTTCAAGGAATAGCATTTCTAGGGCATTGGTAAATTCGAGAAGCTTGGCAGACAACGTTTAACGGAGGCACTCCTTCACGGCTTTTATGTCCGACTCCAATTCGTCCAGTTTACTCTCCGGCAGCTCTTTGCTGGTTTTCTCTCTGATTCGTTCTAGGTCTTTTACGTATTGATGAGCCGCAGAGCTTAGAAGGTCGCTGTACAGTGGTAGCTTCAGGTTCGCAGTGTCTCTATCCTTAGTCAATTCGTTCAAGGCCTCGGAAACTAATGACTTCGATTGGCCAAAAGTAAGGTATCGTCTGACGGGGCCGCTTATTAGCGGCTTGATTTCTTCATCACTCGTGAAGTTATCCAGTCGATATTTGTAATGTTCCAACACTCGCTTCAGAAGCTCCGCATTGCCAACAAGGTCTTCGATGGGCATGGGCGTGAAATGTCTCCCTAGAGTAATCTTGCCTCTGTACCCTAAATCCTCACCTACGATTCGATGGGATCTTTCATCGAGTAGCGGCTTGATTCAAACCCCCCCGGCTTCCCGAGGTTGGCTCGCACCGGTTAATGCTATCCACCCTGCGCGGTTTAGTCTCTAGGTTCCTCACTGCCCCGATCGCCTGGCTTGGCCGCTCTGGCGCTTCTTTATGTTGACCGCCTCGGTTGTTTCGAAGGCTTGATGTCACACGTTCATGAGACTGGTTTCCAAATGAGGCCGAGCTTGTCCGCGTAGCCGCGCGCCTCTCTTATTTCCTCCGTGCTAGGACGACGGGCGATCTCGTGATATTTCTCTGGTTCCCGCAGAACGAGATGCTCCGGCCTGTATTGGCTCATCACGTTGACAAGGGCACGTGGGCAGTTCTCCGCTATCCAGTCGAGAATCGGCTTGGTGCAACATTCCACGTGGCCGGGCATGACGAGGTGCCTGATTATCACGTCACCGTTTTCGTGGGCCATAGCGTGGTTTCGTGAGACCACTTCGAAGTATCTGATTACTCTCGAGTATTTGACGGCGCAACGGTCGTTGCCCCATTTGAAGTCGGGAAGCCAAATGTCCACAACATCGGCCAAGATCTGCATAGCTTCAGGCGTCAGGTACATGTTGCTGTTCCATAGGATTGGCACATTCACTGAGGTGAGATTGAGGGCTTCCATGATTACATGAAGATTCGGCGTTGGTTCGCCTCCAACGAAATTGATGTTCGCCGCTCCCTCACTCCTCAACGACTTGATTATCAAAGAAAGGTTTCCAGGTGAGACGGGCGCCCC
>Ga0315282_10002239_pt1 | contig 35873 bp, 27 predicted proteins | sample YL17G07_20_MG_FD_203693 | JGI IMG/M metagenome (GOLD analysis project Ga0315282, IMG submission 203693) | Sediment microbial communities from Yellowstone Lake, YNP, Wyoming, USA - YL17G07_20 | ecosystem: Environmental > Aquatic > Freshwater > Lake > Sediment | place: USA: Wyoming | collected...
TGTCACTGCTTGAGCAACACAGGCGACTGCAAACTACGGCGTGAACCGCCGTATACGGAACCGTACGTACGGTGGTGTGGGAGGACGGCGGGGGCAACCCCGCCTCCTACCCGATGGGCTCACGGGATGGTTTGCAGCGATGCAGAGGGAGATGATCGGATGAGCGTCCTTGGCGAAACGACTCGCGAGACCGGCCGCCTTGTCGATCTCAGGATCGGCCGGTACGAGGACAGGGAGACGGCCCCTTACTGGCGCATGATGCGCGAAATCACGTGGCAGCACGTAAGAAGGTTCCTGCCGCGCAGCAGGGACGCACGCATATTGGACGCGGGAGGGGCGCTTGGATACTGGAGCGTGAGGCTGGCCCACGCGGGCTACAGCGTCGTGCTTCTGGACTCGTCCGAGGAATGCCTCGCAGCCGCAAGAAAGCGCGTGCATGCCGCGGGCGTCGCCGCGAAGGTGGAGCTCGCGCAAGGCGACGTTACGGACCTGCGCGAGTTCTCCGAGGGCGCGTTCGATATGACGCTCGCGCTGGAAGAGCCCCTAAGCCTTGCAAGCGATCCCGAGATGGCGGTCGCCGAGATGGCGCTTGTCACGAAGTCCGGCGGCCTGGTCGCGGCGTCCGTAGCCAACCGCTTCCGAAGCCGCGATATAGAGAAGTTCCTCAAGAAAGGCGACGTCGATTCCCTCGCGCGGTTTCTGAGCACGGGCGAGCACGGCGGCAGCGGTTGCAGAAGGGCGTTCGGTGTGGAAGAGATCGAAGCGCTCTTCGGCGCAAACGGTCTCGAAGTGTCAAGTGTCATCGGCAAGGGGATATTCGCATCTGCGGCAGGCGGACGACTCGACGATCCGCGGGTCTTCTCCCGCGTCCTCGGCATGGAGATTGCCAACAATACGAACAGGAGTCTCTGGGGGAACGCGGATGTCCTCGAGTTCGTCGCGACAAAGCCTTGAGGTTGTGGTAAGAGAGCTGACGGCGGCGGATCTCGGCGAGGTATCACGCCTCGCCGAGGCCGCCGTTTCCACTCCTGACGATAACACATATCCGATCGTGACGCTCGACAAGGAGCTGCGCGGCGTCGCTGAGAATGCCCCCGCCGCAAATCGCAAGGCGTTCGGCGCATTCATGGGCGACCGGCTTGTCGCTACGGGCTGCGCTGCGCCGCTGGGCGACGGGATAGGATGGATCAGCCGCGTCTACGTCGACAACACGCTTCGTCGAGGAGGCATCGCCGGCAGGCTTGTCGCGTTCCTCGAAACGTACCTCAAGGAACACGGCTGCTTGTCCGCGACACTCGACTTCTGGGGGCCGCGGCATACGACTCAGCATTTCTGGCTCAAGACCGGGTACGCCCGCACCGGTACCCGGGCGCACCCCAAGTTCCAAGGCGCATTTGTAGTCGCCTGCCGAAAAGCCCTCTGAGCTCCAATGCCTCAGAGTATCATGCGCCCCTGTATCTTGTGTCTTTTGCCTCCGGAACCCCTGCAGTCTCTATAGGTCTATTCGGAAAAATCCGCGATTTTAGCCTTTTCTTTAAGTCGTTGCGTACGCACAAGTTGCGTTCATATCTCTGACATCGATTGCGCGTCTTACATCCTTCGAAACGCTCCTGTTTTCGATATCCCGCTTTAGGGTAGAGGGACTGCGTTTGTCGAAGGTGCGCGGACGAAGGCAGATGGGCAGGCGAGGACTGCAGGTCTCGCCTGCCCCTCCTATCGAAATCCGGCCGAAATTCGATACCATGGTCGGGCGAGACCTGCAGTCCTCGACTGCCCCTCCTGCATGGGGGCCGGGCCTGGCTTTGGTTTCTCGCTTCAGACTTCGGACTGGTTTTCTCGCGCTGGTTTTCTCGCGCTTGACTGTACTGTGAGCCTCCCATATACTCGCGGTACGGTCGAGGGGAAAGCATGGCGGAAGAATCCTGCATCGTCGCTGTTGGCGCCGACTTCAGGCGCGTTGAAGCCGCGCTTGTCGATACGTCGGGCCGGCTCGTTCACATCGAATCTGCGGCCCTGCCGGTCGTGCCGCGCGGCGGCCGGGAGTATATCGACCCTGCCGCGCTCTTCGGAATCGCCGCTGGCGCGATTCACGAGCTCCTTGAGCGAAAGCCTCGTGAAGCGCGTCGCGTGATCGGGCTGTCGGTTATCGGGAGGAGTACGTCCGTTGTGCCGGTCACTTCCGGCGGCGCGACAAGCCCTTTCTCGTTTCCGCCGGCCGATGGCGGTCCCCATCTGCCTGCCGACGTTCCGTGGGACGGAATTCACGATGCCGTCGGCCTGACGCGGCGCCGGTGCGAGATACCGGCCGCCATGAGGGCGCTTGCGCGAGGTGAAGGCATCTTCCTTACGCCGAAGGATTACCTCAAGTGGGCGCTCACAGGGACCTTCTCGACGGATTCCCTCGACGCGCAGCGTACGTATCTGTGGGATCTCTCAAAGCGTGCGTGGTCCGAGGAGTTGTGTGGGATCTTCGGCGTGGACGTGAAGCGCCTTCCGCCGGTGTTGTCCGCGGCGGACGTCGTAGGCGCCATCACCGCGTCCGCGAGCAAAGCCACGGGGCTCAAAGAGGGGCTGCCCGTGGCGTGCGGGATGGGGGACTGGGGAGAGTACCTCGGCGCGGGCGCGTTTGACGTCGGCGATGCGTTTGAGCACATAGGGGCAACCGGCGCGCTCTACGGCGTCACGGACAAGCGGCCGCGGCGCGAACTCGGTCTCGACACGCGGCCCCACATTGCGGACGGACGCTACCTCGTCGGGCGCGAGGGATTGCCCGGCGGCGCGTGCTTGGAATGGTTCCTCGCCGGCACGTACTTTTCCCGCGGCGGGGAGATCGACTGGAAAGCGGTCGACGAAGAGCTCGAAGCAATCGCTGCCATAGGCAAGCCCGAGAACGTCCTTTTCTTCCCTGCGCTCGGCACCGACAACGCTCTTATAAGCGACGGCGCTTTTCTCAACCTGCGCATGCAGGACAACCTCGCAAGCCTCATCCAGGGGATGATCGAAGGCCTCTTCTTCTCGATCAAGTCCGTGGCCGAAGAGGTCAAGCGCATGTCGTGGGAGCTCAAAGCGGTCTACACGACGGGCAAAGTCGCATTCAAGCACGCCCCTCGGCGCATGCGCGCCAACATCTACGGCGCGCGCCTCTATGCGGGGCGGCGGTCCGGCGCCAACGTGACTTCGGCGGCGATTGTCGGCGCGGCGGCGTTCGGCGCATTCAGGACGGTTCCTGAAGCGCGCGAGGCGATGCTCGATATCGACGGCGGCGTCGGCCCTGTCGAGGATGCGCGGCGGCTCTATGAAGGGCACTTCGCGTCATGGGCGGGGACTCGGGATTTCCTGACGTCGGCGCGATAACGGTAGAGGCGCGAATGACCACGCACTCGCGCCCCTTGATTCCCATCCTCGATCGCTTCGGCAAGACTACTGCGCAGCCGGCGCGGCAAGAGCCTTTGTCTTATCCAGCGCGGTTTTGAGCTCCTCTGCGGTCAGGAGCTTTATGTTGCCGTCAAGGAACGCGACCGCCGCTTTCCCGTCATGCCGCGGTTCGGCTTCATACACGAGCACCGTGTCGGCCTTCTTGTCATCCCCGATCGACGAGATGCTCAGCCCGGCAACGGCTGCGTAGTCAACAGCTCCCTTGCTTGTGTCGGCAGGGCAATGCAGTACGAGCGGCGCGAAGCGATACGAAGTCTTCCAATCGAGCTTCTCCGGCGTGAGGCCGTCGTGCAGCTCCGCGTAACGCTTCACCGAGTCGCCGAGGTAGTGGAGATTCTTGATGCAGGCAGCCTCTGCTTCGTTGGCGGGCGGGTTGTCCGACAGATCGAGCCAGCCGCCCACCTGCTCCGAGATCTCCGAATCGGTGAGGTCCATGACGTTCATGTTGACGAGAAGCACGCCCCTCCCGCTGGGGCTGCTCTTGTGGGAGAAGACGATTATAAGCCGGCTGTCGTCCTTGAGCATGAGCCCCGGGACATACGAGTAATCGTCGATATTGACCGTCGTGTCGCCGGACTCATCCTTAAGCGTGCCGGCGTCGGCGAGCGTCTTGAGGTCGCCTGGGAAGGCGCCGTCGTGGCTGCGGGCATAGAGGAAGAGGCCGCGGCCTATCGTGGCGAGCTCGCTTTTCGTCAGCTCCTCCTGGGTGGGCTCGCCCTCAGTTTCAGCCTGCGGGCGCTGGGATTGTACCGTCGCGCGCGCCTGCTGGTACCATACGCCGAGCGCGGTACCGCCCGCGGCCGCCATGTACAACAGCCGCGCGTCGCCTATCGGGCCGAATGAAGTGAACTCGATCGAGCTGTCTTGAACGTTTATCGAGGTAGCCGAGCCGAAGAGATGAGACGAGATGACCGACGGCTCGGGAAGAAGTGTCGGGTCTATCGGCATCTGGCCGCCAAGAGACGATGTCATAAGCGGCAGGCCGATGCCCACGAGGGAATAGAGGGTCTCGAAAAGAGACTTCGTATCGAGATAGGACGCTCCGGCGTTGGCGAGCCCCGCAATCGAGGCGGCGGACGTGTAGTCGGTGTTGGAGAGGATATTGGGCGGAGTCGGGCACGCAGCTCCCGGCGCGGTGGAACTGACTGCGGGCATGGCGGCGATAAGAGGCGAGCCAAGCATGTTCTTCACGTTCTGGGCCTGCATGCTGAAGATAAGCCACCCGTCCCTCACGGCCATAGCGGGGCTAAGCTGGAGCGGCACCTTGGGTCCGAGACTTATGCGCATCTCGTAAATCGTCTTGTCACCGAAGGGCTCTGTGGTGAATGTGACCCTGCGCTCCTCGGGCGATGCCGCGCGCTGCCTGGCGGCGGGTGCGGACGATTCAGCTGACGGCTCGGATGATCCAATCTCTGCCTCCGCGGCATTCTGCTGAGCCACGGCATAGTTCCACGTCTTGTCGAGCGATTTCTCGAGACGCGCCGGATCAGTGAGCTCGACAAGCGTTACCGACTGGCCGATGCCGCCGCCGAGCGCGAGCCCAAGGATCGCCGAGGGGCGCGGCGAGTACGTGATGACGTTCTTTCCGAGACTGCCGACGATGTCCTGTCGCAGGTTGATGCCCGTGTCGGCCTCAAGCTTCGCCAGAGGGTCCTCCCTCTGGAGTTCTTCCTCGCCGGCCGTCGCGGTATCCACGATACCCTTCACCGTGTCGTAGATTGACGCGAAATCCATGTGCGTCCAGGCGGCGCTCATGACGTCCGCGGGAATCATCGACAGATACTTCTTGTAGTCGCCTTCCGTGGACGAGAGCGCCGCGAAGACGCCCTTGCGCCCGCTGGGGCAGTACAAAGCGATCTTGTCGACATAACCCTTGCCGACCGGGCGGGATGAGTAAATGACCGAAGCCACGTCATTGAGCCCCGATTCGTTGTACGCCCTCGTGCCGCGTTCGCCGAGGTGGGGGAGGACCGCCTTCGAGAAAAGGCTCACATTAGCGTAGATGACCATCTCCGGCTGCTCAGCGTGCGCGAGCGCGAGCGACTTAACATAGGTCGGGTCGTTTGCGAGGCTCGCGGGAAGGCCTGCCTGCAGACCGCCGGCAACCGCTTTGAGAGTATCAAGCGTTGAAGCTATGACGAGATGCTCGCCGACGAAGGCATACGCGATTGCACTTGTGCCCAACTGAGTCGAATATGCCGTTGTGCCGGGGATTTCCTGCTGCTGCCAATTGGCGCTGATGCGCCCCGATGCCTGGGTCACGAAGTCCTTAACGGTAGTCTGATCCTTGCCTACGTCCGCAACAAGCACGAACGACGCTTGCGGCTCGGTAGCCGTGCCTGCGCCCTGCACAAGGGCCATGGCCACCTCTCCCTTGCATAGGTCGAGGACTTGTGGCCACGTCTTGCCCGTCATGGCCGAAATCGTCTGATCCACGGTGCTCAGGGCGGGAAAGCCTTTTTCGAGGAACGTCTGCACCTGCGGCTGCGCCATTATCTGCCCGTAGGCGCTATTGACGTCTGTTGATTGAAGCGCCGGGACGCTCGGAATGTCAATGTAGACAAAGACTTGCGGCGGCAGCGCGTCGGCAACCGACGCCGCTCTTGCCTCAACCGCGAGAAGCGATGTCACGAGAACCACTAAGCCCACTGACAAGATGGAAGACCTGCGCATTCGTGCCCCTCCTAAGCTCTAGCCGACAGACCGGAGAAATGCAGTCTTATGGTACTCAGAAAGTATAAGTAGGGGCGAGAGCACCTGCCAGTACAATTCCGGCGCTTGAATTGGCCGAAGCCCCAACTATGATACCGCATAGACAGCCGCGACTTCGCTGCGGTTGCCTCTTTCGGATGGCAGGGCACAATGTGAAAGTCGAATTCTTCAGACATAATCTCGACGAAACCGACGTCGCCAACGTAACCGCAGCCCTTAAAGGGCTGTTCCTTACGACGGGCGAGTGGGTGGAGAAATTCGAGGGCGATCTCGCCAAATTCGCCGGATGCGAACACGCGGTGGCGGTCACAAGCGCCACCGCGGGGCTTCACCTCACGCTTGCAGCCCTTGGCATCGGTCCCGGGGATGAAGTGATAACGACGCCCATGTCGTTTGTGGCAACGGCAAACGCAGTCATCATGGCCGGCGCGACGCCGGTCTTCGTCGATGTCGAGCCCGAAACAGGTAACCTCGATGCGACTCGCCTTGAAGCGGCTATCACCTCGCGCACCAAGGCAATCCTTCCGGTGCACCTCTACGGCGCCATGTGCGATATGAAGGCGATCCGTGACATTGGGGAGCGGCGGGGTCTACTCGTAGTGGAGGACGCCGCTCATGCCCTTGAGGCGCGCAGGGACGGCCTCGCCCCGGGCCAGGCTGGCGCGGCGGCGGTCTTCAGCTTCTACGCGACCAAGAGCATCACGTCCGGCGAAGGCGGCGCGGTCGTAACCAACGATCCCGCGCTCGCAGCGCGGCTTAAGGCGGGCCGCCTTCACGGCGTAACCAAAGACGCTGCCGGACGATACGGCAAGGCATACGCGCATTACGACATGGCCGAGTTCGGTTGGAAGTACAACATGTCCAATATCCAGGCGGCGCTGCTTATAGGGCAGCTTCCTCGCGCGACCGCGATGCGCGACCGGCGCGAGGAGATCGCCCGCCGCTATGAATCCGCATTCTCCGCCATGCCGGGCGTAAGGATGCCGGCGGTTCCGGCAGGGGCGTTATCGGGGCGGCATCTATTCACTGTCTGGGCGGACCCGGCGCGCCGCGACACGATCCTGGCCCAATTGGAGGAGCACGGCGTCGGAGTGGCGGTCAACTACCGCCCGATCCACCTCATGAAGTACTACCAAAACAGGTTTGGCTATCGCGAAGGGGCATTCCCGGTCGCGGAGCGAATCGGCGCATCGACGATCAGCCTCCCGCTCTACCCGAAGCTCACAGATGCCGAGATCAGTTACGTAATTGACACATTTCGGCGGACCTCGGTCAAATAGAACTACCCCCCATTCGTAAGTTAATGTGTGGACCACAGTTATGCTCGTAACTGAAAATCACCAAAATCCTAAGGCGTCATTGCTTTTGCACGCCGGAACCTGTAAAGTATAACCTACGAGGATTTGTGCCTTTGTTGATGAATGCTGAAGGTGTTGAATTGTCCCAGCAGAACGCCCAAGCGCGTTGGAAAATAGCAGGGGGGAACGTCGCTGGAGCGAAGTCGCTTGCCCAGGAACTGTCGCTATCGCCTGTCGTAGCGCAGTTGCTTCTGAATCGCGGCTTCTCGTCGGCGGACTCCGCGCGAAAATTCTTGAGACCCTCTCTTGACGATCTCTTTGATCCGGAGAGCCTGGACGGGGTCGATGTTGCCGTTGCTCGCATCTCCAAGGCCATAGCCAGGGGCGAGCGCATCCTCATTTATGGCGACTACGACGTCGATGGGATGACATCCGCTGCGCTGCTCCATCACCTCTTCGCACTCCTTTCCGCGCGGGTGTCCTTCTTCCTGCCGAGGCGGATTGAAGAGGGGTACGGCGTAAACGCCGAGAGTCTAAGGTCGTTCAAGGAGCAGGGAATCAACCTTGTAATCACCGCTGACTGCGGCATCGGCGCGGCGGAGGAAGCAAAGCTTGCCGCCCAGCTCGGCATTGACCTCATAGTGACCGACCACCATGAGCCGGAAGGTCCCATGCCCGAGGCAGTCGCGGTCATAAACCCCAAGAAGCGCGGCAGCAAGTACCCCTACCGCGACCTCGCCGGGGTAGGGGTGGCGTTCAAGCTGGCATGGGCCGCAGCGAAGTCCTTCTCCGGCCAGAAGAAAGTAAGTCCCGAGTTCAGGGAGTTCCTGCTCAACGCGGTCGGCCTTGTCGCGCTTGGCACAATTGCGGACGTGGCCCCGCTCACTGGCGAGAACAGGATATTCGCCGCACACGGCCTGAGCGCGCTTGCAAACACGCGGCTTCCGGGCATCCGTGCGCTCATGACGGTCGCGGGGATCAACGAATCGTTCACGTCGCGGGACGTCGCGTATCGGCTCGCCCCGCGGCTCAACGCGACTGGCAGGCTCAATGAGCCCATCCTCGGCCTGGAACTCCTGACGACGGAAAGCTTCGGCCGCGCGATGGAGATCGCAAGACAGCTCGACGAGAAAAACCGCGAGCGGCAGGCGATAGAGCGGACGATCCTTGCCGCGGCCCGAAAGAGGATCCTCTCGAACAAGGACTTCAACAATCAGAGGGTGATAGTCCTCGCCAATGACGGCTGGCACGTAGGCGTGATCGGGATTGTGGCGAGCAGGCTCGCGGAAGAGTTCTACCGGCCGACTGTGCTCATGAACCTCGAAGGCGAGGTCGCGAAAGGCTCCGCCAGGAGCATCCCGCCGTTCCACATATTCGAAGCGCTCAAGTCCTGCGACGACCTGCTCCTGAGCTACGGCGGGCACGCGCAGGCGGCCGGTATGGCTGTGGAAGCGTGCAAGGTCGAAGCGCTCAGGGAAGCCTTGGAAGCCGCCGCGCGGCGCCTGAGCGAGGACGATTTCACGCCCACGGTGTCGCTCGACGCGGAGATCCGGCTTTCCGACGTGACGGCGTCCCTGGTCAGGCAGTTGGACAATCTTGCGCCGTTCGGCGAGGGAAACCCGCAGCCCCTCTTCGCCGCGAAGAACCTCTCGATTGCCGGAAGGCTGAAACGGGTCGGGACCGACGGGCAGCATCTCGCGTTCTTTGTGAAAAGCGACAAGACGATCACCCGGGCGATAGCGTTCGGCTGGGGCGATTTCACGCCCAGGCTCGAGAACCATCGCGGCACGATCAGCGTCGCGTGTGAACCGCAAATCAATACATACGGCGGCGCGCAGGAAGTGCAGCTTGTCGTGCGCGACATCAGGCTTGACTAATCGCCATCTGAGAATGACGCCGCTGTCGATTTTCGGAGACCATGAGTGGACAGATTCTGCGCTCTGATACCCGCGCTTAACGAGGCCGCCCACATCGGCGACGTGGTGCGCGGCGCCAGGCCCTACGTAGAAACCGTTCTTGTGGTCGACGACGGCTCCACGGATAGCACCGCCGCCGCGGCCGAAGAGGCCGGCGCCGTCGTTTTGAGGCACCAGACCAATCTCGGCAAGGGCTGCGCCCTCGATACCGGCATCAAGTGGGCTACCGAGAAGGGGTACGATGCGGTCATCACCCTCGACGCCGACGGCCAGCACCTCGCCGTTGAGATACCGCACCTGACGGAGGCCTTTATCAAACACCGCCCGGACATCGTTCTCGGCACCCGGATGGGCAATTGCAGGGGAATGCCGCTGGTCAGAAAGATGACCAACCGCGTCACTTCCTTTTTCGTCTCCATGCTCGCAGGCAAGCGCATCACCGACAGCCAGTCGGGTTACAGGCTACTCAAGTGCGACACCGCGTGTAAACTCACCACTCGCTCCTCGCGCTTCGACGCGGAATCCGAGATACTTGTGAAGGCGTGCCGAGAGGGTATGGCTATCCGCGAGGTGACCGTAAGCACGGTCTACGGCGACGAGAAGAGCAAGATCCACCCCTTCCGCGACACCGTGCGCTTCATATCGCTGATGCTGAGGCTGATGTTCGTCGAGCGATAGGGCGCCGCGCAGGACTCGATTGCGTCACACCTGCGCGGTGCGGTGAGTGAACCGCAGCTGGCCCCCCACTGAAGCCGCCGCGAACACGAGCGCCGCGACCGCAAGCGCGAGCGATAGTAACCAGTGCGTCGGCTGGAACCTCAGTTCCACCACCTTCGTGCCTTCAGGGACGTCGCCCGCCATGAACGCCTTTGCGGCCACGGCGCACGGCGCTTCCTGCCCGTCCGCATATAGCTGCCAGCCCGGGTACGCAGTTACGGCAAAGAAGAACCGCGTCGGCGCGACCTCCGGCAATACGACCGTGAGTGTGTTGGGGGTCACAACCGCCACCGGCACCGCCTTCCACGTCTGGAAGTGGGAGATATCGTGCCTCTCGAGATCCTCCAGCGGCATCGTGGGCTGGCCGGTCATGGCGCTCAGCATGGTGAGCGCCTCGGCGCGCACGAGGGTCGGCGCGTCGGAGACCCGGTAGAGCATCACGTCTCTGTCCCACGCGAGCCAACCGGGCAGATTGTGCATCGGGAAGTAAATGCTGTTCTCGTAATGGGAAACAACTTCCGGCCAGGGGATGGCCACGCCCCAGTTGTAGTTCGGCAACTGCGCCGTCGAGACGATCCACCCGACGCCGAGGGCTTCCAGAGGGACAGGTGAGGGATCGGCCGTGACGGCTTCAACGGTCCTCTGCAGGGCGTCGGGCGCGAACGCGCTTGCGTGAAGGTTGAGCCGCGAGAGATGATAGGGCAGCGTCGCGTATGAAGGAGCGAGCACCTCGCCCTCCGGCGACTCGACAAGGATGCGCCCCGGGTCATCTTGCGAGGCGATGTATGAAAGATGCGGAAAGTCCGCGACCTCCTTCTCGTAGTCGAAGGTCAGCCTGCGATCTCCCAGTCGCGGGTAGATCACCCCGAGGCCGATGAAGAGCTCCAGAAAGACGAGAAGCGCTCCGGCGTAACCGAGCCTGGTTACCCTCGGCGGCTTGCCGGCGATGGCCGCGTCAAGCCCTATCGCCGCCAGGACCACGACCGGCAGGAAGAGAAGCATCAGGCCCGCCGGAATCAGGCTTGCCCTTGCGAAAAGATCCCACAAAGCGGCTAAAGCCGAGTAGAACGGGGAAGTCGTTACGAGCGCCAGTCCGATCACGAGGACTACAAGAGACCCCAGCGCCAGGTCCTTGTGAACCTTCGCGCGCACGGCCTTGACGACGCCATACACCGCGGCGAGGAGCGCGAGAACGCCCGGCGAGTAGTACACGGCGAACGGCCGGCTTCCCACAAGCGGGAAGTACAGCCTCAGCGCCGTCCATAGGGATAGCGGCTTGCCTCTCCAGTCGGACGGCAGCCGCATGCCTAAGCGCCCCTGGGTGGAATACGCCGACAGCTCCCGCGCGGGCAGGTACTCAACCGCGCCGAGAGCGAACGCGAAAATAAGCGAGCCGACAACCATCGCCGCGCCGACAAGCGCGGCATTCCTGCGGCCAGCGACAATGAGCGAGATCATGCGAAGGGCAAGAGCTACTATGAGAATGAGCGCTGCGTACACAAAAACGTTCGGACACGCGATGCCCATCCACGCGAGCCCCGCGCCGCCCGCCGCGATACATGCAAGCAGGCTCTCGCCCGCAACCACCCGCTCGAACGCGAGCGCGACGAGCGGCAGCCACGCATAAGCGAAAACGTACTCGATAGCCGGCTGATGCGCGGCGCGCGTGATCACCCATCCGTTGAACGCATAGAGTACGGCGAAGAGGATCGCCGCCGGCCGCGTGTCGAATATGCGCCTCCCGAGAAGGAGCGCCAATGATCCGGCGAGGAAGAAGTGCAACACCACGAAGACGTTCATCGCTTCAAAGACGTTGCCGACGAGGAACACCGGCACGAACGGATAGAAGAGCGCCGACAACGGGTGAGCGAGGTTGGGCAGCCCCGCGCCCTGCCACGGGTTCCAGAATGGGATCTCGCCGTACGTGCGAATCGCATCGCGGAAGACCGTGAAGAACTGCATCTGGAGGAGATTCGCGTCCTCCTGCGACAGCGCCTCGTTGAAGAAGATGATCCTGTGAAAGAACAGCACGCACCCGACGGCGATGAAGAGCATTCCGCGCCAGTTGTCCTCGATCTCGCGCCTTAGCGAAAACGCGATAAGCAGAAACACGAGCGTCGGAATGATGCAGAAGAGTACGAGCTCTATGGCTCTCACGCGCGCCTCCCGGTCGAGTCTGGAGTCTTGACGAGCCTTTGCTTAAGGATCTTGCCCGTCGGGCTGTGGGGGAACTCGGTCCTGAACTCGATCTCGGAGGGCACCTTGTAGCGCGCGATGTGCTCCCGGCAGAACGCCTTGAGCTCTTCGGCGGTTGCCGCCGCGCCCTTCTTCAGGATGACAAACGCCTTGGGCGCTTCGCCGCGCACCGCGTCGGGAATCCCTATCACCGCCACCTCCGCGACCGCCGGGTGCCTCGCAATGGTCCTCTCTATCTCCGCCGGGAAGATGTTTTCTCCCGCCGAGATCATCATCTCCTTCTTGCGCCCCGTGATCTTGAGGAAGCCCTCCTCATCGATCCTGCCGATGTCTCCCGACCGGAAGAAACCGTTTCCCGTGAGCGCCGCGCGCGTCTCGTCGGGCAGGTTGAGATACCCCTCCATCACGCTGTCCGCTCTGATGAGTATCTCGCCGTCGGCGTTGATTCCGGCGTCCTCGCCGATTTCGTCCGCGACGCGCACCTCGACTCCGGGCAGCGGCCTGCCGACCGTGAAGGGCTTCAAGCCCCACGGCGTGTTCGCCGCGACGACAGGCGACGTTTCCGTCAGGCCGTACCCCTCGTAGATCGTTACCCCGTAACGGTCGCTGTAAGCCTCGAATACGTCTTCCGGCAGGGGCTCGCCGCCGGAAATGAGAAGCTCGATGCTCGCGAGAGAGGCGGCGTCGCTACTGATCGCTCGCATCATCGCCTTGTAGAGGCTCGGAACCGCGATGACCGTCGTGACCTTGTTCGCGGCGATTGCCGCAATCGCCCCCGCCGGTTCGAATCGCTTCATGAGTACGGCCGTCGCTCCAATTGCCGCCGGCAGCACAAGCGTCGTCGTCAATGCGAACGTGTGGAAGAACGGAAGGATCCCGAGGAGCACGTTGGATGAGGAAAATCTGAAATGTTCCACGCAACCGCGAATATTCGCGAGGATATTCCTGTTTGATAGTATGACACCTTTAGGTCTTCCGGTGGTGCCGGAGGTGTAGAGGATGGTCGCTATCGCGTTTGGGCGCGCCGGGCTTGTCGGGGGGAGCGACAACGCCTCGGGGATGAACTCCTCCACGAAGACCGTCTCTGCCGGCAGCGCACGCGCCACGGTCTCGAAAAACCGCGTTGTGATTACCGTCTTCGCGCCGCAGTCGCCGACCAGAAACGATAGTTCCTCCGCCGTCAGAAAGAAGTTGAGCGGCACAGGTGTGCGCCCCGAGAGCACCGCGCCAAAGAACACAAGCGCAAATGCATCGGACGTCGGCAAGAGAAGCGCTACGCGCTCCGCCTCGCCGCGCTTCTCAAGCGCCGCGGCGACTGACAGGGCCGCGCCGGCGTATTCCCGGAATGCCAGGCGTCTCGATCCGTCGATTATTGCGGGCTTTGCAGCAAACTTCGATGCCGACGCAAGGAATAACTCAGCTATGGTCTCCGGCAAACACGCCTCCTTCATGTCCTCCACAACCATGTCGCCGGCGGCGCACCGCATGGCGGAAGGGCCTTGACTGCCGTATATGCCCCTGTTACGGTATTGTAATTCATATTTCGGCAAAAAAGGAGGTCTATGTTGCGTATCAATAGTATTCGAACCACCACATATACGGGACTCATGACCCTTCTCGCAATCGCAGCGGTCGGATGCGCCGGCCAGCAGGGGCGTACGACAGAGCCGCCGGCCCTTCAGAGCGCAGCGACGGCACTCGTAGGCGGCGACGCCAATCAGGCAGTGACGCTCTATACCGATTACCTCGGCACCAATCCGAATTCGCCCGAGGTCGCCGATGCGTACGTCGGAAGGGGCAACGCCTACTACAAGCTCGAGAAGTACGACCTGGCGGAAAGCGATTACAACGCCGCCCTATCCAAAGCCCGCGACAAGGCCGTAAAGGCCCAGGCAACGATGGGTCTGGCGAACGCGGCAGCGGCCCAGGAGCGCTTCGGCGAGGCCGAGAAGCTCTATCGCCAGGCCCTGAGCTCCTACGGTGGCCAGGTGCCGCAGGATGAAGCGACGTACCGGCTGGCAATCTCGCTTGCGCGGCAGGGAAGATGGGATGAAGCGGCCAAGGGCCTCGAATCTGTGCAGTCGCAGTGGCCTTCCGGCGAATACGCGAAGTACGCCAAGGCGAAGCTGCCCGCCGTCCAGGCGAAGGCGTTCACCGTGCAGGTAGGGGCCTTCAACAAACAGGCGCAGGCGCAGGCCGTGGTCAAGCAACTCGAAGCCAAAAGCTTCCCCGCCCGCATCGACACCATTGACAACGACGGCGTGACGCTCTACGCGGTGCGTTCCGGAAGCTTCCAGACCTGGCAGGAGGCCGCTCGGCGGGCCGACGATCTCAAGAACGCCGGTTTCTCGGTCATGAGGTTGCCGTAAAGCGAGTGCGGATTCGATTGTGAGCGCCATCATCCGGATAACCAACGGCACCGTCTACACCGGCCGCATGCGCCTCGAAAGGGGCGAGGTAGTAGTAAGCGGTAGTCACATCGTCGATGTCCTGCCGGAGAGCGAGAAGCATCCGCCTCTGCCGGGGGAAGAGGTCATTGACGCGACCGGTCACGTCGTGGCGCCCGGATTCATCGACGTCCACGTCCACGGCGGCGGGGGAGGGGACACGTCCGAACGCGATCCCGAAGCCGTCTCCCGCATGTCTATGGCCCACGCGCGCTTCGGCACGACCTCCATGCTGCCCACGGTGTACCCCGCACCGTGGCCCGAGATGATCGGCGCCATTGACGCAATCGAAGAAGCCATGAAGGAATGGCCGCAGGGGGCGCGCATACTCGGCATCAACATGGAGGGGCCGTTCCTGAACCCCTCCAAGTGCGGCGCGCTCAAGCCCGAGTGCCTCATGATGCCCACGGAGGATGCGCTCACGCGCCTTGTCGCCGCGTCGGACAACACCATCCGAATGATCACGATTGCTCCCGAGCTTCCCGGCGCGGTTGGTGTGATCAAGGCCTGCCGCGAGAGGAATATCCGCACTGCCGTCGGCCACAGCAACGCATCATACGAGGAAATGATTCTCGGCATCAATGCCGGCATCAACCACGTAACCCACGTGTTTAACGCCATGCGCCGCACCCACCACCGCGACCCCGGCGTCATGGGGACGATTCTCATTAACGACGAGATCACTACCGAGCTCATCTGCGACTTCTACCACGTCCATCCCGCGATGGTCGTGCTCCTCATCAAGGTCAAACCCAACGACAAGATCACGCTTGTGACCGACGCCCTCACGATAACAGGCCTCGACGGCACGACCTTCGAAGCCGACGGCCGCCAGGTGAAGGTGATAGACGGCCTCGCGCGTCTTGCCGACGGCACAATAGCCGGCAGCATCCTCACAATGAACAAGGCCGTCAAAAACATGGTCTCTACCGGCCTCGTCCCTCTCGAAGACGCCCTCAAGATGGCCACCCTCGTCCCCGCCAAGGTCCTCGGCATCCAGCACAACAAAGGAACGCTCCTCCCCAGCTCCGATGCCGACATCGTCGTCATGGACGAGGACTTCAACGTCAAGCTCACCATGGTCGAAGGCCGGATCGTCCACCGCGCCACGGGGTTCTGACTTGTAGGGGCAGGCCCCCGTGCCTGCCCTGGCTGGAATGCCAATTCCCGACCACCTGCGCATCGTCGACCGCACATCCATTGGTTCTGTAGGGGCGGGCGCCCCCGCCCGTCCTTGCCGGATTACAGACTTCGCGCCGTTTCTGCAACCTCGGCCTGATTGCCCGCAACTCCTTGTTCGCCGCTGTTTCAACCAACCTGGGAACTGACGGACTCTTTCGGCCGCGCAAGCGTTCTGGCACCCACGCGCCCCGCTGAGTATAATCCTGCCCGTGACAACCCGCGGCGTGCCTGCCCGACGCGCCGCCATCCCGAGGCGTCTTCGGAGAACGAATGGCTCTGTTCGCCTACTCTCTCAAAGTCTTCCTCGCGCTCCTCGTGGCGCTCACGCCCTTTGTCGGCGTGTCGGCGTTCGTGGCGTTTTCGGGCGGCATCGCGAGCAGGCGCGAAAAGTCCCGGCTCGTCCTCAAGACCTCGCTTGCCGTCGCGATAATGATGCTTGTATTCCTCTTCGGGGGCAATTACCTCTTCCAGTTCTTCGGAATCAGCCTGCCCGCATTCCAGATAGCCGGCGGGATTGTGATATTCGGCAACGGTCTTGCGATGGTCCGCGCCCGCGCTCATGAGAAGTATACCGCGGAGGAGGCCCAGGAGGGGCACGCAAAGGAGGACTTCTCCGTCGTCCCTCTCGCAACGCCTATACTCTGCGGTCCCGCGACGATCTCGGCGGTCGTGGTCTATGGCACGGAAGCGGTACGCTCCGGGGATCTTGCCACGAGCCACATACTCGCGCTGGTCTCGGCCATCGTCGCGGCGTCGCTTGTCACCTACGTGCTTCTCTATCTTTCGACCGAGGTGGCGAAGTTCCTCGGACAGACGGGCATGAATGTCCTCACGCGAATAATGGGCCTCCTCTTCGCTTCGCTCGGAGTGGAGATCATCATAAAGGCCGCTGTCGCGCTCAAGCTTGTGGCCTGACTGGCGGAGTTGTCTCGGAACACGCAGGACTCGCGCACATATCGTAGGGGCGCACGGCCATGTCCTCCGTAGCTTCAGCAAAGGAGAATGCGTGCCCGATCGTAGGGGCGACTCGGTGAGTCGCCCATCACGATACAGCAGGCAGTTCCGCCTGCCGACCTTGCTCGCTGTGCCGGAAAACGGCTTTGAAACGCACAAACTGGTAATACTGCCGTAACAACTCGATTCGATAATGCGCTTATGTTCGGAAGGATAGGAAACAAACGCTGGGAGCTTGTAGGCCTGCTTGTGGCGGCGGCGCTTGTCATTGTGCCGACCGTCGCGCTGTCGTTTCTCGGCATGGCAACCCTCTCCGGCGCTCAGGGCGCATTTGAAAAGGAAATCCGCGACGCATACGCTGCAGCCGCGCAGTCGGCGATGGCCCAGAGCATGGCGCGTCTCGGCGAAAGGACTGAAGCGCTTGAACGGCTTGCTGCGTCCTTTTGCGACAATCCGACCCCCGCGGCGCGCGTAGAGCTCGCGAGGATGGATGTCACCGTCTCCGGCGTCGTGGTGCTCGATTCTCATTGGCGGGGCGTCTATCCGAGGGCACGCGCGAGCGGCGCCGCGGCAGGGCCCGCGACAGACAGCCCCCTGGCCCAGGCCGAGACTGCGGAGGCCAGGCAGGGACCCGCCGCGGCGATCCCGATGTACGAGAAGATCGTCGCAAACCTGAAAGACATGGAACCGTCCGCAGGCCGCGCATTGGCGGACCTGGCGCGCTCATACTCCTCCGCCGGACGCACGGCCGACGCCGTGCCCGTTCTCGAGCGCCTGTCTCAGACCCCATACGACGGCGGGGAGATATCGCTGCCGCTGTTCGCCCTGTACCGGACCTGGGAGATCAAACGAACCGAAGAGGCCAGGGGGCGGTTGTTGGGGGCATGCATGCGCGATGCGTTCGTCGCGCCGGCAACCCAGCTGCGCTACTACTTCGACGCGGTCGGCGCCACCTATGCTGAGGCCGTGCAGGCGCACACCGAGGACGTCCTTGCCGCGATGGTGTACTATAACAAGGACAAACGCCTGCTGGCGACGGCGCCCTATTTCGTGGGAACCGACGCGTTTGCGGCCGGAGAACCCCGTCCATCGTGGAAATGGCGCGCTATGAGCATCGGCGATAAGGGGTACCTCGCAGGGATTTGCAGCGTCGAGCGGCCGGACGGGCCCCAGGCGGCGGTAATCTTCGTTGACCCCGACATCCTGATAAACGACGTCGTCAGGCCCGTGCTCGGCCAGCAGACGGAAGGCGCCTCCAGGAGCGTGGCGCTCTCGGTGGAGGTGTTGCCTTTCATGACGGCCCAGGCTCTGCGGACGCGCCAGACCTTGGCGCTTGGCCCGGACGTGATCTTCGTTCGGACCTTCCCCTCGCCGTTCAGCTTTCTCCTCATGAAAGCGACGGTTACAAGCGGAGGACTGGGCGACCTCGCTCGAAACCGCGTAAGGTTGATGACGTGGGCGTTTGCGCTGACGATGATCGCGCTCGCCGTCGGACTCGCGTCGGTTCTCATCTGGGCGCGCGCGCGAGCCCGCCTCGCGCGGCTGCAGACGGACTTCGTCGCCAACGTCACCCATGAGCTCAAAACCCCTCTCACCGGCATTAAGAGCCTCGCGGAGACGATACAACTGGGCCGGGTATCATCTCCGGAGAGGCGTGACGAATTCCTCGAATCGATTGTGAAAGAAACGGACCGCCTCTCGCGTCTGATCAATAACGTGCTCGACTTCGCGCGGCTGGAGCGCGGGACCCAGCGGATGCGCTTCGAGCGGCTGGACCTCGCCGAGCTGGCCGCCGACGCCGTCGAGGCCTTCAAGGCGACCCTCCCCGAAGAGGAGGCCGCCGCCATCCGGCTGACTCTGCCGGACAAGGCCGTACTGGCAACCGTGGACTGCGACAGCATACAGAGGGCGCTCTGGAACCTCCTCGACAACGCCGAGAAGTATTCGCGGCCGCCGCGTCAGATAGACGTGTCTCTATCGGCCGCTGACGGTCACGCGACCCTTGCCGTGCGCGATAACGGCATCGGCCTCGCGCCGTCGCAACTGCCGCGGATATGGCGCAAGTTCTATCGTGTCGACTCCAGCCTCGCCTCCGAAACGCAGGGCGCCGGACTGGGATTGCCGCTTGTAAGAGCCTACATCGAGGCGCACGGGGGAACAGTCCACGTGCAGTCTAAGCCGGGGGAGGGCTCGACTTTCTCTATCGAGCTTCCGCTCGAAGGAGGAGAATCAAATGAGCGATGAGACGATCCTCGTGGTTGAGGATGACCGCTCCACGCGAATGGCGGTGGTCGAAAACCTGAAGTTCGAGGGGTACCAGGTCCTGTTCGCGGGAGACGGACAGGAGGGCTTGGAAATCGCTATCTCCAAACGACCTGACCTCCTCGTGCTCGATATCATGCTGCCCAAGCTCAACGGCTACGAAGTGTGCGAGACGCTTCGCAAACACGGCCTGATGATGCCGGTGATTATGCTCACCGCCAAAGGGCAGGAATATGACAGGGTTCTCGGCCTCGAGATCGGCGCCGACGACTACATAACCAAACCGTTCTCCGTAAGGGAGCTCATGGCCCGCGTGAAGGCCTCGCTGCGGCGCGAGCGGCGGCTCAAATCCACCGACGAGCCTGTGGAGTTCGGCGACTGCGTCGTCGATCTTGAAAAACGCGTTCTTTGCCGAGGCGGCGAAGAGGTCGCTCTTACCAAGACTGAGTTTGAGCTGTTGCGGTACTTCGTCACTCATCCCGGCCGCGTCTTCAGCCGTCAGGCGCTTCTCAATGCGGTATGGGGATTTGACTATTACGGCACAGACAGGACCGTTGACCGCTTCGTGACGGTGCTGCGCAAGAAGATCGAGGCCGATCCGACGCAGCCGAAACACATACTGACCGCCCATGGGGCCGGGTACAGGTTCGAGAGGTAACAAAAGGGTAATGCCCCTGTCAAGGGGCGGTAGCGGCTGCCCGGTATATATGTCGGCCGTACCGAGCACTGAGGGACAGATGATGAAAAGACTTGTGATGCTGGCGATGGTTCTGGCTGCGCTCGCTCTCCTCCGGCAGGAGCTCCTTGCCGCTGAAGATGCGCCCAAGCCAATCAGTGTTGACGCTCTCTACCAGGACGCTCTCCACCGGGAACAGGCGGGCGGGGCTCCCGCCGATGTGCTTGACACTTACGCGAGAGTCGTAAGCGCCTGCGAGGCCGTTGCTCCTCTTGCGCCCAGAGCCCAGTTGCACATCGCTCACATCTATGAGCGCCAGGGGAAGAGCGAAGACGCCATCTCGGCGTATCGAACGCTGCTGGAGAAATACCCCGCTTCGCCTGAGGCGGCCGCCGCGATAGATGGCCTCAGCGGCCTCGGCGCCGCCGCCGAAGCAAGCGTCTCGGTGGACTCCGAGATCGAGCAGAGGCTCGCCCGCCGGCTTGCGCAGGTGGAGCTTGCTGATGCGACGATCGAACAGATGGCGGATTACATAAAGAGCGTAGCGGAGATCAACGTTGTCGTCGACGTGAAAGCGAGAGAGATGACCGTGGAGGACGGCCCCGGCAGTCGCAGCGACGAGCGTACGGCAAGCCTGTCCTTGAGGGACATAGCCGTTCGCGACGTGCTGAATCTCGCTACGCAATCCTTCGGCCTTGACTGGACTGTGTGGAGCGGGGCCGTTTACATATCGACCGACACCGTAACAGGCGAGCTCAAGCGCAAGAAGGCCGTAACTGTCACCGTCGTCCAGGCTCCTCCCGACCCCTTTGCCGGCGGCCTCGACCTCAAGGATGCCAAAGGCGCCGAGCTCTTTCGCCAGGGGCTTCTGAACTTCGAAGGCCCCCAGGCCTTGGATCTCGATACCGCAGCGGCAAGTCCCATCCCCTGCAATACCGATGTTAAGGAGTTCCTCGCCAAAAACCGCGACTTCGACGTGGCATATCTGCCGCCTTACGGGCTTATCGCGAGCCCTGCGTGCCGGCCGGCGCTTGTATCGCAGTACACGCGTGTTGAGACCCTTCCCAGGACGATCCAATACAACGTCCCGCGCAACGCCGAGCCGCTGCAGGAATTCTTCGCCTCACGGCCTCAACAGTCCGGTGCCGGAAATTCCATCCAACCCGGAATCTATTGCGACGATTTGGGGTATAAGTACCTGTACCGCGTGAACACATTTGTCATCCAAACTCCCAGGGCGGAGTATTTCCTCGTCACTGACGGGGGCAACAGTGACCGCGTGATCCTGCGCTACCGCAAGGTTTCCGACAAGGGCGCGTCGCCCGAAGAGGCCGCAAGGCGTATCCGCGGCGACGGACAAAGGGAACCTGTTAACGTGGAGTCGACACGTTAGACCGACATATTGGCCGGCCCGAAAACAGCCTGATGCACAACATGAGTGAGACTGGCGACAAAAGAGGGGTGCCGTGGCCCGACGGCGCCCCTCGCTTGTTCCGCGGAACAGAAAAGGGGACATTCTACTTTATTCGTGCGGTTCTATTCGCACTCAGCCCAATTTCCTTGGCGACCTTGGTGTCTTTGTGGTGAGATGCCTTTGCCAGAGCCAGTAGTCCTCCGCGAATCCCGCGGACTCCGCGCGAGAAAGGTCTTCGCAGTTCCTTCGGACTTTAGACTTCGGACTGATTCCTCTGGCCGCCTGCTTCCGTTCGCTACTCTTCGGCGCGTATCTCATCGGGCAGGACTTCATCTTCGTCCCCGAACCGCGCCGCAAGCTCCCTCTCTATGTCGGCGAATGTTTCGAATGGCACGAACGGCAGCCCCTTCTGCGTGAGATACTTCTTGAGGTACTTCTTGGCGAACACGAGATCGGCGGCCGCCGCAGGGCAGCGGTCTGTGATCCCGTCGCCGATGTAGACGGTCTTGAAGCCCATGCTCCTCGCGCGGCTTATGTGGCCTGACTTGCACACGCCGCAGAGACCCCCGCATCCGTCGTTGCGGACGGTCCCCTTCTCCGGAAACGCTATCCCGCACGGACTGCCGGGCGCGGTGAGCGCGTTGGCGTGGCACTCCACCGACTCGATGCCGAACTTGGCGAAAATCGCTTCCATCGACTCGCGCACCCCCTGGCTCAGCACCACGACCTTCCACCTGCGCGACCTGGCGTACTGCAGAAAACCGACGAAAGTCTCATCGATGCCGACCTTCTCGGTCAAGAGCGTCCTTACCTGCTCTCTCGTCGCGTTAAACGGCGTGAACTCCGCCGTCATGCGCTCGATATTGGTCGCGCCGGCCGCATCGAGGCGCCGCGACAGCGCGAACCAGTCCTTCTGCCCGTAAGTGTCGAGCATCAGATCGATGGTGTCGGTAGTGGTTATCGTGCCGTCATAGTCGGTGAAAATCGCGAGCTTCAAGGCAATCTCCAAGTGCGAAATCCCAGCAACATGCAAGTCGCCGCACTCACCTGCGGCAGAGCGTGCTAATTATGCGTGACCCGCGCCAAATCGCAATACATTGCGCCCACGCTTCGGTGTGTGGCCGGCCCGCGCCGGGTTGGCTTGCCCGCCGGTGAAATGCCCGCGATCTTCCGAGGCGAATCGTTCCTGGCCTCGGCGGCTATCCTTTCCCGTTCGGCGCCTCGGCCGCGCTCTGCGACAGCGCCATGTACTTGTCGCACAGCGCCTTCGCCGCGTCCGCGCCCGGCGCCTCTGCGATGACGCGCACCGCCGGCTCAGTGTTCGACGGCCGCACGTGCACCCAGCGATCCGGCCAGTCGAGGCGTATCCCGTCCTGGTCGTTGATTACGGCCGTATCCGCGTTCTTCCTCGCCGCCGCGAGAACCTTCGACACCTTGCCTCTCGCGCAGGGGAACTTCATCTTGCACATCGCGTACGCCGGAATGCTCGCTATGACCGACGATATCGACCTGCCTTCGCGCGCCAGTAGCTCCAGTATTAGCGCCATGCCGGAGAGGCTGTCGCGCGTGAAGCACGTGCGCGGGTCTATGACACCGCCGTTGCCCTCGCCGCCCGCGACGCAGCCGTTGTCCTTCATCGCGTTGGCGACGTTGGCCTCGCCGACCTTCGTCCGGATCACGGGCACGCCGCTCTTCGCCGCGACGTCGTCGAGCATCCGCGACGTCGAGAGATTCGCCGCCACCGGCCCCCGCCGCGTTGAGAGGATATGCTTTGCCGCAAGCGCGAGCGTGTACTCCTCGCCCGGGTAATTGCCCCTCTCATCGATGATCGCAAGCCTGTCCGCGTCGGCGTCCTGCGCAAAGCCTATGTCCATCCGGCCGTCCTTGACCGCCTGAACAAGACCGTCCAGGTGTTCGAAGGTCGGCTCGGGGTTGTGCGGAAAGAGCCCGTCCGGAGTGGTGTTGATCCCCACGACCGTGCAGCCCAATGCCTCAAGCATCCTCGGCGTTATAACCGATCCCGCCCCGTTGCACGAATCGAGCGCGACCTTGAACCGCTTCGACCTCACGAGCGCGACGTCGATGTTCGAAAGCACACGCTTGATGTGAATGTCGAGCGCGCTGTCATTGACCTCGACCTCTTTGAGTCCTGACCAGTCGACCGCCGTGAAGTTGCCCTCATAGTAAATGTCGAGAAGCCTTCGTCCCTCGGCCTCCGACAGGCATATCCCGCCCGCTCCCATGAACTTGAGCGCGTTCCACTCAATCGGATTGTGCGACCCCGTGATCACCACGCCGCCGTCCGCTCCCAATTCCGTGATCATGAGCGACGCCGTCGGAGTAGGGCACACGCCGATATCAACAATCGAGCAACCCGCGGACAAGAGCCCCGCCAATACGCTGTGCTTGATCATCGCTCCCGAAGTGCGCGTGTCGCGCGCGACCACGACGCGCCCGCCGTCCACGTACGTCCCGAACGCGAGCGCGAACCGCGTCAACAGCTCCGGCGTAAGCGACGTCCCCACTATGCCGCGTATCCCGGACACCCCTATCATCAACGAATCCATGCGTGCTTCCTTATTGCTGACCCTTGCACCCTCGATACAGCATTTGTGTGGCACCGGTGGCTCGTCCACCAGTGATAACGTAGGGGCGACTCGCCGAGTCGCCCATCGTTACGATCCGCCACTGGCGGATCACCTTACGCCGCTTTGGCGCTGCAAAGATCAGTGACTTATCGTGTACTTGAGCTCGCCGGCGACGTATGTGCGCTCCACCTCGAGCGTCGAACTGTAAAGACAGATATCGGCATCTCGGCCGGGCTTTATCTCCCCCTTTTGACCGAGAAGTCCCAGGACCGCCGCCGGCGCATAGGCCGCCATCGTGAACGCCTCCGCGCGCGAAAAACCGGCGAATCTGACGAGGTTCCGGACACCCTGATCCATCGACAGACCGCTGCCGGCTATCGTTCCGTCTGCAAGCCGCGGAGGATTTCCGCGCTTGTCGACGAAGACTTCCTTGCCGTGCCCTCCCGACGAGAACCGCCCCGCGGCGAGGCCCGCCACCTTGACGCTGTCGGTGATTGCCGACGTGAGCTTCGTCCCTTTGGCCGCCCCCACCATGCGGAGTATTGCCGGGTGCAGGTGAACGCAGTCGCACACGACCTCCACCGCGACGTCCTTTCTCGCGAGCGCCGCCGCCGCGAGCCCCCCGTCCGCGCGGTCCGCGAACGCCGTCATCGCGTTGAAGAGATGCGTCACCCTCACCGCCCCTGCGTCAAACCCGGCATTCGCTTCCGCGTACGTAGCGTTCGAATGCCCGAGCGACGGCCTTATGCCCCTCTCCCGCAAGAACGAAATCGCTTCAAGCGCTCCCGGTAGCTCCGGCGCAATCGTCATAATCGCGATGCGGCCGTCGCACGCGTCGACGAGGCGCTTCAGCGCGTCCATCGAGAGCGGCGCGATACCTTCCTTGTCAATCGCGCCGGGACGGTCAGGGTTCACAAACGGCCCCTCGCTGTGGAGCCCCAGGAACTGCGCGCCGTCCACGGCGCCTGCAATCGCCTCGACGAGAGGCACGAGATACTCCGCAAATCCGGACGTCGTCGGCGTGATGCCGGTTACTCCGTACTTCACGAGTGATACCGAAACCGCGTTGGCCGCCTCGTACGACCGCTCCCACAGGTCGCGCCCCTCGTGCCCCTGGCAATGGAGATCAATCGTCCCCGGCGCGACAAACTTTCCGCGCGCCTCGACGACTTCCGCGCCGTCGACGGATATATTCGCAGCGACAGCAGTGACCTTTCCATCGCGCACTTCCACGTCCGCGACGATCTCCTCAAGCGGAGTGATGACCGTGCCGCCCTTTATAACGAGCCTTTTCAACCGTCTATCCTTTCTGCAACCTGCGTGCGGATTCGTCCGTCTTTCGCCGCACGATTGTTAGCATCTTCTCGAACGTGCCTCCCGTTATGCCCTCTTCCAACGCCTTCGCAAGTCTGGCTATGGTTTCCGCATCCGCGGCTTTCGCTCGAAGCGTGATCGCATCCCCTTCGAAGTTCTCTGAATGCTCGACCGCTGCTCCCGCAGGTAATCCCAGTTGCGCTACAAGCCCAGCGAACTCATCCTCCATTTCGGCAATCATCGGCGCGAGGCGCCTTGCCAGCGCTTCCTTCAGTGCTGCCTTTGCCTGAGACCCAACTCCTGCGATCTCGTCCGGCGGCATCAACTCGGCCATCGTTTCGCGCAGAGTCGCCTTCTCTCGCGCCGCAAGGTCCAAGGCCCCGGCCGCCACAAGCCGCGTTTCGCTTGCGGATAGGCGCAAGGCTTCTACGAACTCCCTGAAGAACCACTCCCGATCCGCCTCCGGAATCTGCAGGAGTGCCGAAGCATGCTCGCGCGACTTCCCGCCCCTCGCAAGGGCGTCCAGCACCGCCCCCGGTAGCTGCGCTATGGCGAGATACTCACGCACCACCTTGTGCGAGGCCGGCAGACCAATAAGAGGGGCGATTATCGAAATCAGGGCGTCCTCGTCAAAGTGAAATCGCTCCCGCGCCTTGAGAAGTGCCGCCGCGCGGTCCGCATCGCTCAGTGTCACCCCCGGCGCGTTCGCGGAGAGCGCCATCAGGTACGCGTCCCGGGACCCGAGCGCCCCTTGCGCATATACAACTGCCGCCACACTCTCCACGCCCGCCGCCCTTGCCGCCGCGACCCGGCGGAATCCGAAGATAACTCTGAAGCCGTCCCCATGCTCCTCGACCGTCACCGGCTCCACTACGCCGCTTCGCCGCACCGATTCGAGAAGCGCGCTCCCGTCGACGCCGTGCCGCGTCAGACAATCGTCCCATCCTTCGCCCGCGCTCACAATCGCGCTGACGTGCACGGTTTCCATGCGAGGCTTCTTCGTCGCGCCGCTCATCGTGCCGCCTTTCTGCCGACGACATGTATGCGCTTCGATCCACGATAGTATTCGCCCCCGTCGAGGTCCCCGTACATTGCCTCGACCACAAGACCCGCCTCCTCGAAGATCTGTCGGAACTGCCCCTGAGTGTACAGGCGCATCAGAGACAGGCTTGTGCCTTCACCACCGCTCGTAAGCGCCCATTCCGACCGCGAGCGTTGAGACTGCGCATCCCATATGTTCTTCAGGATTCCGCGCTCGAACCTCCTCTCATGCATCCAGTGTCGCAGGTAGAATTCCCTGTTGGGCTGATCGACGAGCACTCTCCCTCCGCTCCGAAGCGCGCGAGCGAATCGCCGCAATACGTCCACGTTCTCGGCGTCCGTGAAATAGCCGAAACTCCCGCCCCAATTGTAGACCGCGTCAAACTCGCCGTCGAAGGTGATAGTCCTCATGTCGCTGACGAGCACTCTCCCCTTCGCCCCCTCGCTCTTCAGCCGCGCCTTCGCTCGCTCCACGAATTCAGGCATTCTGTCGACGCCGGTTGCCTCGCATCCCGCTTTCGCGAGATGCACGAGAATGCGCCCCGCCCCGCACGGTACGTCAAGTACGCGCGAGCCTCTTCTCAAACGAAGCGCACGCTTCACAAATGCCGCCTCTCTTTCTGCCCCCTCATCGCCTTTGAGCCACAGATGTTTGTCGAAAGTCTCGAACCATTCGTTTTGCCGTTTCACGGTATCCCCCTCCCGCGCTTCTTCTCATATACGAGCTCCACGAACCGCTCGTAATACCAGACCAATTTCTCCCGCGATATCGACGGCTGATTGAGCGACCACGCGGGGTCGTAGTAACTCTCGGGCAGCCCCTCGGCGAGCCAGCCCTTTTCCCGCGCCAGCTCGCGCAGCCTCGTCCCCGGAAACGGCGAGAAGATCGACACGACCAGCCAGTCCGGGCGTATGCGTTTGTTGAGCGCTATTGTTGCTTTGATCGTTTCCTCCGTCTCGTACGGTATCCCCACCATATTGAAGGCCACCGTGCGCAGGCCGTGGCGCTTCAGGATCGCGAACCCTTCTTCGATCTCCTCCGACGAGATGTCGCGCCCGAGTACCTCCCGTCGCAGCGTATCGTCGGCCGATTCTATCCCCATGTGCACGCGAAAGCACCCCGCCTCTTTGAGGATGCGCGCGTCGTCGTCGCCGAACGTCCCGACGCGCTGGTTGCACCAGAAGGGGAGCCCCACGCGCCTTCGATATTCTTCGGCGAACTCGCCCAACCATTTCTTGTCGAGCCCGAAAATATCGTCGTGGAAGCCCACTGTCTTCACGCCGCTGTAATGCGCAAGGACTTCTTCGACCTCGTCAACTACATCCGCGACCGGCCGATACCGCACGCGCCGCCAGTCGCCGCACGTGAGCTCTGAGAGCACCGGATTGATGCAGTAGGAGCACGTAAAGGGGCACCCGCGTGACGCCATGAACTCCGCGCCGACGTTGTTGCGGTTGCGGTCGAGGATCGCCTGATAGTCGTAGATCTCGCGGTCGGGGTGGGGCAGCGTGGCCAGATCCACGAGCGGCGCCTGTGCGTTCTTCACAACCTCGCCGGTCCTGGCCGCCGCTTCCGGTCCTCGCCCGGCCATCGGCGTCGGCCCTATGCCGCTCACAACCTGCGGCCGCGTCCAGAAGCCCCTTGTCTCCTCCCATCCGCCGAACTCGAGCCCGGAGAGCATCTCCGGAAAAACCGCCTCGCCCTCGCCGCGGCACGCGGCCCATACGCCCTGCGTGCCTATGACCTCTTCGGTCGCGACCGTCGCATGAACGCCCCCCGCGACGACAGGCACGTCCGGCATCGCCCGCGCGATTTCCCCCGCAGCCCACGCGGCCAAAGGCCACTGCGCCGACGTCCCCGTGACCGCCACCACGTCCGGCTCCGCCGCGGCCACGCGCTTCGCGAAGGCCTCCTCTCTCTGGGAGATCGTCACCAGCTCCGTCTCGTGCCCCTCGCGCTTGGCCACCGCCGAAAGGTACCCTATGCCGTGGTTGTAGCCGATGTAGACCTTCTTTGTCTCGGACGGAACAGGGTTGACGAAAAGTATCCGCAAGAAAATCTCCGATAATCTGATTTTTCCCAAAACAAAAACGCCGTTTGCGCGTTCAATGTTTGTTGACCGTGCACGTACGTTGCCGAGGACAGCGACGAAACTATAATACAACGCGATTACGCCAAAGCAAACTGCACGAATACCCGGTCATCTCCGTAATTGTATATTCACGTATGAAAATGATGGTGAGCGCGTTTTCGCGAAGCAAAGCTGCTACGAAGGGGCACCATGACACAGCAACATGACAGTGGTTCTCGGGAGACCGGCGAGGATGCGCAAACGCGCCCGGCACGACGGATGGCGCGCGTCATCAAGATCGCCCTCGCGGGGGTCGTCTGCATTCTGGCGATGGGCATAGTCCTCGCTTCGCTTGCGCCCCAACGGGCGAAACCGAGGAATATCCTCATGGTAGTCGTCGATTCGCTTCCCGCCGAGCGCCTCGGCTGCTATGGATACTCCCGCGTTGTAAACGGCGTCAAAACAAGCATGACTCCCAATATCGATTCCCTCGTCGAGAAGGGGACGCTCTTCGAGAATTGCATCTCGCAGTCCAACTGGACGCCCACCTCGATGGCCTCCATGCTCTACTCGGCCAATCCTACGGCACGCAGTTTTTCTCACAGTTTTGACTACCTGAGCACCCTCGGCGCCGACCACTGCCTCTTCAGCGAGATGTCGAAGAGCTTCATCGAATACGACTACGACCGCTACTGCGTCCAGACAAACCCCTATCTCATGGGCTCCACGTTTACCTCGATGTTCGATTTTCTCGCCAACGTCGTCCCGCGCCCCTTCAGGACCTCCGACTACCGCCTGATGGGCAAGGACGTCATTCACGGAGACGCCGGCGCAGTGAACAAGCAGGCATACTCCGTAATAAGCGGTGCGAAGAAGAAGGACCGCGGCTTCGTACTCTACCTGCACTACATGGACGTTCACGAGCCGTACCCCTGGCACCCGGCGTTCTGCCAGGCCCTCGGCATCGCCGGCAAGGGCCCGGAGAACTTCGGCGATCTCAGAAACGATTGCTGTGTCGCGTACATGAAGGGCGGCTCGACGGGTCAATACGCCCCTGACTTTGCGAAGCGGATCGAACGCCTTTCCAGTGACTACGATCAGTCCCTCGCGTACCTCGACAACCGGCTGGGTGAGCTCTTCAAGTATCTCGAAGACCAGCGTCTGATGGAGGATACCTTCCTCATCTTTTGCGCCGACCACGGCCAGCAGTTCGGCCAGCACGGCAACATCGGCCACTGTCTCGACATGCACCACGAAGAAACGCACGTGCCGCTGGTCTTCGTTGGCGGCGGCATGCCCGCGGGCGTGCGCGTGCCGACCCAGGTCCGCAACCTCGACATCATTCCCACCATCGAGGAGTTCGTCGGCCTCCACCCGAAGTCCGACGGCGAAGAGCTCCTGAGCGTCGCCAAGGCCGCCGAAGCCCTCTCTCCCGCTCCCGATCGCGAGGTCTTCAGCTGCTCCGATTACCCCTCCGACATCAACCCCGACAAAATGATGAAAATGATCGTCTCCCCCAGCCGCCTTAAGTACATCGCCACCGAAGACAAGACCGGCAAGGTCGTCAAAGAGGAGCTCTTCGATCTCCTCAAAGACGGCGACGAGCGCACCAACCTCGCATCCGCGACGCCCGACGAGATCGCCGCCATGAGGGCCCGCCTCGCCGAGATCTACTCTCAAGCCCCCTCCAGGCCCGCGCCCTCCACCGCCAGCGCACCGGCCAAAGGCCCCAAGTCGCCCGTGATCCGCGAACGCCTCCGCTCGGTGGGGTACCTGCACTGAGGGTGTCAACGCTAACGGACCCACTGGCTTCAATATAGGGGTGCATGGCCGTACACCCCTGGTGGGGCGGACATTCGTCGGAGATCCGCTGCAGGCGGACCACCTTGCGGCGCTGCTTTGTGTGCCGACGATCTTCCATCCTTTCATGCCTTTGCCTCAGCCGGAAGGACATCGCCTGGATCTTCGGCTGTAGCCAGCAAACCGTTTCCTGCGCCCTCGTCCTCGCCCGCGAAAAGGCCCTCTCATGATCCTCTCGCCGCAGGCGCGCCGGCGCGCAAGACCCTTGTTCTACAGCGTATTTCGCACGCCGCTTTCACAAAACCCCTTAATTGGTACGGTCTGCAGAAAAATCCGTTATTTTCAAAAACTTTGCCCATGCCGTAACCCTCTTTCTACGCGCCACTTATGTCAACCGCTGCCCGGGCCTCTCCCCCCAAAACCGCAAAAACCATTGGTAATCGCTTCTACCTACAGAGGGCCTGAGTTTCCTGGTTCTGACCTACCTTCAGCCTTCAGCCCTCAGCCTTGGTTTCCTTCTGACTTCTGGCTTCGGACTTAGGACTCGTATTCGGAGGCTCCCATGCGTACCTGTCGTGACTACCGTAGTATCTTTCCCCTTACCCCTACCGAGGTTCGTCGCCTCATGGCTCACGTCGACGATTCGTGCGACGATCCCTCCCACGATTGCTGGGAATGGACCGGCTCGACCGGCGCCGGTGGCTACGGCCGCGTCCTACTGAGAGGCTCTTGGTGGCAGGCTCACAGAATGGTCTACGAACTCCTCATTGGCCCTGTCCCGGTCGACCTCATTCTGCATCATAGGTGCCGCAACAAGCGCTGCTGCAATCCCGCGCATCTGAAACCCGTAACTCAGTCCGTCAACAAGAAGGAGGACTACGCCATCCTCGATCCTGACCGTCCCAGAAGTCTCAAAAAGCATTGCCGCAACGGTCACCTCTTCTCCGACGACAACATCCTTTGGAAAACCGTGAAAGGCAAACGCGTTCGCTTCTGCCGGGCCTGCACCGAAGCCGCCGCTCAGCGCAAGAATACAGCCCGTCGCCTCCGTCGCGCCGCCGCAGCGGCCCAGCGCGCGTCAGCGGCTGCCGCCCAGCAGGAGCACTCGGCAGAAGTGGAAAGGATTTCCCTGTCGCACCCGCAGCCTACGGCTGCCATGGCTCCAAATGAATCTGAAGTACTTCCGTGCTCCTCTTCCCAACCCGCCGATTTCCATCAGAAATCGCCCGTTTCGGCCCTTGGCACCACCAACGCACGGAAGTCGCTTCATTCGTGCCCCTCTTCTACGGAGGCTCATCCTTGATGGCCACTTCTCTAAGCGCCTCGCTGCCTCTGGCGCGCGCTGGCCTACAGTCGGCGTGCGGTTCTATGTCTGGTGCTTTTCCTTCTGCCCTTGGCCTGCGCGCCTTCGGCGCCCCACATCGCTATTGCGCCCCGGTGCCGAAACCGTATGATTTTCGAAGGCGAAATGGCCTTTTGAGGCCGCGCCAACGGCAGACATTCTTACACACGCATTTCACGGGATCAGACGTGACCGAAAACAGAGTCAGGGAACTCATTTCCGGCGATGAGGCGATAGCGAGGGGCGCGTTTGAGGCCGGGATAAGCGTAGCGACGGGTTATCCGGGAACGCCTTCCACAGAGATCATCGAGACCATACACGCGTCTTACCCCTCGATATATGCCCAGTGGTCGCCGAATGAGAAGGCGGCCTTAGAGGTGGCGCTGGGGGCGGCGATGGGAGGGGCGCGGGCGCTGGTGACAATGAAGCACGTGGGGCTAAACGTCGCGGCGGACCCGTTATTCACGGCTGCGTATACGGGTGTGCAGGGCGCGCTCGTGGTCGTGACTGCGGACGATCCGCAGCTCCACAGCTCGCAGAACGAGCAGGACAACCGCTGGTACGCGCGGGCGGCAAAGATAGCGATGCTGGAGCCGTCCGACTCACAGGAGGCCAAGGACTTCGTCCTCAAGGCCGTCGAGATGAGCGAGCGGTTCGACACGCCGGTGCTCTTAAGGATCACGACGCGAATCGCGCATTCGGAGGGGATTGTCGAGTTCGGCGAGCCGAGCACGGCGCGCCCGGCGGCGGCGTTCAAGCCGCGGCGGGACAAGTACGTTATGATTCCGGCGTACGCCAGAAAGCGCCACAAGGTGGTCGAGGAGCGTTTGAGCGCGATTCAAGCGTTTGGCGAGACATCGGAGCTCAATCGGATCGAGAGAGGTTCGGCCGATCTCGGCATTATCGCGTCCGGCGTCGTGTACGAGTATGCCCGCGAGGCGTCCCCCGAGGCGTCGATGCTGAAGCTCGGCCTCACGTACCCATTGCCGGCGGCGCTCATCAGGAAGTTCGTGTCCTCGGTCAAGCGGTGCGTGGTGGTCGAGGAGCTCGACGACATTCTCACGACCGAGATACGCGCGACGGGGCTCGAAGTAGAGGGCAAAGCGCCGGCGTTCCGCCTGGGCGAGTTCAATGTTGACCGCGTGCGCGCGATAGTGAACGGCTCCGACAGGGAGCCCGAGACGCTCACTGTAGCGGCGCGGCCGCCGGCGCTGTGCGCGGGGTGCCCGCACCGCGCGGCGTTTACGGTATTGAAGAAGTGCAAGGCAATCGTGACCGGCGACATCGGTTGCTACACGTTGAGCGTGCTGCCGCCGCTTGAAGTGATGGAATCATGCGTCTGCATGGGCGCGTCGATTGGAATGGCCTTCGGACTTCGCAAGGCGCTGCCGCCGGACGAAGCGCGTCGCGTCGTCGGCGTCATCGGCGACAGCACGTTTTTCCATTCCGGCGTCACGGGGCTTATGGACGCGGTATATAACGGCGCGACGGGCGTCGTGATGATCCTCGACAACCGCACGACGGCGATGACCGGCCGCCAGGGGCACCCGGGGACAGGCGAGGCGCTTACGGGTAACGGCAAAGCGGTGAGCATCGAGGAACTCTGCGCGGGGCTCGGGGTGGCCAACGTCGCGGTGATTGATCCGATAGATGTGAAGTCGCTCGAGGCCGAGGTGCGCGCCGCGATGAAGCGCGACGGCGTCAACGTCGTCGTCGCGCGACGCCCGTGCATCCTCTTGGAGCGGCCGAAGCATCGCCGGCGCGCGAGGGTGACGGCTGAGAAGTGCAAGGTCTGCGGGCTTTGCGTCGCTACAGGATGCCGGGCGATTGTGAAGGGCGAGAAATCGGTGAGTGTCGAACCGGCGGTCTGCATGGCGTGCGGGCTTTGTGTCAACATATGCCCGACAGGGGCGATAGCGATTGAGGAATAGGGGTGGGAGTTGAGCAAGATAACGAACGTGCTTTTCGTCGGCGTGGGCGGGCAGGGGGTGCTCAAAGCGTCCGACGTCCTTGCGCGGGCGGCGTTTCTGGCGGGGCTCGCGGTCAAAAAGAGCGAGATCCACGGCATGAGCCAGCGCGGGGGAGGGGTCACGAGCACGGTGAGGTTCGGCGAAACCATCCATTCGCCGCTTGCCCCTTCCAAATCCATTGATTTTCTGATGGCGCTTGACAGAGTCGAAGGAGAGAAGTACATTGCCGAGTTGGCCGAAGGGGGCAAAGCGCTCTTTATCGACGACGACCTGGTGCGCAAGCTCGAGGATCCACGGGTAGCGAATATTGCGCTCCTCGGCAGGCTATCGACCGAGCTCGACATCGCCGAAGATATCTGGGATAAGGCAATCGCAATGGAGATGGCGCCGAAATTCGTGGCGATGAACATACAGGCGTTCAAGACAGGAAGGCGACAAAGATAGGCTGAAGACTGAAGGCTGAAGGCTGAAGCAGCCAGTCCGAAGTCTGAAGTCCGAAGTCCGAAGGCAAGGCGGCACGGCCCTCACCCCTGGCCCCTCTCCCGGAGGGAGAGGGGATTGGATCGGCGCGAGATGCCGCGCCGCAAGGCCGGCAGGTAAGAATGCCTGTCGTACTGACTGCGGAGGACTTACTTAGGAGCCAGGCGATGATCTGGGATGAAAAGTACGAATGTATGTCCCGCAAGGAGCTCGAGGCCGTTCAGTTGGAGCGCCTGAAGGGGACGGCCGCGAAGGTTTACGAGAAGGTGCCGTTCTATCGCCGGAAGTTCGACGAGGCCGGCATCAAGCCCGGCGATGTGAGGTCGCTTGCCGACCTCACGCGTCTGCCGTTTACGGTGAAGAACGACCTGCGCGACAATTACCCTCTCGACCTTCTCGCCGTGCGGCAGTCCGAGGTGCGCGAGATACACGGCTCGTCGGGTACGACCGGAAAGCCCATCATCGTGGCCTACACCCAGCGCGATATAGATATCTGGAGTGAGGTGATGGCGCGGTCGATGTGCTGCGCGGGCGTGTGCCCGGGCGAGGTGGTTCAGAACGCCTACGGCTATGGCCTCTTCACCGGCGGCCTCGGCGCGCACTACGGGGGGCTTCGATCGGGGACGATGGTGATCCCCATGAGCGGGGGGAACTCCAAGCGCCAGATCATGCTTATCCAGGACCTCGGCACGCGCACGATCTGCTGCACGCCGTCGTACTTCCTGTCGCTCATCGAAACGGCCGACGAGATGGGAGTGAAGATCCGCGACACTAAGCTTCGCATCGGCATATTCGGCGCCGAGCCGTGGAGCGAGAACATGCGCCGCGAGATCGAGAGAAGATCCGGTGTAAAGGCCATCGATATCTACGGGCTCTCCGAGATCATCGGTCCAGGCGTTGCGTGCGAATGTACCGAGCAGGAGGGGCTCCACCTCAACGAAGACCACTTCCTGCCGGAGATCATCGACCCCGAGACGGGTAAGCGCCTCCCCGACGGCACCGTGGGCGAACTGGTGATTACGACGATAACCAAGGACGCGCTGCCGGTCATCCGGTATCGCACGCGCGACCTGTGCTCGCTCAGCCACGAGAAGTGCAGGTGCGGCAGGACCAACGTCCGCATGAGCCGCATCCTTGGCCGCACGGACGACATGCTCATCATCCGCGGGGTAAACGTCTTCCCGTCGCAGATCGAATCGGTTCTCATGGCAATCGAAGGCGCCGAGCCGCATTACCAGATAATCGTCCGCAAGGACGGCGCGCTCGACGACCTGGAAGTCCAGGTCGAGGTCAACGAGAAGCTCTTCAGCGACGAGATTCGCGGCCTCGAAGCGCTCGAGAAGCGCATCGGCGACGAATTGCACTCGGTGCTCGCGCTCAGGGTCGGCGTAAAGCTCGTGGAGCCGAGAACCATCGAACGCAGCATGGGCAAAGCCAAGAGGGTCATCGATATGAGGGGGCAATAACATGCAGGTGCCGCAGATTTCGGTCTTCCTGGAAAACAAGATCGGACGCATGGCCGATGTGACCGACGTCCTCGCGAAAAACGACATAAACATCATCGCGCTTGCGGTAGCCGATACGAGCGAGTTCGGGATACTGAGGCTCATCGTCTCCAAGCCGGAACTCGCCTACAAGACGCTCAAGTCAGCCGGCTTCACCGTGATGACCAACTTCGTCATTGCCGTCGAAGTCGACGACCGCCCCGGCGGCCTCGCCCGCATTCTCCGCGTCCTCGGCGACGCCAAACTCAACGTGGAGTATATGTACGCGTTCGTCGAGAGGTCGACGGGGAGGGCGGCGCTGGTGTTCAGGTTTGAGAAGGAGCAGGAGGCGGTGAAGGCGCTGCAGGGAGCGGGGATCAATATCCTGCAGAAGGTGGATATATTCCAGGAGTAGAGGGGCGGCGGACAGGCGCAAGTGTGAAGGCAGGCTGAAGACTGAAGGTGCTCTGTTGAAACCCCTGATAGGCACGCCTGAGGATCATCAGGTCGTGCGTGATAACGCGAAGAAGAGACTCGCGATCTCGAGATTGGTCGGTCCGGGCGGTCAGAGCC
>Ga0315282_10002240_pt1 | contig 35864 bp, 34 predicted proteins | sample YL17G07_20_MG_FD_203693 | JGI IMG/M metagenome (GOLD analysis project Ga0315282, IMG submission 203693) | Sediment microbial communities from Yellowstone Lake, YNP, Wyoming, USA - YL17G07_20 | ecosystem: Environmental > Aquatic > Freshwater > Lake > Sediment | place: USA: Wyoming | collected...
GGTAAAAATTGACAGGAGGTGGCCCCAAAGAACATAAATAATACTTTTGATACTGATTTTACAAGGAATGCCTTGATTGGCCTAGTTCTGCAGGTTTGTCTCTTCGAACTGCATTATTCGGGTTAAATCCTTTACAAAGATTTGTCATGGTTTACATCAAATTCTTCTGTTTCCTTTTATGCCAGAAGATGTAGGCTACAACCAGCAATGTACAGCCTGCGAGGATATACAGACCCCACTGTCTACTGATCTCCATGACCCTTCCCCTATTATTGCCAACAAAATAGCCTATATATGCCAGCACCCCAACCCATATGCCTGCTCCTAACGTGGTATAAAAGCAAAATTTTTTCAGGTTCATTCTGGCAAGCCCTGCAGGGAAGGATATATAATGCCTGATGCCTAAAATAAGCCTTCCTACAAAGGTGCTGATATTTCCATGTGCTTGGAAAAAAGTTTCTCCTTTTATGAAGTGCTTCTGTGAAATACCAAAGTATTTTCCATACTTAAGGATAAAGGGTCTGCCAAGATAAAAGGCGATGGCATAATTGAAAAGGGCACCCAGAAAGCTTCCGACGGTACCTGATAGTATCACTCCTATCCAGCTCATCTGGTTCTGGGAGATGAGATAACCTGCAGGTGGGATTACAAGTTCTGACGGAAGGGGGATAAAGGTACTTTCGATGAACATCAATATCATGATGCCAGGATAGCCCATAGAGCCAACCGCATCTACAAGCCAGTTTAAAAAAGTTTGCAGTTCTTGCATAACGATTAGAAACTCAGACTGAAGACTTATAACTGTTTACTTTTCACTGTTCACTATTCACTTTTGTGATTGTAGTTTTGGTCGGGGCGAGCAGATTTGAACTGCCGACCACTCACACCCCAAGCGAGTGCGCTACCAGGCTGCGCTACGCCCCGATTTTTAATGAAGCTGATTGAGTATATCTCTGAGTCTTTTCTTGACCTGTTCGATTACCATGGAAGGTTTCCGAGTTTCAGTTGTCCTGGGCACAGGTTCAGGGTCAACAGCACGGATAGGGATACCACCAAGTCTCTTTCGAACCCCTTCTATGGTATATCTATCTTGGTATAAAAGCCTTTTTATATAAAGGAGAAACTCCACGTCCTTCTTTATATAGACCCTCTGTCCCGATTTATTTTTCCTTGGTTTAAGGAAGGGAAACTCTGTCTCCCAGTACCTCAGGACATAGGGCTCGACACCAACAATCCTGCTTACCTCTCCTATCTTATAAAAGAGCTTATCCGGTATGGGGATCTCAGGTTTCGGAAGTTCAAAGACAGATTTATACATTCACCTTTTCTATAGCCGATTTGAGTTGATTGCTAGATCTGAAGGTAATCGTTTTTCTGGGTGTTATCTCCAGGTCTTCCCCTGTCTTTGGGTTTCTGCCTCTCCTTGCATTTTTTTTCCTTACATTGAAGGTGCCGAAACCAGATAGTTTAACTGACTCACCTTCTACAAAGCTCTGCTTCATCGTATCAAAGAGTAACTCTACGATCTCCAGCGCTTCTTTTTTTGAGAGTCCTATTTTCTCAATTATTGCATCTACTAAATCTGCCTTGGTCATAGAACCCCCCTTTATAATTTTCTCAATTATATTGAGGACATATATATTTGTCAACAAGAATTTAGTTTAAGACAGCAACAAGGTTCTCAAAGCAACCTGGCAAGATTGACCACTTGCTTATGGGGACGATACTTTTTTATAGTTCATTATTGCTGTGTCTTTTAAAGCAGTAAAAGGTATACCTTGAGAAAATTGTGAGAGGTGAAAATGATCAATCCGATTCTCGTAGTAGAAGACGACAGGAAAATTGCCAATATTGTAAAAGTGTATCTCGATGGTGCTGGCTTCAGAGTTGTTCATGCTCAGAGAGGCAAGGATGCCATAGAGTTTGCATTAAAGGAGATGCCTCTTCTTGTAATACTTGATTTGAAGTTACCTGACATTAGCGGAGAGGAAGTATGCCAGGAGCTCAAAGAAATCGGAGATTTCCCCATCATTATGCTGACATCTAAATCCTTAGAGGAAGAGAGGATTACAGGTTTTGCCCTCGGGGCAGACGACTACGTAGTAAAGCCCTTTAGCCCGAAGGAGTTGGTATACAGGGTAAAAGCAGTATTAAAACGGGCAAGGAAAGATGATTTAGATGCTACAAAACCTATCAGTTTCAACAATGGACTATTAATTATAGATGGCCGGAGCTATGAGGTTAAAAAGAAGGAAAAGCCTATAGACTTAACACCCACGGAATTTAAGGTCCTCTTTACTCTTGCATCCTCTCCGCAAAAGGTCTTCACGAGAGAGGAACTTGTAGAAAAAGCCCTTGGATATCAATTTGAGGGCTACGAGAGGAGCATCGATGCTCACATAAAGAATATCAGGCATAAGATAGAAGATGATCCAAAAAACCCGTCATTTATTCTTACTGTTTATGGCGTCGGGTATAGGTTTAGCGGGAAAAAGGATGCTTAGAAGTCTCTGGATTAAGTTTTTCCTGCTCCTTTTCGCTGTCTCCATGGTTGCACTTTCTGCAGCATTTTTTCTACGTGAATTGATGATAAGAGATTTCAGGGACTATTTTGAGGGTGAAATGGAAGACAGGGTATACCGTGTGATAGCTAATCTTGAAGGAACATATGAAAAAAATTCAGAATGGAAAGAGGACATCATTGCTGAAGATGCTGTCTGGGCATTCATGATGGGACTGGAAATAAGGCTAAAAGACATGAACGACAATGTCATAATGGATACCAAAACAGCAATCAATAAGCTCCCACCGTTAATGCAAAGGCGGATCCTATCTATCTCTGAAACAAGGGCATCAACAGAGACAGATGATTTTTTTCCTTACCCTCTTTTTTTAGCTGGAAAAGAGATTGGGCGCCTTGAAGTGAGGTTCCTTCTCCCTGAAAAAGAATTTATTTTTATAGAAAGGTCAAATAAGTTTCTGCTCATGTCTCTTTTTGCAGTAGGAGGATCGGCTATTCTTTTTAGTATCATTTTTTCAAGGAAATTAACAAATCCCATAAAGAAACTTGACTCAGCTGCGAAGGCTATTAGTGAAGGGGATCTTAAAAGCAGAGTGGAAGTCCTTGGTAGTGATGAAATAGGAAGATTGTCTGATACATTCAATAAGATGGCTCAAAACCTGGAGAAACTGGAATCGCTGAGAAAAAAACTCATTTCAGATGTTGCCCACGAACTCAGGACACCGATAAGTGCTGTCAGAGGAGAGGTTGAAGGTATGATAGACGGATTAATCCCAATGGACAAAGAACATCTCCATTCTTTATATGAAGAGATTAACAGGCTAAAAAATATCCTCGAGGGCATTGAAGATATCTCTCAGGCTGAGGCGAGTGCTAGCTGGCTTAGAAAACAAACCATCAAGCTCAGGCCATTTTTAAATAACATTATGGAAAGATTCTCCAGACTCTTGTTAGACAAAGGTATTTCCTTTGAGATCCAATGCAATGAAGAACTTTTTATGAATGCCGATCCTGACAGACTCAGCCAGATTATTGTCAATCTTTTGGTGAATGCCATGAAAGCCACAGACAGAGGAGGGAATATATGGATAAAAGCAGGGAGAAAGAATTCAGAGGTTTTTGTAGAAGTTAGTGATACTGGACATGGTATCAGGCCAGAAGACCTTCCCTTCGTTTTTGAGAGATTTTACAAAGTCGCCGAGGGAGGTCTCGGTCTTGGACTTGCCATTGCAAAGGATATTGCAGAGGCTCATGGAGGAAGGATTGAGGCAAGGAGTGTATACGGTAAGGGATCGTCTTTTACTGTTTTTATGCCCCTTTGATAGTATTCACAATTTTTCACAATTTCTTCGATAAACCTTCACAATCCTTTGATATGCTTTATGCATAAATCAAAGGAAAGGAGGTGAGGGTGAATGAAAGGTAGAACCGTAATAGGTTTGGTGGTAGTTTTAGGGCTTCTTATAATGAGCGCTGTCTATGCCTCTGGATATCGAGGTTCTTACGGAATGAGCACTTGGCAGACTGTAGATGTGGAAAAGATAAAGCAATTCCAGAAAGAAACACTGAGTTTAAGAGATGGGCTCATTACAAAAAGGCTTGAGCTTCGGCAAGAGTGCGGAAAACAAGACCCTGATACGGATCGTATTACAGCACTCAAGAAGGAGATCAGAGACATCCGTTCAAAAATTCAAGAAGTGGCTGATAAGTATGAAGTTCCTCTCGGGTGCATGAAGTGGCGTAATAGAGCGGAAAGATGTATGAGAGGCCCTATGGCACAGAATAGGTGTATAGCGGGCCGTAATTGGTAAGGATAATTATCAGGGAGCTTTAAGCTCCCTGATATAGGAAAGTATTTTGGAACGATGAGTTTAAAACTAATGAAAAAGATACTGCTGACAATCTTTCTGACAATCTCTTTGTTGGTACCTGCTTATCATGCTCTGGCTCAACCTGAGTGGAAAGCACAGGAGGAATGGAAAGTTCAGAAAGGACAGAAGGCTAAGGAAAGACCAAAGGCTAAGGAAGAGTGGAAGGCGCAGGAAAGATGGAAATCTCAGGAAGGCTGGAAAGCTCGGAATGGATGGAAAGGTGGTAGGTATCCGTATGGAGACTATTATCCTGGTCCTCGAGAGGGACGATATGGTGCAAGAAAAGCAGTCAGAACAGAGGGGGAAGCCAGGAATATACTCCAGAGGTATTTTTCTCCACGAAAAGCAACGATAGGAGAGATTAAAGAAAGAGATTGGTTCTTTGAGGCAGAGATAAAAGACAGAAACAACAGACCTGTGGATAGAGTGATCATAGATAAAAGAACAGGAAGGATACGATCAATATATTAGAACAAAAAGGAGTAAACCATGAAGAAGATAATAACATCGATACTCTTTTTAGCAGCACTTTTCATAATGTCATCATTTTCTTATTCGGCGAACCTTGGTGAGGTGCGGTTGAGTCTCGTCGAGGGCGATGTCCAAATATATACAGAAGACACCTCAGAATGGGTGGGTGCCGTCATCAATATGCCTTTGCGCGGGGGTGATAGAATTTGGGTCCCGGAAGAGGGAAAGGCTGAGCTTTTGTTAATTGACGGAACCTCTCTTCGATTGAGAGAAAATTCAGCTCTCGATGTACTGAGGATAGAGGATCATTCTTCTCAGTTTTACCTCGATACAGGACATGCCTATGTGAATTTCAGAGGTGCAAGCGGACATCTCCTTCAATTGGATACACCTGTTTCCTCAATTCGTGCCTATGAGACAGGGATAATCAGAGTTGATGTTACTGATGACCGATCTACAGATATTTCTGCAGAGAGAGGAAGGGTGTATGTGGAGAGTGAGAGAGGAAGCACAAGGGTTAATGCAGGTTACACCTTGTCTATTAGAGGGGATGATTATGCAGACCTTCATCCACTAACAGTTTCCGATGGATGGGAGAGCTGGAACCAGGAACGGGACATGGCACTTTATGAGAAACGGTATAGTTCCCGTTATTTGCCCGAAGAGCTTTCTCCATATTCCTCTGATTTTGACAGATACGGCACATGGCAACAGGTGCCTGAGTATGGTTATGTCTGGACGCCGTCGGTTGTTGTCTCGGCGGGATGGGCGCCGTACAGACAAGGCAGATGGGTATGGATAAGAGGTGATTACATTTGGGTTTCCTATGAACCGTGGGGATGGGTTCCTTACCACTACGGAAGGTGGATATTCAATGTGTCAATTGGATGGTGCTGGGTTCCTCCTATAAGGGGTGCTGCATACTGGGGACCTGGATTTGTGGGTTGGGTATATACACCTGAATATGTAGCGTGGGTTCCCCTTGCTCCAGGAGAAGTATACTATGGTTACGGTTACTACGGTCCCCACAGTGTGAACATAACAAATATAAACATAAATAATATCTACGTGAAAAAGGTGTATAAAAATGTATATGTCAACAATGCGGTAACGGTTGTTCACAAGGAAACTTTTGTGAAAGGGAAACCTGAACCTGTACAGATGAAAGACAACCCATTTCTTAAACAAAGAATCAGTATTGGAAGACCTGAGATAAAACCGGTAAGAGAAACTAATAGACCTGATATCAGGGAGATACAGAGTGTGAAGCACCCTCCTTCAAAAATCCGAGAGATAAAGGTTGAGGAGCTCAAGAAAGAACGGCCGCTCGTTCAGAGAAAGACTCGCTCTGTCATGAGACCGGGTTCAACTGTAAGAGAGATGCCCTTAAAACCTGGGAAAGGTAGAGCACCTGCTGAAAGGAAGATAGAGAAACCTGAAAAACAGGAAGTGCCAATGGAAAAGAAAAAGGCATTGCCGGAACAAAGAAGCATAAAGCCCTCTCCTTCACAGAAAGAAGCACCTTTAAAGCCTGATAAAAGGGTAGCCCCAGCAAAGAGGAGAACGGAAAAACCGAGCCCTCAGCTTGAACGGAAAGAACCCGGAGTTCCTCCAAAGAAAGAACCGGAAAAACCTCAAAAAAAGAAAGTACCGGAAGAAAGAGAGAGGGTATCTCCTGAACAAAAGAATCCGGAGCAGAGAGAAATGGAGAATCCTGGTGATCGCAGAACACAAATTCACGATAAGCTGCAAGGTGAAAGAAAAATGAGAATACCCAATGAACGTCAGCTCATGGTGAAGAGAGAAAGAGTGCAAAGACCTATCGAGAAACAAGGAAGGATGGAGAGAAGCTTAGAGAGACCTGAAGATCCCGCTCCTTTCACAGAAAGCCGGTTGAGGAATTCTGATCAGAGAAACAATAGACCTGAATCCCAAATTCATGACTAGTTTAACAATCCCCGGAAGGGATATGATGGTTTTAGGTATCCGTGAGGTTGATGATAAAAAAAATATCATTGAGGGTTCGAGGGTCAAAGTATTTATTTCACTTGACCACTCGAACTCTTGTCTCCCTTGATTTAAAAATCAGAAATGAACCTGCCAGACAGTGATAGATTAAATCTTGACTAACGCTTCCACCTACAAGGTGTGAATGTAGCGACATATTCAAAATCGTTGATTTCTGGTTGAAAGTGCCGATTTTTGTTATTTATCAAATTTTGTGTTAATTAAAAAGTCATCTTATTATCTCTTTTTTTCTTCTTTCTTTGTTCTTCAATAGAATGAATATTGCTCAACGTCATTTTTATTTCTGGCTGAGCAGCAATGGATTTGAAAATCTCTAATGCTTCATTTAAATACATTAACGCCTTGTCAGGATTGCTTAAGTCACTGTATACCATGCCGATATTGGCAAGACAAGATGCTACACTCTTTACATATTTAATTTTCTTAGAAATCTGCAACGCTTCTTTGTAATAGTCTAACGCTCTATCATATTTCCCTAAGTCTCTGCACACGTTACCGATATTGCCAAGCGCCCTTGCTTGGCCTCGTTCATATCTAATCCTTTTCTCAATCTCTAATGCTTCTTCGTAATTTCTTAATGCTTCTTTGTAATTTCTTAGTGGTTCGTCGGGGTTTCCTAACTCAAGGTATACGTTGCCAATATTTATAAGAGCGTCTGCCATGCCTTGCTCATCTGGAATATTTTTAAAAATCTGCAATGCCTGTGTTTGGTATTTCAATGCTTTATCGGATTTGCCTAAGTCGAGGTATAAGTTACCGATATCTGCGAGAATCGTTGCTTTTCCTTTCTCATCACCAATCTCGTTGAAAATCTGCAACGCTTCTTCGAGTCACAGAATAGTAAGTCACAGAATAGGGTCAGGTCTATTTTATTAGCATTTATCTTTTGCGCATGATTCTGCTTATCGATGTAAAGTGCATTCCAAGATAGTCTGCAATCTCCCTCTGGCTGTAGCCATATGCCTCCACGGCCTCAGCTATCTTTCTGTCTCTCTTCCTCCTGTCTTGAAGAATGCCTTCACTGAATATCTTTTCAAGACGTGGCCTTTGCATATACCGCTGACTCTTCGGTATCTCAGGAATGTTTTTATGCCTCTTGGCATAATCACTGAGCCTCTCCAGAAAGTCATCTTCTCCCAGAATGCTCTGTGCCCTGACGTCTTTCCAGATAGACTCCCCGTTGATGCCAGCCCGAACAAACTTCCGGTATTCCCTCTCTGCCACATCCCTTATCTTGCCAAATTGACGTAACATCCAATCTGTGGTAAGACAAGGGGGCGCCTTTTCCATGCCGCCTGTCGCCCGGTAGCTGCTCCACTTCCATTGCTCTGGCTTCTCCACTATCTTTGCTCGAACCGGGTTCAGTACTACATATCGGCACACCTCAAGAAGATGACTGTCTTTCTGGATCACAATGGCTTTGAATCTACCCTGAAACAGGTGCCCAACCCTCTTATGCCTCCGGTTGAACGCTTGGGTGTAGACGCCGTTCATCTGCCTCATCCCAATGGAGAGGTTTCCTTCGGATGTCTCTATGAGAATATGGTAATGATTATCCATAAGACAATAGGCATGACATAACCAGTTGTACCTTTTGTTCACATGGCAAAAAAGTGTCAAAAAAGTCTTCCTGTCCTCTTCATCCATGAAGATGGGTCTCCTCTCGTTGCCTCTGCTGGTAATGTGATAGACTGCTCCAGGGTATTCTATTCTTAACGGTCGTGCCATGCACGAACAGTACCATATCTTAAAACCTATGTCAAGAAAATAGACCTGACCCTGTTTTATTGCTGATTGTTTTATGACCCTTTAGAAGAGATCTTAAAAACCTAAAAACATATAAAAATATCTTGACTGGAATAAACAAGGAAGTACTATTGTCTCTTAACAGAGTAAAGAACCCTATGGACTACACCCCGAAATAAAGATGGGAGTGGTTATTTTAGCTGATTCAGGATCCTGCCGAGTTCCTCAAGGGCTTTTCCTGCTTCTTCGTACTTCCCTTTGCCCATGAAGTTCCGGTAGTTCTCGAAGGCCTTGGCTGCGGCGGCAACGAGGTCTTTTCTGTTCGCTATTTTTTCCTCTTTTGTTGCTGTGGGTTTTGGGGCGCTGTAGCTTGCAGAACCCGCGATCTGCGGGAAGAATTTGCTGAGGGCTTCTTCAAAGGATGCGCCGTAGGCGAGCTGATCGCCGAACACTACCACGACTCTTCTCAACTCGGGCATTTTCCCCACGGATGCCTGGATATAGATAGGCTGTATGTACATGATGCGGTATCCGGAAAGCGGCACAGCGAGGAGATTTCCGAACCTTACCTGGCTTCCCTGCTGGTTCCACAAAGTGAGGTCCTTGCTTATAGTCTCGTCCTGATTAATGCGGATGCCGATCTGGAGCGGGCCATAGACCTGGCGGTCTTTCGGGAATTTGAAGAGCATCAGCTTTCCGTACTTATCGCCATCGCACCGCGCCATGATCATGGATACCATGTTGTTTCTTGGACTGTTCTTGTCAGTGCTGTAAGGGGAGAATGGGAGCGTAAGGACAAATTCCTCCTTGTCAGAGTCGGGGAGCTTGGAGATCAGGTAGTACGGTGGAATGGGCTGCGCTTCCTCTTGCTTCACCGCGACCCGCGATACTTCCCAGGCATCCTCGCGGTTGTAAAAGACGCCGGGGTCTGCCATATGATAGATTGCATAGATGTGGCTCTGAATAGTGAGCAGGTCCTCGGGGTATCTCACGTGCGCCTTCAGTGATTGAGGCATAGCGTCAAAGGGTTTAAACAGGGATGGGAAGGCCTTGGCATAAGCCTGAATGACAGGATCGGTTTTATCGGCAACGTAGAAGTCTACCGAGCCTTCATAGGCGTCTACCACTACCTTCACGCTGTTTCGTATGTAGTTCACGTTTTTCATGAGCGGTTGAGAATATGGGTAGGTCGTTGCAGTCGTGTAAGCGTCCCAAATGAAATAGATCTTTCCTTCAGCTATTACATGGTACATGTCATTATCAAAGGTGAGAAAAGGTGCGATCGTGCGCACTCTTTGATTGATGTCCCGCATGAAGAGAATGCGGCTTTCGGGAGTGAGTTCTTGAGTAGTGAAGAGCCTCAGCCCGTCGAAATGGATGGCGATAGCGAGTTTCTTCAAGAAGCTGTCGATCTTTACGCCCGCTTTCCCCGCATAGGTATTCTGGGCGTTGGTATCGCCTTTCGGAAAATCGAATTCTTTCAGCTTGGTGTTAACGTAGACATGGTTGTATGTCTCTTCGCCGAAGTAGATGCGTGGCTGGTCTATCTTGAGTTCTGGATAAGACGCAACCAGTGGGATGTCCTTGATGTAGTATTCGGGCAACCCTTCATGAGTGAACTTGTTTACGGGAGCAGCGACATCTCCGTAGCCATGCGTATAAATCATTGTCTCGTTCTGCCATGTCCTCGACTGGGTAGCGAGGCGATCAATGTTCAACTCGCGTATGGACAGCATGAGTTGGGTGAGTTTCCCGTTGATCATGTAGCGGTCGACGTCCACATCGGGGAAATTGTAGTAGAGGCGTATGAACTGCGTCTGGTCGTTTACCGATTTGAGGATATCCGGTGCCCAGAGTCGTATGCCGTTGATGATCGTAAGGTCGCTTTGTGCGAGGACTCCGCTTGGCGAGGGGTTGATGGGATACTCTATCTCGGTTACGTTCGCGAGTCCGTACGCTTCTTTTGTGAAATTGATGTTTCGCTCGAGGTATGGCTTTTCGAGGGGGAGTTCGTTCGGCGCAACCCTGAAGTGCTGGATTATCTCAGGGATTACCTGAAGACCGATAATCCATATCCCTCCAAGGAGAATCGCACTTACTAAATAGATTCGTACGGTTCGTCTGGTAGAACTCGTGAACGATGCGTAGAGGAATAGGATGAGGCAACCTGTTAAAGCAGCAAGAGCAACATTGTAAGAAGGCAGCTGTGCATGCAGGTCAGTCCATCCTGCTCCGTAGACCACACCGCGATGGGAATAAAGGAGCTCATAGCGGGCGATAAGAGTCTTGGCGATAAAGACGAACGTACCAAACACGAAGTTCGCGGAAACCTGCGTGACAAGACGGTGGATATAAGAGTTCTGGTTAAGGTTGTTGAGGGTAAGTCCTGGGAACGTACGAAAAAGGACATTTTCGACTAAGTAGAGGCATCCAACGACCAAAAGGGAAAAGAAGAAGAGGTCGCTGAGCGAATCCACGATGAACTTCAAAAAGGGGAGTTTGAATACGTAGAACCCTATGTTTTTTAGAAATACAGGGTCTTCTTTTCCGAATGGTACGGAATTGAAAAAAAGGAGCGCCTCATTCCAGTGTGAGGAGCTTATCGTGCCTGCGGCAATAAACAACGGTATCTGGAGGAGAAGCGCACCAGTGAGCATGAACTTAGTGCGACGGTCTCTTACTGTCCATGGACCTATCTGTTTTGCGCTGCGGTACCAGAAAATGACATTTGCCACGCCGAAGGATATTGCGACAAGTCCACCGGTGAGAAAAAGCTTTGCCTGGAGAAAGAGCACCTTCCAGTAGCGGTTTACGTATCCAAGGTTGTCGTACCAGAGCGATGTAAGGTAGACTTTGCTCCAGATGTGGATACCGACAAGTGCTGCGAGTCCGAGCAGTGCAAATATCCCGGCTTTTTTGTAACGCCTTCGCTTTAGATTGCGTAAAACAGGCAGAAAGAAAGTAAGGCTTATGAAGACAAATATGAGAAAATTGAGCATGACAGTCTCCTCTTATGCGATTATGGTTGGCATCCTCCCATAGCATATACGTAAGTTGCTCCGCAGTCAACCGGCCTATCAAAATGTATGTCAAAATGTACATTTCTTGTTAGGATCTATGAACTGTCTGTTCAGGAAGATAGTTGAATGAATTGTAACTCCCTGTGGTCTTGCCAAAGGGTTACCTTATAGTTCCCTCCCCCTTGATGGGGAAGGGGTAGGGAGAGGGTACTGGTAAATTCTTTCTTCCACCCTCCCCTTAATCCTCTCCCATCCTGGAGCGGGTCTCCGCGAAGGGTCGCTCCGACAAGGGAGGGGATAGACTTTTTAACTTTTACGCCCTGCGCTCTTGGCGCAGGGTTCTTAACTCAGGAGTTTTCCGCAATTTGATTCGTATCGTGTTGTATAAACAGAGATTTCCTGTGGTAATATACAGTCAATTCAAACAAAACCTATGGCATATAAAGACCTGAGAGAGTTTATACGATTACTTGAAAAGAAGGGACTTCTTAAACGCATAAAGGTAGAGGTTGATCCTGTTCTCGAGATAGCTGAGATAAACGACAGGGTTGTAAAAAAAGGTGGACTTGCACTCCTCTTTGAGAATCCCAAGGGTTCGAATTTTCCCTGTGTAGTAAATCTCTTTGGTTCATACGAACGGATGAAACTTGCACTTGAAGTAAATAGCCTCGATGAGATTGGTTCCCGGATGCTTGAGTTCCTTGAGCCTGAAATCCCCACGAACCTCGTAGAAAAACTGAAGGCCCTTCCAAAATTGAAGAGGCTTGCAGACTGCCTTCCTAAATATGTCAATTCAGGCCCCTGTAAAGAAGTTGTTTTCAAAGATAATCTTTCTCTTGATGTCTTTCCCATCCTCAAGACTTGGCCTGCTGATGGCGGAAAATTTATTACCCTTCCCATGGTCTTTACAAAAGACCCTGAAACTGGCGGTCGGAATTGCGGGATGTATAGGATGCAGGTCTATGATGAAAAAACCACAGGTATGCATTGGCATATGCATAAGGATGGGGCAAAACATTACCGGACTGCAGAAAGAAACGGTAAACGACTCGATGTCGCTGTTGCAATAGGTTCAGACCCCGCGGTGATGTACTCTTCTACTGCTCCGTTGCCTGAGGGAGTGGATGAAATGCTCTTTGCAGGATTTTTGAGAGGTTCTCCTGTGGAGTTAATTAAATGTGAAACGGTAAACCTTGAAGTCCCTGCAAATTCAGAGATTGTTCTTGAAGGGTACTGTGAACCTTGTGAGAGAAGGGTAGAGGGGCCCTTCGGAGACCATACAGGGTATTACTCACTCCAGGATGAATTTCCTGTGTTTCATATAACCTGCATAACGCACAGAAAGGATGCTATCTACCCGGCAACGATTGTTGGAAAGCCACCGATGGAAGACTGTTATATTGCAAAGGCAACAGAGAGGATTTTTTTGCCCCTCATTCAAAAACAACTTCCTGAGATTGTTGATATAAATCTTCCTGTTGAGGGAGTCTTTCACAACATTGCAATTGTCTCGATAGATAAACGCTATCCAGGACATGCGAGACGTGTGATGTATGCCTTGTGGGGGATGGGACAAATGAGCTTTACCAAAATGGTTGTTGTAGTGGACAAAGAAGTAGACATCCAGAACCCGAGCGAGGTTGTATGGAAAATCGGTAATAATGTTGATCCAAAAAGAGACGTTGTCATTGTGGAAGGTCCTCTTGATGTGCTTGAGCATGCCTCAGATATTCCTGCCTATGGAGGAAAGATGGGCATAGATGCTACAAAGAAATGGAAATCCGAAGGTTTTCTGAGAGAATGGCCTGATGAGATAGTTATGTCTGAGGAGATAAAGAGGCTTGTAGAGCGTAGGTGGAAGGAGTACGGGTTTTAAATCAGATTATTTACAGATTTCGGACAAAGGCAGGATACAGTATCTTCGCTCATTCTCGGGCTATCGCCCTCCGAGGCTTTTGCCTCTTTATCAATAAAGTAGGCTTAAAGACTATCGGCAAAAGAAACCGCTCAGATACTATATCCTGCCATCACGGATTTGGAGATGCTTATTTATGGGAACATATACGATAGCTATAACCGGAGCGAGCGGAAGTAAATATGGCGTTAGGCTTCTAAAATATCTCCTGGAGAAAGGGCATAAAGTATATCTGACTATAACCAAAGAAGGCGGCCTTATTTTAAAGGAAGAGATGGGCTTCGACTGGCAAGGCCGTGAGAAAGAGATAGAGAAAAAGATAAAAAGGGACCTCAAATTAAGAGAAGCCAGTCTCTATTACTTCAACGAGGATAATCTCTCTGCTCCCATATCGAGTGGCTCGGCTAAGGTTGAGGCCATGGTCATTATCCCTTGCTCTATGAAGACCCTGTCAGGGGTTGCTTGCGGCTATGCGAATAACCTTGTCGGGAGGGCAGCAGATGTAATGATAAAGGAAGGACGCACCCTTATTCTTGTGCCGAGGGAGACACCCCTGAATTCAATCCATCTGAGAAATATGCTTATCCTCTCAGAAATGGGAGTAAAGATAATTCCAGCAATGCCTGCATTTTACAACAGCCCAAAAAATATCAATGACCTTGTTGATTTTATGGCAGGAAAAGTCCTCGATTCCCTGGGCATCGAGAATAATCTCTTCAAGCGGTGGAAGGGATGTGATCAAGGTAAAAGGAATCAAAATAGCAGATCGTAGACATCTTGAGGCATTCGAAATAAAAGATCCCTTTGGGATTCAGGACAGGTTTTAGAGAGCGATCTTACTGGTAAATGGATGAATCAATTAAAAAGCAGGTCAAAGAGCTACTGCTAAGAAAAGCTTATGACCGCTTGGTTGAGTTGTCTGAGATGGACATACATTTCTGGAAGGCACTCCGTTTCTGCCTTTATGATATTGATGAAACAATCCGCTGGCCTGCTATCGAAGCTGCGGCTAAACTTATGAAACGATGGTGGCAGTCAAAGCAACAGGAGAAAGTGAGGGAATTTATCAGAAACCTCTTTTGGTCAATGAACGAAGAATCTGGAGGGATTGGCTGGAGTTCTCCTCAGACTATTGCCGAGACTATTGTGAATATCCCCGAGATAATTGATCCCTATGGAAGCATGATGATTGCTCATTCCATTGAAGAGCCACCTCTCATGAAAGGTGGACTCTGGGGGATAGGGCGGTTAGGCAAAACGATATCCGATGCCGTAGATTTTTTTCACGACAAGATATTAGCAGCCTTCCAGAGTGATGATACAGAAACCCTTGGACTGGCTGCCTGGGCAATGGGAGAGGTCGGCTTTAAACCTGCTTTGCCTTTTTTCGAACAATTACGGGGGCGGAGTGAGTTTGTGCGGATATATGTTAAGGGCGAATTTTATGAAAAACCTTTAGGACAGTGGGCAGAGGAAGCTATAGATAAAATATCTCAGGCTTCTTAGAGAATAAGGGAAGAGGAGGAGAAAAATTTGGAGCTTATTATCATAATTGTCATCATTCTTGTTCTGTTCGGTGGATGGAGGTTACCCAAAATCGGTAAAAGTATAGGACGAACCATCGGTTATTTGAAGAAGGGTGTATCTGAACCTAAGGGGAAAGAAGTTAAATCAAAAGAGGAAAGCCCTAAAAAAGAAAAGACGGAGGAAAAAGAGAGTAAATAGGTGGTGTGACTTAGACGCACTTCAGGTCGCAATAGTTTCAATAGAGCACATCGTTTTTAAACAACTTTGCTATGAGGTCCTTGTGATATGGAATATCAAAGATGCCTTTCTTTTTCATCAACACATAATAATCATCAAGAGGAAACCCATTTTCGAATTTTTTTAGCGTTGAGCGGTAAGTTATATAAGACATGCTCAGGATTTCATCCGCAAGAAATATAAAGACCGTCTTTTCAGGAGTTGACTTGTCAGGACCTTCTTTTTTTAGTTTTTTCAAAAAATTGTGCAGATCAAGATAGTCATGGTCATTGACCGATATGAATGCGAGATTTAACCTGGGCTGACTTGCCTGGTAGAGGCCTTTATAAGGATGTGGTCTTCGCTGACACATAGCCTTTTTTGTGCAGAGACTAGTCAGATCTTCAATAAAGGGGATTCTGGAAAGCAAGGATTCCTTTTGTGCAATTTTTAGCTTCACAAAGTTGAGCAGCTCATAGTCATTGAGGGTTGTAAACACATTTCCAGGTCTCTTTGTATATTCCTCTGTAATAATTTCTTCAATCAATTCACCTGTCAGTTCGTCAAGGCATTGAAACAAGATGTGAAACAATTCATAGAAATGATTCTCAAGGATCTTTAGTATTGATATAAGCAGCTCACACCTGAAGATTTCCTCTTCAGATAATGTTTCTGGTATATAGATGCAAAGATTGCTAGCGGGAAAGCTGTACTGTTCCTGGGCCTTGAGTTTCCGCGTAGCTGACATGAGGGTGTCGAAATCCTCTGGGTGCTCAACGTAGCTTTCCCAGTAGCGACTGGCAACATCAGTTGAAAGATGATCATAATGTACCTTCGTATTTAGGTTATTACAAAATAGGTCGTGTGTTAATCGAAAGATGCATATGATCTCTTTCTTCATGTCATTGTATGTCTTATGGGTATCATGATATCGGCTGAAAAAGAGTGACACCTTTACACTGTCGCCCAGGTAATGGTTGATAGTATAAAGATTATCTTTTAGTTCTTTTATTGAATAGGTAACATTGGGGTGCTTTATTTTCTTTCGGCTCTCATCATCAAAAACCTCCGGAGAAAGTTCAAATAAAGGCGGGTGATCTCTATCAAAAATAAATAAATCTTTGTAGAGCTCCAGAAACTCTTCATCAAATAGTTGCCATGCACCATAGTTGAGCTGGAAGATTTTGACCAGAGTTCTTTCTTCTTTCATTGATTCAAACAGTGCCTTGATATAACCACGGTCATTTTCATAGCATATATATATTTTCCTCGTAAATTCCTTGAGTCGCTTCAGGTCTGCAATGACTGAATCAATGGTTCTTACCACTGGTTTTTCCCTTCCACTGTGTTGTTTGAAAGATCCTCGGCTTCCCCCACAATAGTCACAATGAAATTTACATCCTCTCCCAATGAAAAGAGAAAATCCAAGTTTTTCCTCTACAGCCCTTATGTATAGCTCATGCTCATAAAGATAAGTCAATTCACAGAATGAAATACGTGAGAGGGTCTCCTGATCAATGGAGTAAGAGACCTCGTTTGAATGTATTTCTGTGATGTCTCTATAAATCAAATTTGGAACCTCAGGAAGGTCAGCACCTCCGAGTAACAGTTCTAAAGGTTTTTCAGGGTCACCTTTGATAACGTAATCCAAAAACCAGCACCTTTCGAGAAGGTTTTTGCCAAAATATCCGGCAGTAAAACCACCACTGATTATTTTTAGATGCCTAAAGCGGGACTTTATATATTCACCAACCCAGAGGAACCCCTCTGCCGTCTCCTGCCAGTGAAGGATTAGGCCAATATGCGTAGGTCGAAACAATTCCAAGTAATGTTCCAGAATCCCATCAACTTCGGTATCGCTATAGAGGGATAGATTTAAGATTTTTGCCAGAATGTTTTTCTGACTGAGATAGTCACAGAGTCCGAAAGTTCCGATAGGAACCTGGACAAAATAATCGCTTGGGCAATTAATAATGAGAAGTCTCGACTGCATATGAGCTTTGTTAGTCCTATCTATCTGGTTATTATAATAACCGAACCCACAGGTTCAAATCACTCCTTTGTGAAAGACAAGAGCATATCTAACTTTGTAAGACAGATACTGACAAAGAAGAGTAAAAAATACCTACAGAAAAATCAGACGAATGCTTATACCCATTATTTAAGTTTTAGTTATAAAGTAAATCAATCAGGATATTTAATGGATACAGTTTCTAAAAATAAAGGAGGTGATGAGGTATGGCAAAACGGATATCGATTATGCTCAACTTAGTAGTTGATTTAAAAATTGGTGAGCGTGTAGACATCAAGAACCTGATAAACCGATTAGAGTGTAATTGTGTTGATAGTAGTGGAGAAGATGCAAAAATTATTGATGTTAAAATCTTAGATCGTAAACTACTTATAGAAGAAGACACTGAGGAATAATAGTAATAGTATAGACGACTCAGCGATTTCTCAGAACTCGATGGTTTGAGGTGCCCTGGGGCAGGGGATCACATCACGGATATTGACCATTCCGGTCATATACTGTACCAGTCTTTCAAAGCCAAGTCCAAACCCTGCATGAGGTGCTGATCCGAACCTGCGGAGATCAAGATACCACTGGAGGTTTTCCAGAGATATCCCCATCTGTTTTATTCTCTCTTCCAATATAACGAGTCTTTCTTCACGCTGGCTTCCACCAATGATCTCACCCACTTTTGGAACAAGAACGTCCATGGCTGCAACGGTCTTTCCATCAGGGTTCAACCTCATGTAAAAAGCCTTTATTTCTTTTGGATAGTCTGTCACAATGACCGGTCCTTTGATGACATTGTCTGTGAGATACCGTTCATGTTCTGACTGGAGATCCGAACCCCAATCGACAGAGAACTCAAAGGTCTCTTTTGCATTTTTCAATTCCCTTATAGCATCTGTATAGGTTATATGAACAAAAGATGTTTCAGATAGTCTGTTGAGATCTTCAAGGGAAATCTTCTTATACTGGCTCTCGAGAAAGGTAAGTTCTCGTTCTCCTCTGTCAAGAATCTTCCTGCAGAGAAAACGGAAAAAATCCTCGGCAAGCTTCATATCATCCTTGAGGTCAGCAAAGGCCATTTCAGGTTCAATCATCCAGAACTCTGACAGGTGGCGTGTTGTGTTCGAATTCTCTGCCCTGAAAGTAGGAGCAAAGGTATAGACCTTACCGAGGGACAGAGCCAGAAACTCCGCCTCAAGCTGTCCGCTCACTGTTAAAAAGGCACGCTTGCCGAAAAAATCCTGGGAAAAGTCTACAACACCGCTATCGTTCCTCGGCATGTTCTCAAAGTCAAGACGTGTCACAGTGAAAAGCTCACCTGCTCCTTCACAATCGCTCGATGTGATTATTGGAGTATGCACCCAGATAAATCCACGATCCTGGAAGAATTCATGGATGGAGGTAGCGAGGATATTGCGCAGCCTGAATACTGCTCCAATAGTATTTGTCCTCGGCCTGAGATGGCCAATCTCCCTGAGAAACTCCAGGGTGTGTCCTTTCTTTTGCAGGGGATATTTTTCAGGATCGGCTTCTCCAAAGACCTCGATATCGGAAACCTCGACTTCAAATTTCTGTCCCTTTCCAGGAGATTCTTTCAGGATGCCTTTTGCTTTCATGGCTGTACCATTATTACAACGGTGAATTTGTTGGAACGCAGGTGCTCCACAAGGTACAATAAGCTGCAGCGTTTCCTGTGTAGAGCCATCACTTAAAACAAGGAAGGCAAAGCCTTTTGATTCTCGCCTTGTCCTTACCCAGCCACACACAGTAACGGGTTGTCCGATATATTTTTCAGAAAGAATGTCTTTCACAAGCAATCGTTCCATGGTAATCATTAAGTGTGATTTGTCTGCACGTTTAACAGTTAATGATATTATAAAACAATCTTTTTTTCACTTGCACCAGGGAGGAGGTATGCGTATGAGGACAAGATATTGCCATAGCAAGGGCAAGGCTTTGTCATTCCCGCTTGTCGGGAATCTTTCTGAAAGAAGGATTGCGGATCCCGAATGCTTTCGGGACAATGACAGAAATCATTCAAGGATGTGGTTTTACTTATGGTCTTATTAGTAAAGATATGTACATACATTGGAGGTTTTATGAAATTATTAAGAATTAGTATTATACTGGTTTTCATGGTAATACTTACTCTTTCTGCCTTTGCAGAGATGAAACAAAAAACATTCACAAAAGAGGAGATTAAGAAGATGGCTGAGACGAAGGCTGTTATTGAGACGAGATTAGGAAACATTGAACTAAGGTTTTTCCCTGATGTTGCACCAAACCATGTGAACAATTTCATCGAGCTTGCAAAAAAGGGATTCTATGACGGAACAACCTTCCATCGAGTAATCCCAGGCTTTATGATCCAAGGGGGAGACCCTAACTCAAAAAATCCCGACAGGTCAAAACACGGTATGGGCGGACCGGGCTATATGATTAAAGCTGAATTTAGTGAAAAGCCTCATAAAAGGGGAACACTCTCCATGGCAAGGGCTGCAAATCCAGACAGTGCTGGCTCCCAATTTTTTATCTGTGTGGCTGATGCCTCTTTCCTTAACAGGCAATATACGGTTTTTGGAGAAGTTGTCTCAGGTATGGATGTTGCAGATAAAATAGTAAATCAGCCAAGAGACAGCAGAGACAATCCTCTCGAGGGGATTGAGATGAAGGTTAAGGTTATAGAGAAATAAGAGGGTTATCTTTGACCCCTCCTTAATCCTCCCCTTATAAAGGGTAGGGTTGGAGGGGTTAATGTTTTACATTTCTCTAACCCCTTACCGGTTTGAAGATAAGAGTAGATAGGGGTGGAAGGGTAATGTTTATCGAATAGGGCTTACCCTGCCACGGGGTTTGCTCTGTCTCTACTCCTCCGGCGTTGCCAAGGTTACTACCCCAGTATATTTGGGAATCGCTATTCAGTATCTCCTTATAGAAGCAATGTTCAGGAACACCAATTCGATATCCCATTCTCGGAATGGGAGTAAAATTACATATAATTACAAGAAGATCTTTTGGATCTTCGGCTTTTCGTATAAAGGATATGATACTCTGGTCTGTGTCATGAAAGTCTATCCATTCAAACCCCTCGTAACTGAAATCTACCTCATAGAGAGCAGGCTCAGATCTGTAAAGGTAGTTGAGATCCATAACATATTTTTGTAAATACCTGTGTGGCGTAAATTTCAATAAATGCCAGTCGAGGCTCTTCTCGTGATTCCATTCATCCCACTGACCGAATTCTCCCCCCATAAAGAAAACTTTTTTTCCGGGATGGCTGTACATATAACCATAAAGTGATCGGAGGTTAGCAAACTTCTGCCACATGTCTCCTGGCATTTTGCTTAACATAGCACATTTTCCATGTACGACCTCATCATGTGAAAAGGGCAAGATAAAATTTTCAGTAAATGCATAAAGGAGACTAAAGGTGATATTGTTGTGATGGTACTTCCTGTGTATAGGCTCTTTTGAGATGTATTGGAGCATGTCATGCATCCAACCCATGTTCCATTTCAGACTGAAACCGAGACCACCCAGGAATGTCGGCCTTGAAACACCCGGCCATGCTGTTGATTCCTCAGCAATGGTGAGCACACCGGGATGATAATGGTGAGCGATCTCGTTGAAACTCTTGAGGAAGTATATGGCTTCGAGGTTTTCCCTTCCACCAAATTCATTTGGTACCCATTCACCCTCTTTCCTTGAATAATCAAGATAGAGCATTGATGCAACAGCATCTACGCGCAAACCGTCAACATGATATTTCTCAAGCCAGAAGAGGGCATTTGATATGAGAAAGTTTCTGACCTCATTCCTTCCGTAATTGAATATCTTAGTGCCCCAGTCAGGATGGAATCCTTTTCTCGGGTCTTTGTGTTCGAAAAGGTGTGTGCCGTCAAAAAAGCCGAGTCCATGGCCGTCAGTAGGGAAATGAGCAGGAGCCCAATCAAGGATAACACCAATGTTGTTCTGATGGCATTTATCTACGAAGTACATGAAGTCTTCTGGTGTACCGTACCTGCTTGTTGGAGCAAAATACCCAATCGTCTGGTAACCCCATGATGCATCAAGAGGATGTTCTGTTACGGGAAGGAGCTCTATATGGGTATAACCCATACCCTTTACATAGTCTATCAATTTATCTGCCGTCTCCCTGTACGTCAAACACCTGTTTCCTTCTTCAGGCACCCTCATCCATGATCCCAGATGAACTTCATAGATAGAGACGGGGGATTCAAGCCAGTTCTTTTTTGATCGCATCTCCAACCATTCTTTGTCATTCCATTTATAGCGGTTTATGTTGTAGACAACAGAGGCGCTCTTTGGCCGTAATTCAAAATAAAAGGCATAGGGGTCTGCCTTTACGGCAACATGTTTTTTGAACTTTGATTTAATCTCGAATTTATACAGTTCACCTTCTTTGAGCCCGGGTATAAATATCTCCCATATTCCCGATGAACCAAGTACCCGCATCTGATGTCTCCGTCCATCCCAGTTGTTGAAATCCCCAATAACACTCACGCGTTTTGCATTGGGTGCCCATACAGCAAAATGAACACCCTTTATCCCATTGATCTCCATGACATGTGCACCGAGCTTCTCATATTGCTTGTAATGTCTTCCTTCACCGATAAGGTGAAGGTCAAAGTCTGTAAGCACAGGCAGAAAGGAATAGGGATCATAAAGCTCAGATAGTTTTCCTTCATGAGACTTTATTCTGATGAGATAGGGAAAGCCCTTTTTCTTTTCGATATTTGCCTCGAAGAAACCGGCCTCATGGATCTTTTCCATCGTATAAGATTTCTTTGCTTCTAAATCTACTACCCATGCCTCTTGGGCTTCTGGAAGAAAGGCGCGCACTGCTGCCCTTTTGTTCTCACTATCAATAATATGAATGCCGAGAACCCTAAATGGGTCCCAGTGCTCAGCGTTAATAATGAGTTTTATCTGTTCTTTCAGTTCTTTCTTTGTCATGTCATCTTTTAACAAGAGTATATAAAAGTGTAGCCGCAACCTTTAGTCCGCCTAAGGCGGAGCGTGAATTTAATGCTTCATATGATGCTTATGAATGCAGGCTGAAGCCTGCGGCTACGAAAATTTACTCAAACACTTTTTAAAACAATCTATGCCCCTCTTTTTTAAAGGGGGGGTCTGGGGAGATTATTTATTTCATATATTATTTTGATTCACTGTATTAAATAATGATATAGGATAGCATATTTCATAACCTCCCCTCACCCCCCTTTATAAAAGTGGGGGATGTAGATGTAATTTCCTGAAGTATCTACCTTTTAGAATCCAGCATTATTGTCACCGGTCCATCATTAATGAGATATACCTGCATATAGTAACCAAAATCTCCTGTGGCTACCTTAATACCACATTCTCTCAGCTTTTCTATGAATTTCGTATACATCTCTTTTGCACTTGCTGGTTCCTCAGCTTTGTCAAAAGATGGACGGTTGCCTTTTTTGCAATCAGCAGAAAGGCTGAACTGAGACACTACAAGAACCTCACCCTTAATATCAAGGATCGAAAGATTCATTTTTTGATATGTGTCTTCGAATATTCTCAAATTGGATACTTTTTTCGCAAGGTATTCAAGGTCTCTTTCTGTATCCCCTTTTTCAACTCCGAGAAATACGAGAAGCCCCTTACCAATTGCTCCATAGGGTCTTTCGTCTATTTGAACTTCTGAATGTTTTACACGCTGTATGAGAGCTTTCATCTTATTTAATACAAATGTAATAAATAGCGTGTCATTGCGAGGAGGTCGTTACGACCGACGAAGCAATCCAGTTTTATGAGATTGCTTCGCCGTTGCTCGCAATGACGATGTAAAAACATTTAGTGCGTTTACTATAGTTAATCCCCCTCAGTCCCCCTTTAGTAAAGGGGGATTATAGGGGGATTACTGCCACATCATAGCCTCAAAATCAGGCGTGGGAACAATAAGGGTGATGAATCCTCTCCATGGGCATCTTTCTACCTCTTCATTATTTTTGTTGGTACAAATAAACAGGTGTATCTCATCTTTTTCTTTTGCCTTTAATTCATTAAAGGGGATCCCTATCTCAAAAATATCCTGAAAAGCAAAATCAGAAATATCTTTTATCTTTTTCCAAACCTCGCCAATTTTCTCAAATATTTCTGCTTTTGAAGACGGTGGCTTGATAGGGATGACAATCTTGAACTGAGAAGGTTTGAGAATGTAAATGCAAAATGATGTATTGTCAGGGAACTCCTTAAAGGGAATCACGGGATCAATTCTCAAGAAGAGGTTATCTTTATTAAAACCATAGTAGAGCCGTGACAGCATGCTCTCTGCCTTGTGCATGCTCCCGCCTGATTTCTTAATATCCATATACACACCTTGGTACCACTCATAATAGCTCGTAACAATACCATCAATCTTTGGTTCTATAAATCCCCTTATAGTCATTGCCGGAGTGATACCCCTGTCCTCTCTTGGTACCGGTACAAAGAGATGCTGCGGAACCTCTCTTCCCATCTCCTTGTAAACTTTTATGAGATTTAATCTGAAGAGTTCATCAAAATCCTGTTGGGTCTCTGTTGTATGTTCATCACCATACCACCAGTTCCAGTCGCTTCCCTCTGCAACATATATCGCTTTCCACGCTTCAGAAAGGTTTTTCTCTAAATGCAATTTCTGGAATACCTCAAGGTCATCCCGTGTCTCTGTGAGGTAATCCCATGCCCTGTTGTCGTCCTCATGACCTATCCACACCCTAAAATTTGCATTAATCCAGGAACCTGCATGAAGTCTGCTCAGAGTTTCACCCCGGTCATATTCATTAAGGTATTCTGAGACCTTTACGGTCTTTAGTCGTTTTTCTTGAGAGAGCCCTTCATAGAGATATTTCAGGAAGTCATGGCCATCGTTTTTATAGTGCTCCCATGCGTTTTCTCCATCCAGTATTATGCAAAGGAGATGTGGTTTATCTTTTGGTACTGAGGCATGTGCATGTAAGAGTCTGTTGATGAGATCCTCGGCTGCCCTTTTTGAATCCCACCCTGAATAAACAAAACCAATGAGGTCAGAAATCTGGTGATCTCTGAAAACGATGGAGACATTCTCAAAGTTATAAGGACTGTAGAAGACACCGGGTTCGGTAACCATACCTGATGCATCCCTGAGTTTTTTCTCTATTGAATGTGAAAGGATTTCCTCATCAGTACCGATCCAACGGATTCCCTCTTTAGCCGCAATCCTTAATACTTCTTCACTGACTGAGCCCTCAGAAGGCCACATCCCGGCAGGCCGGTAGCCGAAGAGTTCCTCAAAATAATCCAAACCCATTCTGATCTGTTTTTCAGCGTCTTCAGGATGGGAGAATCGCCTCTGTGGAAGCCTTACATCCGGCATGGCAATTCTTGCGGAGTTCGTGTCACAGAGAAGGGGAAGAATGGGGTGATAGAAAGGTGAGATGGAAATCTCAACCTGTCCCTTTTCTGCTATTTGCTTATATCCGGGTATTATTGCTTTTAAGATCGAGAGTTGTTTTGAGATGAGGAGATGTTTATCTTCTTCTGTGTAATTTCGAGCTTTTGTAGCGAGTGACCTGAGGAACTGGTCTTTTTTTCTGAAGAGGGGGTCTATCCAGCAGAGGTTGAAGAGGACCTGTAAGTCAAGAAAGTCGTTGGTGCTGAAATATTTAATGATCCTCCTGAGGTCACTTTTTATGATATGAACTCCCCTCCTTATAAGGAGTTCATAGTATCTCGGGAAGGGTTTTATCATATTGTCCCAGTGTGCGAGGAAATAATTTTCGAGGATGAAAACCTTTTCTTCTGCATCCAGTTCAGACGCCTTCTTGAGGGTAATCTCAAGATGTCTGTCAACCGCGTTCTTCTCTGTATAACCCTGGATCTGCTCGAGGAGAGAGGGGGTGAGATTGAAGGTCTGTTTGATATCCGGGAATTCTGTGAGTATTTCTATCATGTCGAGGTAGTCTTTCGTGCCGTGAAGCCTTACCCAGGGAAGCCTGTATACACCGGTCATAGGGTCTCTGTAGAAGGGCTGGTGCATATGCCAGAGAAAGGCAACGGAAAGTGGTCTATCTGTCATCGTAACGGAAGATGTAATCGTCAGGTCTTGCTAATTCAAATTCTTCTCTGGCGTATTTCTCTTTATAAAAAGGGTCTTCTTTGAGTGACTTTACATCTGATCTGAGGAGTCTGTTCTCTCTTTTGATTTCCTTTATCTGTATTTCCAGGTGAACCTTTCTCTCATTGAGTTCAGAATACTTCAGGAGGCCCATATCCCCAAAGATAAGACTTACGGCGAGGTAAATGAATCCAAGAAGAATAACAGTGAAGAATATGAGTCTTCTCTTTTTACTCTCTGAGACGACCTGTTTCCTTAAAAGGTTAGTCGAACCCATTATCTTACATTCATTATAAAGAGCTTCTCTTCTTTTGTATAGCCCTTTGATCATTTTTTAGGCACATGTATTGCCTCGCCATGGACATCCTCCGCTGCCTCCATCATAGCCTCTGAAAGAGTAGGGTGAGAATGGATTGTGTCAGCAATGTCCTTTGTCTTGAGACCAGCCTTTATAGCGACGGCTGCCTCATGAATAAGGTCTGAAGCATGAGGTCCTATAATATGCACACCCAGTATCCTGTCAGATGTCTCATCAGAGACGAACTTGACGAAACCGGTGATCTCTCCCATTATATGGGCCTTTCCAATAGCTCTGAACTGAAAGTGGCCTGTTTTCACTTTTATCCCTTTCTCTATTGCCTGATTCTCCTTTAGTCCGACAGCGGCTATTTCTGGCGATGTAAATATTGCATAGGGAACTACCCCATAATCCATCTTCTCATTTCCACCCATTACATTCTTGGCAGCGATCTTCCCCTGTGTTGAGGCAACATGCGCATAGAGTAAGCGGCCCGTGACATCGCCGATGGCATATATGCCTCCTATATTAGTCTCCAAATTTTCGTTGACCACGATATCTCCCTTTGTCCCTTTTTGAACCCCTACAGCTTCGAGGCCTATTGCATCAGAGTTAAAAGCCCTTCCAACAGAGACAAGCAGTTTTTCTGCCACGAGCTCCTTGCCTCCTTCAATGTATACATGAATGCCGTCATGTTGACCCTTTGCCTCTGTTATCTTTATTCCAGTCATGAGTTTTATCTTCTTCTTTTTCAGCTCTCTCTCGAGAATTTCAGATATCTCAGGATCTTCTAATGAGATTGCCCTCGGCATTATTTCCAGTATGGTGATATCTGTGCCGAGTTCACTGAAGATGAATGCAAATTCACAACCTATTACTCCGGCACCTATTATGATCAGACTCTTTGGAATAGACTTTATACTTAAGGCTTCATCACTTGAAAGGATGTGCTCTCCGTCAAAGGGGAACAAGGGCAACTGTGCTGGTCTTGAGCCGGTAGCTATTATTATTTTGTCAGCCCCTACTATTTCTGTTGAGCCATCTTTCTTTTTAACTTCTATCTTTTCAGGACCGAGAATCATGCCTTTTCCTTCAATAAGGTTTATTCCCCAACTTTTGAATAAGGAACGAATCCCTTTCACCTGTATTGAGACAACCTTATTTTTCCTTTCCATGATTTTGGAGAGGTTGGGTATAATCTGTCCTGAGATCTCTAATCCGTATTCTTCGATGTTCTTTGTCTTATGTAATAGTTCGGTTGTGGCTAATAATGTCTTTGTTGGAATGCAGCCCCTGTTGAGACAGGTACCTCCAACTTCTGTATCCTCTATGACTGATACCTGTGCTCCCAACTGGGCAGCCTTGATTGCAGCGACATATCCCCCAGGACCTGCGCCGAGAATGGCTAATCTCATTTTTTCTCCTCTTCTACATATTTTTCATATTCAGAGGCATCCATGAGATCATCCATTTCAAAGACGTCAGCAATCTCGAGGATGGCTATCCATCCTTTCCCATATGGGTCTTCATTGATAATCTCTGGAGATTCTGTGAGCTCTTCATTTACCTCTATAACCCTTCCACTGACAGGAGAGATTATGGATGAGGTCGCCTTTGTTGATTCTATTTCACCGATTTCGCTATTGGCCTCCACGGTTGAATCCAATTCTGGAAGATCAATATAGACAATATCACCAAGAGCACCCTGTGCATAATTAGTTATGCCAATTGTTGCCTTCTTTCCTGAAACCTTGACCCAGGTATGTTCTTTATGGTACTTGAGATCCTCGGGGTTCATTAGTTCCTCCTTTCGCGAAAATTATTACAATGTAATTTCATATCATGGGTTTTTCTTCTTTGTCAAGGAAATAGAATAAGAGTCAATTTTCTTTTTCAACTCGATAAGTTTATCGAGTGCTTCTTGTGGTTTCAATACTTTCACATCAAGGTTTATGATTTCTGTTAAGATCGAGTCAGGCATGGATGAGAAGAGGTCAAGCTGAACAGCACCTTTCTTTGTTTTCATGTCTGCAAATTTCGGGCTTCCTGTCTCATCAAGCTCCTCTTTCTCTAAATTGGCTAACACCTCTTTTGACCTGTTTATGATGTCTTCGGGTATGCCTGCTAATCGAGCTACCTGTATTCCGTAACTCTTGTCAGCAGGGCCTTTTTCTATCTTCCTGAGAAATATGATCTCATCACCCCATTCTTTTACAGATACATTATAATTCTTAACACCATTGTGCGTAAGACCGAGTTCTGTGAGCTCGTTATAATGTGTTGCAAAGAGAGTCCTTGCTTTTATCTCGTTGAGGATGTATTCTGCAACAGCCCAGGCAATGCTTATCCCGTCAAAGGTGCTTGTGCCCCTCCCCACTTCATCGAGAACTATGAGGCTTCTGGGTGTTGCATTGTGTGTGATGTTTGCTACCTCTATCATCTCAACCATGAAGGTGCTCTGACCTTTTGTAAGGAAATCTGATGCGCCTATCCTTGTGAATATCCTGTCGGCAATACCGATTTTCGCATCCGATGCAGGAACAAAACTTCCGATCTGAGCCATGAGGGCGATGAGGGCAACCTGTCTCATGTAGGTGGATTTCCCTGCCATATTCGGCCCTGTGATTATGAGGAGGCGGTTATCCTCTGTATCTATAAAGGTACTGTTCGGTATAAACTTTTCACCCGATGGTATTCTTTCAAGGACTGGATGTCTCCCCTCTGTTATTTCTATTAAGCCTGATTCATCAACAGAAGGTTTTATGTAGTTGTATCTTTTAGAGACAACCGCAAGGGATGAGAGAAAATCAACAATTGCTATCGCATGAGCTGCTTTTGAAAGAAGGGTCGACTCTTTATGGACTTTATCGAGTATCTCCTGGAAGAGCTGGTATTCAAGATTTTTGAGCTTTTCTTCGGCTCCAAGGATCTTGCTCTCATATTCTTTCAGTTCTGGTGTTATGAACCTCTCTCCGCCCACAAGGGTCTGTTTTCTTGTGTAATCATCAGGAACCATGTGGAGGTTTGCTTTTGTAACCTCGATATAGTAGCCGAAGATTCGGTTATAGCCGACTCTTAAAGAAGAAATACCTGTCCTGTTTTTCTCTTTAAGCTCCAGCTCTGAAATAAAGTCTTTGCTTTTTGTGGATATCCTTCTGAGTTCGTCTACTTCATTGCTGTATCCATCCTTGATAATCCCTCCGTCTCTCAGGCCTATCGGAGGGCTATCAAGAATACCTCTCTCTATCAATTTTCTAAGGTCCGGAAGTTCTGATATATCTTCTGAGGTTAATCTGAAATATTGGTTTTTAGAGTTGCTAAGAGATTTCCTTACTCTTGGCAGATATGTTAGAGAATTTTTAATTCCTATAAGGTCCCTTGCATTTGCACTCTTTGAAGTCACCTTTGAAGAGAGCCTCTCAATGTCCTGTATCTTCCTCAAGGATGTCCTGAGCTCTTCGAGCAGTTCGTAGTCTTCTAAGAGATATTCGACTGAATCCTGTCTCCTCTTTATTTCTTGTATGTCAATCAGTGGTTTCAGGAGAGAAGACCTCAAAAATCTTCCTCCCATCGGCGTCAGTGTTTCATCGAGGACCCATAAGAGGGTGCCTTCATGAGAAGTATCCTTGAGGTTATGGGTAAGTTCAAGGTTTCGCTGCGTTGCTCCGTCGAGGAACATGTATGAATCCTGCCGCAAGATGCTTATCTTTTTAAGGATGAAGGCTTCCTTCTGTGTGTCCTCAAGGTAACTGACGAGGGCACCTGCAGCAGAGATTGCGGTAACCATGCCGTCACATCCATAACCATCGAGAGAGGAGACTTTGAGATGGTTCAGGAGGGTCTTATATGCCTCAGAATAATCAAAATACCAATCCTCGTAAAAAGATGTATAGAAGGTATTCAGTGCTTCTTTGTAGTAAATATTGTCCTTGAGACTCTGGGGGATTAAAATTTCTCTCGGTTCAAACCTGTGCATTTCATCCCCGATGTTTTCTTCTGTCTCATAAAGGATGAACTCCCCTGTTGAGATATCAATAACAGCTATACCGTGTTTGTTTGCAGAGGGAAAGAGGCTTATGATATAGGTGTTTTCCTTGGGATTCTCAGGTGAATGTGTCCCTGGTGTAATGACCTTTACGACATCTCTGCGGACAATGCCTTTTGCCTCTTTCGGATCCTCCATCTGTTCGCATATCGCAACCTTATATCCGGCCCTGATCAGCTTCGATATGTAAGACTCTGCTGCAAAGTAGGGAACACCGCACATCGGCATAGGCTCTTCTTTTGATTTTTCTCTCGTTGTGAGCGCTATCTGGAGTATCTTTGATGCCTTTTCTGCATCCTCTCCAAACATCTCGTAGAAGTCTCCGAGTCTGAAGAGGACAATAGCGTCTTTATATTTTTCTTTAATACTGAAGTATTGCTTCATCAAAGGAGTCAAATCTTGCATATCAATTATTAAATAATATTAAGCATTGAAAAGCAATATGAGAAAGGCAAGCCAAATTTTATTTTCGTAAAAGATTGAAGAACATTGTGAGATAGTTCGCAGTGGTATCTAAATAATTTTGACAATATGCCAATGTTGTCATTCCGGGGGTGAGCCATTTTAAAAGAAGGGAGGCAGGGGGTGGCCTCCCTACGGTGACTTGAGCTTTAGCATCTAACCCCAAGTCACAATTTGAAGAAAGGAGGGATGCTACCGGTTATTTATCTGTTATGGTTTACCCCAAAACCTATTTTCGCCTTTCCATTCTCTCCTGCCTTCGTAGCCTTTCCCCCGATGTATGTGCCGGTCTTCTTCCCCTCTGTAATGTCCTTTGTCCCATCTATGGTGTTCTCTTTCCCATTCATACCAGTGGTTCTTCAGATGTCCATAAGGGATGTGTCGCTGTCCCGGATGAATTCTGTAGTAGTCGTGGGGAAGGTGAGTAAAGACGTAAGGAACGTGTGGAGGCGGCAGGTGGTACCACGGTCCGTTGTAGTAAGCTGCTCTGTACCAGTATCCATTGTACGGACGGTACCAGTACCCGGAATGAAAAAAGAGCTGGAAACCAACATCAGGTGCGAAGTAAGCATAACTACCGGGAATTAAGTAGACAGCAGGAGGTGCAGGTATTACAACCGCAGGCGGCGTTGGAACACCGATCCCGATTCCAATATGAAAATCTACATCACGAGATAGGCCTTCAGCAGGTACCAAAAGGCTCCCGGTACCCAGAAAAAAGAGACATACAAGAACTATGAAACACTTCTTACTCATGTCAGCCTCCTTTATTACGTTATACATGAGATTAGGATACGAAAAACTTGTGAAGAGCCAATGAAGAAATTATGAAGAATTATGAAGAGAGGATTGATGAAGAAAATGCGATCTTTTACCACCCGCTCCCTCCTTTCAGAGGGGGGAGATAATATCTGATGGAAGATTTATAAAGGAAATAGTAAAATTTGGATAGAATGAACAAGAGGATCGAGCCTACTGAAATCGAAAAACGCATAAGAGCTTGGGCAGACGTGACGATGTTGTCACCTGAGTTGAAGCGTGCTGCAATGAGAAAAAGGCATCCAGAACTCATTGAAGATGAAATAAGGGAATTAGTTCGGGAAGAGCTTTCGATGCTGAAGATGAATAACGATTCCAATATTTTTAAAGGAGATGAAGGATAATTGGAAAAGCTCAGGAAAAAACTGATCCTTGTTCTGGGTCTCATTGGCTTTATTGTTTCCTTTGGAACTATTGGATATATGGTTATAGAAGGATGGAGTTTTCTGGATTCCCTGTTTATGACTGTAACAACTCTAACCACCGTGGGGTACAGGGAAGTCAGAGAACTTTCTTCCAGTGGACGGTGGTTTACGATTATCCTTATAATAGGCGGTGTGGGCACCATGCTCTATGCACTGAGCACAGGTGCTAAATTTATTTTGGAAGGCGAGATTCAGGAGTTAATTGGGAGGAGGAGATTGGAAAAGAAAATCAAGGAATTAAAGGACCATTACATTATCTGCGGGTATGGCAGAATGGGAAAGATCATAGCAAAAGAATTGAAGGTTGAGAGAGTAAAGTTTGTTGTTATCGAAAAGAACCTTGTCGTGCATGAAAAAGAAGAAGCCTTTGTAATTGAAGGTGATGCTACACAGGACGATATTTTGAAGGAGGTGGGCATAGAAAGGGCAAAGGGTTTAATATCGGTACTGCCGACCGACGCGGAGAACCTTTATGTTGTTTTGAGTGCCAAGGGATTGAATCCAAACCTCTTTATTGTTGCAAGAGCAGGAGAGGAGGGTTCAGAACAAAAACTGCTCAGGGCAGGTGCTGATAGGGTTATTTCACCCTATCATATTGGTGGACTCAGAATAGCCCATACAGTCCTTAAGCCGGCAGTTGTAGATTTCATAGAGCTGGCTACAAAGAGTGGTAATATTGATCTCCAGATGGAGGAAATACCTATTCCGGAAGGATCAGGGCTTATGGGACTTTCATTGGATCAGTGTGGTATCGGAAGGGATCTGGGTGTTATCATTGTCGCTATCAAGAAACCAACTGGTGATATGAAGTTTAATCCCACATTCCGTACTCTTGTTGAACCCGGTGATACATTGATAGCCCTCGGTGAAGTTTCAAAACTGAAAGTACTTGAAGAGATGGTTGCTTCTCAGAAATAGACCTATGAAATTATGTGAATCAGGGCTTATGATATTTCACTAAAACCTCGGGTGTAATTATCCACTGTAAAGACCACATCCCCGCATCATCCCTTTTCAAACACACAACACCGCCCATCTTGAAAGCAATGATGTTTTTTTCTTTATCACCGCTGAGGAGAAGGGAAGAAAGCTTTCCAAGGTGAGGGAGGTGTCCTACAAGTATAAGTGGATTTGTTCTTGTCTTCAGCCTTTCAGCCCATAAACCAGGGTTATCTAAAGGTGCCAGACCATCCGTTTCTGAAACGCTTTTTGCTATCCTCAGGTTACCAGCCAGTATCTCTGCTGTATGCTTCGCTCTTAATTTACCGCTATGAAGGACTTCCCCTGCCTCTATGTTTAACTTTGCAATATAGGATGCTACCTTTTTAACATCCTCTATACCTTTATCAGAGAGTGGCCTTGACGGATCTTCTTCTTCCTTCTTTGCCTCTCCATGTTGTACAAGATAGAGGAACATTGTTACCTCCTTCATAATTCATGTGTTTTATCTCGGGTTAGTGATTTATTGAATCAGGCTCTATATGCACAACGATATCCACAATGGAAGGGAATTCTTTTTTAATCTCCTTTTCAATGTTGTCAGCAATTTCGTGAGACTTTTCTGTCGAAAGATCGCTTTCTACTATGACATGGAGGTCGAGATATGTGGAGTGTACTGAACCCCTCGTCCTTATATCATGGCATCCCTTTACACCATCGATGCTCTTTACGACAAACTTAATTGCAGAGGTGTCCATGCAGATAGTGTCAACAAGGATATCTGATGCATCTTTAAGGATTTCATAGCCGATCCTTGCTATAAAAAAGGTTATTACGATTCCTACAATAGGGTCAGCAAGATAATAACCCTTTCTTGCAAAAAAAAGGCTTATGATCACGGCGATAGATGCAAAAATATCGCTCTTCGTATGCTTTGCATCAGCTATTAAGAATGTACTACCAAGTTTTTTCCCCTTTTTGGATTCATAAAGCGTTACAAAGATATTAACTCCCATTGTTATAAACATTACAACAAAGCTGATTGAGGTAACGCTTGTCTTATAACCATCAATGAAAAAGAGATAGACCCTCTTCAGTATCTCAAAACATGTGACGAAGATCATGGCAGCAATAATGATCGTAAAAAGGGTTTCATATTTGCCATGTCCATAGGGGTGTTTCTCATCAGGGGGATGGGATGCCATCCAGGTACCGACCATCCCTACCACATTTGAAAACCCGTCGAAAAAGGAATGGAATCCATCGGACATCATGGCAACAGAACTGGTTGTGTATCCATAGAGGACTTTTGCAGCAGCAACACAGCAGTTCAGGATTAATGTGTAAATGAGGACTTTTCTAACCTGTACGGCGGAATTTTTTATGAGAGTATCGCTTCCCACTGAATCTTGAACTTCCCAAATGTATTTTCTATGACAGATTTTCTCATATTTCTGAAAAAATTGAAATAGAAATAAAGGTTATGGATTGTATTCAACCTCATGGAGAGGATTTCTTTCGAGAGAAAGATATGTCTTAGGTATCCTCTCGAATAATTTCTGCAGGTGTAGCAGTCGCAATCAGGGTCAAGGGAACCACTGTCAGACTTGTATTCAGTCCTTTTAATACTTACCCTCCCTCTGCTCGTAAAGAGCGTTCCATTTCGTGCATTTCTCGTAGGCATAACACAGTCAAAGATATCAAATCCAGCCTCAACTGCAGTAAGCACATCGTTCAGGTCTCCTATCCCCATAAGGTACCTCGGCTTATCAGCAGGAAGAAGGGGTGCTGTAAAGTATATCATTTCGTGCATCTCTTCTTTTGGTTCTCCCACACTCAAACCACCCACTGCATAACCGTCAAAACCTATTTCAATGAGTTTTTCTATACCTCGTGTACGCAGGTCTTTGAATAAACTTCCTTGACTGATACCGAACAATGCCTGTCCTTCCTTTTGAAGCTCTTTACATTTCTCTGCCCATTTAGTTGTCAGCTCAAGAGACTGAAGTGCATATTCATACGATGAAGGGTAGGGGGTACATTCATCAAAGGTCATTGCTATATCTGAACCGAGTAAAGACTGAATTTTCATAGCCTCTTTTGGACCTATAAAATGCATTGAACCATCAATATGCGATCTAAAATGGACACCGCATTCTTCTATCTTTCTCAGGGCAGAGAGGCTGTAAACCTGGAAACCACCACTATCTGAAAGTATGGGTAGATCCCAGTGAATGAATTTGTGGATACCCCCGAGAGAAGAAATTGTCTCAGCCCCTGGCCTCAGGTAAAGGTGGTATGTATTACATAAAAGTATCTCAGCACCCATCTCTTTCAGTTCATCAGTGGATACTGCCTTGACTGTGCCAAGTGTTGCAACTGGAATAAAGGCAGGAGTATGGATTTTGCCCCTCGATGTCTCCATGAGGCATGCACGTGCATTGCCATTTGTCTTGATGATATTGAACCTCATGTTACCCTTAAAAAGTTTAACATGTATAAGATGATGGTGTGAAATCGAAGAAAACAGCCCGACTAAATATTATATGCGGATTTTGTATTCTTTGATCTTTGATCTCAGAGTATTTCTGTTTATACCAAGGGCTTTTGCAGCTCTGAGTTGATTACCTTCAGTCTCTTTCAGGACTATTGAAATGAGTGATTTCTCGACTTCTGAAAGAACGGCATCATAAAGGTTAGATCTTTCAAGTTTTGCAAGCTTTTTCAGGTAACGCTTCAGCTTTTCTTCGAGGAAATCATTTATTGAGCATGAGTTTAATGCTTCAATAAGGAGTTCTTTTTTATCTATTGGTGACATTTTAGTTTGGAATTTGGAATAGATACTTCGTAATTATTTTATAGGATGTTTACTGTTTTGGGTTATTAAATTTTTTTAATATCTGATTACGATTTCCTATTACTCAAAGTTTGCAAGTCTTATACCAACTATTTTTCTCTATATAGGAATTTTGAAAATAAATATAAGAATATGGAAATCCCTGGTTGCGCAAACATTATCTCACAGAATCATCAGGAATTCAAGAGGATAATTTTATTTGTAAAACTTTATTCCCTATAATCTTGTATATAGTTTCCTGATGTCATTCCCCCGAAAGTGGGAATCCAGATTATTCTCTTGAAAATAGATACTAATGAGTGCATAAGTAAGGCATCATTATTAAAAAATCTCCCCACGCCCCTCTTTACCAAAGAGGGGTACACCCTCCCTTTGGCAAAGGGAGGATAGGAGGGATTTTACAATCAATGTCTTCATACTTATGACCTTATTATACAGCATTGCATAAATAAAGCTACATGATAGTTTATTGGTATGGATGCAAATAGCCCATGACTTGAGACGGATTCTTCTGTATGCTGCGAAATGTCGAAGTCAGGGCAGAGCGGAGTTC
>Ga0315282_10002241_pt1 | contig 35863 bp, 40 predicted proteins | sample YL17G07_20_MG_FD_203693 | JGI IMG/M metagenome (GOLD analysis project Ga0315282, IMG submission 203693) | Sediment microbial communities from Yellowstone Lake, YNP, Wyoming, USA - YL17G07_20 | ecosystem: Environmental > Aquatic > Freshwater > Lake > Sediment | place: USA: Wyoming | collected...
TAATTGCTCCTTGTTATCTTGGAATAGATATGAGAAGCAAGAAAGAATTTATAGCGCTTGACAAAGATGGAAAATTAAAAGACTGGAAGGAAATAGCAAAAGAAATCGGTGCAGACTCTCTTGCTTACGGAAGCATTGAAATCCTTAATAAAGTCATAACTAAAAATAAGTTTAAGTTATGCATCGGATGCTTGAACTTTCCAAACGGCTATCCTCCTGAAATGAGAAAAGATGTTATAGAATTAATAAAGAGAGATATGCCTGGCAAAAGGGCTTATGAAAATCAGGGGTAGACCCTTGTCATTGTTCTTGGGAACGGAATTGTATCCATTATGTGTTCTGCTCCAGAAATCCACATAACCAATCTTTCGATTCCCAACCCAAACCCAGAATGAGGAACTGTTCCATATCTTCTTAAGTCAATATACCATTCATAACATTTTTTATCCAACCCAAATATTTTTATTGAATCAAAAAGCTCTTTGATATCATAAATCCTCTCGCTTCCACCAATTATCTCTCCAACACCAGGGACAAGCAAGTCAGCTGCTAAAACAACCTTAGAATCTTTTGGATCCGGTCTCATGTAAAAAGCTTTTGATTCCCTTGGGAATGAAGTAAGAAAAACAGGTCTATCTCCTAATTTTTCTAATAATTCTTTTTCTTCCTTGTCTGTTATCTCATCTCCCCATTTTTTTCCAATTTTTTCTATTGCTTCCTTATAAGTTATCCTTAAAAATGGTTTTTTAATTTCTTTTAGTTTTGAGATATCTCTTCCTAGATATTTCAATTCTCTCTCGCAATGCTTTAAAATATGCGAAACAACGTGAAGAATCATATCTTCTTCAAAATCCATAATTTCTTCAAGACCTATCCAAGCAGCTTCTACTTCTGCTGTCCAATATTCTGCCAAGTGACGAGTTGTCCTTGATTTCTCAGCTCTGAAAGCAGGTGTTATGGTATAGATTTTTTCCAGAGATTGTATCATTGCCTCGGCATATAATTGCCAAGATTGGGAAAGATACAACTTTTTATCAAAATATTTGACTTCGAACAAGGTAGAACCGCCTTCACAAGCTACAGCAGTAAATATGGGAGATTGAATCTCCACGTAACCTCGGGAGCGACAAAAATCATCTATGGCTCTAAAAACTTCGCTTCTTATCTTAAAAATCTTAGTTAGCTTTTGAGACCTTAACCATAAATGCCTTATATCTCTAAGAAATTCTTCGCTTAAGTCCTTTCCTATTGGAAATCTTTCTGCCAAGCCAACTATTTTCAAATACTTTACTTCGATTTCAAATCCTTCAGGAGCTCTTTTATCTTCTTTCACTGAGCCTGAAACTTCAATAGAAGACTCGATGGTTGCTTTGGAAGCTTCTTTGATTCCTTTGCATGCTAATTGAATGAGCCCTGTTGAGTCTCTCAACATTAAAAATATTATATCTTTTTGCTCTCTTTTTCTGTAAATCCAACCTCTAAGCAAAACTTCCTTTCCACTATGCTTTCCATCTAAAACATCTTTAACATGAATAAAATCCATAAAACCACTATCCTTATTTTTTTATTCTCCTTTTTAAAGGTTTAACCTTAGTGATAACTACAGACTTAAAGTCCAAACCTAATCTTTTTCTTACAGAAGCCGGTATTGATATTCTACCTCTATCATCTAGAACAGCAGTGAAACTAACAGAATCTTCACAATCTTTCCAAGTTTTGACGTCCACCCATTTGTTTCACCTATTTCAATCGTGTTGAATGTTTGTTTCTCCCTCACACCTGAATAAATAGTGATTTGAGGAGGATATAAATATGGTTGTTTCAGCAGAATTTAAATCTATGTGGGTAAAGGGGAAAGAAGCAAATTGGGATATTAACAGAGACAATGAAATCCTTAAGAAATACTTGGAAAAACTGTTGAACTGGCCAGGATTGCTGGAAGAGCAGAAACAGAAGATAATTGGATATGACAAAAGCAATGCAATCAATGGTGTAAAGGTAACGAGTAGGGCTTCCATACTGTTCACAATGAAGGACTTTGCTTTATTTGTAAAGAAACCTTTTGAACAGGTTGCAAAGAAAGATATAGAAGACTACTTCTATGATTTGCTCAACAGAAAGAGCCGTAGGAACAGGACTTTTGCCTCATCAACAATAAAGGATAGGAAGATAGTGATAAGAAGGTTCTTCCAATGGATGCATGGACTACCGAAAGGTCAATATCCGGACATAGTCAGTTGGCTGCAGACCAAGAGTAACTACAATTTCAAGCTGCCTGAGACCATCATCACACTTGACGATGTCAAACAGATTCTAGATAAGGGTTGCTTTGAAACATCGCACAAGGCACTGATTTCTGTATTATGGGAGTTGGGGCTTCGAGCCGGTGAACTGGTTGCTATAAATGTAGGAGATGTAAAACCTGAAAATATTGGCATAGTTGTATACATAAGAAAATCAAAGACAAAGCCTCGAGAATTGTTTGTGTACGATTCTACACCAATTTTGAAACAATGGTTAAATTCACATCCTTACAAGGACAATCCGGAAGCTCCTCTTTTCATCTGTTTGAGCAAAAGGGATTTTGGCAACAGATTGACTGTGACAGGATTGAGAGAACTTATAATATCTCTGTCAAAGAAAGCTGGAATTACAAAGAAGGTGTATTCTCATCTGTTTCGACATGGCAGTTTGTCGCACCAATCTACATATCTCACGGAACAAGAGTTAAAATTACAAGCTGGTTGGTCAGGAGATAGTAAAATGCCGAGGATATATTGCCATTTGACAGTTGATGACCTAAGGAGGAAACAGATGGAAAGGAGAGGATTACTGCCTGAAGATAAAGTGCAAAATCAACTACAAGCAGTTGAATGTGACCGATGCAAAACATTGAATGATTGTACAAGTATCTATTGTTGCAAATGCAGTTATCCATTGCAGAAACAGGAAGCTTTGAAGATAGCCACTTCTACAAAAATAAGGGAATCCATACTTACTTTGATACTAGATGATCAACAGATACAAAACAGAATTATAAAATTGACACAAGAAGACACTAGAATCAAGAAGTTGTCCGAGGCTTTGGCAAAGATTGTGCCGACTACATTATAAAAATAATTAATACGGTCATTAAAATATAGGAGATTTATATTTCACTTGATTTCTAATGTCAATTATCCTTGTTTTTAAAAGTTCTATATCCTTATTTTGTATCATTTTATATTCTTCTGTTGTATTGAATAACTCCACTATTACTTTCATGAACTCTCTGAATACGTCAACATGACCTCTTATCAAAGATGAATTCTCTTTATATATATCATACAATTCTATCAAAGTCTTTAATTCAATAAACATTATAGGTGTTTTACTTACTTTAGTTCTCTTTCCTTTTATTAATTCATACCAATCGTTTATATTTTTAACAAAATTTTTAATATTCTTAGTATCAAATTTATTGGACACTATAACATGTGTTTTTATACCCTCTTCATTGGTTAAAATTTTTATATCCGCGTTATCATTTTCACTCAGAATATAAAACATAGCCTTTGAAGACTCGTCTGATGACAATTCATAAAATTCTTTTTTGACTGTTAATTTTGGGTCGTAACTTGCTACAAAATATTTATCATTTTCTAAGCCTATTATTAAAATACCATCAGATTCTTTTTTTCTTTCTCTACCCAATCTTTCCGAAAGAGTAAATAATCTTTTAAAAATATAGAAAACATCTCTTTCAAAATCTTTTGGACTATATTTTTTTATATTTTCTAAATTACTTAATCTATTTCTAGCCTCGGTAGAAAAATATGCTATTCTATCATCCAATTCTTTTAATGATGACTCTATTAAGTTTATTATTAAATTTTCTGTCTGAGGTTTATCCCCTTTAACCTTAATAAAATCATAAATTTCTACGTTTTTAAATAGACGCAAATATCCTTCGATTTTATTTGGTTTTCTTATTGGAGAAGGAACGATGTAAAATAGTAATTTTTTAGGAATCATGAACGATTTGGTCCTAGACTCTGAATATTGTGTTCTTGTAAACTCCAAAGTAATACATTTATCTTTTTTATGAAGCTTTAATTGTTCATAGTCAACTTCACTGTTAGAAATTTTATCTTTCTTAGAAATAATCTTTGACAGCAAAGAATAAGTTAAATCTATGAGTGAATCTTCTTTTATTACTGGTAAAATATCATTAACTTTTATATAGTCTTCACTCCCACAAACAGGACAGACATCACCTTGAAATTCATATTTACAATTTTTGCATCTATTTTCTTCATATTTTTTAATTTCTATTAAATTTTGTAATATATCTTTAATATCTGTGGAAAGCTTATCAAAGTATTTTTTATAAACTCTTGAACTGCCTCTTAGTATTTCAGTAAAAATATATTTCTCATCACTTTGAGCATCATAATCATATTTATTTTTGAAGGAAATATCTAAGGAAGATTCTAAAATTTTTTTCGCTTCTTCTCTCTCTTCTTGAAGAAGTTTACTATCGTCAATTTCGAATACAAAGCAATCTCCTAGATTTTTAACTCGGAGCTTAATTATCTTACCTATTTGTCTGAATCTTATATAAATATCTTTTATTTGTAATATCGATGATAAAGAGATAACCTGTTTATTTTCTAGTTCATAAAGGTCTGGGTACACATTAGAAGTATCATTCTTTATCAGAATTTTAGATCTTTTTGGTAACATCGATTCCAAAAATTTTACACCTATTATTTCAATATCATCATGTTCTATTTTAAGAAATTTGTTTAATGAATTTGTTATTGATGTAGAATTTTTAATAAGCTTCACTTCTTTTATGCCATCGCAACCTTCAAATTTCTTTTTAAAGAATCCTAAATCAGAGCGGTCACCTCTCATCTCAAATCCTTTGTTTTCTGTTTTGATAATAATGGACTTTGCATTTAATATCTTTCTACCAATTGTTTTCCAATCGTCGTTAGCTATGACTATTATTTGAGGTTCTATTCTCCAAATTATCATATGATTTCCAATGTTTTCAACAATCATTCTTTCTTCTCTACTAGTTTTTATCTCATCATTTAAAACATCTTTATTTTCGCAATTAAAAGCAACACCGCTTTTTTTACAATCCCAAAGCCATTCAACAGAAATGTTTCTTAACATATTCTTTAGCTTTTCTTCGTCTAATTGAAACAGACTATTTATATCTACTAATTTCTTTTCCATATAGCTTTTTTTACCTTTACAAAATTCTTGTATTAGGTTTTTTATTAAATCTCCCTCTTGATCTTTTGCTTTATCATGATCAACGCCTAATTTATACCAGAATTCAGAATCTTCTTTTAAATTTATCATTATCTATCGCGGCTACCTTAATCCCTAATAATTATATTATTAAATAAGGTTTAAGTTGTTAATTTTTATTGAGTCTTTTAAGACCGTCATAGATGCCGATTTTACTACTATTAGTAGTGGTAGAATTTTAAATCTTGTTTTTAACACAAGATAAGTATGAAAATCATTTTTGAAAACACTAAGGATACAAAATCCTTCTTAAGATTATGCAGATTAATAGGCAAAGTTCTAGAGGAAAATGAGAGATTTAAAAAACTTTAATTTTCAAGTATCTTTATGGATATAGAATCAGTTTTGAACGAGTTAAAACTTAATATTGTTGAATATAACAAAAAAGAACTTTTGTATTGGATATCTGCAACTTCGGTTCTACCTAAAAATGAGATATACCAAACAAGGCTAGAATTCTTATCTCAGCTCATAATCTCTATTAAAGATGAAAAATTCAAGGGAAAAACTGTTAGTACTGAAGATATAAATAAAATTTTAGATACTACTTCTAAATTGGACCGGGCACCCGTAGAGGATTGGGAACCTCCAGAACTTGATAAAAATAGAACTTTTGGCTTCCAAGGAAAACAATTTTGTTTCTTCCATGGAAATTTAGAGAATCCAGAACAGTTGATAGAAAACATAGTTGTAAGGTTTTCTAAAGTTGAAGAAGATTTCATAAAAAACTACGATTATTCTCCTGTAAAGGAATTTGTAAACCTACTTTCATATCAAAATCAGCTAATAGAACTTATATTTTCAGGAGAAAGCTTCTCATCATCTAATAAATTTGTAGTTCCTAATAAAGAATTCGTAGAGAAGTGGAAAAAAGCGATTCAAAAAGGTAGTCCATTTTCACCTCAACTAGCTAAACTGCTTTCTACAGATTCGATGAGGGAGCCTGCTATCGAAAAATTTCTAGGATTGGAAGACAGCGAGATAATGAAAAAACCGATAATATACAATGAAGTTTGTTTTCCAGTTACGTTAATCCAAGCGTTTAAGCAGAGAATTCTTGATGACTTAACTAAAATTAGCAACGAGAACGTTAAAGAAAAAATTGTAAAACAAATTAGATACGAAACTCTAAATTCTATTTTAGAGCTAGTTCCGATGCCCTCTATCCTGACTGATTTTAGTATAAATGGCTCAGAAAAAATGGATTTTGGATTTATGCCTGAGAATAAAATTTTCATCTTCAAGGTTTTATCAGACTTTGAATCAGAATTAGTTAGCAAAAAAGTAGATGAAGCTTTGAGTACCTTTAGTTTGATAGACAGTGAAATTTCAAAAAATAAACTTGTGATAAGTAATTCTGAGAACAATATTGAAATAACCGAAAAAATAGAGCCTTTCTATTTCTTAATAACAAATGATATTGCACCAATTTCACTGATTAAAGCAAAGACCATTAATAACTTTATAACTTTGTCAGTTTCCGGACTAAGGGACATATTCGAAGATTTGTCAGATAATGATTTTGATTTATCTCTTTTGGTTAAAATAATCAGATTATCATATTCATTTCAAAAGAAGGGTACCATTATATTTTCGTATAACTTTTGTGATTTCTATTTTAATTTTACCAGAGGAGGAACCCAACTTTGGGGAGCTAATGAAATGGTCTTTGTAGACCCACATAGCTGGAATAAACACTTTGAAATGAACCTAAAAAACAGACCGAAATTAGATATTACACCATTCCCAAAATGTCCTCCATATACATTCAAAACAAAGAAGTTTACGGATAAAAGTTACTTTTGCTATAATAAGTTATCAGGAGAGTGTTTTTATTTCTTCGATAACGGTTTCAAGATATTCTTCGTGTTAGAAGGAGCACCATATAAAAAATTAGATGATGCTAGAATTGCTTTTTTCATAATCAGCTATTTTACATACTATTTAGAGTACTTGGCTAAAAAGAGCTTGCTTAATAACTTTTTGAAGGGAAAGGACAAAGTTGTCAGCATCGCTCCTTTGTCATGGGGCAAAGAAAATAATATAGTAGGCAATCGCTTTAGAGACACACTTTTCATAGGTAGGAATCTTGTACTTTTTGATGGAAATAAAATTAAGGCACCGACTTTTAATTTAGATGAACTCCTGAGACCTGTTAAAATGTTTTTATTGGACTTATTCGACCAAAAGGATTATGAATTGATACTAGAAGAAATCAAGAAAATACATAGCGATAAAAAGTTCAAGATAACACGTACACTGCATCCTTCGGATATAGAGGAAAAGCCACACTTAAATCTACCTACTTTTTTTGATGTAGTAGATGTAGATATACGACTTTCAAACTTTTTGAAAGATAAATTTAAAGATGGGATGTACAAGGGAGAGAATGCTAAGAAGCTAATCAGAGAATCATATGACTATCTTTGCGGAATTTTATATGAAAAATTAAAAATGTTCGAACTAAATAGATTCATAGATTACTCCTATTCTGAGAGTGAGAAAGCGTTGTTGTCAAGAGCTTATTCCCTTGAAGCATATAAACAGTCAAAAAGCATAGAAGTAGAATATGACAGTCTAGATTATCTTAGGAGGGAGGAATTCCAGCTCAATAACTATTCTCCAATTTGCAGGTTCCTTCTGGAAAAATCCCTGGATTTAAAAATAGACGGAAAAGAAGAAGTCAACAGTGAAAACTGGAAATTCATGTGCTCTGTAGGAGATTATATAATGAAACTTAGCAACACTCTTGAATACATAAAATATCTGTCTGAATTCATTGATATGGGAATTAGTCTTAATCTCAGGACACCTCCCATAATAAAAATTGAAGTGAATCCTAAAAATAATCCTTTCATGGAAAGATTTGACACTTTCATTAAAAGTGTGAAGTCTGGACCTTCTGATAAGTTATACGACTTGAATGGAAAAGACCCGACAAAATTAATAGAAAAAGATTTCGAAGATGACACTTTTAGAGAGTTAGATGACAAAATCGAAGAAATTTATGGATTTAGATTAATACAGTTTGTGCTGGCAGCTGCAAAAATTACATTCCTTTCAGATAGTACTGGACCAGATAAATTGGTAAGAATAAAGAAAGAAGAGTTGGTTAACTTTTTAATGACTATGCCAATTATAAGAGATAAAATGAATAAGGAGGTTTTAAGTAACATAATAGACTTCCTAACATTGAATCCAACAGAAGAAGTCAAGGAGGTTGAGCCGTGGAGAGTCGAAACTAGAGAAAGATTAACGGTTAAACCTATAATCAGAGTTAAAGATATACTTGTTTTTGGAATAGAAATGATTTCTTTATCTTCTAATTTAGTTGCCAATTCAATAGTTGACGGTAATTGGCCATATAAAGAGGATATAGACCCAGAGCTTGAAAGTATTCTGACAAGAATGCGGGACAAAGGAAGCCTAGATTTCGAGATGTATTGCTTCAAAAGAATTAATGCAGTTTTAAAAATCTCAGAGAGAAAACTCTGCGATAAGAAAAACGATAAATGGTTGGAAAAAATAAAAGAACCTTGTCCAGGAGAAATAGACGCATTGTCAATAGATGAGAACAGCAATTTACTAATTTTCTGGGAAATAAAAAGGCTGGATTTTAAAACTGGTCCAAGAGAAGTGAGTTCTCAAATGGACGAATTTACTAAGAAAGATGGCTATATAGATAGGTTTGAGAAGAAGTATGCCTTTTTGACAAGAAATCTAGCAGAAATCTTGAGTTATAATAAAATACAGTTTAATGAAAAATGGAAGGTTCTCCCTGTTTTCATTTTATCAGGCGACCTATTTCCAAGGTATCTGTTAAAAGGTAGAGAAAATACTAATATCATTTTGTGGGATGAAATAGAAGATTTTATCAAGTCTCTTTCACAAAAATAAAACTTAAATCCTGATTTTTTCTATTAGTGATATGGACATAGACAAATTGATGAGTAATGAAAGGATTACCAAGTTAGATAATGAAGTAATCAAAAAAGCAAAAGAAAGGTATAAAGACTATGAGAATGACATAGAGAGCATCAGGTTCTTGTTTCAAAATTGTTGCTATAATAACAACAGATTAAAAGAAGAATTTGATAGGTCTAGAGGGGGGTTTGGGAAGCCCAGTCAACTAGAACTTGAAAAAATAGTTGAGAATTTTAAAATAGAGAAAAGTAAAACGCTAAATATCGGTATTCCTATAACGTTTTGGGCGTACATTTATCTTTTTGAGTTTCATTCTTTACTTTCCAATCTAATAAGATGTTGCAATTTTATAACGAAATTCAAGATGGAATTGATAGACGATTTCAAGCCTGATAAATCGCCTACCATATCTAAATACTGTTGCAATTTCTATAAGAGACAAATAAAAAATAATAAAGAAGATTTACATCGGTACCTGATAAAGAATTTTAACGAATGGATAAAGAATGTCAATGACATAAGAAACGATGTTATGCACAATTTTATAGAAGTATCGTTAAAGGGGCGATTATTAATAAAAGTCACTAGAACTGAAAATGAAATCTTATATGGTGGTGATGTAGAACTTTCACTGCCTTCACTAAAAGTAGAAAATATAGAAAAATATTCTAATGAATGCTTAGACAATTTAGAAACATTTATCAGACAATTTTTCATTCATTTAATTTGATAATCAAAAATAGAAAATAACCTTTAAATTCTGATTTTTTATGTCGCATTCCTTTTACATATTAGTGCTTTGCAATAATAGGGCATGAAGACGCTGAAATTTAACAAGTTCAACAAAAAGCAATTAATAGAAATGTCAGAAAAAGAGTTCAAGAAGCGTTATTCCAAATTCAATAGAGACTATGATAGATATTATAAGAAATATGTTTTAGATGATTTTGACAATTCTACGCCAAAAGAGATACTAAAACAGTTGGACAGTATGGACAAACAGTTAGGAATATTCCATAAGGTTGCAGAACTCAAGAACATAAACATACTAAAGAAAAATCATCGGCAATGGTAGAATTTTAAACCGTAATCCTTAAATCTTTTAGTTTCTTTATTTTTTGTATGGTTGACAAACGAATATATGAAAAGCTGAAAGAGCTTGCACAAAGTGGAAAAATAATCCATTATAGAGAACTTGCAATCCTTTTAGGTATGCCGTTTGAAACTTCTGATGATAGAAATAAGCTTTACGATAAACTTTATGAGATATCTAGATTTGAAGTTAAAAATAAAAGGCCTATGCTTTCTATCTTAGTCGTCCATGAAAAAAGCTTTGATTCATCCCAAATGCCAGGGGAAGGATTTTTTCATCTAGCTAAAGAATTAGGTGTATGGAAAGGAATCGGTAAAAATAAATTCTTTTCTGACGAGATAAGAAAAGTTTGGGAATACTGGAATAAACAAAGGTCAACACAAGTTTAAAAACAACTGTCATTTTTTCATTCTGTCTACCCGTCTCAGAACTTCTTTGCCTTTGCTTGTGATAACATAAAATCTCCATTTTCTAGTTTCAGGATTTATACATTTAACAAGATTTCTATCAACTAATGGCATAAGTTTTTTGCTTACGTTTGTTCTTTGTATCTTGGCTATCTTTGATATCTGGACAGGTGCCAATGGCTCTTTAGAGGAATTCAAGCATTCTAATATTTTTCTGCATAAAGGGCTTCCAAGTACAAAACTTACATCATCATATAACATAAATTATGTTTTGTATCGGATAAAGAGTATGATTTACTTATGTTCAGTATACGATAAGAATAAGGTTTATATTCTTAACTGACAAACTTTTGATATGAAAAAACTCTTGTTAGTATTAATTGCTATAGTTATTATCGCAGGATGCACTCAGCAACTTACAGGACAGAGCATAGCGGAATCAAAATATACATGCCCAGATGGTTCAATTGTCACTGATTCAAGTTTATGTCCCAAAGTAGAGAATCAACAAGAAATTTCTTTGAGTTCTAAATTAGCTGATAGTAGCATTAAAATTTTATCAGAAAGTTTTTCTTGGACTGACCAACAGATTGAATGGTGCAAAAGGTGCAAAAAAGGCGAAATAACTTGTGACAATCTTAGAGATTTAGCCCATTATAGTTGTCAAATACCGTCAGATTATAAAGAATGGTACTTGAAACATTACACTGGTGATGTAAGATTAGAATGTACAAGAAGTGTAAAGGGAACACTTTTTAGCGATTCCGGATTAGGTTCATGTTTCGAAGATATTTATACAAATTCTCTTCCTGCAAGACCTGACCAAGATAACTACTTTACAGTTTGTTGCTATATAGAGGTTTTTGACCCAGTTGTTTCAAAAATATACAAAAGTAATGAAGTGTGCGACTCAGCAATAATTAAATCAGCATGTTAAAAATATATTAAAAATTTGATATATTTATTTTAATTACCTTAATTAAGGTAATTATAATTTTGATATTGTTTTATTCATAATCTATTTACAGAAGCAAATATAATTCATATTATATTGGCAAATATTACTTGGTATAATATTGGCTATTAAACTAGTATTAATTCTTTAAATTAGTATCTTCTAATTCTTTTATCACTTCTTCATTTAAAATTTTGACAGAAGATATAATCTTAGCTAGACTTCCAAGTATAAATACAAATTCATTTTCTGAGAAAGGTACGCTAAGAATATTGTCCATCAGAGAATTATAAAGTTCTACCTTTTCTGGATTTCTTTTTTCATTTTCGTGAAAAATATGACCGTGTATAAAAGCTTCTAGTATTTCTCTATTTGTTGGGGTTGTATCTTTCACAGTAAAGATAGATTTTGTGTCAAGAAGTTTATTAAATTCTTTTCTGGCATTTATAAAAAGTATTTTTTTATCTTCTGGAATAGTCAAGTTTTCATACATTTCTCCTAAAACTTTGAATGAACATCCCTCATCATCTAGAATGAAAAATCTAATCATCGATGATGCTGAAATATAATAGTCTCTGCTCGGACCAAACCTTTCTATTTTTGCTTTTCTCTCTTTAAAGGAGAATTTACTTCTAACACCGCTTGGAGCTAATTTTTTGAAAAATTCAGAATTTTCTAATTCTGTGGCTCTTCTGTTAAACTTCTTTAAAGCCTTTATAACATAATCAATTTCCATATTAAACTATTAAATCCTAAAATTATTAAAATATAATGCCAAAATGCCCTTCAAAGTTCTGCGATTGTATAAATTCTGAGGACGCTAATTATTGTGGTATGTGTGGAGCAGATTTGAATCTTCCTGAAAAAGAGATTAAAAACAGAGATACTCTTTATGAAGTTTTCAAGGAAACTTTCAAGCTAGTAGACAAAGATTTTGACTTCTCAAGAGCCGATATGAACTATTTTATTGAAAGATATGGAGCGACAGTAGCTATTCTTTTACTCAACGTCGGGAAAGACATTGGAAAGGAGAATGAAGAGAAAATAGAGTATCCGAAAAGAGGATTGTATTCTCTGTTTCTTGATAGAATGAAAGAACTGAAATCTAACAGTTCGGGTATAATAAGGTTCCCTGAAGTATTTGAGAAATTATGCACAAGCTTTCAGATAACTAAGAAGCAATGCTGGGAGATTCTATTCATGTTTAGGGATTTTGGGTTTATTGAAATAATAAAAGGGCAAGGGATAAAGATAAAATAGAGGCATTAAATGAAAAAAATGAGAAATGCTAGATTCAAAGGAATGAATACCGAAAGGATAGGTAAAACTTTCTTGACAAGTGAATTAAAAAAGATTGATAAAAAATATCAGGTGAAACATCTAGAATCTGAAAAACATCGAGAATCTGCTGGTATAGTTGACAGTATAGCAATAAGGAAGAAAAGAAATTTGAACAAATTAGAAATAATATTAATAGAACGAAAATGTGTTTCTGGAAAAAGTTCTCTCCCTAATATAAAAAAGGATAAGGAAATTGAAAGAAGGCTGAAAGAAACTTGTAAATCGCTAGATGTAAAATACGCATTGTTTAGACAGAAAAAGGGTAAAGGAAAAGAACTTATAATAAAAAAGCCTTAAATCCTGAATTTTACATATAATGAGTATGAAATACTTATTGTATCTTGCCATAGTGATTTCAGCTATTATAGCAATATATGAAACGTACTTTTGGGATACTGGATTGAGTGTTATCTTAGCAATTATTGCAGTGATACTGGCATTTTATGGATATGTCTTATTGAAATGCTGGTGTTGCACAACTGTAAAGAAAAAGAGATAATCATTTAAAATGATTTACCCATCTTCGGATATCTAGGTCTTTCCTTAAAGAATGTTTAGTTAGTCTTAAATTCTGATTTTTCTATAATCTTATCATGACATCTTTGACCTTTTATGGCGGAGTAAAGGAAATCGGTGGAAACAAGATACTTTTAGAAGAAAAAGGTAAGAAGTTATTTCTTGATTTTGGAACTAGTTTTAATAAAGAAGGTAAATTTTTCGAGTTTCCAATACTTAGACCTGGTAATAAGGAAGACCTTTTTAAAATAAACATACTTCCTAGAATACCAGGAATTTACTTGAATCAAGGATTGAATGTGAAGTATGATAAAAAATGTGCTGTCCGCCTAGAAGGTTCCTGTGAATCAAAGGGAATGGACGGAATAATATTGTCTCATGCTCACATGGATCATTATGGCTATCTGTCTCTTGTAAGAGATGATATTCCAGTATTCATGTCTAAAGTAACTAAAAGAATGATTGAAGTCAGAAATCATACTGTAAATGAAATGTGGACTAACAAGATAGGCCACCTTGATATGAAAACTATCGAAAAGGACAAAAACAAGGAATTTAATGGATTTGAATTCAAGAGATTTGATGTTGATCACTCAGTTCTCGGAGCCAGTGGATTTATAATAAAAACAAAAGATATGACAATTGCCTATACAGGAGACTTTAGATTTCATGGTCTTCGAGGTGAACTTACTGGAGAGTTTTTGAAAGCTTTGAAAAATGAACATGTTGACATACTTCTATGTGAAGGTACACGTATAGGAAAAGTCACGAAGAAAGAGAAAAAAATTGAAGAGCATACATTAAGTACTGAAAATCAAGTTCATGATAAACTTTTTGAAATAACTAGAGCTGAAGATGGTTTAATAATTTATGATGCATCACCTGCTGACTTTGATAGAATAAGAACAGTTTGGAAGGTTGCTAAGAAAACTGGTAGAACGTTGATACTTGATAGTAGGAAGGCGTATATGCTTCTTTATCTTAATGCTGAAGAAAAGATAGTCGAAGATTTGCCTACATTGGATGACTTTAAAATATGTTTAGGTCGTCTAAAACTTAGGTCTGATTCAAACAAGTTCTTTAGTATCACCAAAGGTAATGATGTATTTGTTGAGTCCTTTGAAGATTACAGGACGAACCATGAAAAAGAGCTTTTAGTAAAACAGTGGCTGGAAAGAAATAATTCTATACCAAAAAACAAAAAGAAGACGATAGAAGACTTGAAGATAGAATGGGAAAACCCGTACTTGTTCGAGATAGAAAATGATAATTTTGTATGGGGTCCTGACTGCCGAGATGAGATATTGAAAAATGGAAATGAATATATACTTTATACTTCCAACGGTCCATTAACATTGCTACAATTCAAACCATTAGATAGAGGAATAAAAGGAACATATGTTTATGGCAAAGCAGAACCATTTAATGAGGAAATGGAATTCACATTTGATAGGTTGATGAATTGGTTGAAAATATGCGGTTTAAAACTTGAGTATGCACATACATCTGGTCATGCCAATAGAACAGATCTTGAATTTTTTATAAATGAAGTCTCACCAAAGAAACTTATACCCATACATACTGAATATCCAAGAGAATTTAAAAAAATAATTAGAGGTAACATCAAAGTTTGTTATCCTAAATTAAATATATAAATTAAATCTGAAATATTCCTAAATATTATAAGAATGAAAGAGTATAAACTTAATTTAATTGATTTTTATTCTTTTGCAGATTATTTAAGGGCTATATTTAATAAAGATAAAATAATAAATCTAATGTGTGATTATGCAATCTAAACTAATTGAAGATGGAAAAAAGAAACCAGAAGAAATAGTAAAAATTCTTAGAGAAACTCCTTGGAAAAAAGAACCATATTCCAAACAAAATTGGGGTAATTGGCTCCATCACATGTCGCCATATGTAGGAAAAATGAAACCTGCAATAGCAAATATTTTAGTTGAAATAAGTTCAAATAAAAAAGAAGTCGTACTAGACCCCTTCTGTGGAGTAGGTACAATACCCTTAGAAGCAGATCTATTAGGGAGAATTGCTATTGGTGTTGATTTAAATCCGTATGCATTTGCAATATCATGTGCAAAATTTGATAGAAGACCAATGAATGATTTGTTATCATGGTTAAATGAAATAACTTTAGATTTTAATTCTGTAAATTTAGATGGTATTTTTAATTCTTTTAAAAAATTTTATTCTGAAAAAACTTTAAAAGAGATAATTGCTTTAAGAAAACTTATTTTGAAAGAAAAGCAATATTTTTTACTAGGATGCTTATTAGGAATACTGCACGGACATAGACCCGGTCATTTATCAGCAGTAACTAGTTTGGTTATACCATTTCCACCAAAAACAAAACCTCAATATAAAGAAGTAATACCTCGAATGATTGAAAAAGTAAAAAGGATGTATAGAAACGAATTTCCCTTAAAGACTGAAGGTAGAATTATACATGCTGATGCCAGAAAACTACCTCTACAAAAAAATGAAGTTGATGTGATTATATCTAGCCCACCCTATTATGATACTTTGGACTATATTCAAGACAATAGATTAAGATTAGAACTTTTAGAATTTGATGAAAAGAAAAGATATGAACTTAAAGAAAATTTAATACAAGATAAATATACTTATTTAGAAGAAATGTCTAAAACTGGTCTAGAGTTAAGGAGGGTATTAAAACCACAATCACTTTGTATTTTTGTTCTAGGAGATTCAAAGAATGGTAAAAAGATCATTAATACTGCTCAGGAAGTAGGAAATGTTTATGAAAGGTTGGGATTTTCAGTCCTTGGAATAACAGATGATTGGATGCCTACAAATAAAGCACTTCCAAGCTCATTCAAAAGGAAAAAACTGGACAGATTTCTAGTCATGATTAATGACAAATAACGTAACGCCTAAATAGCACACTGATAAAATAATCTTATGCATTTTAGCTCCAAGGTATTATCCAGGATATTAGAGGTAAATTTTAATTATAAAAGAGTTCATGATGATGTTTTTAAGGAAGTATTAGAGATAAACCCTATAGAAGCGTTCAGATATTCTGCTATAACAAATTCTCCATATCTGTTAAACGAATACGGATATTCTCCATTTGGTAAGTTGGTTACATTTAATCACAGAAACTATTCGATCAATACTGGTTTGTTTGATCTTCCTGCTAGAAATGGGGAAATCGGTCTATTAAATGCTCCAATAAGACTATCTAAAGAATTTCCAAATATTTTTAAAGGAAATAAAAAACTAGTTTTGATTGATACTGAGACATCCAATATAGAAAATGAAATGTTTCTGAAATTAATGGAAGTAGGTATCAATCCTGATAGATATCTAATAACAAAAGTCAAACCTAATGGCTCTGAGCTAGAACACTTTTTCGAGTTTATAGCATGTAAGGTCTTTAGCAATCTTGGTTATTATTGCGAAAATCAAATACCGTGGTCATATCACGGAAGACCAGATTTTGCTGCGTACAGATCACTTGTTTTCAATAAGCTAATTGAATATGGACTAATATCTAATGGCGGCTTTCTTATAGACTTAACCATGATACCTCTAATTGATAAAATCAAAAGTAAGGATTTCCATGAAAAATACGAAATTGTAATTGGTGAGGTTAAGTCAAAATCACAAAAATCACAGGCTTTAGAGTATCTAAAAACAGGACTTCCAGATTGGGTGTTTGAAATAATGCCAGACAAGAAAGTAGCTACTGAAAGAGCCGGTTTATTGAGGATAAACGAAGATTTAAGAATCGAATTGATAAAACCAAAGGTTTTGTTTAGTTCAAATAAATTAAAATTTGAAGACTGTAACTGGTTTGAAAATTACGTTAAATCTCTTTTATTGAGTAACATTCCAGAAAGTCAACTGGTAAAAATAATAAAAGAATCTAGTTCTGATAACAGTGCAAATAGCAAAGATTTAATTCTTTTTATAAGGAATACATCAATAGATGAAATAATAAAATTTTTATAGTGATAGCATGGCTTATGATAGTGATGTAAGAATAAAAGAAGATTTTAAAAGAATTGGAAATGTTGGTTCATTAAAGCTACTTGTTTTTGACGAGAGTCACGAAGATCATATGCTTTGGGATAGAGGTCTAACATTCCAGGTCAATGGTGTACCTTACGGTTCGAATGATGGAATCTGGTATTTAGATGAACCATGGATAGTAAATGGAAAAAAGATTGCTAATAGAAAGCCAGTAATAGCCGTAGAAGGCAGTTACGGCACAGAGAGAGGAAATACAGGCAGTGCACAATACGCTAGATTTGCTCATGCTCTTGGAGCTGTTATGAATGGTGTCGTGGGTGTATACTTTATACCAAAATTTTCTGATTACCATAAGGCTGATGGAAGTACAACAATAGCTAAATGGCGTTTCGATATGGTTTACGGTTGTCTGGGAGCAACCAAAACAGAAAAAACTCCATATCTAATGATAGACGCTTACAATAAGGAAAGACCGACATTAATAGATATATTAAAAGCTTTTGCTAGCGGGAACAAAGAAAAAATTGAAGAAGTTATAAACATTGCTTTATCTAAAATGAAAGAATATGCTGATGCAACATTCTGCAAGACATATAGAACGGACAAGGTAGACATTAATTTATGTGCTAATGATCCTAGAAGGTCTTATGCGTATAATGAAAAAACTATTGGAAAAATATTAATGTTCAATGTAGTATCTTTCAGTAATGTCAACTTCAGAACAGGAATAAGGTATAGAGGCGGAAGATTTAGAAACGGACATACTATTGTAGGAGATGCATTACTAACTAGATACTGGTTTAACAAAAATGTTGATATGATATTTCCAAGATGGACTCATGATGATGTTGAAAGAATGGATAAGCTGGCACAAAAAGAGTGGTTGATAATGAGAACTAGGTCAGATATAAATGTGATTACATTAGACGATATGATATTTGAAAATAAGAAACTAGAAAGAGAGTTGAGGAATTTCATAGATGTTCTTCCTCTTCTCGGTAGAGCCATACTTAAGAAAAATATTCTATTAGGAAGTTTGAAAGAAGAATTTAGAGCAGGAAGAATAGAAATAAATAGAAAGAATATTGAGAAGATGAAAACCAAACAGGGAACACTTGAAACATTTAAACTGTGATTTCATGATTATGAAAAGTGTATTCAATGTTGATGGATTAAAGCATGTAGTATATTATAAGGATAGTTCAAATATGTCGGAAGTTGAAACGAGCTCTGTGCAATTGATAATTACATCTCCCCCTTATTTCAATCTTAAAGACTATTCAGAATTACCCAAACCACAAAACGGACAACTTCCTGCTTCTCCTCTTGAATCTAAGAAAAGTTATAAAGAGTATTTAGATGAACTAATGAAGATTTGGAAAGAGTGTTCACGTGTCGTCAAAAGGAATGGTGTAATCTTTGTAAATGTAGACGTTATAAGGGTAAAAACTAAAGATAAGAATGTATTACCTTTACCATTTCACATAATTCAACAAATGGAAAACTTAAATTTCGGTTGTAAGGACATCTACATCTACAAGAAAAAAACTGGAGTTCCTTTTCATTTTGGAAAAAAATTAAAAAATAGGTCAGAGTATCTTCTCGTATTTTCCAGAACAAATGATTATAAATTTAATATTGACGATGTAAGAACACCGTACCCAAATGATTATATTTATCCACCAGGTCATAAGAGGAGAAATCCTATTGGAGCAACTCCATCAACAATATGGGAATTTACGCCACCCTTTCAGAGCGGAGGCAACAATCACTATCATTATTGTCCATTTCCAGATGGCTTAGTGGTTAGAGCCATAAAATTATTTACGAATAAAGGCGATGTTGTTCTAGATCCATTCTTGGGCAGCGGTAAGGTTGTAGCTGTGGCTAAATCCCTAAAAAGAATTGGCATAGGCTATGAAATCAACCCAATCTTCAAAGAAACAATAGAAAAAATGATAACTAATACCACAAAAGAAAATTTGAATCTTAAATAATATTTAATATTTCAAAAAAATGATAAAATGATACAAACTATAAAATGTCCATTTTGTAATGACGGAAATATAGAAGTATTATTTGTTCCGGTCACGAAAAAATTAGAGAAAGGACCTTGGGGAGGTAGTAAACCAGCTGTTAGGTCTACTACAGAAAAAACTGAGGTTATAACTGAAAAATGTCCTAACTGCGACAAATCCAAAAAGGAAATACAAAAAGCATTGAAAGAAGGTAAACAACCATCCAACGAAGAAATAATAAGAAGAATGAAAGAAGCTGGTTTAGATCCTACTAAATTGAAATAGATTTAAGAACAAAAATGCATTATTATAATTATGTCTCTATTTAAAATAAAAAATACGGAAGTAACTAAATTATCAACTTTAGAACCGAAAAAAGAAAAGAATATTCAGACTCTTTTTGAACAAAATCTTTTAACAATTCTTAATGTTGATTTTTTGGTAAGCGAATATAGCACTAGTTTTGGTGGTAGAATAGATACTCTGGGCATTGATAGAAATGGCTCCCCTGTTATTATTGAGTATAAAAGAAACCAAAATGATAATGTGATAAATCAAGGATTATCCTATCTAAGATGGCTTTTAGATCATAAAGCCAATTTTGAAATTTTATGTAAAAGTAAAAACATTAAAGTTGATATTGATTGGAATTCTCCAAGAATAATATGTGTTGCAGAAAGTTACAATAAGTTTGATTTAGATACTGTTGAAATTTTACCAATAAAACTAGAACTTCTAAGATATAGAATCTATGAGGATGATATACTTCTTTTAGAATCAGAATCTCAAAAAACTGTAAAAGTAAGTACAAGCAAAATATTCGAAAGAGGAAAAAAGGAGAAAGAATCAATAAATAGACTTCAGAAAGATTACACTGTTGAGAGTCATTTAGAAAGTGCATCTAAAGAAATTAGAGATCTATTTTTTGATCTTAAAGAAAAAATAATGAGTTTAGATAATTCTATTACAGAGGAAGCCAAATCTAAGTACATTGCCTATAAATTAACAACTAATTTTGTAGACATAGTAATACAAAAAAATGCGATTAAAGCTTTTCTAAATGTTCCAAGTGGTAAACTAAACGATACTTTTAATATTGCAAGAGACTTAACTAAACCAAAACCTATAGGCCATTGGGGTAATGGAGACTACGAAGTACTAGTAAGAAATCAAGAAGAAATGAATAAATTATTTGAATTAATTAGACAGTCTTATGTCTATAATAAATAAGAATATGAAGCTGGTTTACCTTTGAAAATTAAAGGATGAAATTAGCTATAAGATTATTTATTAAATGAGCTGTTATAGGAGCAGTTAAGTTTCTATTATCATATAGATACAAAAGACTGTATAAGATACTTGAAAAGAACTGAAGAATTGCAGGTTGTTGGTGTTGTTGAGTGAAAAACAATGAAGATAACATTATACCTGCAAATATTATAGACCATTTTAACGATTTAGGATAATTCCATTTTTTAATCTTGAAAAATTCCTCAAAATAAAAGACGACAACAAAACCTAAAAGTATTCCTCTATACATTATTTCTTCACTAAAAGGACTGATGAATGTAGATACTGTTTTTTCTAGAATGTTAAAAGAAGGATTGGTTATTCTCAGAGATGAATATACTATTATGTTTACTATCAACGTAATCAAAACTGGTATTAGTATGGATTTCTTCAAACTGTTTATTTTAATATTACAAGTTGATGAGAAACCGTCAACATAAAGCTTAATTAATTTATGTTTCGTTCCAATCTTTTCAAGTTTTTTGCGTATGTTCTTTCTGAATATGTAAATTACTAAATAAATTAAGACTATTATTACAGGTGTTACAAAATCATAGTTTGACATGATACAATATAGTTTGCTTAAAGATTAATTACTTTTTCAGTTCTTCTAACCTGTTTTGGAACGTGACTATTGTATCAATCTGCTTTTCTAGGTCGTTATTAATGCTCATTAATTCGTCTATTTCCTCTTTACTGAATACCACACCTTGATTAATCCAATAATCCAGGTCAGAAAGACCTTTTTTGAAGGTTTCAAACATTTTCTTGAATTTATCCACTATATCACCTATTCACTCTTTTAACTTTTTTATCTGATATTTTCCAAATGTCAGTTATCTTGTCTGTGTTGGAATCAACTTCGAATTTTAATTTGCATTTTTTGCAAAATAAAACATTGACGATTATAACTGCTGGAGGATTAGTATCAAATTTATGTTCTAGAAGAAACTTTCTACACCCAACACAACAAATCTTCAAAGCTTGATTTTTTGTCAATCTTTCCAGTTCCATCATATTAGCATTTTATTGAAATAAGTTTTAAAAATTGTCTCATCTTTCAAAATGTACTTGTAAAAATACATATTTCAGATATAATACCACAACATGTTGTGTTCAATGAAATTTTTTCGGTACATAAAAACTTTTCTGTTCTCAAAATATTACAAACAGTTTCAAAATTTTCTGAAAACCTGCCACACGTGAATAAATAGCCTTCTGACTCATTAAAATGTACTTAAAAAATTGAGGTGGTTCTATGAAAAATAAAAATCGTAAACAAAAAAGTAAGAGCAAGGTTGTATATATAAGAAATGCCAAACCGGACAAAGACGGTTGGATTCCGTACAAGATTGAGACGTTTTGAGGAGTGTGATTGAAATGAAAAATAAAATAATAGAACTCACACCTGAAGTGTGTGAGCATCTTGTGAATGTAGGAGAAACATTTGATATTCAGGTATTGATTGTAGAAAATATAAAAGATAAGAAAACAGTTGTGCTGAGACCGTCAAAAGAGAATCAGTTATACACATTCAAGCCAGTTATTTTAAATCACAAACAGTTATCAGAGTTCTTGGATTCTGTAAAAATTGATTTGTACAATCTATGCAATCATATAGGTTACATCAGAGCAACACAGATGAACAAGTTCAGCACTAGACCAGCTTTGAAATGTAGTTAGGAGCTGATGAAAATGCAAAGTATAAATTGTACATGCGGAGCTGTTGTATCTGGAACAGTTGGAGAAACGGTAAAATGTAGTTGTACAAGAAGATGGAAGTTTAGAAAACTGTTCGCGTTCTCGACAGGACGGATAGCTTACTTTAATTGAGGTGATGAAATGGCAGGAAAAATATTTTTTGAGTTGAATGATATACAACACAAGCTTTCAGGTACGAGCAAAGATTTTGTAGACAAGGTGATTTTTTACGCCAAGGAAAGTGAGAAGCCACAGAAAATAGTAGGAAAAAACTTTCCTGTGCCTTTGATGGTTTGGCCAAGCGGAGCGTTGTGTTGGATGGATTGTAAGGAGGAATGGCAATGACCAAAACAAGATACAAGGTATTTGACAACAATAATGTAAAAGTATATGGATTTAATGACGGACTTTGTTGGATAAACAATATAGTGTTCAGAATCCCTGAAAGAACTTTCAAAAGAATAATCAAAACATTAGGAAAGAAGTGATTAAAATGAAATACACAAATGAACAAATGCAAAAAGCAGTCCAAATGGTCAAAGATGGGTCAAGTTATTGCAAAGCAACAAAAGCTATTGGTGCAACATCTCCATCCATAGTCAGAAACTGGTGTCTCAGAAACGGTATAAAGTCAAATCGTCCGAGTACAAAACAAATGTTGTGTGAAAACTGTGGAAAGAAAATTTCAAATGGAGAAATAGTCTTCCAGATAAACAGTTTGGCAATTTTTTGTTTGGCATGCGGGAAACACATGACTCACAGTTCACCAGAAGGGTCATGGGTCGTCAGTGGAGAGTTTGTCAGCCTTTCAGTTGCAAAGAAAAGAGTTTGGGAAGCTGAAAAAGAATGGTTTGAGCAGCAAAGAGAAAATCAGGTTCAAGATGAGAATCAGAAAAATGCAGGTGCTGAAGACGTGGATGAGACTGATTGTGCAGCTGAAGATGTTGTTTCCGATATCGAAGTAAGTGTCTACAGTAACAGGCAGTGTCAGATTAATGGGATTTGGTTTTCAATCCCTTCAGATGCTTTTGAACAAATATTATCAACATTGGAATGATGAATTTTGAGAATTATTTGTAACATGCTCTAGCATATAAAAGTTTATATGTTGTTGATTGCCAATCAATTGGCATGTTGTTAGTAACAGACAGAGTTCCTGTCACTCCTAAGACAAGAATGAAACTGCAAAGTTTGAGAATAACAAAACGTGAAAGTTATGATGAAGTTATTAATAGATTAATAAAAATTTATAAGGAGAACAACAAAAAGAAATAATTAAAATTTGATTTGTGGAAGAACAGTGCTTACTTGGGATTATACTGATGACCTTGTTAGGCTGCTTAGGTAATACTTGGAGACTGCGAACCTAGCATGTTTTGCTGTTGGATAGTTCGATGTAGTTAGCTACCTCATCGAACGGAACTTGCAAAGCGTGTTAGGTATGAACAAAACAGAAAAGAAAAAAGAATTAAAAACTGATTCTGATAAGTTTTATAAATGTAGTCCTTACAATAAGTTTGACAGAAAGTTTGACGAACTAATTTTAAAGAAAAAAGAAAAAAATGTGCCACTTTCATCTTCAAAGAGAGGAGATGTACAAGTGGCCAATGGAAATTCTCCCAGAGGTGTTTCAGGAGGATTCCATGAATAATAATTCTTTAACAAATCATAAATTTACGCCTCCTCTACAAGAGTTCAATAAAGAATTCTTGTCTACTGCTTTTGAAGGACTAATAAAAAATGTTAATCATTGTTCCAAGATTTCGAAAGCGTCTGTTTACAAATACTATTCATCTCGTTTCAGGTTCAATAAAAAATTATGTGACAAACTAATCTTAGTTTTTACTTCACTTGGTTGGACTAAAGTAAACCATCATTTTGTGTATATCAAAAAGGATTGGTGTCAAAATGACTGAACCACATGGTTCAATTCTCAAAACTGTAGCAGAAAATCCAGGGATAATAGAGAAAGTTCTATTTCAAAAACTAGCCATGGAAAAGTTCAATCTGAAAGATGGCATTGTTCCTGATAATCTTGCCGATGAAGTACTAAAATTTAAAGATGATTTTTTCAAAGAAATCTCAGTGATGGTTGGTAAAGAATTGACACAAACATCTACTGAAAATATCAATAAGTACTATATCAAAGAACACCCAACTATTGAACAGAGCGAAGAAATTCTGATACATCCTGCTGGTGGGGTATATAAAGATTTTGTCATAGAACCAATCGGTGACTTGCAATACATTTGGAAACAGACAGATAAAAAAGGCATTTCAACTGCAGAACCAGTGTTCGATGATGAAAAGCACAAAAAGAGATTATTGTTTTGGTGCATCGATGTCAATGGTACTATATACAAGTTTAATGACAGACCACTGAAAAAAATGATTTATTCCATACCTCCAAGGCAGATGATTGATGATTGGATAAACAACAACTGCATATCAAGGTCAGCAACAGAAATATACAATGACCAAGATAAATTAATCAGAGTCTGCTTGGAGTTGCCTCTTGAACACTATTACAATGTAGCTAACTTGATAATTTTAGAATCATGGTTGACAGAATTGTTGGATGTTGTCTTTTATGGGCAGATTGTAGGAGGGTTTGGAGGAGGAAAGACAGTAGCACTAGAAGTACTAGAAAAATGTTCTAGACATGCTCAAATGGCTGGTAATATTTCATCAGCAAGTCTTAGTAGGACTGTTGCAAAACAGAAAATAAGTTTGTTTGTTGATGAGTTGGATGTCAAAAGTCCTGAAACAGATTCTGAAACCTACATGAATATTAGACAAGGGTATAGAAGAGACAATCCATACATTAGACTTAATCCAAACACCATGGAGACTGAACTCTTCGAAACATTTGGTGCCAAGGTTTTCACATTAAAGTCAGACATTGAAAAGGCTTTGAAGAATAGAAGTTTGGTAATAAACATTGGTGAAGCAGATGATTTCAGACTGCCAGTCATCGATATAGAGAAATCACTGTTGTTAAAGAAAATTTATTACGACTGGTTTTTTTGGTACATGGATAACATCAACTCTATCATTATAAAACAAATAGATACTACACAATTAGACTTGTCCAAGTCTGTAGAAGAACTCAGAGAACAGATTTATCAGATAGCAACTCAAAAATTCACAGACCAAGAGAAAGACTTTTTGAAGGAATTTAGAGGTAGAAATGTTGAATTGGGTTATATTGCTCTTACAATTGCGAAAGCGTACGGACTTGATATCTTAGATAACATAAGACAGACATTTAATGAAAAACAGAATACTGAGGTTGAAGACGAAATAGGTACCTATCTAGCTGTGCTAAAAGAATTGTTAAAAAAGAAGTATGAAATAGCACAAACTGATAAAGAAGGTATTAAATGGGTCATCCAATCAGAGATATTCAGTCAATTTAAACAAACGATAATGGAAGACACCAAGAGGTCAGTTAGTGGCTATACATTCGCAGGCTTGTTGAGGGATGTGGGATTCATTGATAGAGTCTCAAAGAAGAAGAAATCAGTGAATGGGAAAAGCACGCCATGTCTGTTTTTTGATGCAAGAGTATTAAGAAGATTGGGAATGTCAGATGTGACTAATGTTAAAGAATTCATAGAAGAAGACGTTGACAAAGTTGACGGACTTGACAAGTTTATAGAGCCAACGCAAGAAAAAGAAGTGGACAGAGTTGACAGACTTGACAAAGTTGACATGGATAACAATGCAAAGCAAGAAGATACGAGTTGGGGAAGTGATTAAAACATGCTTCACCCTGTCAACTCGTCAACTCGGGCAATTCTATCAACTCTGTCAATGATTAAATATGATACCCAAGTCGTGTGTAAGGGCGTATCAGACGACGAAGACGACGACCTGCGGAGTAACAGTAGGTAGTAGGTGTATAGATAATGAACAATTTCCCTTCACAAATGACAAAAAGTCCGACTATTTTGAAACATTTGAAGATTGAAAGAGTAGTAGGCCGTCGCGGAAGAAGATTGTACAAAATATATGAGTAATATTATTTGTAAGAGGTGTAAAAAATGCATAGAAAACTCAAAATGTTGCTGGAGAACGGAATCCTGATATCACATCAGCATTGGTCGAAAGTAAGGGCAATGTCTGATGAAGAAATTCTGCAATGGGTATCGGAAGAAAACCAACGCAGAATTTAATTTGATGCTTTCAAGTGGTACCATCAGTTCCGACATCCTCCTACTGGTGGTACCTTTCTTTTTCTTCACTAAATGGGCCACATTTAAATGTGACAAAAAAGAAGCTATTCTCAGAAATTACTAAGGAGAATTAAACATTCAACAGTGTTTAAATCACCTAATTAGAGTTTATTTAAAGAATATTTAAAACTTTGTGGGCAATGCTCAGGGTATTAAATTTAATCTCAATGTTGAGAAAAAAATTCTTTGATACGATAAGCATTTATTTTTAAAATTCAAAGTTCTTACAGACTGTTTATGAAAAAAACTTTTTGTGATGAAGAATATATAAACATCATGGGAAACAATGTTCTTGATTTGAAGTCTTCTGAAATAGGAGATTTTATAAACGAATTTAAATTAAGACCGAATGAAACTGCTATAGATGCAATAATTGTTGGAGAACCTGGAGGAAGAACTCTTGGTGCCATGAATACTGGGATTGGTGAGATGTCTACGAGTAAAAGAGGCGTAGATTTTGATACACCTTTAATACAGCCAGGATTTCCTGCAAAGACCATTAGCGAAGCACTACCAGATTTGGAAAAAAGATACGATAGGATTTTAATATTGATAGGTTCTCAGTCTGGCACAAAAGCTACAGTATGCAGTGAGGCTCAGCAATTAGATGATTATCTTGATAACAACAGCAAAGAAAAAATAAAGATGTTGTTTATTACATCAAATTCTGATTCTCCTCCTGGAAAAATTGTTAAAAGACATGGTGGAGTAGTTCTAAACTTAAAAGGTAAGGAAGAATCTATGGACTCTAATAACTACAAGCAGGTTGGATTTCTAGGAGATTTATATGAAACCGGAGTCGCAATTACATTTCAAACCGTAACAGAAGTTGTTCATAAGAATGGAGAAGCCACAGATTTTTTCACAACAGCTGAGGAACACCTTAATAAAATAGGGAATACTATTGATGAAAAAATAAATTCTAAATTCTTTGAAAAAATAACAAACGATATGATAACTCGTTCTTATGCATTCTTGGGTGGATATGCTGGCTTAGCAAGAACAGTTTCAGAAACAGCATGTATAAGAGATAATCAATTCAAAATGTTGGTTGGTGGTAAAGCCTTTGTTATGGGAGAATCTAGTACACCTTCTACTATGCCTGGTGACTTGGGTTTATGGACATCACTTTCAGGGGGTAAAGGAAAAGTTTATACAGTGACGGGTAAAAAAAATCCTTCTTATGTTGTTGATTGGTGTAAAATTTTACGAAGTAGAGGAGGAAAGTCCTATAGCATTATAGGAACTCCTAGTACACCACTTCAAGCATGTACACCTAGAGATAATGTTTTATTGTTAGAAGATGAAGCTAAACCTGGAGAACCTTCTAGATTTTATACTGATGCGTTCTTAATACATGGATTGATTCCTAATAAAGCTACTGAAAAAGCAGAAAAATTAGGAATTTTCAAATATTCTTCAGATAAGATGAGAGAAGGACATCATATAGGTTAAAAGAATCTTTAGATTAAAGCTATAGATTTAAAACTCGATTTCTTCATCCACTTTTGATTCAGAGTTTTCTGTAACAAAACTAGGCGTTGTTCTTCTCTTGAAACTAAACAAGCTCATTAATCTTTCTAAAGCATTAGGTTCAATAAATTCTTCACCTATAAGATTTGCTGCAAGTCTTCTAAACTGAGTAGAAACTTTAGAATTCTTATCATATAGGACAACAGGCATACCCTCAGAGATGCTGTTTGGAACTCTCGCATCTTCTTGTATAATAGATAAAACAGGCAACTTGCTTACTGCTTTGATTTCATCAATCTTTAATTCATAACTTTTATTTTTTGTTCTGTTTACAACCAAACCTAAAATTACTTTTTTTCTATCGTTCAAAGAGTTTATTGTTTTCAATGCGCTTGCTACTTCTGGAATTAAAGGCATCGTCACAATTATAGCTTCATCAATCATACCTATAATTTGAGACACTTCTTCTCCAAGTGCTGGGGCACAATCCAAGATTATGATGTCATGAGTTTTTTCTAACTTTTTTAGTATACTCTTTAAATTTTTCAAATTAATTTTTCCCTTTGATAAAGGAGATTGAATTATCTTTACACCTGTTTTTGAACAAACATTAATAGCTTCTTCTAGCGAAGCTCTTCCGTTTAGAACATCCCTAAGCGTAAATTTAGATTCGTCATATAAACCAAAATGCAGGTCTAGGTTAGGTGCCGTCACATTCGCATCTATTAGTACAACTCTTTTTTTGTATTCGTTAGATAAAACAGTGCCTAAGTTTGCAGCTAGTGTTGTTTTGCCAACACCACCCTTTCCAGACAAGATACCGATTATTCTTCCCATAATAATTATTACTCCAACCTACTTTTAACTCTTTCTAATTTTGATATGCCTCTCAATTCTTTCTTACGCCTACTTACCTTTAAAATTATTACTACTACCACCATTATTCCTATTACATAAGAAAGCCACGAATAGTCTCTAATCATAAGACCTGTTGGTTGAGTTGTAGAAACATTTTGTTGAGCAGAATTAATTACATTTAATTTTTCAATTTCATAAGAAATTTTATCGGTTGCATCCAAAACTGAAGCAATTTTTGAATCAATGCTATTATAATCTTCGTTCATGTAGCTATTTTTCGCCTCGGTCAATAAAGAGTTTGCACTGTCAAAAAGGCTTTCAATATTTTTAGTGTCATAGCCCTTTTTTCTTGCATCACTTATTTCTGATAAGACTTTTTCCAAGGCTAAAGTACCTTCATTTACCCTAAAGGAAGATCTTATATCTAAAGTTATTCTAGGAGCAAGTTTTTTTGCATCTTCTAGTGCTTTGTCTGCGCTGTTAAACTTGTCTTGAAATAAAAGCATTTTGGCTTGCCAAATCAAGTCTTGCAAGTCTGAAAAAAGTTTTATTGATTTTGATGCATACGCACCTTGCGAGCTTAGATTAAGTATTAGCGATTGATATTGTGAAGCTATATTTTCTATATCATTAATTTTATTATTAACTGAATTTTTCTTTTCCTGAATCCTTCCTATAAATAGATTAAAATCTTTTTCTGAAGCTTCTAAAATATTAGACCTATAGATATAGAAAACATCTTTTATGGTTTTATTGTCTGTAACCAAGTTATTTAAGCTGTCTTGCAGAACTATTAAACTTATTTGGTTATTTTGGTAAATACCATAAAGCAAATAGACCTTACCTTCATATGAGATACTTGTAATAAGATTATATACCTCATTATTATTTACCAATTCTTCTGCATATGAGAAGGCAAAGACTGGCCTTACCAATAGAATTAAAATAAAAGCTAAAATCAATTTTTTCATATTAATTTATTAATTTGCGGAAATAAAAGATTGCGCCCGAAGCATGATTCGAACATGCAACCTACTGCTTTCTACTCAACGTTAACAGGTCCGACGAGGTGAAATACCACTCAGTCGCTCTTCCGTTGAGCTATTCGGGCATAATCAGAATACAGTTCATAAGTTTATAAAATTAATTGGGCAAAAATTACTAAAACTTTTGCAAATAATGATAATTTAGAATGGCTCATGCTTGCTAATTCTTAAATTTAAATAAATTTTAATGTTCTTCAATATTTATCGTTAATACGTCATTTACCGAAAGGTTTAAATATATTTATTACCCATTCTTAAGAGTGAAAGTATGGTAAAAATACTTGATAGTAAAGTTGAAGAAAAAAAGGTATATGTTGGAAGTGCTAAGGTAAGTTGTACAGTATACTCTACTAGACTAGAAGTTAGTCCTAGACAATATCAAGGCGCTGAAGATGTTTTAAGAGATGTTGATAAACTATGTTACTTGGGAGAGAATAGAAAAAAAGGAATTTATAATAGCATGGAAGAAATGAGAAACTGTGGAAACTGTGCTACACAAATTAGATCAATGCATGCAGAAGCAATAAAGAAAGGACAACCTTTTATAGTAAAGGTCAGTAGCAATAAACCAGCATTAGTTTTGCCAAATCTAACAGTTGCACGCTTTAAAAATATTAAAGATGCATCATTACCTGAAGAATTTACAGAAGACTTTGAGTGATTTCCAATTTTGAAATGAAAATTAAATAACTTTTATCAAATTTTTAAAAATTTTATTGATAAAAGCATCATTCACTCGATATTTTAACACATATTTTTCTATACAGATATGTTTATAAATAGACCGAAGAAAAAATAAATTACCAATTCGTTAATAATCGGGCAATTATTAACGTGAACTTCACGTTACGTTCGGGCAAACGTAACATTTGTAATCACAAACTACTGTAAAGGCTATTTCTCTAAAGTATGATTAGAGCGAGATGTTTAAAAAGCATTTCGCCTTCACAAAATATATGTACTAAAAAACATGTGCTTGGCACATACTGATCATTTTTATCAAAAGTATGCTGAGGCATACACTGCTTTTAAAAATTGAGGTGAAACAAATGGAAAATGTTGTTCAATCTGCTTTTAATAGAGCCTTTGGAGTCGACAAAGGTTTTAATCAATCACCAGGGGTTCAGGGAAGAATAGAAGAAGCAGAAAAAATTGATTGGGAACAAAAAGTTTCAGAAGAATTTGACATTCAAATGCACAAAGCAAAAATAATGGTTGTAGGATGTGGGGGAGCAGGATGCAACACAATCTCTAGACTAACCGAAATGGGTGCTTCAGGATCAGAGATAATCGCATTAAACACCGACGCAAAGCATCTGTCAATAACAAAGGCGCACAAGAAACTCCTCATAGGAAAGGACACCACAAAAGGACTAGGAGCCGGAGGTTATCCACAAATTGGTGAAAAGGCAGCCATAGAACAGAGAACACAAATAAAACAACTGATGGAAGGCGCAGACTTGGTGTTTGTAACAGCCGGACTAGGAGGAGGAACAGGAACAGGAGCAGCACCAGTTGTTGCAGAAATAGCAAAAAGTCTTGGAGCAATTGTTGTCGGTGCAGCCACCATGCCTTTTAAAATGGAAGGAACAAGAATTCAAAAGGCTGAGGACGGATTGTCAAAGTTAAGACAAGTAACAGACACGGTCGTCGTCATAGAAAACCAAAAACTATTAGAATATGCAGGCTCAATGCCATTAGCTCAAGCGTTTGCTTTGGCAGACGAGCTAATATCAATGATGATAAAAGGAATAACAGAAACAATAACTGTACCGTCTCTAGTAAACTTAGATTTTGCAGACGTCAAGACAATAATGAAGTGTGGTGGAGTATCTGCTATATGTGTTGGTGAAAGTGACTCTCAATCAAGAATAAAAGATGCTGTTCTAAAGGCTTTGAATCACCCACTGCTTGAGGTAGATTACACAGGAGCTTTAGGGGCAATGATTCATGTGGTCTGTGGACCTGATTGCACTTTAGCAGAAATTAATGAAGCAGGCGAATTGATATCAAAGAGACTAAGTCAAGACGCTCAAGTAATCTGGGGAGCAAGAGTAATGCAGGAATACGCAGGAAAAGTACAAGTTATCGCAATAGTTACAGGAGTCAAGTCGCCATACATACTTGGTCCAGTTCAAAGAGAAGAACTAGAGAGAGCAACCGAGAACGAACTAGGCATCCCAGTGATCTTAAGATGAACAAAATAAGGGAAGTTAAAGTTAGGAAGGGGGAAGAAGCTCCTTTCTTTTTAATTTTCTTTTCAAAAAACAATTAGTCTTCCCTTTTTCTTTTTTCTTTTTATTTTCTATCTAAATTTCATTTCAATAAGTTTAGATGAGGATATGCAGGCTAACTGAAATTGATATAAGATGGTTTTCACAAGCTATTTTTAATGGCTTCTTTAATCATATTTTTTGGTGGATATGGATATTTTTTATTTTTATAAAAATAGATTCTGCAACCGCATTTGCATTCTTGTTTTACAAACTCCGTTCCCTTAGCTTTAGAGAGTTTTTCACAAGGCTCGCATCTACCTTTGTTAACTTCTTCTTGTATGTCCTTTCCGTTAATTCTTACAGTAGGTGAGCCTAAGAATTTATATTTCTTAGCTTTTCTGTCTGAGTCAATTAAAATTTCTTCAACAGCAGCTTTTATTTCGAGATCTTTCAATTCCTCTTTTATTATTTGTTTGGTCTTTAAACACCAAGCACAATCTAGAATATACAAAAGTTGGATTTTCATATCTTAGAATTTGTAAATAAGAACTTAAATATCATTCAGATAACTCACTGGCATATTTCTAGAAAAGATCATATATATTTTACACTATCTTAATTTCATATAAGTTGGTTCTTTCTCCTTTTCAACAACTTTCATTTGCAAAGTTTCTCCAAATGTTTCAATATGAACGTATTCTTGGATTGATTGTTTAGGAGGCATTTTAGGTTCTTCAGCAGTGTAACCTAAAGTTATGATTGCACAAGGTCTTGCATATTCAGGACATTCAAGAACTCTAGCAACAACAACCTCAGAAAAGGCACCAACCCAACACGTAGCTAAGTCTAAAGACTCTGCAGTTAGAAGCATATTCTCAATTGCAGCTGCCACTGCTTGAACGCCATAAAGTCTTGCTCCTCTTTCTCCGTAAACAGCTGCTGCTAACCTCGTGTTTACGCAAGCTACTATAAAAACAGGAGCTTCAAGCATCCAATTCTGATTGTAAGACGCAGCAACCAAGTCTTTCTTTGTATCTTCATCTTTAACAACTATGAATTCCCAAGGCTGATAATTTCCTGCAGAAGGAGCATATTTAGAAGATTCAAGAATTTTTTCTATCAAGTCATTAGGAACTTCTTTTTTTAAATATTTTCTAACAGATCTTCTTTTCTTAATTATTGATGAAAAGATTTCATATATTTCTGGTTTAATGGGTTCTTCTTCATAAACTATTTTATTTGCTCCTTTTCCAAAATCCTTTATAACATCGAATGGCATAAAATTAATTGTTAGAACAACTTAAAAAAGTTTGGTAAAAGATGTGAATCCTTCATGTATTTTGTATAAGCAAAGGTTTCAATAAGCCTTTTATTTATTGCTGGAATATAATTTCATATATGAAATACGCAGTTCTATCAGATGTTTATGAAAAACTTGAGAGTAAATCTGGAAAACTTGAAAAAACTCATATTATTTCTAAGGTTTTGTTAGAATCTCCAAAAGAATTGTTACCAAAAATAGTTCTACTAGTAGACGGAAGGGTTTTCCCTCTTTGGAGTGAAGAAGAGCTAGGAGTAGCAAATCAATTAATGATTAGAGCAATTGCAAAATCTTATGGTATCAGTGCTAGCGATGTTGTTAAAATTTTCAAGAAAACAGGAGATTTGGGAAAGACTGTTGAAGGACTTGTAGGCAAAAAAAGGCAGGTTACTTTAGGTAGAAGAGAGCTGACAGTAGACAAAGTTTTTGAGAATATGCGATTGATAGCAAAGCAGATCGGAAAGGACTCTCAGGAAAGAAAGTTAAATTTAATTACTGAGTTGCTGGTTCAAGCCAATTCAAAAGAAGCTAGATACATTGTTAGAACAGTCCTAGGAGAGTTAAGGGTTGGCGTGGCAGAAGGAATACTTAGAGATGCCATTGCAGAGGCATTTAATATTTCTCCGGAAGAGGTGGAGAATGCTTGGTTCTTGAACCCTGATTATGCTGAAATAGCGGAAATTGCCAAGGAAAAAGGTAAAGAAGGATTAGGGAACGTTAAGATTGAATTAGGCAAGCCATTAATGGTTTTGCTAGCAGAAAAATCTCCTTCGCTAGAAGACGCCATAAAGTCTTTTGACAAGGTAGCTTTGGAATACAAATATGATGGTGCAAGATTCTTAGTACAAAAAAAAGAAGATAAGATTTGGATATTTACTAGAAGGTTAGAAAATATAACAAAAGCATTTCCAGAGGTTGTTGACCTTTGTAAAAAAAGTTTAAAGGCTAAGGAATGCATAGTCGATGGAGAATGCGTGGCAATGAACCCAAAAACAGGAAGGCCTATGCCTTTTCAAACCTTGTCCCAGAGAATAAAGAGAAAATATGAAATAGAAAAAATTATAAAAGAAGTTCCAGTTGAGTTGAACCTTTTTGATATAATTTATCTTAATGGTAAAATATTGTTTGGCTCACCCTTAGAAAAAAGAAGGGAAACTTTAGAAAGCATTGTTAAAATAATTCCAGGAAAAGTTCAGTTAGCAAAGCAACTAGTAACGAATGACTTGAAAAAAGCAGAATCCTTCTACAGAGAATCATTAAATGCAGGGCATGAAGGTTTGATAGTTAAAGATTTGAATGCGAAATACCAGCCTGGGAGAAGAGTTGCTGGTGGTTGGTTAAAGGTAAAGCCTGTAATGGAAAGTTTGGATTTAATTATAACAGGAGCTACATGGGGAACTGGTAAAAGGGCTGGTTTGCTAGGATCTTATATTTTAAGTTGCAGAGACCCTGATACAGGAAAATTCTTGGAGTGTGGAATGCTTGGAACAGGGGTAAAGGAAAAGAAAACAAACCCAGAAGACTTTACTTTACTTGACATGACAAAATTGCTCAGACCTTACATAGACTTTGAAAAAGGAAATGAAGTTAAGATAAAGCCAAAGGTTGTGATAGAAGTTGCTTACGAAGAGATACAAAAAAGCCCAACATATTCCTCTGGCTGGGCATTAAGATTCCCTAGATTTATAAGAATCAGGTGGGACAAGGGACCTGATGAGGCTGATACAACTCAAAGAATATTTAATTTGTTTGAAATGCAAAAAGGCAAAAAACTAATAAAATCTTAACCCTTTGCTCTGTAGATTCTAACATAACTCGGCATACTTGCTACCATCCCAAATATTGACCCTATAAAGATTAACAGATAGTTTTAAATTTTTACTCTAAATAATTAAAAGGGTGAAAAAAGAAAATAAAGAAGATGAAATAAGAAAAATGTTAAGGAGTGATAACAACCAACGCATTTTAGATGAAATAGCTGAACTTTCTTGTTATCAAGAAGCAAGACTTATTAAGGCATCTGTTATAAGTATGATTGCACCAAAGATATTTCCTAATAAGAATGATCGTGTAAGTAGGGTTACATATTCTATTGATTTATTTTCTAATTCTCAATATGAAGTTCTTGGAACTGAAGGA
>Ga0315282_10002242_pt1 | contig 35857 bp, 33 predicted proteins | sample YL17G07_20_MG_FD_203693 | JGI IMG/M metagenome (GOLD analysis project Ga0315282, IMG submission 203693) | Sediment microbial communities from Yellowstone Lake, YNP, Wyoming, USA - YL17G07_20 | ecosystem: Environmental > Aquatic > Freshwater > Lake > Sediment | place: USA: Wyoming | collected...
AAATGGCGCCATTCGGTGAACAGGTAGCACGTGTTGGGAAGAAAGGCAAGCCAGGTGAGTGTAAGCAAGACGAGGCTGACCTTGAGAGCCGTCCCCTTCTTCGGCACAGTGGCTGCGCGGCAGATGACCTGAGCCAGCGCCACCGGCACCAGCGCGAGGAAGCTGTTCCAGATAACCCAAAGCCATATACCAGTCAGTCTCATGGTCTCCAATACGGGTGCCAGGCAGTCTGCGGTTCCGCAACTCCGCCGCCTGGAGCTCGAACTCGCCGACGGGTTAGAGCTTCAGCGCCAGCCTTAACGCGGCAAAGAGCAGCACAGGAGCAAGAAGCCTGCGGAGCGCCGAGCTTGGGAACGCGTTCGCCCCAAAGTAGGACCCAGCCAATCCGCCGAGAAACGCCGCCGCCACTAGAGGGGCCAGGGGACCGATGACAAGCCCGCCGCGCATCATCCGGCCGCACAGCCCGGCTGCCGAGTTGGCAACGATGAAGCATGCGGCGGTTGCGGATGTCGGCTTTGCATCGGCCCAGCCGGCGAGCAGGATGAGAGGGCTGAGAAACACCCCTCCGCCGATGCCCACAGTGCCGGACAGGAGTCCCACAAAGGCTGCGGCGGGAAATGCGATCATGAGCGGAGGCAGGCCCCTCTGCAGACGGCTCTTCGCACGGCGCTCAGGCATCGCCAACCGGAATGCAGCAACTACGAGCGTGATCGCAAGCAGCATCCAGTAGACCCGATTCTCGACCTGCCACAGGCCGCCGACGAACGCTGCCGGGACGCCCGCGGCCACGAACGGCCAGGTCAGCCGCCCGGACAGGTGCCCCGCTCGCAGGAAGGCTGTGAGTGCAATGCTGGCAACCAACACATTGAGCACGAGCGCTGTCGTGGACATCTCACCGGGGCGAACCGGCAGGAGCGACATCACCGCGAGGTACCCCGATGCGCCGCCGTGCCCAACGGAGGAGTAGAGCATCGCTACCACAAACACGGCTGCCGCAGCGGCAATAAGAAGCGGGGTGGTCAGCTCCATTGCCCGAGCTTACCTCCCCCTGCTTTCCGTGCCCAGCTGGCCGACTGAGCCGCCCGATCCGTCCCTGCGCACGACTTCCACGGGGTCTCCGACCGTTACCTTGCCTCCGCGCCGCACTGTGGCGAAAATGCCTTCTCTCGGCATTATACAGTCGCCGACCCGCTCGTAGATCGCGCACTTCGCCCGGCATTCCTTCCCTACCTGCGTGACCTCCAGTTCGGCATCACCGATCAGAATGCGATCGCCAGATCGGAGGCCGCGTACGTCAACTGACTGGACGGTGATGTTCTCGCCAAAAGCGCCCGGGCGCAGGTTCAGGCCTTTCTCCCGCATACTTTCGATACTCTCCAGGGGTAGCAGGCTTACCTGCCGCCGCCACCTACCGGCGTGCGCGTCCCCCTCGATGCCCCAGTCTTCGACGAGCACGGCCATGCTGACGTTCTGCTTCGGGGTCCCTTTCTCTCGGCTTATGGAAATGGCGACCACTCTACCAGCGGCAGCGTCCAAGGTCAGCCTCCAATCTCTAACATGCTTCTACCGCGGAACGAAGGCTGCGCCCGGACCATCGGCGGGCGCGAACACTTGAGCAGGAGAGCGGATCGTACCAGCCCGGCCAGTTCGCCGTCGGAACACCCGTTTCTCAGCGCGTGGCGAAGACCGACCTCCGCCGGGTGGAGGAGGCAGGGCCTGATCGCACCATCGGCAGTGAGCCTGAGACGGGTGCATCGGCCGCAGAAGGGATCGGAGACCGGCGTGATGAACCCGATTGTGCCCGCGAAGCCGTGGAGTCTGTAGCAGCGGGCAACTGCGTCGCGGCGTCCCGGCTTCCGGACCAAGCGATAGCGCGGACGCAGAAGAGCCATTATGGCCGGCGCCGGTACGAGCTTCCGAGCATCCCAGCCGTTGCCGCCGAACGGCATGTACTCGATGAAACGGACGCTCACTGGCCGGTCCCTCGCAAGCTGCACGAAGTCGAGCAGTTCATCGTCGTTCACTCCCCGCATGGCCACAACGTTGAGCTTGACCGGGGCAAGCCCCGCGCGGATTGCGGCATCAACCCCAGCCAGCACATCACCGAGCCTGTCCCGGCCGGTGATCTCCTCGAACCGATCCCTCCTCAGCGTATCGAGGCTGACGTTGATCGAGCTTAGGCCGGCCGCCTTGAGCGCGGGAGCCATACGCTCGAGGAGCACGCCGTTTGTTGTCATTGCCACATGCTCGACACCGGCCAGCCGGGAGAGCGACAAGATCAGCTGCCCGACGTCTTGCCGCACGGTCGGCTCACCGCCGGTCAGACGGATCTTGCGTACGCCCATCTCGGCACAGATCGCTGCGACGCGCACTATCTCCTCGAAAGACAGAATGCCTCGCCGGGTCCTCTGTTCGCCCCCGGTCGGGGCGCAGTAAGCGCAGCGGAGGTTGCACCTGTCCGTGATCGAGATACGGAGGTAGTCGTGGGTTCTGCCAAAGCTGTCTACGAGCGGCTGAAAGCGTGTCCGTGCCATGCGACTCCTGCCAGCTGCCAGTATAGCACCTGCGGGCTTTGTATGGAACGGGCCGTCATGCTCCGGGTCAAAGCGCCATTCTGCACTCCTCATCCGCGGCTCAGCGCATCCACACGGCTCTTCCCTGCCCGGCAGGCTGGCAAACGCGCACGCGGTCAGCGGTTCCGGCGGTGGCGCACGTATGCTGGCCCGTTCGAGAGACCAGCCCCGAGGTGCAGGAATGCCGGACGGCAGCCCGTAAGCAGTCTGTAGTTGACGGATTGCCATTGTAGGCGTAAGCGATGACAAGACGCGAGTTGAACCTAGCCATATTCGAAGGGACTGCCGGTGCAGTCCTGTGGCAGCCGCGGCTCGAGACGTGGATAGCACACCATATGGAGAACAGCGCCCTGCCCGAACGTTACCGCGACCTGGACTACCTGGGCATTTACGATGCGCTGCGCTGCTCGGTGCGATATGCGGCAGGCGTCGGTATCGAAGCCTACGACGATCCGGACGACATCGTGCGCACGCAGGAGCGGCGCGGTAACCACCTGTTCGAGACGATCAGGACCCGCAGCGGGTCGCTTACGACGGTGCATCGTGAGATATGGGAGGATGGCAAGTGCGTCAACCAGCGGATCGAGAAGTACGCCGTGACCACGCCGGAGGACCTGCGCGTGCTCACGGAAATGGTCGAGCGGCGGCGCTACCGGGCGAACCTACGCGCTTACCAGGAAGCCGCGGACAAGGTGGGGCATCGTGCCGAGCCGACCGGGTGGCTCTCGAGCTCGGGCTTTACGAATCTGATCAAAGAATGGTGCGGCCTGGAGGGCACCTTCTATCTGCTTGCGGACTACCCTGACGAGGTGGAAGCATATCTGGAGGCGTGCGACAGGTGCGACGACCGGCTTATCGACGTCGCGCTCGAGCTTCCTTTCCGCATCTTCAACCTCGGCGACCATGCCACCAACGAGTTTACGCCGCCGCCTATCCTCGAGAGGTACATGCTCCCTCGCTGGCAGCGGATCAGCGGGCGGCTGCACAAGGCCGGCAGGTTCGTACACTCGCACTGGGACGGCCATTCCAGGCAGATACTTCCATACCTGAAAGAGACAGGCCTGGATGCCGTGGAGGCACTCACGCCGGCGCCGATGGGGGACATGACCCTCGAGCAGATCAAGGAGGCGGTAGGCGACAAGCTCGTCTGCCTCGACCTGATTCCGGCGATTCTCTTCCTCGAAAGCTACACCACGGAGGACGTGCTCGAGTTCACGCGCAAGGTGATGGATATGTTCGCGCCGCGCCTGATCCTCGGCATCTCCGACGAGATCTCGCAGGTCGGCCAGATCGAGAAGGTCGAGGCCGTGTCGGAGCTCGTTGACAGCACATGCGGCCTGGCTGACTGACTCCGGCCATGGCGTGTTGGACAGAGGGGTCCGAGAGCCGATGTCAGACAATCGGCGCGGGCGGAGCGGCGGGCCGCATATGCCAGTCCGCAGCGGCAGTAGCCCCGCTCACCCTGCGATCTTCAACTCCTTTTCCGCCGTGATCGGACCCTGATACGGCGTCGGGTCGAAGCTCGCGGTGACCTTGTAGGTTCCGGGCTTCCAAGCCTTGGGTATCTCTAGGGAGTAGACGCACCGGCCGTCTGTGCCAATGCTGGCTTCGCCGGTCTGCAGCACCTTGCCCCCAGCGTCTGCAATCTTGATCTGTGCGCTGCGGTCGCCGTCGATCTCAACGAGCTGGCTGCCGCCGACGGTGAACACGAGCGCAATGGGGGTCGGCCTTTCACGTTCCGCCGCTATTGACGGAATGTCGGGCTCGATCTCCAGCTTCATCGGACCACCGATCTTGACCGCGGCCTCGGCGTCTTTCTCCACCTTCACACGCAGCCTGCTGTAGACGGCCACGCCGAAAGCGCCCGCCTCCGGACCGTTCCTGTCCGTTTGCGTAACCTGTGCTTCGAGAACCCTATACTCGCCGACCGGCAGTTTCATACCGCCGCCTCCGAGGAGGTCATACACTGCGCTCTCGCCGACCAGCGTCATCGACCGACACTCGGCAGGCTTGCCATACCCATCGGTTGCCTCGACCTTCACACTGCCTGTGCCGCCCGTGTACGGCTCGATCGTCAGGGCATCGCCCGTCTTGCTCAGGGCAATCGAGTAGAGCTTCCCGTCACACTCGACCACTTTGGCCAGGCCGAGCCGCTTGGAAGGCCGGTTCGGGCCGCTGCCACGGATCAGGAGCATATCGGCCGGCACAAAGAAGGGAAGCCCAGGCTCCACGGCCAGGAGGTCGCCGTAGATGCCGTTCGAGTTCTGGTCCAGAAGCTGCACATCCACCGGGCCGGCGTCTGTCTTGATCGTGCCGGACCAGCCGCCGCGGAGCGTCGTATAGGCAGTAGGCTCGCCCTGCCCGCTGGGTCCGGCCGCGAAGCGGACGGACAGCATGACATCAGCCTGCTTGGTGACCATTGACCCGTACTCACCGATCTCGACATTCACCCTGACAGGATTCTCCCTGTCCGACTCGAGCACATCCCGGTTCAGCTTCAGGGGGATCCGCGCGGCCTGCTTCAGGTCAATGCGGCTGGCGCCGGACTGCTCCGCCGTCACGTAAGCTACATCATAGCCCTGACCGGTGCCCTTTGACTCGTCCAATAGCACGGTCATCCGGTGCATCATCGCGCGGTAGCACTTTCCTGAGCGGAGGCCCTCGTACCGTGCAGCCTCATCCGCAGGTAGCGTCCGCATGCGCGCCGAACAGTAACCGCTGGGAGCTTCCTTAGGGCCGGGAATCGCCCACTGGAGCTTGTACGTCCCGGCATCCAGCGTGATCGCCCTTCCCGGACTGAGAGCGACCACCACCATCGGCACAGCCAGGCACAGCGTCCTTGTTAATCTCATCACCGATTTGCCCTCCAATGCGATAGGCTGGTCGGCATCCGTAGATGCCGCGTACTTTGTTCTTAGCCGACGGCAGCGGCAACTCCTCCGCCGAACCAATCCACGGCCCGCGCAGACGAAAGGTGTACCGGACGACAGCAGTCCCGACGGCGGAGCCTACAGGAAGATCGGCTCGCCGCGTTCGCGGGAGTGACCGGAAAAACGGTATTGAAGGAGTGGGCGCCATGGGCGGTCTAAGCAGAAAGGAATCGGCCCGAAGACAGAACGGGCCATGGTCGAAAGGGGATATACGGATGAAGATCGGACTTGGTGCAGCTATCCTCGCAGCGTTGTCAGCACTTGCTCTGGTCCTATGCCAGGGCGGGGGCCTTTCAGCCCAGGTCAGTGGGGCCACTTCAGGGAATAGGGAGGTGGCCGGTGGGCTGCTTGCGGCGACGAAGGTCACGCAGGGACAGCTTCAGGTGATCGACAAGGACGGGAAAGCCGTCGGCCAGTGCCCACTGAAGCACACGAGCGTTCAGGCACAGATAGCCGGGTTTGTGGCCCGGGTTGACGTCACTCAGGAGTTCGTTAACCCAACTGCGGACAAGATCGAAGCGGTCTATGTCTTCCCGCTTCCTCAGGACGCAGCGGTTGACCGGATGGAGATGACAGTCGGAGACCGGACGATCAGGGGTGAGATCAAGAGGCGCGAGGAGGCCCGTCAGATCTACGAGGCCGCCAAGCAGGCCGGGCACGTCGCAAGCCTGCTCGATCAGGAGCGCCCAAATGTCTTCACTCAGTCCGTGGCAAACATCATGCCTGGCGAGCGCGTGCTCATCAAGATCAGCTACGTCGATCTGCTGAAGTATGAGAACGGGCAGTACGAGTTCACGTTCCCGATGGTGGTCGGCCCCCGGTACATACCCGGCCAGCCTATCGGCAAGTCCGGGGAGGGCTGGGCGCCGGACACAACCAAGGTGCCGGATGCCTCCAAGATCACGCCTCCGGTCACACCGGAGGGCACGCGCGCAGGTCACGACATCTCGGTCGAGGTGAGGATCAACGCGGGCGTCCCGATCGGCGAGATCAGCTCCGTGCTGCACGAGGTGGACATTGAGCGGCCATCCGAGAGCGAAGCGCGTGTTGCGCTGACAGATCAGGAGACGATCCCGAACAAGGATTTCATCCTTCGCTACCAGGTGGCGGGAGACATGGTGCAGACGGGCCTGCTTCCGAGCACCAGATCGGCCGGAGACGGCTATCTCTCGCTGATCCTCGTCCCGCCGAAGGCGCCCGGCCGCATTCTGATCGCTCCCAAAGAGATGGTCTTCGTCATCGACAGCTCCGGCTCCCAGATGGGCTGGCCGATCGAGAAGTCGAAGGAGACGATGAAGCTCTGCATCGAGCAGATGAACCCCGGCGACACCTTCCAGATGCTCGCGTTCTCGAATGAGGTGATCCCTCTGTTCGACAAGCCGCAGCCGAACACGCCCGAGAACCGCGCTCTCGTGCAGGAGTTCCTCGCAAGCCGGCTCGGCGGGGGCGGTACCGAGATGATGAAGGCCATAACCGCCGCCCTGACTCCGCCGCCTGACCCGAGACGGCTCCGGATCGTCTGCTTCATGACGGATGGCTATGTGGGCAACGACCTCGAAATCCTGGATGCGGTGAAGAAGAACATCGGCAGCGCCCGCCTATTCTCGTTCGGCATCGGCAATGCGCCGAACCGTTTCCTGCTCGACGGGATGGCGGACCTGGGCCGCGGCGCTGTCGAATACGTCACTCTTGCCGAGAAGGGCAGCCTGGCTGCCGAGAAGTTCCATGAAAGAATATCGAAGCCTATACTGACCGACATATCGATAGATTGGGGTGGGCTGCCGGTTGACGACGTGTACCCGAAGCGCATTCCGGATCTCTTCAGCTCCCAGCCGGTGATCCTGAAGGGCCGCTACGTCGGGTCGGCGGAAGGCACGATCACCATTCATGGCAAGCTGGGAGGCAAGCCATGGTCGGAGGAAGTGCCTGTGACCCTCCCTAACGAGGAGGATGAGAACAAGGCGCTGCCCTCGCTTTGGGCGCGCGCTAAAATCGCCGATCTCACAGCTCAGGACTATTTGGGCCTCCAGAGAGGTGACGCGGACCCGAACGTTAAGGAGCAGGTAACCAGGCTGGCGCTCGAATACCAGCTTATGAGCCAGTTCACCTCTTTTGTTGCCGTGGAGGAGAAGATCGTGACGGAAGGCGGCCAGCCGAAGAAGGTAGCCGTTCCGGTCGAGATGCCCGAGGGCGTGAGCTACGAAGGCGTGTTCGACTCCATGAAGCTGGCGGCGGTCTATGGCGGGTTCGCTACGAATGCTGCAGCGGGCCTTGCTCCGCCTGCCGCTCCCGTCGCGGGGATGGTCCCCAGGCAGACCGGTTCCACATCCGTCGCGGGAGTGGCGTTCAAGGCCGGTCGTCTCGATTTGGAAGCCTCAGGCAAAGAAGAAGCTGTGCTCGATGAGGCAAAGCTGAGGGGGAAGACACCGGCCGAGCGGAGGAAGACCCTCATCGAAGCTCATCTCGATCCAGCGCTGCGGGGCATCGCGAAGAAGCTGGATAAGGGCGGCAACTACTACGTGCCGCGCAGAGTCCTTGTGAGAAACCGCAAGGTGCTCGTCTCGATCCGCCTGGTCGATGACTCGGTGCCGAAGCTCGCGCAGCTCAAGAGGCTCGGGTTCGAGCAGACGGCGGCCTCCGGGTCTCTCAGGATGGTCGTCGGCCGCGTGCCGGTCGGGAAGCTCGAGGAGCTTGCGCAACTGCTCTTCGTGATCAGGATAACACCGGTCCTCTGACGCAGGGCAGCGCCAGAGACTCCCCTGCACGGAGCCGTCTCCGGACAGCAGCTTGATATGCCGTCGGAGACGGCTCCCGCACGTTCTGGGCGCATCGTATTCGCTGTCGTGCGCTGACGGCTGATCTGCCGCCCGAAGAGCTGACCCACTCACCTTGACTGTGCAGCCCGTATTCCCTAATATAAGGTAACAAAGTCATCGGCTGCTAGCTCTGGAAGGAGTGTTTTCGTCGTGTCAAGACGTATCCTGGCCGTTATTGCCGCCGTAGGACTGGTGGGACCGCTGGTTCTGATGGGGTGTGCGAAGCGGGCCGATGTGGCCGCCAGGAACTCTGGTGTGATACTGATAGGGGAGTACGATGCGTTTCACGGACGCACTGCCGATTTCGGTAAGACAACCCACGAAGGCATAGTGCTGGCTGTTGATGAGATCAACGGGAAGGGGTTGCTGCTTGGCAAGCGGGTTGTGCTGAAGTCGGAGGACGACCGCGGCGAGGCCTCGGAAGCGCGCACGGCCGTGCAGAAACTGATAGACCGCGACGGCGTTGTTGCCGTCCTGGGCGAGGTCGCGAGCAGCAACACGCTGACGGCAGCGCCGGTGGCGCAGTCTAGTAAGATTCCACTCATCACTCCTTCATCCACAAACCCCGACGTGACGAAGATCGGTAACTACATTTTCCGAGTCTGCTTCACCGACGACTTTCAGGGCGCCGTCTGCGCGACGTTTGCAAGGGATAGCCTAAAGGCTGCTCGATCAGCCATCTTCAGAGATGTCACAAGCGACTACAGCAAGGGCTTCGCCCGGGCATTCGAATCGACGTTCCAGAAGAAGGGGGGCGGCATTGTCGCCAGGTCAACCTACACTCAGGGCGATAAGGACTTCAAGTCCCAGCTTACAGCTATCAGATCGGCAAACCCGGACATCATCTTTGTGCCCGGCTACTATGGCGAGGTATCGCTCATCGCCGTGCAAGCAAGAGACTTGGGCATCCGCGTACCACTGCTCGGCGGTGACGGCTGGGACTCGACTTCGCTCGTTCCGGCGGCCGGCACTGCGCTGGAGGGCTGCTACTTCAGCACTCACTTCAGCTCGCTCGACACCAAGCCCGAGGTGGCCAGATTCGTCAAGGCCTTCCGGAAGAGATATGGCCACGACCCGAATGCGCTTGCGGCCCTGGGTTACGACGCCGCCTGGATCCTCGCGGAAGCCATCAGGAGAGCGGGCTCGACCCAGGGCGACGCCATACGGCGCCAGCTTGCGGCAACGAAGGACTTCCCAGGGGTGACGGGCAGGATCACAATCGACTCACAGCGAAACGCCAGCAAGCCGGCCGTCATTCTGCAGATCAGGGGCACGAGCTTCGTATCCGTCGCATCCATAACCCCACGTCAGGTCAAGTAAGACGGCAAGCCAATTGGAGACACTCCTTCAGCACGCGGTAAACGGCGTAATGCTCGGCAGCATCTACGCGCTGATAGCCCTGGGCTACACGATGGTCTACGGCGTTCTCCGCCTCATCAACTTTGCCCACGGCGACGTTTACATGGTCGGCGCGTACATCGGGCTGTACGCCGCCCAGTATCTTCATCTGCAGACGGGCGAGGGCGTGCTGACGCCGCCCGCGCTGCTTTTGATCCTGCTGATCGCGATGGCTGGAGCGGCGGCCCTGGGGTTTCTGATAGAGCGCGTGGCGTACCGTCCGCTCCGCCGCGCGCCGCGCCTGACCGCGCTTATCACGGCTATCGGAGTCTCGATGCTCCTAGAATATGGCGGCCAGATTGTGTTCACCACCACGCCAAGAGCCTACCCGCAGCTCGCGATGGCCGAGAAATCGCGTGCCCTGGTCCTACGTGGAGTCAGGATCGACTGGGTGGACATCATCATCCTCATAGTTGCTGCTGTGCTGCTCATCACGCTGCAGATCATCGTGCACCGAACGCGCCCTGGAAAGGCAATGCGCGCGGTCTCATTCGACCGCGAAGCGGCGAGCCTGATGGGAATCAACACCGACACCATCATTGCGCTGACGTTCATCATCGGCTCGGCGTTTGCCGGGGCTGCAGGGGTCCTGGTTGGGATGCGGAGCCAATCCATCGAGCCGCTGATGGGGCTGATGGCTGGGATAAAGGCGTTCGTGGCGGCAGTGGTTGGCGGGATCGGCAGCATTCCTGGCGCCGCGCTTGGAGGGCTCGTCATGGGCGTCTCGGAAGAGGCCGTTCACGCGGTCTATCCTCAGCTTACGGATGCGGTAGTGTTCGGCATTCTCATCCTCATTCTCGTGCTCAGGCCGAGGGGACTTCTCGGAGGCCCGGCAATGGAGAAGGTATGAAGGTCAGGGACAAGCGCAGGCACATTCCCGCTCTCGTTTGGCTGCTATCGGTGATCCCCATAGCGCTCGTGCTGTCGGCCACCGGCCGGTACCTCGAGGGAGCCCTGCAGGGCTACTTCTTCCGCGTGCTGATGCTTTCGGGGATCGCGATCATCGCTGCAGTCAGCCTGAACGTCGTCAACGGCTTTACAGGACAGTTCTCGATCGGCCACGCGGGGTTCATGCTGGTCGGCGCCTATGCCTCTGCAGGAATAACCGTGTTTGCGCGGCCGCACCTGCAGCTGGCTCTCGATGCCGCGCACGTGCCGGCGAGCGTGCAGCCTCCTCTGGGATTCGGCGTTGCTCTAGTCGCGGCCGCTCTGGGGGCCGCTGTAGCCGGCCTGGTTGTAGGGCTTCCATCGCTTCGGCTGCGCGGTGACTACCTGGCCATAGCTACGCTCGGCTTTGGCGAAGCAATACGAGCCATCTTCGTCACCATCGACGCGGTTGGCGGCGCGTCCGGCTTGCACAACGTTCCACTCGACACCAACTTCGTGTGGGTGTTCCTCGGTGTCATCAGTGTGATCGTAACGGCGCGGAATCTGGCTCTCTCCACTCACGGCCGGGCGCTCTTCGCGATTCGTGAGGACGAGTTGGCAGCCCAGGCTGTGGGCGTAGATACGTTCAGGTACAAGGTGCTGGCGTTCGTGATCGCTGCGGCATGGGCTGGTGTAGCGGGGGCCCTCTTGGCCCACCTCAATCAGGGCGTAGACCCAAAGGACTATGGATTCATGAAATCCGTCGAGATAGTGGTGATGGTAGTGCTGGGTGGGTTGGGGAGTGTAACCGGCGCGGTGATAGCTGCTGTTGCGCTTACATGGCTCCCGGAGCTGCTCAGGCCTGTGCAAGATTATCGCATGGTCTTATACTCGGTGCTCCTGATTCTGCTTATGCTCCTGCGGCCGCGCGGACTGTTCGGCAGGAAGGAGTTCAGCTTGGGCAGCCTGTTCACGTTCCGGAAGGAAGCGGCGCCGCCGCGTCCTGGCAAGGAGGCCGGATAGGGATGGCCCTCATCGAGATCGACAGGTGTACTATCGCGTTCGGCGGGCTTATTGCGCTCGATGCGGCCAGCATGGCAGTCGATCGCGGGGAGATCGTGGGCCTGATCGGTCCGAATGGAGCAGGCAAGACCACCGTCTTCAACCTGATAACCGGGCACTGCCGGCCTGCCAGAGCGCGGTCGGCAACCGCAGAGGTGGAGGCCGAGGCTGAGGAGCAGCAGCACGTGACCGCAGCGGTGCGCCGCAGGATGAGGGTTCACTATGGCGATGTGATCTTCCATGGCGAGTCCATACGCTCCTGCCAGCCGCATGCGATTGCGGCCAAGGGGATAGCCCGGACGTTCCAGAACATTCGCCTGTTTCCGGAGCTTTCCGTGTTCGATAACGTCCGCGCTGCGTGCCACGTCCATGCGCGGTCGTCGGTGTCATCGGCTCTCCTGCGCACGTGCGGGTTCTATGTCGAGGAGCACGACATCAACAGGAATGCCGTTCACCTGCTGCACGTGTTCGAGCTGGGCAGGTTCCGAGACGAACTGGCCAGGAACCTGCCGTATGGCGAGCAGCGGCGGCTTGAGATCGCTCGGGCGCTCGCGACCAGGCCGAAGCTCCTCCTCCTCGACGAACCCGCCGCCGGCATGAACCCTCATGAGACTCACGAGTTGATGGAGCTTGTGAAAAGGGTGCGGGACGACTTCGAGGTTACCATCTTCCTCATCGAGCACGATATGAAGGTCGTCATGGGGATTTGCGAGCGAGTGTACGTCCTGGATTACGGGGAGGTCATCGCGCACGGCAGCCCTGAGGTCATCAGGAACGATCCGAAGGTCGTCGAGGCTTACCTTGGGGAGGACTAGGTGCTGGAGCTAGAGAACGTCGATGTCTACTACGGCGCGATCCACGCCCTCCATGGACTGACGCTCTCCGTCGGCGAAGGAGAGATCGTAACTCTCATTGGCGGCAACGGGGCCGGGAAGAGCACGACGCTCCGCACCATCTCCGGGATCGTGAGGGCGAAGCGCGGGCGGCTCCGGTTCATGGGCAGGGACATAGCCGACGTCGCGCCTGACCGGATCGTAAGGCTCGGAATCAGCCAGGCGCCGGAGGGACGCCGGGTGTTCGCTGACCTGACCGTCCTCGAGAACCTGGAACTCGGCGCGTACGCGCGCCGGGATCGCGGAAAGGTGCAAGGGGACCTGGGCCGGGTCTTCGAGTTGTTTCCGCGGCTCAAAGAGAGGCTTCGGCAGAAGGCAGGGACCCTCTCGGGAGGAGAGCAGCAGATGCTTGCCATCGGTCGCGCGCTCATGGCACGGCCGAAGCTGCTGCTTTTGGACGAGCCATCCCTCGGTCTCGCGCCCTTCCTAGTGCGAGAGATATTCAGTATAATAACCGAGGTACGATCGCAGGGGACAACCATTCTCCTGGTCGAGCAGAACGCACGGCGGGCGCTTGCGATAGCAGACCGGGGCTATGTGATCGAAACCGGCAGGATTGTGCTTGCCGATGCTGCCTCGGAGCTGCTCTCGAGCGAGCTCGTGCGAAAAGCGTACCTTGGAGAGTAGGAAACGAGAGGTGAAGTGCGGAATCCCTGGGCTGCTGATCCCCTGCCTCTGGCCTGCCTGTTCCCGCCCGGGGTCTCCGCCTTGTCGTTTGAGAACCATTCCAGCCTGGGGAAATAGCCGTCGATGAAGACGCCGGTCCTACGTGAGATCCACGAACGCTCGGGCGGCCGCTTTGCCGAGTATGCCGGATGGATGCTGCCTATGGACTACGGCAGTGCTGTCCGGGAGGTCAGAGCAGTGCGCACTGCCGCCGGGCTTTTCGACGTAAGCCACATGGGGCGCTTCGATATGTACGGCGAGTCCTCGCTTCGGGGACTCCAGAACCTGCTGACGAACGATCTGCCGCGCCTCGCGGATGCTGGCGGGCAGTACACCCTGATCTGCAACACGGAGGGCGGTGTCAAAGACGACCTGATCATTTATCGGAGATCGTACGACCTCTACTACCTCGTCGTGAATGCCGCGAATCTTGACAAGGACAAAGGCTGGATCAGCCAGCGCTTGCCGACGGGGGCAGGCCTGGTCGATTGCACGGACGATACGGCGCTGTTCGCGCTGCAGGGGCCGGAGTCTGCCGCCATACTCGCTCGCGCAGGCATGCCGGAGGTTGCCGAGGTCCGTCGGTTCCACCTGGCCGATGGCCGGATCGCCGGGGTTCACATCACGGCAGCGCGCACGGGTTATACCGGCGAGGATGGATTCGAGATCACCTGTCGGAGCCGAGATGCGGAGCTGGTGTGGACCACTCTGCTGTCGGCCGGCGAACCTGAGGGCCTCGTCCCGTGCGGCCTTGCTGCCAGAGATGTGCTCAGAATTGAAGCCGGGCTGCCACTCTACGACCATGAGATGGACGAGCAGACGACGCCCGTGGAGGCTGGGCTGATGCGCTGGGTGAAGCTCGACAAGGGCGCGTTCATCGGGAGGGACGCGATAGCGGCGCGGCTCCGGGTTGGGCCGGAGAAGAAGCTGATCGGTGTCCGTATGGAGGGCCGGGACGTGCCCCGCGCGGGAGACGCGGTCCAGAGTTCCGCCGGAGAGGGCCGCGTCACGAGCGGCACTTTCTCTCCGACTCTCGGCTGCGGGGTCGCTATGGCCTACATGCCGCCGGAAATCGCCGAAGGTGAACGGGTCCAGGTGATCGTTCACGGCAAGCCGCGGCCCGGCTGGCTGCGGAAGCTACCACTTTACTCGCGAGGCGCCAAACCGGCTGACCAAGCCTGATCTAGGAGGACCGGATGTATCCAGAGGACCTGAAGTATACGAAGAGTCATGAATGGGTTCGCGTTGCCGATAATATGGCTACGGTCGGGATCACCGATTATGCCCAGGAGGAGCTTGGCGACATCGTCAATATCGACCTGCCGGCGCCAGGAGGCGCTGTGCGGGCAGGGGAGCCATTCGGCAGCGTGGATTCGGTCAAGGCCGTGTCAGACATCGTCTCGCCAGTGACGGGCGAAGTGGTGGAGGTCAACGAAGACCTTGCGGCCAGCCCCGAACTCATCAACCAGGAGCCCTACGGTTCCGGGTGGATGATCATCGTCCGGATGGAAGATCCATCGGAGCTGGCCGAGCTGATGACAAGCGACCAGTATGAGCGGTTCGTTGAAGCGCAGTAAGCTTTCGTACATACCGGCTACAGATGCGGATCGCGCGGCGATGCTCGCCGCAGTCGGCGCTCCGGACATCCAGACGCTATTCGAGCAGATACCCGAACAAGCGCGGCTCGAGAGGCCGCTCGATCTACCGGCGGGGCTTGCGGAGCAGGACGTGGTTGCTCTTTGCCAGGGGATGGCGGCCCGGAACAGGAGCCTGGAGGAACTGGTCTGCTTCCTCGGGGCTGGCGCTTACGACCACTATATTCCCGCGGTGGTGAGCGCCGTGCTTTCCCGGTCCGAGTTCTACACAGCGTACACGCCTTACCAGCCGGAGGCGAGCCAGGGGATACTGCAGTCCATCTACGAATACCAGAGCATGATCGCGGCGCTCACGCAGATGGACGTATCGAACGCGAGCCTCTACGACGCTGCGACGGCCATCGGGGAGGCAGCAATCATGGCCTGTGGGATAACCGGCCGATCCCGGGTGCTTGTCTCACGGGCCGCGCATCCCCACTTCCGGCAGGTTCTGACGACCTACACCTCCGGTCTTGGGATTCTCGTAGCGGAGACGGGTTTCACTGCGGGCACAACGGACGTGTCCGCGCTGCGGCGGGCGCTGGACGGTTCCGTTGCCTGCGTGGTGGTTCAGTATCCGAACTTCCTTGGGGCGGTTGAGCCGCTTGGTGTCCTGGCGGAGGCAGCACACTCGGCAGGCGCGCTTCTCGTCGTCAGTGTCGATCCGATAGCGCTCGGCCTGCTGACCCCGCCTGGTGCCTACGGCGCGGACATCGTGGTAGGCGAGGGCCAACCACTCGGGGCCCCGATCGGTTTCGGCGGCCCGTTCGTCGGCATATTCGCCTGCCGGCGCGACTACATCTGGCACATCCCCGGCAGGATTGTCGGCGCGACAGTTGACGCGGATGGCCGGGCGGCCTATACTTTGACGCTCCAGACGCGCGAACAGCATATTCGCCGCGAAAAGGCGACGTCGAACATCTGCACGAACCAGGCGCTCGTGGCTCTCGCAGCGACCGTATACCTCTCTGCTCTGGGTAAGAATGGCTTGCGGCACGTTGCAGAGCTCTGTTTCCAGAAAGCGCACTACGCAGAGCAGGAGATATGCCGCCGAAACGGCTTCTCTGCCCCATGGCGTGTCCCGTTCTTCAAGGAGTTCGTTATCAGGAGCCAGAAGCCTGTTGCCGAGGTGAACGCGCGACTGCTCGAGAACAGCATCCTGGGCGGCCTCGACCTTGGCCGGCACTACCCCGAGCTTGAGAACCATATGCTGCTCTGCGTGACCGAACGGCGGACAAGGGAACAGATAGACCGTCTGGTGGAGGTTTTGTGATATGGAGTGCCGGATGCGGAATGCGGAGCTAGGGACAGGGACCGTGGAAAGAGAAGGATGCGCTGCAGGCGCCGGGCCGGCGGCCACCAGGACGGAGCCGGTCATCTACGATCTGTCGAGGCCGGGCCGGGTAGCTTGCACCTTGCCCGAGGTCGACGTGCCTGAGATTCCTGTCGAACTTGCGCTCCCGGAAGGCATGGTGCGCGAAGACCTGCTGCTGCCGGAGGTGTCCGAGGTGGACCTGGTAAGGCACTTCACCCATCTCTCGCACCGCCAGTTCTGCATCGACAGCCAATTCTACCCCCTCGGCTCCTGCACGATGAAGTATAACCCAAAGGTGGATGAGAGGATCGCGGGGCTTCAGGGATTCGCCTCGCTGCATCCTCTGCAGCCGGAAGAGACAGTCCAGGGCGCGCTGGCACTGATGTACGAGCTGGAGCGGTATCTGGCCGAGATCGGAGGCATGGATGCGGTAACGCTTCAGCCTGCAGCCGGGGCGCAGGGCGAGCTTACCGGCATGCTGATGGTTCGCGCTTACCATCGGTCGCGCCGTGACGAGGCAAGGAAGGTTGTGATCGTACCCGACTCCGCGCACGGCACGAACCCTGCCACCGCCACCCGATCCGGGTTCCAGATCAGGAAAGTTCCATCTAACGATCAGGGAACCGTTGATGTCGAAGCGCTCAAGACGCTGCTCGGCCCGGATGTGGCAGGGATGATGCTCACCAATCCCAACACGCTCGGCCTGTTCGAGCACGACGTTGTCGAGATATGCAGGCTGGTGCACGAGGCCGGCGGGCTTATGTACTGCGATGGCGCGAACATGAACGCGATACTCGGCTACTCCCGCCCCGGGGATATGGGCTTCGACGTAATGCACTTCAACCTGCACAAGACTTTCTCGACTCCTCATGGCGGGGGCGGGCCTGGCTCCGGTCCTGTAGGGGTGAAGGATGCGCTCAAACCGTTTCTGCCGATACCGGTGGTAGAGCGGCGTGATCAGGTTATGGCAAGAAGCCTAGACATACCTGCGCAACGGCATGCCCAGGAATATTCCCTGAACTATGACACACCTGCATCGATCGGCCGCGTCCATTCGTTCTATGGCAACTTCCTTGTCATGGTCCGCGCGTATGCCTACATTCGATCCCTTGGCGCCGAAGGCCTGCGCGAGGTGAGCGAGAACGCCGTGCTCAACGCGAACTACCTTATGGCACGGCTCCGGAACGCTTACCCGGTGCCGTACGACGCTCGGTGCATGCATGAGTTCGTCTCGAGCGCAAAAGAGTTCAGGAAGCGCGGCGTGCGCGCGCTTGACATCGCTAAACGCCTGCTCGATTTCGGCTTCCATGCGCCGACGGTCTATTTTCCTCTCATCGTCGAGGAAGCTCTGATGATCGAGCCTACCGAGACGGAGAGTATGGAGACGCTGGATGCGTTCGCGGAGGCTATGCTGGAGATCGAGCGTGAGTCGAAGGAGGCGACCGACAGGGTGAGAGAGGCGCCGCACTGCACACCCGTGCGGCGTGTGGACGAGGCGACAGCGGCTCGGAGACCGAACCTCACATGCATTGGCGAGTGATCCCGTTCTCCTTGGGAGACCCGGCCTGGAATATGGCCGTTGATGAGGCCATTCTGGGATGTTTCATCGCCGGTGAGGCTCCGCCGACACTCCGCTTCTACGGTTGGACGCAGCCTGCGGTCACCATTGGCCGGCTGCAGCCGGTTTCGTCCGTGCCGGAGGGGTGGGGGACATGCGTTGTCCGGCGGCCGACCGGAGGCCGGGCCGTTCGGCATGGCACTGATCTGACTTTCAGCCTGGTTTGCGAAGCGGCTGAGCTTGGTTCGCCGGTGCGGGAGTCATACCGGAGAGTCGGCCAAGCTGTGGCGAGCGCACTCTTGGTGCTCGGGCTGCCAGCCCAGTTCTGCAGATCCACCACCGCCCCATCGAGCGTGAGGAGAACCGCGGACTGTTTCGAGCTGACGCTCGACCACGAGGTTTCGGTCGGGGGGCGGAAGGTCCTGGGGAGCGCCCAGACCCGCCGGTCGGGTGCGGTGCTGCAGCAGAACTCCCTTGCCGGGCCGCCAGGGCGGTGGTGGCCGGACTGCGGCAGGCTGGCGGCGGCGGTGGCAGATGCTCTTGAAGCCGAGTTTGGGGTCGAGCTCGTGCGCGGCGAACTCTCGGCAGCCGAGATTCGGATAGCCCGCACGCTTGCCGATAGCAAGTATGCGGCTGAGGCGTGGACCTTGCTTCGCTCCGTTTGACAGCTCTCGTTCGAGCGTGCTATACTGAGCACGAGAGTCTGAGAGGAGGCAAGCTGATGCCCAAGAAGATTCTGGCCGTTGACGACGAGAAGAACATAGTCCGGCTTGTTCAGATAAACTTGGAGAGGCAGGGCTACGAGGTCATCACTGCCAACGACGGCAAGGAGGCCCTAGAGAAGGTCGACTCGGAGCGGCCGGACCTGGTGGTTCTCGACGTCATGATGCCCTATATGGACGGCTTCGAGGTTCTGCAGAACCTCAGAAGGAACCCTTCCACCCGGGAGATCCCGGTCATAATGCTCACGGCGAAGGCGCAGGATCAGGACGTGTTCAAAGGCTGGCAATCGGGTGTGGACTGCTATCTGACGAAGCCGTTCAACCCAATGGAGTTGGTCTCATTTGTGAAGCGGATCTTCAGCTCGCTGGACGGGGTGGACAGCGGCGAGCGGCGGATCGAGTTGAAGTAGCGGAACCACAGGGGGATATCCCGTTTCCTAGGAGAGAGCGGTGGCTAACCAGAAGAAGACCTGGGCCGTAGTGCTAGGGACCGCTGCAGGAGCTGCAGCGGTGTCCATTGCTGTGATGTGGTATGTCAGGTCCCACAGCGCTGGGCAGCCGATCAGGGACGTGCAGGAGGCCATAAGTCGGGCCTACGAGAAGATCAGGGAGATCGAACAGATAGCGACGATGCGGCTTGCGCAGTAGCCGGCGTCGCGCGCGAGAAGCTTTGCCAGAAGGCTGGGGAACGGCTGCGTGCCCCGGCCTTCGCTTGTACGGGGTCCGATTTGAAGGTATGGAGCAGACACCGGGTCTAAAGCATTTGAGTATGGGGGTTGGGCTGCGGCGATCTCAGCCATACGCTGGCAGGCAGGCTGGTTCGCCGGCACGTGGCAGCGCGCTGAGCCTGCGCTCAACCTGCGCTAACGTGGAGGAGGTGCCCAAGTTGAGGAGCATAAGGAACCGGAGCATTAAGCATCCCAATACGCTGCCAGTGCTGCTCGCCTTTGCAGCGGCCGTGCTGCTGCCCGCCGCTGCGCACTCGGACGGCATGATCTTCCCCCGTCCCGAGGTGCCGACGCAGATCTTCTCCGTCAAGTATCACCACGTCGATATCGCCATAGACGGGCAGGGGGCGGTCACGTCGGTCGATCAGGTCTTCCACAACGACTCTCCGCGGGATCAGGAGGGAACCTATATCTTTCCCCTCGTCGAGGGTGCGACGTTCAACAGGTTCTCGATGTATGTGGGGGACAAGGAAATAGAGGGGAAGATCCTCGACAAGAAGGAGGCGCGGCAGGTCTACGAGTCGATCGTCAGGCAGAGGAAGGACCCGGCGCTACTCGAGTACATCGGCCGGAACACCTTTCGCGCGAGCGTGTACCCGATCCCTGCCAATGGCGACAAGCGCGTCAGGCTCGAATATTCGGAGGTGCTGCCGAAAGAGGGCGGCCTGGTCAGGTGCGTCTATCCGCTCTCGACCGAGCGGTTCTCGGCGAAGCCGCTGGACAACGTCCGGATCACGGTCCGCCTCTCGGCAAAGGTCGCCATCAGCAATATCTACTCCCCGACTCACGAGATAGATGTGAAGCAGAAGTCGCCGACGGAGGCCGTTGTCGAGTGGAAGGGCAGCAACATCAAGCCGGACCGCGACCTCGTGCTCTACTACGCGCTCTCGGACTCGGACTTGCCGATGCAGGTGCTCGCTCACCATGAACCGGGCGAGCCGGGTTACTTTATGCTTCTCGCAAGCCCGAAGCCGGACAGGGCTGCGAAACCGCTGCCGAAGAACGTGGTCTTCGTGCTCGACCGGACTGGCAGCATGGCCGGCAAGAAGCTCGATCAAGCCAAGGCCGCGCTCAATCACTGCCTGGCATCGCTCGATCCCCGAGACCGGTTCAACGTCATCATGTTCAACGAGAATACGACCTGGCTTGGCGAGGGCCTGCTGCCGGGCAACGAAGGGAACATAGACGAGGCGACTAAGATGGTCCGCCAGACCGACGCCCGCGGCGGGACCAATATAGACAGAGCGCTGCGCGTCGCGATCGAGCAGTACGATGGGGGAGGGGGCCGCAGCTACGTGGTCTTCCTGACGGACGGCATGCCCACTGTCGGCGAGACTGGTGTGGACAAAATACTCGAGAACGTGCGTAAAGAGAACTCCGGCCGCACCCGCATATTCGTATTCGGTGTCGGCTACGACGTGAACGCCCAGTTCCTCGACAGGCTTGCCCAGGACAGCAAGGCCGACGCCGACTATGTCCGGCCGGAGGAGGACATCGAGGTCAAGGTGACGGCCTTCTTCGACAAGGTCAGCGATCCGCTGCTGACGGACGTGAAGCTTGCCGTGACTGGTGCCGGGCGTGGGATCACCGAGGGGCGCGACAAACCGAAGGCGCTCGGTCTGCCACCAACGATCAGCGATATGTACCCTTCCGATCCGCTGCCGGACATGTTCAAGGGCGGGCAGCTGATCGTTATCGGCAAGTACGATGGGGCAGGGGACGTAAGCTTCACCCTGTCGGGCACGGCGCACGGCGCCAGGCGCTCGTACAAGGAGACCGTCACGCTTGCCAAGGCGGAGCAGGAGAACGATTTCATCCCGAGGCTCTGGGCTGCGCGGAAGATCGGCTATCTGCTTGACGAGATAAGGCTGCACAGGAGCAGCGAGCTCGTCGAAGAGGTGGTCAGGCTGTCCCGGGAGTTCGGAATCCCGACGGAGTTCACCTCGTTTCTGGCTGATGAGAGGGAGATGGAGGGCGGGGCTGTACCGCTGACGGCCGCCGTTCCCAGAGCCGAGGAGGCCCTTAAGTCGGCGCTGGCCGCAGACACGGGGTCGTGGAGCGTTACGCAAAGCTCGAATGCCAGATCGCTTAGGAACCAATCGACAGTCCCAGGGGCGGCGCAGCGGCAGGTCTACGTAGGCAATAGCCTGGGCGGCCCGACTGGCGCCGGCGGATTCGGAGGCTACGCGGGCAGCGGGTTCGGAACCACCAACACCTACCTCGACCAGAAAGGTAACGCCGTCGTCGTGAACACAATACAGAACGTTGGCACACGAACGTTCTACCGGCAGGGGAACCAGTGGGTCGATGCCCGCTACCAGTCTCAGAGGCTTTACAAGGTCCGACAGTTCAGCGACGCACATTTCCAACTGCTCGCAGCCGATCCCGAGCTTCGGAAGTACTCGACGCTCGGCGAGGTCACTGTGGTCATAAACGGCAACGCCGTTCAGATCGCCGGCGAGGGACAGGAGAAGCTGACTCCTGCGGAGCTGAAGGCGATCACCGGCCGGGCATAACGTGGATGAACCCACCAGGCCGCTACACACGCCGGGGGACCGGGCCCCGGCCTGTTCGCCTTGACCGAGTGAGTCTGATAATAATACTTATGTTCACTCGCCTTTCCACATTCGGCAGTCTGCGACCAGCGCTTCAGTCCCCCACTACCCGCCGCGGGATCACCTTGTCAGCCGATCCCGTTCCTCCTCAAACGCCTTGTACTCACGTCCGTTGGCGGGTGCTGCGGAAACGTAGGGTTTCCGCGAGTATCGGTGGTGAAGCTCCCCCAGAGCATAACAGATCTGCTTCATCTTTTGGTAAGCCCGACGTCGGTCGGTCACAAGGTCCCCGCGGACTGTGTCCTGAAGTGGGAGTTGGAAAACCCTTCTCTTGTCACTCCAGATGACGACCAGCGTTGGCGGCCACTCGTCCGGATAGGGCTGACGTTGTTTCACATCGGAAGTCCGGGGGCGGAAGTCTCGCAGTCCAGAATCATCAACCTTCTGTCTGAGAGCGGTAAGCTCTCGATTCTTGAGCCTTGCCGAAATACGGAATGCGCGAACGAAGTTCTCCATCCGTCCGTTCCTGAAGTCGATCTCAGTACCGCCAGTGCTTAGGGCCCACTCATAGATGATGACCCTCAGCAACCTGGGCTTCGGCTTTGGCTTGCCTGCTGTAGCGCGTTTCTGTGCAGCCAACGTCGGCAGGCAAGGCGAGATCAGAATCGCCGACAGCAGTAGACACCATACTTTCCCAGTACGCACGGTATAGCCCTCCCTTGAGCAATAGGTCGGTTAGCATATTGCATTAGATACTCGGTGAAGCGCTGCCTTCAGCAAATGTCCCCATTCCGAATGTGCGGCCATCTCGTCACGGATACGGTAAGAAGGTGCTTGACTCTTACCCCACAAGCAGCGGGAGTGCGAGGCTCCCGCACCCAGTGTACTCCCAAACTGCTTAGTCTCATGACGTTGACCAAGTGTTCCGCGTAGACAAGCTCAAGACCAAGCCGAGCCTTTCGGCGCTCGGCTACGTTGACGTGCCCCCCTACCCTACCCTCGCACCGCCGGCACCTGGCATACCAGTGAGGTGTAATCCGTTTGGGCGGAAATATGCGGGGGTACACTTACCATGAACCGATGAGTTCTACTGCACCAAATGGGCGGCCTCTTCGCCTGCGGAAAGGAAGGTCAGATATGGCTCGTGACGAACGGCAGCGGGTTGACGTTAAGCGGATCAGGCGGAACATCGAGAACTTTGGCGACCCCTATATCGGACGAGCGGACCCCGAGGAACTGCGCATCTGCAGCGAGTGCGGCGCAGTCTACAGTGGACAGAGATGGTACCTCAAGGAGCAGGCGGACCCCGAGAGACTTCGCAATCAACCCGTTCATTTTACCGTCTGCCCAGCGTGCCGGAAGATCAGAGACCGTGACCCAGGAGGGATCGTCCATATCTCCGGACAGTTCCTGCAGGAGCACAAACAGGATATACTGAACCTCATCCACAACGAGAACGAGCGCGCCAGGGCGGTGAACCCGATCGAGCGCATAATGGACGTCGAGATGGCCGACGCGACTCTCGATGTGCTGACGACAAACGAGAAGCTGGCGCAGCGGATCGGCAGGGCTTTGCACAAGGCTTACGATGGCAGCGTTGCCTACAAATGGTCGGAGGACAACAAGCTGGTCAGGGTCCTGTGGCAGCGGGACTAACGGAGGAGCTTCAGATGAACAAGACCACATCGTTCATACTGGGTGCGATCGTCGGCGCCGCGGCCGGGTTGCTCTTTGCTCCGCAGACCGGCCGGCGCAGCCGCGCGCTCATCAGGGATAAGGCCGTCAGGTACTCGCACGACGGCGTGGAGTTTGCCGACAAGAAGTCCAGGCACCTTGCGAACAAGGCTCGGGGCTATGCCCACGAGGTGAGAGACATGCTCGCGGGCATGGCAGCCAGACGTGAGACGGAGCCGGAAGAGGAGGCGGGAGAGGCTTAGCGCTTCGCCGGTACGTGGACCGGTGGAGGGGAGGCGTGCCTTCTGGCCCCCTCCCCTCTTTGGCGTTAGCTGCAGCCGGAGTTGACACGAGTTCGCCGACTCTTCGCAGGATAGTTCTTCCTTGAAGTGGAAACTACCAGTACGCACGGGCAGTATAGAGTAGGTAAGACGGGCCGAACGGCTCGTAGACGACGTGGGAGGTGCAGGTAGCATGTGGGATTCCTTGAGGAAGTTGCTTGCCTTCGGGCTGGGCGCAGCCGCTATCACCGGAGATAAGCTGCGACAGGCGGTCGACGAGGCAGTCGAGCGCGGCGAGATGAGCAAAGAGGAAGGCAGGAAGTTCATCGACGAGGTGACGCGCAGGGGCCAGGAAGAGGCCCGGAACATGCAGGAGAGGATTCGGGAGCAGGTCCGTAAATCCCTGCAGGATGCCGGCTGCGCGGATGTCAAGCGCGTAGACGAGCTGGAGAAGCGCGTTGAAGGACTGGAGCGCAAGCTGAAGACCGCTCGCACCGGCAGGGCACGTGCGAAGAGCCGGACACCGGAGACTGGCTAGGTGCTCCTGACCCGCAAACAGTTTGGCAGGCTCCGCGAGATCGGGACCGTTCTGGTAAAGTACGGCTGGGGCCAGCTCATCACCAAGCTGGGGATGGCGAATCTGCTTCGCTATCGCGGCGCGCGTGCGGCCGCACGCGCATCTCCTCAACGGATGGTCGAGGCGATCGAAGAGCTCGGCCCCACATTCATCAAGTTCGGGCAACTGCTCAGCACCCGATCCGATCTCCTTCCACAGGACTACATCGACGAGCTGAGCAAGCTGCAAGATACGGCTCCAACGATTCCTATCGACCAGGTCAAGGCAGTCATCCGGGAGGAGATGGGCCGGCCTGTCGAGGAGGTCTACGGCACATTCATCGAAGAACCGCTTGCCGCAGCCTCTCTCGGCCAGGTGCACGCGGCTGCCCTACCGGACGGCACCCGGGTCATCGTGAAAGTCCAGCGCCCGGGCATTCGTGACGCCGTCGAGCGCGATCTCAGCGTGCTCTACGTGCTCGCGAGGTTCCTCGAACGGCGGTGGGAGCGCGCCAGGACTTACGGTCTTGTAGACTTCGTCGACGAGTTCTCCATCATCATCCGCGCGGAGATGGATTACACTCGCGAGGCCCACAACACCGAGCGACTCAAGCAGAATCTCGCACGCGAGCACGGCGTCTGCGTGCCCGGTGTTCACTGGGATCTGACGACCACTCGGGTGCTCACCGTGGAACGGATCGATGGCGCCAAGGTAACAGACATTGCCTTGCTCGATGCGATGGGGGTGGACCGTCCCCTGCTCGCCCGGAGGCTCGCGGCAACCTTTCTACAGCAGATGCTGGTCGATGGCTTCTTCCACGCGGACCCCCACCCCGGCAACATTCTTATCACGGCGGAACACGATATTGCGCTTATCGACGCAGGCGAGGTCCGTCAACTGGACGTCGGGGCACGAACGGGGCTTCTGCGTCTCTTGATCGCATTCGAGCGCCGCGACACCCGGCAGTTCGCGGAGGAGATTCTGGCTCTTGGGATTTCGCGCGGTGAAGTCGATCTACCCGGGCTGACCCATGACCTCGAAAAGCTGCTGCGGCAGTACTACGATGTTCCTGCCCGCGCAACCAACCTCGGCCAAATCCTGAGTCGCGTCATGGACGTATCGGCTCGCCACCGCATCCGACTCCCTACAGGGTTCACGCTCGTTGGGAAGGTTCTGGCGAATATTGACGGGATCAACCGGAAGCTCGACCCGAATTTCAACTTCACCGAGACCGCCCGGCCGTACATCAGACGCTCCGTCCGGCACCAGCTCCGTGCCGAAGGCCTGCTAGCGGACACCTACAGCGCCCTGCTGGACGCGAAGGCCTTCCTCCTGAGCTTGCCTGAGCACATGAACCTGCTTATGCACAAGTTGATCGAAGGCTCTATCCGGATCGAGTTCAAGCACACGGGTTTGGGCGAGCTGGAGTCAAGGCTCGACAAGATAGCCAACCGCCTCGCCTTCGCTCTGATCGTGGGTGCCGCTATAATCGGCAGCTCCTTGATCGTCGTTGCGAAAGAAGGGCCGACGAGCTTGTTCGGTCTGCCGTTGCTCGGCGTTGTCGGCTACGTGATCGCGCTCGTCTTCGGCCTGTGGCTGCTGATATCCATCATCCGCTCCGGGCGGCTGTAGCACGCGGAGTCGTCCGCGAAGAGGAAGATTGTAGAGGATCCGGACAATAACCTAGACACCGTCTCACCGTGGCTCCCCACGCCGCTGTCCTCCTGCCCAAGCCTCTGCCCGACCCGCATTGCCTAGAGATGTCTAGTCTTGGTGCCCGAGCTTGCACATCTCGCCCGCTCCCATTCGAGGCGTTCTGATCGGCTGGTGCCGATCAGCCTGGTATTTTCACCGGCTGAGTTTTCGGTGGAGTCAAGATAGGGCCCCTGTCGGGCGCGGCGCGATCACCACGCTCGGAAGGGCGCTCGAGCGGTGGGGCGGCGGGGGTCTGAAGGTTCGGCAGTGCCTCGCCGGGACTATCGGTCTTGAGCGGCTCGGGGCCGCGTTCGGTGCCCTCCGGCGTTCCAGCCGCTGGTGAGAGCTTTGGACCAGGTGCGCGGCGAGGGCCGAGGTGCCCGCGCCAGACCGGCGCGATCCGGTCGCGCCTTCGCGGGCCAGCAGCCGTCGTAACATGCCGCGGCGCGCTGGGCACGGTAATGGCTGGTCCGGCAGAGCGATCGGCCGTTGTTGCACCGCTATTCGGCGGCGGAAGGGCGCGGTGCTCAATGTCAACCGGCTCGGGCTTCACGACGACCGTTTGGGCCGCGGGCTTGCCCCGCATCCCCAGCATCGTGCCTGCTGCGAAGGCAGCGATCAGCAGGGCGGCGACCGCGAACCCCTGTGCGACTCCCGGCGAGAACCGGAACGGGGCAACCAGCCGCAGGGACCGCAGCGCGCCTTTCACCGTCCACATAACCTGCTGCCTTTCCTCATCACTGAGGGAAGGCCGGTCTCTCGGAATCAGCTCGACCGTTCGGGTCTGCGCCTCCAGTTCGGTGCGGCAGCCCGGACACTCATCGAGGTGCAGCCGCACCTCGCGCATTTCGTCCGGAGTCAGATCCCCATAGATATAGCCGCCGAACAGGCCGGCGATCTGTCTGCAACCCCCCATCGTTTCTATACCTCCCCTACTGCCACTCCGACATAACCGGCGAGTCTGGAGCGCAGGTGGGCCGTCGCACGGGACAAGTGCGCCTTCACCGCCCCCACCGTGCAGCCCATTACCTCGGCCGTCTCCTGAAGCGACATGAACTCGTAGTGTCTCAGGACAAACGCCGCTCTCTGCCTCGGAGGAAGCTGGTCCACGGCCTGGCGGATCGCCTGCCGGAGCTCCTTGTTCATAGCAGACCAGCCGGGGTCGTCCCGATCGCTGCCTCGAAGCCGGTCCCATTCCTCTTCCGTGAGCTCACATCCGGCATTCCGCGCCCTGCGCTTCACGTCGATGCAGTGGTTGAGACAGACCCGGTAAAGCCAGCCGGACAGGTTGCTTGCGCTGCCGAAACGCGGAAACGCCGCATGGAGCTTGATGAACACCTCCTGCGTTGCGTCGAGCGCGTCTTCGCGGTCGTGCAGAACGCTCCACGCCAGGCCGAACACCTGATCCATGTGCGCGGCCATCAGCCGGTCAAACGCCTCCTGCTCTCCTGCTTTGAACCGCGCAATCAGCATCTCATCTTCGACTGTCTGCAAGCTTTCCCCATCCTCCGGCACGATCTGTCTCCTACCTATTCCATAGAAACGAGCGGGCGGCATCAAAAGTTTACCTGCCCAACCTTCACCCAATAGGTGACGCTGGAACGCAGTCTATATCGCCGGCCGCACGAACCGTGGACGCGCCCGAACGCCGGAGGTGCCAGATACCGGGTCAGCGTCAATGGCGCCAGGGATGGTTCTGCAACACACTCTACGTCAGGTCCGGCGACAAGGATCCTGCCCTGCATTCCGACGTGTTGAAACTGGGGCTGACTGCGGGTCTTCCCTCTCGCCTACAGGGGCGGGAGCGGAGCCCAGCGGCGAACGCAGCCTATCCGACCGCCACTCCCGACTTTCTCGCCCTGCGCTGTATTCGGCGCCAAGCCTTGAAGCGGACGCTGGGGACGGAACGGGCGGGGACGCCGATCTCCTCGCCGGTCACCACGTCCGGAAGCGGCAAACGGGAGATGAGAGAGGCCAGCCTTTCGGGGGTCATCTCGAGCGCCTCGGCCACCGCTGGGATTCCGACAGCGGAGACAATGGCTATCACCTGCTCCGAGGCAAGCCCGAGCATGATCGCCTTCCGCTGCTTCGGCGCAAGTTCGAGGAACTCCGTCCAGAACCACGTCACGACGTGCTCAAGCCAGCCGGAGTCAACCACCTGCCGCTCCACATCCACGTGGGGATCGACCAGCCAGTCAACCGGGCTGTCGGCCTCTTCGTCGCCGTCCGGCTGCGCATCGATGGAAAGCGGTTCCGGATCTCGGACGTCTGTCAGAGCCGCAATACAGGAAACGAGATCGTCGATGGGCACGGGCGTACCGACCCAGTCGAGTATCCGGCAGACCAGCTCGACAGTCGGCACCTCCGCAGGATCGCGGTTGGACAGAGCCTTTCTCGCGAAGGCATGGGGTTCCTCAGTGATCTCGCGGCATCTGGCGGCCCCGGAACGGCTCGACCCTGCCCATTTCGCATACCCGCAGAGCCGGTCCTGCGTTCCCTCGATGCTCCAGATCGCCAGCCCGCTGACGTTGAGCTTGCCGGAGAACATGTCGAGTAGCTCGAGCTTGAGGTTGTACCACCCGGGCCGCTTGCGGCGGATTGCGTCGCAGTAGCGGTTGTGGACCGCCCGCCGCACGAACGCTTCAAGGTTCTCGATTGCAGTATCCGCGGCGCCGCGTTTGATCGCGTCTATTCGGGTCCATATCCCCAGCAGGCAATCCTGCTCGAAATCCTCCAGGTCGCTCGTCTCGCGCTTGACGAGCGAGCGCCTGACGAGTTTGCGGATCTCCTCGGAAAGCGGCTCGAGGTAGGCTTCGCACCGGCCTGAGGGCAGGCTCAGGTAATTCTCAAGCAGGTCCTGCGGATCGCTCATCAACGCGGATCGCCGTAGAGAGCGAAACCCGCCCAGCAGAACGGGTTCGCGAAATCCTTGTTCTTTGATTCTACCATGGATTTCTGCGCCCGTTGAAGGGCCTCGGCCCTCCGGCCAGTCTGGGCCAGCTCGCGGTAAAACCTCTGCACCAGCTCCACCGAAGCAGCATTGGTAACCTTCCAAAGCCCTCCGATCACGGACGGGAATCCGGCGACGGCGAATACCTGGGCCGCGCGCAGCGCTCCGGCGTTCCCTAGCTCGGCTGTGCCGAGGGTCTCGCAGGCTGCAAGCACCGCGAGTTCTACCTTCGCAGCCCCCTTGCTGCCTATGCGGATGAGATCGGCAAACCGCAGTGTGCCGGATTCCCCGGACGAGCCGGAAAGCACGATCGAGTCCTGTTCGGGATTCGGGTCAGCCTGGTGGTGCGCCGCGATATGGATGATATGCGATGAGAGCGCGGCGTTGGTGAAGGTTTCCACCGTCGCCCTCGCGCCAGTGTAGAGTTGGTTGTTCCTGTAGTAGGCCCGGATGAGGTTGGTTTCGGCTGCAGCGCCTGGGACGGCGCCGCTCATGTCCGCGAAGATCGCCACTCTCGCCTTCCTCGCGTCTAAAGGGACGTGGACCGGTTTCGAGAACTCCTCCAGAGTCTCGGGAATTACGTAGGAGACCGCGTAATCCTGGATGACGAAGCGAACCGTCCCCCCCTTCTCACGGGCCAGAGCGTGCAGCGGGACTCCCGACAGTTCCCAGGGCAGGACGAAGGCGAGCGAGTCCACTTCCCCGAGCTCCCTGCGGATCGGCTCGAGGATCATCTTCTGAAGCGCGTACAGCGGGTCCATGATGGGGCGGAGTGCCGAGCTGTTCCAGTCCGTGACCTTCGCGATTGGCACCCCTTTGGCGACCCTCGCTTCGGTGTCGGCCAACGCTCTCCCAAGCGCCCGGACCGCGGAATCGATCTGATCACTGGTCGCGGGAGTCTGCCAGCAGCCTACCGTGCGGGCTGTCACGATCAGAATATGCGTCCCCGACTCGGTGACAACGTACTCGACAATCGCCAGACCGTCGGGCAGGTTGCCCTGTATCTTGCGAATATCGGCGGCATCGATCGGGGCCACGTGGCCCACGTTCCTGGTCTGGCGAGCGAGGCGCGAGAAGTAAGGGTCCTTGCTGAGAACGCCGTTCCAGTCTCCGGCGGTCTTGCGCAGCCCGCCGGGCTGCAGTCTCTGCTCAGCGTCAGTCGCCCCCGGGGCCTTGTCGAACTCTTTGAGTACCTTCTGAGCGGCTGCCTCTTGGGAAGCAACAAGGTAAGATCGAAGCTGCCCAAACCAGGGATGTCGCCTGGCCCTCAGCAGCAGGTCGAGCGCTTCCTTATCCCGGTTTTCACGAAGCTCGAGGCCGACGGCTTGGAGATACAGCCTGAGCAGCGCCTCCGCGTGACCGGGCTCCGCGTCCGGATCCACGGCTTCCGCAGAGGACCATTCCTCTATCCGCTGGATCGCCTGCGAGAGGGAGGCCAGCGCGTCCTGCAGCCACTCGGCCTTGGCCTGGACTCCGGCCAGCGCCTCGAGCACCCGCGCCTGCGACCACGGCTCGCCAAGTTCCGCGCGATAGATCGCGGCCGCTCTGCCAAGGTCCCGCGTGGCCTCCTCGGGTTGGCCGACCGAGTCCTGCAGCATACCTCGCGTCTCCAGGACATCGGCCAGCGCGAGCATATCTCCGGACTTCTCGATGACCGGAACGGCTTCCCGGAGGGCCTCAAGCGCGGTCCCCGGGTCCTGCGCATCGAATGCGCTCTGCTGGATGTCCCCGAGGATTTCCACGACAAGGCTGTACTTGGCGAGCCGCATACCGATCTGCGCGGCCTGCCCGCGGGCGACCAGGCCGGCTCTGCGGTCCGCCATCGCGTCGTAACAGGATGCGAGGCTGCAGAGCACACGGATCTGATCGTCGTCCTGCTGCCTTGCTTCGTAGACCGCCGCGGCAGACTTCAGGACACTGATGGCGTCCTGGTAATCCCCTAGCTCCACGCAGGCAGAGGCGCCGCGTTCCGCTGCCGCCAGCAGGCTCGCTTGCTCCGAAACTGAGATGGAGAAGTCCGCGAGCCGGGTAACTGCCTGGAGGCCCTCCTGTTTGACCCCCGCGAGTACCTTCTCCCACTTCTCGAGGCACTGCCGCGCCTTGGCGTCTTCTCCTGCGTCCTTCCAGGCCCTGGCGCTGGCCCGAAGGGCGGAAGCCACGAGGAGGGGATCGTTCGCGCGCTCCCCGATCTCCTCCGCCTCGGCGAGGAGGCCCTGTGCTTCCTTGGTATGCCCGATGTCCGAGCAGTAAGAGGCGACCTGGAGTAGAAGCTTGGCGTGCGCGCCATAGCTGTTCTTATCCCACGCGTACTTGCGGCTTGCTTCGAGGCCATCGAGCATTGTGCGCAGTGCCCTGCCCTGCTCGCCGGCAGCGGCAAGCGCAGAGCCGGCATTGATATACTGCTTTCCTGCGAGGGCTCCCTCCCCCAGCGCCTGCCATTCTCGGGCGGAGTCCCAGTAGTTGGTGTAGGCATCATCGTACCGCGCACGCTCGCTGTTGAGATGGCCGAGATCGTCGAATATGCGGGCAGCCTGAGCCCGCAGGCCGTATGCCGAGAAGACGGGACGAGCACGCTCATAGTTTGCTACTGCATCGCGGTATCGTCGCACGGAGTAGAGCTGGCGTTCGGCAAGCCGTGTACAGACCAAAGCTTCGGATAGGGTCAGTTTGAGCCGGGCAAGGGCCGCAGAGCAGGTTCTGAGACTTTCGATCGAGCGCGTCGGATAGGTATCGGCGTCCTCGATGGCTGCGAGGAGCGCCTGCCTCGCCCGGGACAGCAGCCCGATCCGTTCGTCGGCTGACTCCGGTGCAGCAGGCTCGATTGCGCTCCCCGGTGGTCCGAAAGCAGCCGCCGCCCAGGTAACGGAAGGATCAGCACTCGCCCCGACCAGAGCAGCCACCATCTCATGTAGAGACGGCGGGCCTGGAGGCAGTCTATACTCGGCGCATGCCCATAGGTAGAAGAGCAGATCGAGGGTGAGGCCGGCGGCCCGATCCGGCTGCGCGGCAGCGACCTCGCGAGCCGCGGACGGCAGCTTGGCGGCAGGCTCGGAGGCTAACGAGCGCAACAGGTCCGCGTCCGCACGGGCGGCGGATGCGCAATACCACGTGACACCTGCGCTAAGAGCTGCGATAAGCAGCAGAAGTCTTACTTTACTCACGCCCTGCCACCGCTACTAACGTGCGTTCTACATTCGTGGCCGTTTACCCTCTTACCCGAAGCGGCGCCTGGAGGCCGGAAGGAGCGCTCCCGCAAGCATCGCGGACGCCTCCTCATGTATACGACGATCTGCCGCCTTGCTCCGTTGCATGGAGCTGCCAACGCGCAGGCTGCTTGACCGAGCGCGCCCGGCGGGGTAGAATTCTGAATGAGAGGAAGACTCCCATGAACTGGATGAAAACTTTCCTGCTGATGGGCGCCCTGACCGCGCTGGTAGTCGGTATCGGTTACGCAATCGGCCGCACCAGCGGCATGGCCATTGCGTTCGTCATCGCAGGTCTGATGAACTTCGTAAGCTATTGGTACAGCGACAAGATCGTGCTGGGGATGTACGGGGCGCAGCCGGTCTCGGAATCGGAAGCTCCACAGCTATACAGCTCGGTGGAGCGGCTCACCCGAGAGGCCGGCCTGCCGATGCCGAAGCTCTATACGATAGACACGCCACTACCGAACGCCTTCGCCACGGGTCGCAGCCCGCAGCACGCGGCGGTGGCGGTGACCTCCGGGCTGATGCGAATCCTGAACGCCGACGAGGTCGAGGGTGTCATCTCGCACGAGCTTTCACACGTGAAGAACCGCGACATCCTGATCGGCACTATCGCCGCGACGATGGCAGGGGCGATCATGCTCATCGCTCGTATGGCCGGATTTGCGGCGATATTTGGCGGGGGGCGGAGCGATGACGAAAGAGGAGGCGGGCTGGGCCTGCTGCTCGTGGCCATAGTGGCACCGATTGCCGCGCTCTTGGTTCAGATGGCTATCTCCCGGTCGCGCGAATACCAGGCCGATGCCTCCGGCGCTCAAATCTCCGGCAGGCCCTTGAGTCTCGCGCACGCGCTTCTGAAACTCGAGCGAGGGAACGAGGCTGTCCCGGTCGAGGCAGACCCCGCGACGGCTCACATGTTCATCGTGAGCCCGCTCAAGGGCGGCGGTGTGTTCTCGCTCTTCAGCACGCATCCGCCGATCCCCGACCGCGTCGCCCGCCTGGAGGCCATGGCCCGCGAGTCAGGCACCTACGGCGCCTAACCAGCGATCCGGCGCAGCGGCACGGGCACGCATTGCAACTGGGCGCTCGCGGTACCGGCCAACCTTGGGGTGTCAGGACTGTAGGGACGAAGCGTCCGCCCCTACACCCCTTCGGCAGCTCTCTCCTGCACGATCGTGACGCCGATCGGTTCCCTTATACGTGTTGCCTCAAATAAGAATCGTACCGCAGCACTCACTGGTATACTTGCGGTTCGTGGGTTTGCGGTCCCTGTGGAAAACGAGCTTACGCTTGGCCTAAGACGGGGGATGTGGCGGGGACAGAAAGAGACAAACCTCGTTAAAGAAAGCTCCTTCCGGCCCCGTTAAAGGCATTATGGCATCCGACCAGCGTTTCCGTCAATGTGCACAGATCCGATCTCCACGTTACGATTCTTACGTGAGGCATCGATTCGATTCCGGTACGATCTATCGTGAGGCAATGCCGAGTGTTGACATAGCAAGGAGCGAACGGTATAATACAGCGTAGTTCCGGGCCGCAGTGGCGGAATGGCAGACGCGCATGGTTCAGGACCATGTGGGAGTAATCCCGTGGAGGTTCAACTCCTCTCTGCGGCACCAGACAGAGGGCAGCATGAACTCAACGTGCTGCCCTTTATGCTGTACGGCCGCCCCCGCGACAGGGGTTCCGTTAGCCCGGGAAGTGCAGCGTGCAGGGGCTAGAAACAGCCCTGCCATCACTGGCGGGCCGCTGCATGAAGGTGCCCTCCTGCGCAGGGAATCGAATCCCAGAGCAGGTTACCTCCTCCTGCGCCACATCATCCCGCCGATTCCGGCCAGGCCGCAGAGTAGCGCGAGAAGTGAGGGGGGCTCGCAGACGGGGGCCCAGACCACTGCGTGTCGTACGCCCGTTGCGTCAGATGCCCAGCCTGCGACTAGACCAGAATCGTTGATGCCGAGGGCACCGCTGTCGGTCCCTCCAAGCATCCCCAGGTCGTGCATCGGCGCGCCGTTCTGCCACAGAAACGCGTGCTCGTGGCTGTTCCCGGTGAGAAGGGAGAATCCCACAACCTGACCGCTGTCGTTGATGCCGATGGCATAGCTGTCGCTGCCTCCAAGCGTCCCCAGGTCTCGCATTCGTGAGCCATTCTGCCACAGAAACGCGTGGGAGCTGGCGTCACCGGTGAGACGGGAGTCTCCCACGACCTGGCCACTGTTGTTGATGCCCCCGGCACCTGCAGCGGTGCCTCCAAGGGTTCCGAGGTCAATCATCGTATACTGGGTGGCCGAGACAGAGGTAATGGCAAGCGTAGTGAGCGCCACCACGCCGACGAAAAGTAGTGCAGACGACCTTCTCATGTTTCCCCTCCTTTGGCCCTCTTCGGGGCCTCAAGTGTTGTGAAGGCACAAGCCCGCGTCACCACCACCTACTGCTAACTAGCAAGCAACCCGTGGTACTGCTGCGGGCCTGTCTGGATTATGGTCGCATGAATGCCTGCTTGTCAAGAGCTACTTGACACAGGACTGGACCCGGCATGACAAACTGTAGACGGACTTACGTGACCCATTGGCACCGGTCTGCAGCCCGTGAGCGCCGCCTCCTTGGGGTCCGCGCCCGGCCGTGCGCTACGGCATTTGCCTGCTTATCAGCGACAGGAATTCGTTCCTCGTGGCGACGGAGTCGTGGAAGCTCCCGAGCACGGACGATGTTGTGATCATCGAGTTCTGCTTCTCGACGCCGCGCATCATCATGCAGAGGTGCTGAGCCTCGATGATGACGCCGACTCCCTCGGCATTGATGGAGTCCTTCACCGCGCGGGCGATCTGCTCGGTAAGCCTTTCCTGAAGCTGGAGCCGGCGGGCGTACATATCCACCAGCCTCGCGAGCTTGCTCACGCCGAACACTTTGCCCCTGGATATGTAGCCGATGTGGCATCGGCCGAAGAACGGCAGAACGTGGTGCTCGCAGAGGCTGTAGATCTCGATATCTCTTGCGATCACCATGTTGTTCGTCTCCTGAGTGAAGATCGCACCGTTGATCAGGCGCTGGGTATCGGCACGGTAGCCGGAGGTCAGAAACTCGAGCGCAGCCGCCACCCGGTGCGGCGTCTTGATGAGGCCTTCCCGGTCCGGGTTCTCGCCTATCTCGATGAGCAGTTCCCTTACGAGTTGCTTGACTCTCTCATGATCCATCTTCCAGCTCCCTTCTCAGTAAGTCAGTGTAACCGACGAGCTCAAGCATGCCATCCGTCGTCATCCCCGCGGCGATCTCTGCCATTGTGCGGTTCGAGCCTGGCAGTACCATATCCGGCGCGAGCTGGGCGAGCGGAACCGCAAGGAACGCCCTCTGGACGATCAAAGGGTCGGGGAGCACAAGGTCGCCCTCCTCGCTGCGAAGGTCGTCGTAGACAAGAAGATCAAGGTCGATGGTTCGGGGAGCATACCTATCAGCCCCGCGCTTCCTACCCAACTGGTCCTCGATTCCCCGCAGTATGGTCTGCTTCAGCTCCGCCGGCGGCACGTCGGTTTCGACCTCCACGACCGCGTTATAGAATGGCGGCTGGTCCGGCCTGCCCTCAGGCGCCGTCTCGTAGCAAGTGGAGACCCGAAGGATGCGGAGCCGCCGGCCGAGCAGCCGTATCGCCGCCCTCACGTTCTCCGCCGGGTTGATGTTCGACCCCAGAGCAATGAAGGCTCTCGGCATACCGAGTACCTACGAGGTCCGGCTGCGTGTGATCTCGGCTCCCACGCTCCTTGCGAACCGAAGAGCGGACGGCTTC
>Ga0315282_10002243_pt1 | contig 35840 bp, 31 predicted proteins | sample YL17G07_20_MG_FD_203693 | JGI IMG/M metagenome (GOLD analysis project Ga0315282, IMG submission 203693) | Sediment microbial communities from Yellowstone Lake, YNP, Wyoming, USA - YL17G07_20 | ecosystem: Environmental > Aquatic > Freshwater > Lake > Sediment | place: USA: Wyoming | collected...
CCGGTTTTCGACGTCACTCCCTTTCCCCAGATCAGGCTAATTCTTGTATCTGTAGGGAAGCGCTGCTTACACTGAATCATGAATTTGAAAAGTGAGGGAAATTTCCAATACAAGTTCCTGGTAGCTTGCAATAATTGCTCTCTCTCACTTCCCTTTACCACTCTGATCCCAACATGGTCCTGTATCCCCTCAATGGAGAAGAAGATATTCTGAACGACGGAATCCTCATCCGGTTCTGTATCTAAACTGAGAATGAATACCTGATCTTCGCTGATAAACCTCGCCCCTTCACGAGGAGAAGAATCCTTTATCGAAGGGCCACCCGTTGAGAATGAGAATTCCTTTTGACCTAAAATCTCCTTCCCTGAGAGTGTCTTCAATCCGGGTCTCAATCTAAATTCACATTGAATTCCTGCAGGAAGATCTTTTTCGAAATCATAGACCCAATTCTTCCCGTCTGCCCACCGACTGGTTCCTTGTTCAGGACAAAGGATATCAAAGGGATCGATCAGACTTCTGGGATCGCCGAAGGGTACCATCTGCTCTGAAAATCGAGCGCTCACCTGTCGAACCCCCTTCACGGTTCCTTGAGGAGAAAACATCTCAACCTGTGGCCCATCTTCAGCAAAAGCTCCGGAGGCGAAAAAAAAGCAAAGGAACAAGAAGAATCTGAACAATTTGCATTTCATGACTCCCTCCATCATTTTCCTTCTCGAACGATTCCCTAACATTTGTGATTTTTTTGGACTTTCTGGGATTCTACTAAATAAAGATAACCCGGTCAATGAAAAGGGAACCTTAGTTTCGAAGAAAGTATTTAGGATGTCGCTGAAAAAGTCCCTTTTTCAGGCTGGTCAAAAATGCCCAGATGCAAGGCCCCCGAAATCCTGAGGAGTGAGGCGTACTTGTCCGTACGCCGCAACGACGAGGGATGAGGGAAACGCAGCAGATGGGCGTTTTTCAGCAGCCTGTTAGCAGAAAATTGGGGAGACCCCCATGAAACTTTCACTTCCTAAAATCCTAAAAGGAGTGTATATTACAAACCGAACTTTGCGATGAATAATCCTGATTCTAAGGTTGTCTCTTGGGGAAAGAATCGCAGGAGGATAATACTTAATGTTGGGCAGTAATTGATGGGGAGGGCATATGAAAAAGCTGATTTGGGGTTGTCTTCTGTTCGCGAGCCTACTGCCAGGTCTTGGGCGTGCCGACATGCAACAGTTGGGGCCAAACTATTTTGCTGCCGGAGTTTTTAGCGGAGAATTTGAGTTCTTTGCAGCACCACAACAGCAAGGCCGTCAGCGTCAGCAAAATTGGTGTTGGGCCGCAACGACGCAGATGGTCCTGAACTACCACGGCTTATACGTGACCCAGGAACAAGTGGTGGCACGCATATATGGAAAGCTCGTAGATTCTCCAGCACAGCCCCAGCAAATACTGACTGCTCTTTCGGGTTGGGCACCGGATTCGAGGGGGCGTTTCTCGCAGATATACGCCAACCCCTACCTCCTGCAAGGCTCAGACCTAGTCAGGGACCTTGCCTATAAATGGCCACTCATCGTTGCTCTAAAGCAGCCAAGCCAGATTGGCCATGCTTATGTACTGACGGCTGTGTTTTATGCCGTCGGCCCGCAGAACGAACCCATCTTCGATAAAGTCGTGCTTCGAGATCCTTGGCCTGGCAATCCCAGCAGGATAGAAATGTCGTGGCAAGAGTTTCAATCGCGGGTCCAATTCCTCGCTCGGGTCTACGTCAATCGACTCTAGCCGTGTCCAGTGGGGTCACCCACAGTCCTTGCTTCTGTAGGAGAGGAGAACAAACCCCTCTGCGAAGGATTGTAGTTTCGTCAAATTTAGAGCAAAAAGTGTTCAGGGATCATATCTTTTTCAAAAATTGCTTTATCTCGATTTTACTATATTTTACTCGATTTCTTACGAGTTGACAAAATTCCATTTGGCATCCTTCTTGAAATGGAATAACACAGGTGTCTTTTTGGTCCATGAAAATTGAATCAAAAATAGGAATGTGTTTCAAAAAAAAGGAGGATGCATTATGAAGAAGTTGATGATCATTTTATGTGCTTTCTCTCTTGTGGCTGTTTTGGGTTGTGCTACCTCTAAAAGTGATTGTCCGGTCTATGTAACCAATCCAAACTGTAAACTCGTTTCTTTTAAAGCCGGTTCCGAGCCAGAGGGTTATAATGGTATTAAGTGGGAAACAAAGTTATCCGCTCTTGAAAGGATGAAACATAGCCGAACAGACCCAACTCACGGAGGCATAGAGTTTTACGTGAGGGAGGGCGATGCGTTTAAATTAGAAAATGGAAAAAACAAACCGGTTCAATATGGTTTCTGGAGAGAGAAATTCTATGTCGCCGTGGTCTCCACAAAAGGACCGGAAGAATTTGATGCTCTTAAAGATGCTGTATTTAAAAAATTTGGAGTAGGTGCGAAACCGTTCACGAATCGAGAAGAATACTTGTGGGTTGGAAGGAATGCGATTATGGCCTTACAATATGATGACAACTCAAAATTAGGAACTTACTATATAAGGTCTGAGTCGATGGCGAAGAAGATGGCACAAAATTAAACTTAGAAATTTCTTCGGTCCCACACTGACCGAAGCGCTTTTGGTCAAGTTAAGGGCGCATGCCAAAGGCAGAGTCACTGAGGACTCTGCCTTTTTTGTTTACAACTCCTTATCGTTTAGAATTGAAGCTCGCCGGCCATCCCGTTAGGACGGGACAGGCACGCCGGGGCTTCCCGGCAATGTAATATCATTTTATATTGTGCCCCTTGACCCCGCCGATCCCGCTTCAGGCGGAACGGGGCACGCTCCGGTCACATCTTCTTAAAAGCGGTATCACAGGCTTCAATGGTTTGATCCAGATCTTTCTGAGTATGAGCGAGGGAAATAAACCAGGCTTCAAATTGGGAAGGTGGGAGATAAATTCCCTGTTCCATCATCTCGATAAAGAATTGGGCGAAGCGTTTCGTATCGCTTGTCTTAGCTGTCCGATAATCTCTGACAGGACCGGCTGTAAAAAAAAGGGTGAACATTCCGGTCCCGCGATTGATCGTGATGGGAATCCCGTTCTCCTCGGCTTTCTCTGAAATAGTTTCGGTCAAGTAAGAGGTCTTCTTTTCCAGATCCTGATAGACCTTTTTCGACCTAAGGAGTCCCAACGTCACCATTCCCGCGGTCATGGCCAGAGGATTTCCAGAGAGTGTCCCGGCCTGATAAACGCCTCCAAGAGGAGCAATTTTCTCCATGATCTCCCTTTTTCCGCCATAAGCCCCTACCGGAAGCCCCCCACCAATAATCTTCCCAAGACAGGTCAGATCGGCCTTGATGTTGTAGAGTTCCTGGGCCCCTCCATAAGCCACGCGAAAACCGGAGATGACTTCATCAAAGAGAAGGACGCTCCCTTCCTCATTGCAAATCTCTCTCAATCCCTCCAAGAATTCTTTTTCCGGCAGGACCACTCCCATATTCCCTGCAATCGGTTCCACAATGATACAGGCAATCTGTCCAGAGTATTGGCGAACAAGAGATTTTACCCCCTCGAGATCATTATAGGATGCCGTCAACGTATGCTTTGCCAGATCCTCCGGAACCCCGAGGCTATCTGGAATTCCAAAAGTTGCGGCTCCGGAGCCCGCCTTTACAAGGAGGCTGTCCCCATGGCCATGGTAGCACCCTTCGAATTTGAGGATCTTGTCTCTTCCCGTATACCCCCTGGCTAACCGAATTGCACTCATCACTGCTTCCGTGCCGGAACTGACCAACCTCACCAATTCCATAGAAGGAAAGGCCTTCTTCACCTTAGCGGCGAGTTCAACTTCTAGAATGGTTGGTGCACCGTAGCTTGTCCCTTTTGGAATCGCCTTTTTCAATGCGGCCACAACTCCCGGATGAGCATGGCCCAGAATCATGGGGCCCCAGGAACCGACATAGTCAATATATTCGTTGCCGTCTATGTCCCAGATCTTTGATCCTTTCGCTCGATCAATAAAGGTGGGAGAAATGCCGATGGCTTTAAAGGCCCTGACCGGGCTGTCCACCCCTCCCGGAATCATCTCCAACGCCCGTCGATAGACCGCAATCGACTTTTTCCTTTTCATTGATCTTCCCCCAATCTCTCCCTGTTTACTGAATTTATCTTATAATCTAATAGGATTTGCTTCCTAATTGCAATAGAAAATATACTGATTTAGGTCTGGATTAATTGAGAACCGAACCCTGGGGAGGTTGCCTTTATCAGTTGAATGCTTTAAAATATAAAAATAATTTTTCTAAGGAGGTCTCGTTATGGCGTTGATTAACTTTGGTGGGACGGAAGAGAAAGTCATCACGCGTGAGGAATTTCCACTTTCAAAGGCACAAGAAGTTCTAAGAAAAGAAACCGTCGTCGTCCTGGGATATGGTGTCCAGGGACCTGGGCAGAGTCTCAATATGAGGGATAATGGAATCCGCGTCATCGTCGGTCAGCGACGAGATACCCCTTCGTGGGATAGAGCTTTAAAGGATGGCTGGGTGCCTGGCCTGACACTATTCCCCCTGGAGGAAGCGGCCGCAAAAGGAACGGTGATTGAATATCTGCTTTCAGACGCAGGTCAAAAGGCATTTTGGCCAACGCTCAAGCCTCTTCTCACCGAAGGCAAAACCCTCTTCTTTTCACACGGCTTTGCGATCACATACGGAGATTTAACGGGCGTTATTCCTCCGAAGAATATTGACGTCGTGATGGTAGCTCCGAAAGGGTCTGGGCTTTCCGTTCGACGGAATTTTCTTGAGGGCAGCGGAATCAACAGTAGTTTTGCGATCTTTCAGAATTACACGGGAAAGGCTGAAGAAAAAACGGTCGCCCTAGGTGTGGCGATGGGGTCAGGCTATCTCTTTGAAACAACCTTCAAAAAAGAAGTCTTTAGCGATTTGACGGGAGAGAGGGGTGTTTTGATGGGAGCGATTGCGGGGATTATGGAGGCCCAGTATGATGAACTTCGCAAGCGCGGCCATAGTCCGAGTGAGGCGTTTAACGAGACGGTTGAAGAATTTACGCAGAGTTTGATTAAACTTGCAGCCGAGAAAGGGATGGACTGGTTGTATGCGAACACCAGCACGACCGCTCAGCGGGGTGCTTTGGATTGGAAAGGAAAATTCAGGGATGCCGTGGCTCCTCTGTTTTCCGATCTGTACGAACGCGTGGCCGATGGAACCGAGGCCAGAATCGTGCTTGAAAAAAACAGTCAGCCGGACTATCGAGAAAAATTGAACGCTGAGCTCGCTGAGATGGGAAACTCTGAAATGTGGCGGGCAGGGGCGAAAGTGCGAGAGTTGCGCCCAGAAAACTGGAAAAAAAAGGCGTAAGCAATCATTGTTCTAAGTCACAGTATTGCTCAACGTCCCGATTCCCTCAATCACAATGTCGATTTTATCTCCGATCACCATCGGACCTATTCCCGAGGGCGTGCCTGTAGCAATGACATCCCCCGGCAGAAGGGTCATCACACGAGAAATAAAACTCACCAGTTGATGGGGTCCGAAGATGAGATTCTTCGTATTGGAATGCTGCTTTCTCTCCCCGTTGAGATAGGAGGAAATCTCTAAACGGTGAGGATCGATATCCGTTACAATCCAGGGGCCAATCGGGGCAAAGGTGTCAAAACCCTTTGAGATCGTCCACTGGCCCTCTTTGGGCTGAAGGTCCCTCGCCGTCACATCATTGAGGCAGGAATATCCCAGAATGTATTCAGCCGCCTTCTCCTCCGGCACTGCCTTTGCTTTCTTCCGAATCACCACAGCCAATTCGGCTTCGTAGTCTACTCGTTTCGACATCTTGGGATAAACGATCGGCTCTCCCGGGCCAATCACAGAAGTCGATGGCTTAAGAAAGAGAAGAGGTTCTTTCGGAAGCTCCATCTTCACCTCTGCAGCGTGATCTCTATAATTTAAACCCAGGGCGACGATCTTTGAGGGAAGGCAGGGAGAAAGGAGCTTGACCTCTTCTATCTTCTTTGCTCTTGACGAAAGATGGAAGTGCTCAAAAGGGTCTCCCTCCATCTCGCGAACCATCTTTTCCTCGATCACTCCCCACTTAATGTTTACACCTTCTTGGTATCGAACGATTTTCATTCTCCCTCCTGAAATATCTTTACATAATTGCGCTTTTGTCTTGCAACGATTTTGTAGGGCGTGATCCCCGATCACGCCTCCAATAGGTCAATGGGCTAACCACAACGGTGCGTTCGGGGAACGCACCCTACAGTTATTCTTAAATGGGCGTTGGACGGATTATTGTTTCTTTAATCCCAGCACATCCTGCATGTCGTAAAGGCCGTTGGGCTGGTTTACCACCCAGAGGGCAGCCCGAACCGCTCCCCGGGCGAAGTTATCCCGGCTGTGGGCCCGGTGGGTGATCTCCAGTCGTTCCCCGATGCCCCCGAAGAGGACGGTGTGCTCGCCCACGATATCGCCTGCCCGGATCACCTGCATCCCGATCTCGTCCTTTGTCCGTTCCCCCACCATTCCCCTTCTCCCATAAACTCCCACCTTTCCGAAATCCCTTCCTATGGAAGACGAGATCAACTCTCCTAATTTGACTGCTGTTCCGCTGGGAGAATCTTTTTTCAGGCGATGGTGGGCCTCAAGAATTTCTATGTCATACTCTGGTCCTAAAACCTTGGCCACTTCCTGAACAATGCGGAACATAACGTTTACCCCTACGCTCATATTTGGGGCAAGGACACAACGAACATTTTTTGAGAGCTCCTTAACCTTATTCATCTGCTCTGAGTTCAATCCAGTCGTGCCAATGACGATGGCCAGACCTGCCTCCTTAGCGAACCCTAAGTTTTCGAGGGAGGCCTGAGGACTACTAAAATTAATAATAACATCCCCTCCCCCCTTCTTTAAAGAGCCTTCCAAGATCACACCCATCTTTCCCAAACCGATCACCTCTCCGATATCCTTTCCAACGGACGGATGATCCGATCTCTCGATGGCCCGAAAGAGTTTCACCGAAGGGGTTTCATTAATGATGTGGATAATCCTTGCCCCCATCTTACCGGCTGCTCCAACGACAATCGCTCCCACCTCTTTCATTCGCAGGCCTCCTCCCCCATCTCGGCGCAAAAGGAACCTTCGCCTAAAGAAATATCAGTAAATCTCCCGTACGTTCCACACTGAAAACTAAAGGAATCTGTTCTGTTTGTCAAGTTTGAAAGCAATCAGGATTCTTGGCGATCGTGCAGATTGAGTCCGCCCTTCTGTGCTTGAGCAACGGACAGATCGTCTGGTATAATTGCATGTGGATCATCCCAGGAGGTTTCCTATTCCAGTCCATGACGGTAAGTTGAATGTTCTCATTGCGCGGTGGCTCGAGGAAGGCTACCGGTCGCAAATCGCTGCGGTTGACCCACGGATCCAGGTATTTTACGCGGCAGAGCAGGTTGCTGCCGAGACAAAGAGACCCCGCGGGCCCATCGATCAGGCTCCCGATGAGGGGGCGGATGTCGAGCTCGACTCCTTGCTCCGGCTGGCCGAGGTCATCTATGGCTTGCGCTTCCCGGAGAATATCTTGGAGCGTGCACCCCGTTTGAAATGGGTGCAAACCTCCAGCGCCGGTGTTGACACGCTTGTTGGCACAAAGCTGTGGCAAAGCGACATCATCCTCACTAACACCAGTGGCATCCATGCAATTCCAATGAGGGAGCACGTTCTTGGTATGATGCTGATGTTTGTGAAGCATGCCCCCGTTTACTTCGCTAACAAGCAAGACAGGGTTTGGGAGCAACATATCCCCGATCAGCTTTGGGGGAAGACGTTGGGTGTGGTGGGGTTAGGAAGGATAGGAGAAGCGATAGCCCGGGCGGCCAAGGCGTTCGAAATGAGAGTCGTGGCTACACGCCGCCACGTGACCAAGCATGGGAGATCTGCGGTGGTGGACACACTTTACCCTGCGGATAAGCTTCCAGAGATGCTGGGAGAAAGCGACTTCGTGGTCGTGACCGTGGCGCTTACAGAAGAAACTCGAAAGCTCATCGGCGAGAGGGAACTTCGAGCCATGAAACCCACTGCCTATATCATCAATATCGCTCGTGGGTCGGTCATCGACGAAGCTGCCTTGACAAAGGCTCTCAAGGAGAAGTGGATCGCCGGTGCGGGACTTGATGTCTTCGAGAAGGAACCCCTCCCACAAGACAGTGAACTCTGGATTTTGCCGAACGTTATCATCACCCCTCATGTGGCTGGGATTATGCCGGACTACAATGCCCGGGCCATGGAAGTCTTTTGTGGAAACCTAAGGCGTTACCTGGCCGGGCAGCCCCTGATAAATGTGATTGATCGGGCCAGAGGATACTGATGCATGGATCTGTTCCTTTAATTCCACCGGTCACGTGATTTTTAGATTTTCCCGCGTTTTACAGAGTCATCCCTTCACCGGCCGATTGCCTCTTAAAAAATCACAGATCGTCGACAACGAACTGAACTGACCCCTCGCCTAGAAGGCGAGGGGTTCCGAAAACATGTCGACTTCAAATCGACCTCGGCCCTAATTGCCCCCCCATAGTCATTCCTGCGAAGGCAGGAATCCAGAAGAGAATCTAGGAAGAGAACCCACTGGATACCCGCTTTCGCGGGTATGACGGGGTGGCCAGGTTCGCTTTCGTATTTGGCTTATATTCACTTTGTTCACATTTTGCCTATTTTTCCTTCGCCTCAAGGCGAGGGGTTTCCACCATACCCGAAGGAGACACTAACAAACATCCATAAAAACAACTTGACAATCGTTTTTCATCTATCATAGCATTGGAACATAATGATAATTAAGTCTCATCATATGGAAACTGCCTCCCGTCCAAAATTCACAAAAAAGAATCACATCAAATCCGCAATGGGAAGCCAATTCAAATCCCTGCTCAGGGCAATTGACATTCTTGGCCTATTGGAGGAAAAGGGAGCACTCTCAGTATCAGAGATTTCCGATCTCTTGCGGTTCCCCCGCAGTACAGCTTACAAATATCTGGCAGTCCTGATGGAGTGCAGGTTTGTTGAATATGACCAGAGCCTGGGGAAGCACAAACTCGGAATGAAATTGTTCGAGCTCGGGACCACCGTACAAAATCGGATTGTCGTTGATAAGATAGCGCGCCCGTATCTGGAGGAACTATCAAATGAGCTAGGAGAGACTGTGGCCCTTACTGTGCCGGATGGGAACTGGGTCATTTACGTGGAAAAAGTTGAGCCGGAGAGCAGCGAGACAATGGTTTTTTTATCAAGGAAAGTTGTTCGCTTCCCATTGCACGCAGGTGCGGCATCAAAGATTCTTCTTGCCCATCTTCAGGATGAAAAAATAGAAACTTTCCTAAAAACACAAAAGCTTGTCAAGTATACCGGAAAAACGATCGTTGACCCTGATGAGCTTAGGAAAGAAGTAAAAGCCATCAGAAAGGCAGGATATGCCTTTAGCGAAGAGGAAATTGACATAGGGGTTAGAGCACTGGCTGTACCGATATTCGACCATGAGGGGAAAATTGCCGCAGGCCTTGTCGTTTTTGGACCCACTCAAAGAATCGATGACCACAAGAAGGAAAAGATCCTGAAATCTATCCTTGAGTGTTCGAGAAAAATATCAAAAAGGATGGGAGGTAAGGTTGGCAATTAAACCGAGCGGGAGCAGAAAGGGAGGAGGTGATGTTTGGAAGAATGAGATGAGGCGTCCAGTCAAGATGGTTTCTATTTGGATCAACCAAAAAACGTTTCTTAGTACACCCAGTACAGTCCAAAAAGGAGGAAGAAGATGAACAGAAAAGCTGGTATGCTGATTTGTATTGCAATTTTGGGAGTCTCTTTGCTTTTGGTCAACTCTGTCGCATTCGGGGCTGATAAGGTTATCAAATTAACGTTTGGTTCGGCCTCGTCTAAGGGTCTGCCGACTTACACAGCTCTTGAGAAATGGGTCGAGCTTGTTCAACAAAGAACGCAGGGGAGAGTTCAAGTGCTGGCGGCCCAGGAAAGGAAACTGGGCGGCGACAAGGACATGATTGAACTCGTGGGGTCAGGAGCCTTAGAGGGCGCTCACTGTTCATCCGCAATGTTTGACGGTTTTACGCCCGCCTTGAACGCCCTGCAGATGCCCTTTCTAATAAATGATTACGATATGTTAAAAAAAGTATTTCTCGCTGATTATACGATGGAACTTCTTTCCGCTATAAAGGAGCTTAAGCTGTACCCGCTGGGCCTGATTGAAAATGGATATCGCCATATAGGAAATAATACGAGACCCATTGCTAAGCTGGCAGATCTCAAGGGGTTGAAAATCAGGGTGGGAGAAAATAAGATGCACGAGGAGATATTCGGTGCCCTTGGAGCGATCCCTGTGCCCATTTCTTACGGAGAGATTTACACATCCATGCAGACAGGGGTTATTAATGGTACTGAGATCAACGCTACCTCCGCGTCATCTGAGAAATTAATGGAAGTCATCAAATACTTCTCACTGACCGGTCATTTCTTTTGGCCATCTGTTGCTTTTATTAATATAAAAGTATGGGACGGCCTGCCTAAAGATATTCAAAAAATATTTGCAGATACCTGGAGAGAAATTATTCCCTGGCAGATTGATCTCACCAAGGGAGAGGACGAAAAGGCAATGAAAGTTATGACCGGGAAAGGAATAAAGATTAATCAAGCAGACTCACGTGCCTTCTACGATGGTTCCAAGTTCGTCTATGACAAGTATATGAAGGACCAGAGGGTGGCTAAGTTTGTCAAGGCGGTACAGGCAATGCAAAAGAAGTGATGCCACCTTGAAAAGGATTGGGATCAGGTTTTGGAAGTCGATCTCACATCCATTGAGTTTATGACTGAGAAGACACCAGCAGGCCGATGGGGAAACCCGGAGGACCTGCTGGTGCTACCGTGTTTGTCGTCTTGGCCCCCTCGAACTTTATTCATGAGTTATCTTGCCCGTTGATGGTGGATCGCTGAATGGGTGATGACAGGGGATTCTACTCACCGGAATGATGAGAAAGCCTGGGCCTGTGTAGGTTCAGAAAGAAGAAGGGGATGATATGAAACGTTTTTATGACTCACTTGAAAAGTCATTAAGAATAGCCCTCCTGGTGCTGGTGAGCGGGATCGTTATTACCACGATGTTGCAAATTGTCGCCAGGTTTATCCTTATGGTTTCTATACCCTGGACAGACGAATTGGCAAGATATCTGATGATATGGGCCTCCTTTGTCGGGCTGGGGGTGGCCTACAGGAAGAGAGAGCTTATTTGCGTGGCGTTCTTTAGGGAAAAATTACCCCCACATTTGCTGAAAGTGACTCTGCTTATCTCAGACGTGCTGTGCTCCATCTTCGCAATCGTCATTGTCATTTATGGGGTCAAATTGTGCTTCCAAAATGTAGCGCAGGTTTCTCCGTCAATGCGGATTTCATTGGGCATCATCTATGCCGTTGTTCCCCTTGGATGTCTGCTTTTTCTTTTGTTCGCATTTGAATCGGTTTTTTCTTACTTCAGCGCGGCAAGGAGATAGTGTTGCCATGTTATCGATCATCTCTATTATCTTTGGTTTTTTGTTCGTTTTAGGAATTCCCATCGTTTTTATTATGGGATTGGTTTCCTTGACCTACGTCCTGATCACGGGCAAGTTCAACTTGTTGATCATGTTCCCACACCGAATGTTCAAAGGCCTCGACATGTTCGTTTTGCTCGCCATTCCACTTTTTGCTTTGGGTGGGAATTTGATGAACGCAGTCGGGATAACTCAAAGATTAATTTCTCTCGTGAAGTCCGCGGTTGGACATATGACCGGGGGATTGGCGGTCGTAAGCTGTGGAACCAACATGGTCATGGGTGGCATATCCGGGTCTGCAGTAGCCGACGCTGCCGCGATCGGCTCAATCATGATTCCATCCATGGTTAAAGACGGATATGAGGTTGATTTCAGCGCAGCTTTATGTTCTGTAGGTGGGACAGTGGGGCCCATCATCCCTCCCAGCATTCCCTTCGTTATATACGCTGCCATGGGAAATGTCTCGGTTGCCGGTCTTTTCTTGGCAGGGGTGTTTCCGGGCGTACTATTGGGGCTTAGTCTGATGATCCCTTCGTATCTCTACGCAAGACGGAAGAGGATCGCCAAAACCGGAGCATTTTCGCTCAAGGACTTCTTCAGCAATTTTGTCCGATCCCTCCCCGCCTTGTTTTTCCCTGTGATCATACTTGGAGGGATTTTGGGAGGCGTATTTACGCCAACCGAAGCTGCAGCGGTAGGCGTCACTTACGCGGTGTTCATTGGATTGGTTTATCGGACGCTGAAAATCAAAGAATTAGGGAATAACCTGATCGAGATAGGGATTTTTTTAGGGGCGGTCATGCCAATCGTCTCTACCTGCATGATCACTTCTTGGATACTTGGAGCAGAAAATATCACCGGCATTGTTACGAATATTCTTCTTTCTATTAGCCAGGACCGCAATGTGATTCTATTGGTGATTAATTTGTTCTTGTTGCTGGTCGGGTGCTTGATGGAAACTGCTTCAGCCATTATCCTGTTTACTCCCATTTTATTACCCATCGCCACTCAGTTAGGGGTTGACCCGGTGCATTTCGGAGTCATTTTGGTTCTGAATCTGATTATTGGAATGAGCACCCCTCCAGTCGGGGTCAGCCTCTTCGTTTGCTGTAGGATTGCCAAGATTAGCTTGGAGCGGATATCTCGTGGTGCTGTCCCTTTGTTAATTGTAGCCCTTGCGGTCTTGTTTTTCATTACGTATACGCCTGGGCTCGTCATGTATATACCCAATTTATTTCTGAAATAAAAGGTTCACCCCGTTAGAAAGTTTTCCACTTTCTAAGGGATTCGATGAAAAAGAAAAACCCCCACCCCGCTGCGAGCAGCGAGGCTTTCTAACGGGGTAAAGGAGGAGTCCAATGGATAAGATAACAAAGCTTCTCAAAGGAGCAGTGGACCTGCATGTTCATAGTGGTCCCGGCCTCATTCCCCGCTCTCTGGATCATGCCGAAGCAGTCAAGCAGGCTCTTGCCGTGGGGATGCGAGGCCTGGTGGTCAAAGACCAGCACTCTATGACCAGTGGATCGGTCTACTTCCTTAGAGAGCACGTCTTCAAAGGTGCGCCGATCAGTTTCTATGGTGGCTTGGTGTTGAATAACACCGGTGGAGGTATCAGCCCCTACACAGTGGATTGCGCGATCAAGTACGGCGGAAAGATTATTTGGATGCCAACCCTTTCCGCCAAGAACCACATTGAGGTTCACAGTAAAGGGCACAAAACCTCCTTCCCGGACACGAAGGAAAAACCGTTACCGGAGATTCCCTTGACAATCGTGGATCAAAACGGCGCTTTACTTCCTCAGGTGATTGAAATATGCAAACTGATTGCTCGCGCGGATGTCGTACTGGCTACCGGACATCTCCATTTATCCGAAATCAAACTTCTGATTGCCGAAGCCAAAAAACAGGGAGTAAAAAGGATCCTCATGAATCATCCGGAGTTCATTGTGAATGCATCCTTGGAGGATATGGTGAACTTTGCAGACCAGGGGGTTATTATCGAACATTCCTACGCGCTGGTTGTCAGTGGCGAACTGAAGAAAGAATACCTTGTTGAGATGATCAGGAGGGTTGGCGCGGAAAGGACCACCATTGGATCTGACCTCGGACAGAAGGGCAACCCTTATCCGGTTGAAGGTCTGAAAGCCTGCATCCGGGATCTGTTGGATTTGGGAATAAAAGATGAAGAAATCGATTTGATCCTCCGGAAGAATCCGGCAAAACTAATTGGTCTGGATTGAAAGATGGGAAGGAAAACACGCCGAATCATCCATTTGGCGAAAAGACGATACCTGACAGGAGGAACGTCACATGCCCTATGATGCTAAAGATCCGCGTGCCCGCCTGACGCCTGGCCCCGCAGTTGACAAAACGCCCACTGACTTCGCAGGAACCGAATACGTCAAGTTTTATGAAACCCCGCCCAATGAAACTTCTCCTGGCGTGAAGACGTGGTATGCCCGAGGACAGAACTTAATCATCGCTTACACAGAGGCTTCGGTGGATACGATCTTCTCGCGGACCCGGCAACCTGACGAGTATGTATTGCTCCTCCCCGATCGCACCATGTCCGTGGACATTACTAGCGGTGAGGGGGTAAAGAGGGTTGCCGGCTGCTCCATATCCATCATCCCTCCAGGGGAGAGCAGCGTGCGCGTCCTGGCCAAAGGTCGCTTATTCCGTTTGTTCACCATCCTGTCGGAGGACCTGGCGAAGAAGTGCTCAAACGCCAAGTCATACGCGACCCCTCACCCGAATGTCGCCCCCTTCAAACCATGGCCAGCACCGCCGTCTGGCTACCGTCTTCGCACCTATAGCCTCGACGTCCCCCCTCAAGAGGGGCGCTTCGGTCGTATTTGGCGCTGCTCGACCATGATGGTCAATTATCTCGACATCCAAAACGGACCACGGGACACGACCAAGATGTCCCCCCACGCTCATGATGATTTCGAGCAAATCTCCCTCGCCGTCGAAGGCGTATTCGTCCATCACATCCGCTGGCCTTGGATCCCCAATATGAACAAATGGCGAGCTGACGAGCACGAGGAGTGTGCAACTGTATCGGTGGCGGTGATTCCAGCGGCCGCCATCCACACGACGGGGGCGGTCGGCAAGGGAGCTAATCAACTGGTAGACCTTTTCTGCCCTCCCCGACTTGATTTCTCCCAGAAGCAAGGATGGGTCTTGAACTCGGACGAGTATCCGATGCCCTGACCCGTGAAAGGAGGGCTACGAAAAGGAGGAGTATCCATGGGACACGGTGATCTTCATCTGGCACTGGCAGAGAAGGCTTGTTTCGGGACATTTCTGAAGTTGCCCCGTCCCGAAGTGGTTGACCTTCTCGCGCTCGCTGGCTTTGACTTTGTGATCTGCGATATGGAGCACGCTCAGGTTTCCGAGATGGAAGCCCGGACGGTCATTAAGGCGTGCGCCGCCGTTGGGTTGGCGGTGACGGTCCGGCTTCCTGAGCCAACACAGGGCTTGGTCAACCGCTTGCTCGAAGCGGGGGCCGTGGGCATTCAGATGCCGCGCCTGCGAAGTGCTGCCGACACTAGAAGCCTTTACACGATGATGCACTTCCCTCCTGAAGGCTCGCGCTCGGTCGGCGTTGCCAATGCGTGGGCAGGCTATGGGACTGTTCCGGTCTCCCGGTATCTTGGCGAGTCCAACGCCCGCGCGCTGGTGATTGGTCAATTCGAAACGCGCGAAATAGAAGAGCCGATTGACAAGATGATGCAAGGACTCGATGTAGCCTTCATTGGTCCGATGGACCTGAGTGTGGACTTCGGCGTTCCTGGTCAGTTCGATCATCCAGAGGTTGTCACGCGTATACACCAGATCGAGGAAGCCGCCTCGCGCACTGGCACGCACATGGGCGCTTTCGTCGGATCTGTGGAGCAGGCGGCAAAGTTCGCAGCAGCGGGCTACCGTTATCTGGCTGTGAGTGGCGACATCACGATGCTGGGCAATAGTGCGAAGACTCTCGTCTCGTCCCTTCACCAGGCCACGAATAAGGTTAGGTCCGTCAAATAGTGTTGTGCTGTTCTGGTAGAAAAGGCGGGCATGATTTAACCAGCCTTCCGTGTTGTTTTATCTTCAACAGGTGATATTCGTATGTAGAACATCTCAATCCATGAGGAATAGTCATGAGTAAGAATAAGGCGATTTTCACTGCAGCGATCACAGGTGGCATTCACACACCGACCATGACCCCCTATCTCCCCATCACACCCAAGCACATTGCTGATGAAGCGGTTAGGTCATGGGAAGCCGGGGCTGCTGTGGCACACATCCATGTCAGAAACCCCGAGACAGGACAACCTTCAGCTTCTTTGGACCTTTTTAGAGAGGTAGGCACCGAAGTGAAGGCTCGATGCAACATCATCCTATGTTTCACAACAGGCGGGGCACAGGGAATGACTCTTGAAGAGCGTGTCGCTGTCGTCCCCACCTTGAAACCCGAGCTGGCTTCCTGTAATTTTGGGTCTATGAACTTTGCCTATCATACGGTAGTTCCCAAATTCGAAACATTCAAATTCCCATGGGAAGCAAAACATCTCAGCATCAGTGAAGACTATCTTTTCTCAAATACTTTTAAGACGCTTCAGGGATACCTCACACACTTCAGGAATAGTGGAACCAAACCGGAACTTGAAATCTATGATGTCGGGATGATTAACAATGTTGTCCATATGATTGCGGAGGGCCACCTTCAGAAACCTGTCTATCTCCAGTTTGTGATGGGGATTCTGGGCGGAATCCCTGCTACAATGGAGAACCTGATATTTCTCCTTCAGACGGCACGTGCCACCATCGGGGATTTTGTATGGTCCGCGGCTGCAGCAGGCCGTCATCAGTTGAAGATCTGTACGACAGCCCTTCTGCTGGGTGGAAACACACGAGTGGGTCTTGAAGATAGTATGTATGTCGAGAAAGGACGGATGGCTAAGAGCAATGCAGAGCAGGTGGAAAAGATGATCAGGATCGCCAGGGAATTTGATATTGAACCAGCAACACCCGACGAAGTTAGACAGATGTTGGGATTAAAGGGATTGAGCAAGGTAAATTATTAATACAAACGACATAAATAGTTTTACGTAAAACTGTAGGGTGCGCTCCCCGAACGCACCGTTTAGAGGCGTGATCGGGGATCACGCCCTACAAAGTCTCTTCCCGCCAGGGAGAGGGATCAAAATCCACAACAACAATTTACAGAAACAAGGCGCAAGAGATGGGAAAACTGAAGTATCTTTTTAGCCCAATCCTAATCAGGCATATGGAGGTAAAGAATCGCATCGTTATGTCACCGGCTGCAACCAATCTAGCGTCTCCCCATGGAGGGGTGACCCCATCGCTTATCAACCATTATTCCTTGCGCGCTCGTGGAGGAGTAGGATTGATTATCACCGAGGATACAACCATCGGTCCCCAATATTTGTGGCACAATTTGAGTCTTCGTGAAGATCGACTTATTCCAGAATGGAGGGAGTTGGTTGAGGCCGTTCACTCTTTCGGCGCTAAGATCGCACCCCAACTCATTCATCCAAGCTTTAATGCTCGGTCGGCGCTCACGGGGGTTCAACCCGTGGCCGCCTCTCCCATCCCATCTCGCATTTATAGAGAGATCCCGAAGGAACTGACTGTTGATGAGATTAGTGAAATCGTAAAGCAATTTGGCGAGGCTGCTCGAAGGGCCCAGGAAGCCGGTTGTGACGCCGTGCAGCTTCACTGCGCGCACTGCCACCACCTGCTGGCTAGCTTTCTTTCGCCCATTCATAACAAGAGAGCAGATCTGTACGGCGGGAATATCGAGGGCCGATTGCGATTGCCCCTTGAGGTGATCCGACGCGTTCGCTCAGTGCTGGGACCGGATTTCCCGATAATGATCCGAATCTCCGCAGCGGAACCCGAACCAGGCGGCAGGGGAATCGAGGAGACGCTCTATACTGCCCCCCTGATGGTTGAGGCTGGTGTCGATGCTTTCCTCATCTCCTCTGGCACCACAGGTAACACACCCTGGATAACGAGTCCGCCAATGGGATCTCCCCTCGCCCCCAATGCCCCCCTGACCGAGGCAGTAAAGAGGGTAGTAAAGGTCCCGATCATCTGCGTGGGCCGCATCACAAACCCTTGGATCGCGGAACAGGTATTGGCTTCAGGCAAGGCAGACATGGTCGGCATGGCCAGGGCTCTATTGGCGGACCCGGAATTTCCCAACAAGGCCTACCATGGGGATTGGGACGATATCAGACCGTGCGTGGGTGACATGGCCTGTTTGGTGTCTGTATCATCGGACAAGAAGGTATGCTGCCTGATCAATCCCGACGTGGGCAGGGATGATGCCTCGCCGCCAGTCCCTGCTGAGACCCCTAAAGAAGTCTTGGTGATCGGCGGTGGCCCCTCAGGGTTGGCGGCGGCTGGTTTGGCCGCGAAGCGGAAGCATCGTGTCCTATTGATGGAGAAGAGTCCCAAATTGGGCGGGCAACTGTTGATGGCTTCAGTTCCACCCCTCAAACAAGAACTCACCCAGGCGGTGCAATATTTGGTCTCGCAAGCGGTTAAGGCTGGAGTGACGCTGAAGGTAAGCAATGAAGCGACTCCGGAAGAGGTGAGGAGGTTGAAACCCGACGTGGTTATCCTGGCAACGGGTGGAGTGCCGGTCATCCCGAAAGAGATCCCTGGCAGTGACGGCAAGAACGTGGTGACAGCTTGGGACGTCTTGACAGGTCAGATGCTTGCAGGACCTCAGATCCTTGTCCTGGGCGGCGGTGTCGTCGGCTGTGAGACCGCTGATTTTCTGGCTCACCCGGTTGACGACTTGAGGCCCGGGGGTAATAGAGTGACGGTCATTGAGATGCTGGACAATGTGGCGTTGGATGAGCGCAGTTCGTGGAGAAGTCTCCTGATCCAGAGACTGCGGGCCAAGGGAGTGGGGATCATCACCGGTGCCAAGGTTGTCGAGATCCTTCCTGATGGGGTGAAGTACATCCAAGCTGGTCTGGAGAAAGCAATCCGAGGTATGGATACGATCGTTGTTGCCATGGGAACCACGCGTAATGATGCGCTCGTCGAACGGTTGAGGGGCGTGTCCCGGCACCTCCTCGTTGTCGGAGACGCAAAGGAGCCACGGAGGGCATTGGAGGCGATCGCGGAAGGAGATGAAATTGGTCGAACGATTTGAGGTTCGTCGAATTTTGAAGCTCCTCGGTCACCCCGTTAAGACGGGGCAGGCACGCCGGGGCTTCCCGGCAATGTAATATCATTTTATATTGTGCCCCTTGACCCCGCCCACAGGGCGGGGCTTGCGGGGCACGTTCCGGTCAAATAGGAGGATTATCATGGACCTTAACGGAAAGGTAGCTGTCATCACTGGAGGAAGCAGGGGCATCGGCAAGGCCATTGCGATTATGTTGTCGAGAAAGGGTGCCAAAATAGCGGTCAACTACTCCAGCGGCGTTGATTCCGCTGACAGGGTTGTAAGCGAAATCGAAGGGATGGGCGGGACAGCAATAAAGGTCAAGGCGGATGTTTCCAAGCAGCCAGAGGTCCACAGCATGTTCCAAACCGTTCTCAAGCAATTTGGAAGGGTAGATGTTCTCGTGAACAATGCGGGGACCGTTGGCCAGCCCCGCTTCTTGGAAATCACTGAGGCGGAATGGGATCGCGTTCTGGGGGTGAATCTCAAAGGAATGTTCAATTGCTGCCAGGCCGTCATCCCTATATTTCTGAAGCAGTCGGGAGGTAAGATTATCAATATGTCCTCTGTTGCGGGGAAAATGGGGGGGCAAACGGGAGTGCATTACGGAGCTTCAAAGGCCGGGGTTATCGGTCTGACGATGGCGTTGTCCACGGAGTTTGCAAAGAAAAACATCCATGTGAACGCCATTGCCCCGGGCCCTGTTAAGACTGAGATGTTTCTGAGTCTTCCGGCTTCTCTTCAAGAACGTTTTGCAGACACTACGCACGTCGGTAGAGTGTGCGAACCCAACGAGATTGCGCATGCGGTTGTGTTTCTGTTAGAGAATGATTTCATGGCAGGAGAAACTCTCAACATGAGTGCCGGAAGATACATGGATTAACATAGGGGGTGGATGGCGCTGGGGAGGTCGGCTTCCCGACGTCTCCCCATCTCTCATTCGTAGGCCTCCTCCCACATCTCTCCTTCATAGGTGATGTGGACATCCCCCTCAAAAAAAACCTTTTTAACTCCTCCCTCTTCTATTTCGAAATGGACCGTTAAGATCTCCCCTCCGCTCGTTTTGATGGATACAGGTGATTTTACGAATCCCTTAAAGGCTGCAACCAGTGCAGAGGCTACAGCACCCGTCCCACAGGCCAGCGTCTCGTCTTCAACTCCCCGCTCATAAGTGCGGACAGAGAGCCGTGAACCGTTCTCCACTTTAACAAAATTGGCATTGGCTCCGGCTGGGGCATAATGGGGATGGAATCGAATCACCCTCCCCATGTCGACCACATCCACATTTTCAAGATTTTTTAAGAATAGAATAGCGTGAGGAACCCCGGTGTTAATGCTCGACAGCGTCAGTTCCTTTCCTTCAATTGAAATCTTTTCGTCCAGCTTCAGGCTATGAGGCTTGGTCAGTTCCAGTTTTACCCGTTTTCCATTCACTTCAGCAGAAATGATCCCTGCCAGGGTCTCAAAGGTCAGGGAGGGCCCGGCAATTCCTTTCAAATGGGCAAAGCGAGCCACGCATCGTCCACCATTGCCACACATCTCCCCCTCGCTCCCATCTGCATTGAAGAATCGCCACTTAAAATCAGCCCTCTTTGACTCCTCTACCAGAATGAGCCCATCGGCACCCACAGAGACCCTTCTTCGACAGACCTTACGGGCAAATTTCTTCATCCGATCTTCACCCAAGAAGGGATTTCGATGATCGATGAGGATGAAGTCATTTCCACTTCCACTCATCTTCATGAAAGGAATCTTCATGGCTTTACCCCAATACTCACCCCCTCCCTTCCCCTCCCCCCTCGAGGGGGAGGGTGTGCCTGCCTGCGGTAGGCAGGGGTGGGGGGCATGTTTTTTCATGGCTGAATAAGGAACTCTGGTATTTCTTCTCCTCGGACGAGATCCTCGTAGTCTTCCCTTTGCCGGATCACAAACATCTGGTCATCTCGGACCAGGACTTCAGCCACCTTGGGTCTTGAATTATAATTGGTCGACATGGAGAACCCGTAAGCACCAGCGCTCATCACGGCAATGAGTTCTCCAGGTTCGAGTCTTGGAATTCTCCGTCCCTTGGCTAAAAAGTCGCTCGACTCGCAGATGGGACCCACCACATCAGCCACGATCTCCTCACGTTTTTCCTCGTTGACAGGAAGAATGTGATGGTAGGACCCATAATAACTGGGCCGGACCAGATCATTCATGCCTGCATCCACAATCACAAACCTTTTCTCCTCATTCTCTTTGGTATAAAGAACCCTTGAGACCAAAATCCCTGCATTCCCAACGATCACACGACCTGGTTCTAAGATGAGGGTACAGCCGAACCCCTTAATTTCCTCCAGAATGGTGGATGCATATTCTACGGGATCAGGAGGCTCCTCATCCTCATAAGTGATCCCCAGGCCACCTCCCAAATCCAAATATTGGATTTCCATCCCTTCATTTCTCAAATCTTCGACCAAACTTTTCAGCCTCCGCAAACCTTCCATAAAAGGTTCAGCCTCAATAATCTGTGAACCCAGGTGGCAGTCAATCCCAACAACTTTCAAATTGGGCAATTGAGAGGCCATCCGATAGGCCATCGGGGCGCGAAGAATATCAATACCGAACTTATTCTGCTTCAACCCGGTTGAGATATAAGGGTGTGTCTTCGCATCAATATCAGGATTGACACGAATAGAAATAGGTGCCTTTTTACCTATTCGGCCCGCCACTTCATCGATGGCCTGAAGTTCCTGGGAAGACTCCACATTGAACATCAGGATACCCGTTTTCAAGGCATATTCAATCTCATCTCCTCTTTTGCCAACCCCTGAGAATACAATCTTCTGTGGGTCTGCTCCACCCTTTAGGGCCCGGTAGAGCTCTCCTCCTGAAACAATGTCAACTCCCCCCCCCAAATCTACAAAGAGGCGAAGAAGGGCAAGATTAGAATTGGCTTTGGCTGAATAACAGATGAAATGAGGAATCCCTTTGAAGGCCTCATCAAAAACGGTGAAATGCCTGACCAAGGTGCGATAGCTGTAAACATAGAAAGGCGTCCCCACTTTTTCAGCGATCTCTTGAATGGGAATCCCCTCACAATGAAGCTGACCGTTCTTGTATTCGAAGAAATGCATCTGACCTCCAAATGTGGATTTCGGAATTCGGATTGCGGAATCCCCCTCTCCCTTCCCTCTCCCCCGCGGGGAGAGGGAAGGGAGAGGGGCCGCATTCCGCAATCTGCAATCCGAATTAGTAAAGATATTTCACCCTCACTTCTTCCGAATGTGGGCTTTCATTCTTTCGAACCGAGGTGTCCACAGCCGTCACAACATATTCATAATCTTGCCCTAATTCAACTTGGGTATCAAGATAGATTTCCTTTGTCAGGGGATTTTCCGTCAATCTTACAAAGTCTCTTTCTTCGGGTCTCTTTCGATAGACATGATAGCCTAACAAGTCAGCTTCCTGATTTTTCCTCCAGCTCAGCTCGATCCCGTTCTTAAGGGGAATGGCCACCAAGCCCAAGGGTGAACCGGGGGGAATCATGTCGGTGGGAGTCGCCGCGACCTCTTGAGAACCCTTTCCCTCTACATCCGTTTTAACCACTCGCCTTAGGGTTCGAACAGAATAAATGTATTTCTTTTCATTCTCTATACTCAAATCAGTGAATTGGGTCTCAGGCAGAGGTTCCCTATTCAGGGGGCTGGAGGAAAAGGATTCATCCTCACCTCTGCGGTAAACATTATATCCTGATGCACCCTCTACTGGCTCCCAGGACAGATCCACCCTTTTATCTCCTTGCTCCTCCTTTACGCTCTTTGGTGGATTAAGTGGAGTGTCCCAATAGACCCAGACAGGATTGGAGGAGGAGTTTGGATGTCCTCTCCGATTGACTGCGACAATCTCATACACATAGACCTTTCCCGGTTCATGATCTTCAATGAAGATGGATAATTTCTTACCCTTTTCTTCTCCTTTGCCATCCAACTTCATCTCATAAACAGGTTTTGGTTTTTCTCCACATCCCGTGCATTGATCTCCAACGAGAAGGCCCTCAGATCTTAAGACCTGGAAGCCTTCCAAATCGGTCAAAGGCGTCTTATCGGTATTCTCCTTTGGAGCCGTCCATTCTAAAAGGACGCGCCCTTCTCTTGGCAGTGCCGCAAGGTCCACGATCCTCTTTGGAACAATGGACTCCCATGGCACCGGAGGAGCCTTCTTGCCGCAAGCGCCTGTCACCACTAGAAGAGCCATCAAGAGTATAACAGTTTTTACCATCATATCAGTCTAATTAATTCAATGGGGCCTGGCGCAGGTTCAGGTGTCATCCTGAGCGGAGCGAAGGATCTCTGAGATTCTTCACGGAGCCTGCCCTGAGACGAAAGGCAAGACCCTTCGTGGAATTTATCCTGAGCGAAGCGAATGGACTCAGGGTGACAGGTGGCGAAGGGTTCAGAATGACACTTATCTCAACCTCAACCTAAGTTTTTTGTTTTCTTTCTCCAAAAATTGCGGTTCCTACTCGGACGTAGGTCGCTCCTTCTTCAATGGCGATCTCAAAGTCATTCGACATCCCCATCGAGAGTTCCTTCAAGGGGATGCCTTCTCTTACCATCCTTTCTTTTAACTCTCGAAGTTTAGTATAGTAAGGACGGCTCATCTCTGGCAAATCGAAATACGGTGGCATGGTCATCAGTCCTTCTAAGGAAAGATGACCGAGATTAAGAATTCTTCTGACGATACTAAAAACCTTTTCTTCGTCCGTTCCAAATTTAGTAGCTTCTCCTGAAATATTCACCTCAATCATCACCTTAGCGACCTGCCCAACTTGTTCAGCTCTCCGGTTCAGTTCTTCGGCCAATGTCAGGCTGTCTATCGAATGGATCATATCGAAGATGCGAACCGCATATTTCGCCTTATTCGATTGGAGATGTCCGATGAAATGCCAAGCGACTGACCTGCCAATCTCTTCGATCTTCTTTTGAGCCTCCTGAACATAATTTTCTCCCAGGATTGACACGCCTGCTTCAATGGCTTCTTTGACTCGGGCAGCCTCTACAGTCTTGGAGACTGCAACCAACTTGATCTCCTTCGGATCTCTCCCTACCCTTCGCGCTGCCTTCTCGATTCGCTCAGTTACCCTTAAGAGATTCTCTTTGATCTGTGACATAAGCTTGTTTAATCCCCCCTCTCCCCCCTTTAGTAAAGGGGGGTTGGGGGGGATTATATGTTCATTCCACAATCCGAATTCCGCGTTCCGAAATCGTCACGGCACCCAACCGACTCAGCATCTCGATCAATTCACAGATAGGGAGGCCTACGACGTTGGTATAGGATCCCTTGATCGATTCGATCATAAAAGAACCCATTCCCTGGACCGCATACCCCCCTGCTTTGTCGAAAGGCTCGCCTGTCTCAATGTACCATTCCATTTCAAATGGAGTCAGCTTTCTTACCTTCACCAATGTCTGGACCGCTTCTCGATCCCTTTTCCCTTTCTCGCGATGATGGACTGAAAATCCAGTGAGCACCCGGTGTTCCTTTCCGCTGAGACGACGAAGCATCTTCTTAGCTTCTTCTCGACTCTTCGGTTTCCCTAATATGGAATGATCAACATAGACGATGGTATCTGCTGCGACGACCCAACGATCCGGATGTTGATTTCCCACATCCAAGGCTTTTGCCTCAGCCAGTCGGAGAACATGTTCTATAGGGGATTCTCCCGTTACAAAATCTTCCTCGACCCTGCTCGGAATGACATCAAAATCGAGACCCACTTGTTTCAGCAATTCATGCCGGCGGGGAGACTTAGAGGCAAGGATGAGTCGACTTCCCATTTTTTAGAAACTAAAGGAAACCCATAGGTTTGTCAAGTTAGAAGTAGTTTCTTAGAACTAATACAAACGCATTTTGCTCCACGACGATTCTGTAGGGCATGATCCCCGATCATGCCATCGGCGGTGCGTTCGGGGAACGCACCCTACATAATTCTGCACATGGGGTGAGGGGCGTGTCAGTCAACGCACTACTGTTTTGCCGCTTCGGAGGTTCTTTTGACAAAACCGCTACGGGTCACCAGCAGAACACTTCGTCTTGGTAGCATATCTAGGTTTATCCATTACTTGGCAAGTTGTCTCAATATTTCCACAGAGCGCTTGGCATCATGGCAGAAATCCTTTGTATAAGCTTCAACGCTTATTCTGCCTTCATAGCCAATTCGCTTCAGAAGATCCATAAAACGAATATAGCCATCCACTTTTTCAGCAGGATATACCCTACCGGCAGGGTTTGCGAAATGGATATGTTTAATATAGGATCCGGCATCCAATATAATTTCGGGATCTTCTTTTTCCATAACTAAGTGGTAATAATCAATCAACAGCTTAATATTTTCTCTGTCTACAGCCTTGGCAAGCTGAAGCCCCTCTGCGGCAGTATTGATAATATTACTTTCCCCCTTGTTTAACGGCTCAATGACGACGGTAATCCCCCTTGTCCTAACCAACGGATCAATATTCCTCAGCAATTCCACCAACTGGGACCAGGCCTTATCCATCGGATATCCTTCAGGTACATTCTTGGACTTGGGGCTACCAAGTACAATCACTTTTACTCCTAACTGTGCTGCTCTTCCCAATGCTTTATCAAGGTATGCTTCAGTTTTCCCGTAATCTACGTCATTGCCTGTCAGCCGAATATTAGCAGGGAAGAAATTATTGCATGCCTCACATTTTAGACCGGACGAACCAATCTTTCCCTTTAAGGAAAGAAACTCTTTATCATTCAAATCGACCATTTGTGCAAGCGGCAACTCAACATAATCAAACCCGTTTTCCTGCCCCTTTTCGATCCATTCACTGCCCGTACCGTCTATTTGGGTAGCAATCAAATTAGTGCAATAACCGATTCGCATAGGTTTGTTCTTTTGTTATCTCTATCTTAAGTCTGCTTGAAATCCAGAACAATCTTTGCAAAGTTACCCGTTAAAGCATCAGCAAATGCCTCCTGGTATTTAATAAAGGGAACAATCTTCGAAAGCACTGGAGCAACGTTAAACTTAGGATCTTGCAGGAGAGCGAGTGCGTCCGCAAAATCCTTCTTCGTGTAAATAATCGTTCCGTAAATGGTTATCTCGCCGCGAGTGATGCGCAGTGCCGGGTAGCTAATTTCCTCTCCGGTAATGCCCAGTGAAATCATGGCGCCGCCTGGTTTCACGAGCTGGAACGCTTGCTCAACAGAGGCTTTCACTCCGGCAGCTTCGACGACGACATCAAACACCTGGTCTTTAACGTCAGCAGGATGTGTGGCTTTTATATGTTTGCCAAAACTTTTAGCCTTCTCCATTTTGGCCGGGATCACGTCCAGCACCGTTACATCTGCACCCATATGGCTAAGGAGGGCGATTGCCAGCAAGCCTTCAGTGCCGCAGCCGATGACGGCCACCGATGTCCCCTTGGTGATATTGGCTCTTTTCAATGCATGGACGTTTACGGCAAAAGGCTCGGTCAATACTGCTCTCTCGTCCACCAGACCTGGAGGCACAGGCACGACGAACTCGGAATCAATAATAATCTCCTGGGCAAATAGACCATTAACAGTTACCCCAAAGGACTTCTTATCCTTGCAGATATTGGTTCTACCTTGCAGACAGAACTCACATTTGCCACAGTAGGTATTCGGAAAAGACACGACTTTGGTTCCGACCTTATATGGCGATTTTTCGCCCGCCCCAACAACCGTCCCCAAAATTTCATGACCGGGACGGCAAGGATAATTCGCATAGGGTATCGTTCCTCTAAGAACCCTGAGGTCCGAACCGCAAATCCCTCCGTAGATCACTTTAACTTTCACTTCATTGTCTTTGGGTGCTGGTGCTGGTGCACTTTCTTTCATCTTCAAATCACCGGGTTTTTCTAAATACAATTCATGCATTTTTTCCACCCCCCTATAATTTTTTCGACTCTATGGGACGCCTACAACTCAAAAATCACTTTCGCAACCTCCCCCAGGCGAGAGGCCTCTAAGGCTTCCTTGGCTTGATCCAGACGGAAGAGCCGGGTCGCGAGGGGTCTTGCCCTGACCTTCCCATATTTCATCCACCGGATTGCCCGAACAAAATAGCGGGGGAGCGATCCCACGTCTCCGAAGATGTGCAGACCACTTCGCGTGATGGTGAGGGGGCTAATCGTCGCTTCGGGGTAAAGGCCGAAAAAGGAGACACGTCCCTTTGCCGCAGCGGCGTCGAGTGCCAAGGGCACCACAGCAGGTGAGCTGGCCGTTTCGACGACGATATCAGCTCCGAGGCCTTCGGTCAACTCCCGAACCCGTTTAACCGCATCCTCCTTGCTGGAGTTAATAATGTAATCGGCTCCTAATGCTTTGGCCACCTCGAACCGTTTTGCATCCTGATCGATGCCGATCATCATCACCTGGCCAGCCCCAGCAGACTTGAATGCCTGGAGATGGAAGAGACCGATTGCCCCCGGCCCGAAGATCGCCACCGTATCGCCAAGCATCGGCTTCACCTGCTCCAGGGTTCGAACGGTCAAACTGATGGGCTCGAGGCAGGCCGCATCAACAAAGGAAACATTATCCGGGAGCCTGTGAGCGGCACGGCCTGGAACAACGACATATTCGGCAAAGATTCCATCATAGGTAATACCAATATGTCTCCAGTTCGTACACATATTACTGTTCCCGTTGAGGCAATTGATACAGGAGCCGCATCCGTAGACCACTTCCAGCCCAACTCTATCCCCCACGGAAACATTATCGACACCCTCACCCAACGCTGAAACAACACCCGTCCCTTCATGACCCATAATGATGGGGATAGGGACAGGCCTTCGTCCCTTATATTTGTTGTTCAAAATGGAAACATCGGTGTAGCAGAGGCTCGCCGCCTTGACCTGAACCAATACTTCCCCCCGGCCCGGTTTCGGTTTAGGAACCTCCTTCACCTCGAAGACCCCTGCTTCCTCACTGGTTTTCACGATGGCTTTCATTGCAAAACCTCCTCTCGATTTGCTCAGAGAATCGCATAGCGCATAGCGCACAGGGCATAGAGTAAGCCCCCTATAAATAGGTTACAACCGGATGGGTTGGCCTGTTTCTCCGGATCTTTGAATGGCCAGGGTCACCTCCAGCGTTCTTCTACCGTCTTCCCCTGAGGTCCTTGGGTCTTCTTTCCCTGAAACGACTCTGCAAAAGTGACTGAACTCCTTTATGTAAGGATCTTCCCGGACCATATTGTATCCATGCTCAGTGATGGGATAATTCCATCCTACCTTCGCGGGGTCGGAGTAGTAGAGCCTCTTCATTTGAGGGAATAACAACGAGCCCTCTGTCCCGAAGAAGTTATAGCAGTTCCCGAAATCGTGGTACAGCAACGGGTTTTCTCCGGTCGTCCCTTCCCAGGACGTCAAGGAAGGCGTGCAATCAGATAGAAAAATAGTTCCCAGTGCTCCGTTTTTGAATCGCAAGGTGATGCTGGCCGTATCCTCCACAGGAAAACTCCTGACCTTGTTACTCACCAGGGCGTAGACTTCTTCGATCTCGCCGCAGATATATCTGAGGTTATCGATCTCGTGGATCAGATTGATGAGGATCGGCCCTCCCCCCTTTTCCTTTCTCCAGGACAGGGGTCCCTCAAAATAAGGCCCTGGCTTCAGCAGCGCCCACGTGATGGTGACACCCACCAGCTTGCCAAGCTCATCTCCGGTTATGATTTCACGGGCCTTTTCAACGAGACTGCTAAACCTTCTTTGATGTCCCACCAAGATGCGAACCTTGTTCTTTTTTGCTGCTTCAACGAGGCGGTCCGCTTCAGAGACGCTCTGCGCAATAGGCTTCTCGACAAAAAGATGCAGGCCCTTCTGGGCGCAGGCAATGCCGATAGGTGTATGGAGATGGTTCGGGGTAGCAATGATTACCCCTTGGAGTCTTTCCTTTTCGATCATCTCTTCATAACGCCCGTAGAATTTGATTCCGAGTTCCTCTGTGACCGCTTTTTGTTTTTCGTCAACGTCAGAGGCGGCTACAAGATCGCACTCTGCGACCTTCTTCAAGGTTCTGGCGTGGGGAGTTCCCATCAGCCCTAAACCGATCAATCCGAGCCTTACTTTTTCCATTCTTCCCTCCTGACGGAATTAGAAAATAGCATAGCGCAAAGCGCATAGAGCATAGTGTAACTACATAAATCAAAAACTTTGGTTAAGGTCAGGGTAAAGATGCCGGTTTCGTCTATGGGTTAGGGTAACGGCCTTAAATCATCAGCCATTACCCTTTGCCTTCAGACCAAACAGGCTTCCTAACCCTTACTCTATCCCCTACCTGAAGAATCTGTATATAACTGGAGAGTGCCCTCCAGTCATGATGCCTCAGAAAACAACGGGTTGGCCTGTTTCTCCTGACTTCTGAATCGCCAGGGTAACCTCGAGCGTTCTGCGGGCATCTACTCCATCGATCTTTGGAGATTCCGTACCCTGGATGACTCCGCAGAAGTTTCTGATCTGCCGAGTGTAGGGATCCTCGCGGTCAATCTTCACCCCCTCTTCCGAAAGTGGAAACTGCCACCCCGCCTTCGCCGCGTCGCGATAGAAAAATCTCTTCATCCGTGGAAAGGTAATCACGCCCTCTGTCCCGAAGTAGAAATAGCAGTTCTCCGGGCTGTGATAGAAGAAGAGGTTCTCACCGGTGTTCGCCTCATACCCGATATTTCCAGGGGCAGTGTCGGTGAGAAAAATATTTGCCACTGCGCCACTTGCCAGCCGAAGGTTGATACTGACAGTGTCCTCCACCGCGAACTTCCGCGCCTCGTTGCTCACCTCCGCATACAAACGCGTGACGTCACCGCAGATGTAGCGTATATTGTCGATCTCATGGATCAGGTTGATCCGGATCGGACCTCCCCCCAGTTGCGCCCTCCAAGCAAATGGTCCCTTGAAATAATCCGATGGCTTGTACAAGGCCCAAAGAACGGTCACGCCCACGAGCTTCCCAATCTTTCCTCCCCGGATGGCATTCCGCAGCTCTTCGACGAACGGGTTGTGCCTCCTGTGGTGTCCGACCATAAGATGAACCTTATTCTCCTTGGCTGCCTGAATCAGGCGGTCTGCGGATTCAAGGTCGGCGGCAATGGGTTTTTCCATAAGGAGATGCAACCCCTTTTTCGCGCAGGTCGCGCCTACCGGAAGATGGAGCTCGTTCGGAACCGCAACCACGACGCCATCCAATTTCTCTTTCCCAATCATTTCTTCATAGGATTGGTAGAATTTTGTCCCGAGCTCCTCCGCTGTTTTTTGATGTTTCTTATCGACGTCAGAAGCAGCTACGAACTCCAGATCCTTCATTTTGCTCATGGTCTCGGCATGTAGCTTCCCGATCATTCCCATTCCAATTAAACCCAATCGTACTTTTTTCATGGTCCCTCCTTTACCCCATTAGAAATAATGCCCCGCTGCTCTGCAGCGGGTTAAGTCCCAGAATAATTCCGGCGGGGTTTAATGCCCCGTTGGAATTTCTAACGGGGTTTACAAAAGTCAGGTTTTCCGCCAATTGATCACTTCTGCGGCGTCAATTCCACCGCCATGAATATCGCCTTGGTGGTGGTTTCGTATTGATGCCAGGGATATTCTATGTTCTCGTCGTACATGGGCTGATGCGCCGCGCCGGGCGCCATGGGGTCCTCGCGATAGAGCGTTTTGAGGTCTTTTTCGTAATACTGCTGCATCCTGCCCACGCCCACGATCTGGACATGCACTTCCTTTATCTGCGGGCCGCCCCAGTGCTCCCTGTGAAGGCCCACGTTGAGCGGCACGCTGCCCGCAAAGCACATGTTGACGGCGATATTGCCGAGCCTTATCTTGGGCGAACGCCACAGCGCCACGCCCTTGTGCCTTTCTTCGTGTGTGGCGTCGTAGGCGAGTACCCATGTCTTTTTCACCTGCTCGAAAAGCGCCTCCGTATCGGGATACGCATCGAATTTCTCGATAATGAGCGCGCGCTCTACGTGTGTGATAACAGTGTTCACCGCCACGGTCGACCGAAAGAAGCCAAGCGGACGACCGTTTATGAACAGGTCCTCATCCGACATGTTGAACACGATCCTCTTTTCGCGCACCGCGTATTCCTCCTCGCCCTGCACATAGCTTACGGGAAAGAAGGGGTTTGCGTAATCCAAGGCTGTAATGCTCATGATGTACTTCCTTCCTTATCGTTGTAAAAGTGCCTCCACATGCTTAAACGCCGCCTCGCCAGCATAGAGCACTGGCACAGACCAAGACTGCGCCTTGATTTTTTGTTCCATCATCGCGAACGGTATCTGACCCATAAGGATGCAGTCAACGCCCGCGCGTTCCATGCGCCGCATCTGCTGCATCACCACATCGTCGTGCGCATCGAAATCCCCCGCGTTAAAAAGGTCGAGCGCGTGCTCCGTTTCCTTGTCGGAAAACAACAGCTCAAGCTTTTTCCCCTGGCTCTCGGCGCGCGTCACAAGTCCCTCGCGGATGTACGGCACCGAATATGCCGTGGTGTTGATAATGCCTATACGGCTGTAATTCGCCGCCGCCTCGTCCATTATCACCGCGTCCAATTGTATGAACGGCACGTCCACCACCGCCGATGCATACGCCACGGCGCGCGGCATGAGGCTGCAGCATGACACGATCACACCGCAGCCCGCGCGTTCGAGCTCATCGGCGAACACCGCATATTTGAGCAGATTTACCTTGGGCGTGACGCCTATGGGTGAAGCGAAATTCGCGAGCTTCACATTGCCGTCATATATGTGGATGTACTCAACCGCGGGCAGATACGCCTTCATGAAGACCTCCACCATCCCTATGGTCGCGGGGGTGGTATGCACAAATCCGACCTTTTTTCTATTTATCATCTTAGCAAGCTCTCATGACCGTTAAGTTTCGTACGCTTCGTATCGCGGCGCCTTAGGGGATGGATACCCAGCTCTTCGCCTTCGCGGAATGCTGCATCTTATCCATCACCATCTGCACGTAGATGCCATCCGACAGTGAGGGCGAGGCGGGCACTCCGTCCCTAACCGCGCAGAGGAAGCTGTATATGCTGTGCATGTGTCCGCCCAGCCAGCCCGGGGAATGCCTTGGTGAGGGGAAGCGGCGCATGGGATATCTGTTAAAGCACTCTATGCGTTTGAAGCCCCTATCGCCGCCATACGGTCCGGGCTTGTCCTGGGCGTCATAGCAGAGCAGCCAGTCGGGATTCTCTATGTCGAACTTGAGCGCACCCTTCTCGCAGTATATCTCCACGAAATAGTCGTTGTTGGCGCCCTGAGCTATCTTGCTGGCCTCAATGATGCCCTCGGCGCCGTTCTTCATCTTCACCACGGCGAAGAATGCGTCTTCGGTGGCTTCGTTATGCGGTTCATCAGGGTTGAGATACTTCGTGTCGGCGATGAGGCTGTCGAAATCGCCCAAGAGGAAATGCGCCATGTCCGAAAGATGGGGGCCCAGATCCAATATGGCCCCGGATGCGAGCGCGTTGGGGCTTGCGGTGCCCTCGAGCCTGTTCATGGTATAGTATCTCACCTTGAAGCCCAGCTTTCTGCCGAGCCTACCGCTGTCGAGTATCTCCCGCGCCCTTATGGTGCAGGGATAAAACCTCGAATGGAAACCGACCTGCCCGATGCTCTTGCTTCCTTTGAGCGCTTCCTCGATCTTCTGCGCCACCTCATAGTTGTTCGTGAGCGGCTTCTCACAATACACATGGATGCCCCGCTTTAAGGCTTCCATGATGAAGGGCTTGTGCATGTCGTTCGGGGTGCATACGTGCACGATGTCCAAGCCGCTGCTGAAGAACTCGCCGAGATCCGCCGTGGCGATATCGTAACCATAGTCCTTGGCAGCCCTCTGTGCGTCCTTGAGTGGGAGGCTGCATATTGCCCGCAGATTGACGTCAATGGGCAGCTCCCCGTAGAAAAACGGTATCGCTTTGTAGGCGTACGTATGGGCCTTTCCCATAAAGCCCGATCCGGCCATTCCTATATTATAGGTCTTCATGAAACTATCCTCTTGCAGCCAAAAATAATGGTTAGAAGATGAACTTTTCTACAATCTCTCCCTCAATGGTTCGTATGGAACGTCCCTCATTCGACACCTAATTCCCTTCAAAGCTGTCTAAGTTTTTTGTTGGTTTCAGAGAGAGTTATTGTTCAGTGCTGAGTAGGATCTGTCTTGCCAAACATGTCAAGACGAACCCATGCAGAACTAAATTTCTTACCTTGAAGGATAGTGTCATTCTACCTCGATCGCCAAATTCACCATTACCTACGCCGTTTTCATCTCGCCGGGAAGAAAATATTTACGAGAACGGTGGTGAACCAGGGAAAGTAGGTGATGATGAAAAGACCTATTAAAAGAACGAGCAAGTAAGGCGCGAAGTTACGGAACATCTTTCCGACGTCGATTCCTGCAAAGTTGCAAGCGATGAACATCCCCATGCCAATGGGAGGGAGAAAGATCCCTATGCCCAAACATGCAATGCACAATATCCCGAAATGGATTTGATTTATTCCTAACTTGTCTACGAAGGGCAAGAAAATGGGAACCAGGATGAGCATGGCCGGAACGCCCTCCAGAATGGCACCCAGGAGGATGAAACTTAGATTGCAGAGAAGAAGAAAGACCAGGGGAGAATCGGAGATCTTTGTAATCGTCGTCCCCACTATTTGAGGTACTTGATTTGTTGAAAGGATCCAAGAGAGGGCGGAAGCGATCCCAACGAGAAGCATGACGGCTCCCGTGGTCACAGCCGTACGGATCAAAATGGGAATAATCTGGTTCCATGCGATCTCCTTGTAAATAAAGACACCCACAATGAATGCATAGAGGACGGCGATTACAGCGATTTCGGTGGGTGTGGCAGCACCGGTCAGAATTCCAGCGAAGATGATCACCGGGCACAATAATGGAATGATCGCCCCAACAACAGCGCCCATAGACTCTTTAAACGAAAGGCGTTTTTCTAAGGGGATTTTACTTCGGACAGCCTGGATATAGATAAGAATCATAATACACGCCATCAATACTATTGCGGGAATGAAACCACCCACAAAAAGGGCTCCCACGGACATCCCGGTTATCCCTCCCAGAACCACCGCAGGGATGGAGGGCGGAACGAGCATGCCCATTGCCGAAGCTGCTGAGACAATGGATACGGATTCATCTGATTTATAGCCTGCCTTTTTCAATGCCGGGACCATGAGGGATCCGATGGCCGACACATCGGCCACTGTTGAACCGGAAATTCCAGAGAAAAAATATTCTCCAAGTACTGTTACCATCCCCAGGCCACCACGGATAGAACCTACTAAGACTTTCGCCAATGCGACCAGTCGCGTAGTTACCCCGCCTGTATTCAGAAGGTCTCCGGCCAGAATGAAAAAGGGTACTGCCAGCAGGGGGAAAGAATCGATGCCTCCGACCATTCGGGTGTGCATTATTTGGTGAGGATAATTCTTAAAAAGAACAAGGAAAATGGCGCAACCGATGCCCAAGGAAAAGACGATCGGCATACTGAACGTGATGAGAAGCCCCGTGCACACCAGTGAGATCACGACAAGGACTGGCCCGCTATAAGGCTTGATCCCAAAGATCAGATAAAGGGCTGCCAAGCAGGCAATCGATACGAGGCATGAGAAAGCCAGATGCCTCCATCCCATTTGGAAAATTCGCCCGATTAAATAGAGGAGCATCAACCCGGTGAAGATGGGGAGTGACAAATGGATATAGAGATAAGAGATTTCAAGGACAGGTGTGGTAACTCCAAAGGTTGCCGGGATAACCTTAAGACTCAACCAAAAGAGATAACCTAAGAAATAAAATATTAAGAAAATCAAAATGTTCGAGATTTTTTCCCGGTTTTTGGGAGAGAAACGCTTGAAGAAGCTTTCAACAGCAATGTGGGAATTCGTTTTAAGGGCAATGTATGCTCCTACAAAGGTTGTCCATATAAAGAGGATACGGGACACTTCTTCGGTCCACGGAACGACCCATCCAATGATATACCGATTGGCTACCTGAAAAAACACAAGCGATGTCATTACAATGACTGCAAGAGCTGCAAACCAATCCACGACCTTCGCAAAAAGCTTTCCAAAGGAAGCCATTTCACCCTCCTCCTGCAACTTCCTGGTTTAGAATTTATGGTGCTTCAAAAGAAGATCCCGCCACCTCCCCATGAATCAGGGAGAGATGGTGGGGTAATCACGATCATTTGGCCAATTCAGCCTCAGCCTCACTGACTGCCTTTAACAGCCTATCGATCCAAGTCCTTCCAATCTGAGTCTCAACATAGTCCATAACCGGTTTCTGGCAAGCTGCCTTGAACTGAGCCCGTTCCGCCGCAGTAGGTGAATAGACCTGCATCCCCTTTGCCTGTAAATCGGAGACCCCGGTGGCGGAAACGAGTGTTTGAATACCGCGGCCAATCAATGCTGCCGTCACAGTTGAAGTCTTGACGATCTGCTGTGTCTCTTTGGGCAAACTCTGATAGAATTTTTCATTGATCAGGAAGAAATCAACGCCATACGAATGGCCATCCAAAGTCAGATATTTCTGGACCTCATTCAACTTGGCCTGTACGATGGTCGCCACGGGATTCTCCTGTCCGTCAACGACCTTCTGCTGAAGGGCGGTGTACACCTCCGACCAGGCAATGGGGGTCGGCGCGGCACCAAGGGCCTTCACCATATTGACGTAGACCGGGGTTTCCATGACCCTTATTTTGAGCCCTTTCATATCTGCAGGGGATTTGATGGGAAGTTTAGAGTTCGTGAAGTTTCTGAACCCCGTCTCTCCGTAAGCAAGCACTCGCATTCCCGTCTTCTGCAGAATATCCGCTGCCATCGCATCTCCAAACGGACCATCCATAACCGTCCAGGCCACGGGACCATTGGCGAAGAGGTAGGGAATATCAAGGACCATTGCCTCTTTGTAAAACCCTGATATGGCACCAGAGACAAAGGCCATCTGAATGGTGCCAATCTTTACACCCTCGATGAGCTCTCTTTCGTTGCCCAGTTGGCTTGCGGGGAACACCT
>Ga0315282_10002244_pt1 | contig 35808 bp, 29 predicted proteins | sample YL17G07_20_MG_FD_203693 | JGI IMG/M metagenome (GOLD analysis project Ga0315282, IMG submission 203693) | Sediment microbial communities from Yellowstone Lake, YNP, Wyoming, USA - YL17G07_20 | ecosystem: Environmental > Aquatic > Freshwater > Lake > Sediment | place: USA: Wyoming | collected...
TTTTCATTTTTTCTATACGCTATCCGCTGCCCGCTATACGCTAATGAAAACGTACAAAAATTTCGCAAAAACCATACTTTTTTTCGCAAAATCGCATACATTTTTCGCAAAATTTCGAAAATTTTCGCATTTTTTCTCACTTTTTCACACTTTTTCCTGCCCCTACAATCGTTAAATCTTACCCATCTTAACAATATATTTATGATGTGTTAGTTTTATTTTTGAGTTTGATTATACGGCATAAAATTTGGTATCATATTGCCCTTATTAGAGTTATGGATTTATAGGATTGCCTTATTATGCCTGCGCAGAACAAATTCTCAGCGGTCATTTTCGACCTTGACGGTCTGATTCTCGATACCGAAACCATCGCCCGCAGGGCCTGGCGGCGTGCCGCCTCCGATTTCGGCTTTGTTCTCGATGATGCCCTGTACCAAACGCTAATCGGCCTTACCACGCCGGACATAGAAAAGGTGTTGCAAGGTGTTTTCGGTAAGGGATTTAACGCAAAAGAGGCGATTAAATTAGCTTATGGCTATTTCGATGAATATGTCGAGAAAGATGGAATTGCGATAAAGCCGGGCTTCTTTGAACTGCTCGACTTTCTGGATGGAATCAAGTTTCCCAGGGCGCTGGCAACATCATCGAGCAGGGCTTTTGCCGGGCGGAAACTTGCCGCATCGGGGCTTGTCGGCAAATTCGAAATTGTTATATGCGGCGATGATATTCAAAACGGCAAGCCTGCTCCTGATATTTTTCTGGCGGCGGCTGAGCGGCTAAAGGTCGCGCCGGCAGAGTGTCTGGCGATTGAGGATTCGGATAATGGCGTGCGGGCGGCATATAACGCCGGTATGACGGTAATTGTCGTTCCAGACCTGAAACAGCCAGCGAAGGAGATTGCGGCGATGGCACATCGGGTATTTCCTTCTTTGCAGGAGGCGATGCCGTTTTTGCGAACAGCTATCAGGACGGCCGGCTGAATCAAAATGTGATTTTGAAGTCTTTATATTGAGGGTCGAAGGCGGCATCATCGATTTTGACCTCTGCGACGTAGCTGCCGATGGTCTTTTTAATTTCCTGTACGCACTTGTCGATGTCGTCGGGCGGGCCCTGGGCGAGCATCTCGACGCCGCCGTTTCTTAAGTTGCGGACAAAACCGGTCAGCTTATAGTGATTGGCTACACTGAGGGCTGTGAAACGAAAGCCTATGCCCTGAACTTGGCCGGCGAAGATTATATGTTTTGCGACCGGGTTCATTATGTTTTATGTTAATCTTCAGCGGTTTTAAGTGCAAGGGGGCGGTATAGAAATAAATTTAGCGTTCACCATCAGGTTAAATCGTGGTATAATCCCCCCGTTTTTGAGGCTCGTTATTATGCCAAAAGCTGAAAGCAGAAAAATCGACAAGGATGAGCAGATTTACCAGCTTATAACGCTGGTGGCGGGGAGATTTTCTCTTCAGGAGGCGCTGGACAGGCTGGCTGAGGGGGCGGTGAAGATTACAGGCGTCAAGGCCTGCTCAATTCGACTGCTGGACGAGGAGGCAGGTGAGCTGTATATGCGAAGCACTTATGGTCTAAGTGAGGAATATCGCAACAAGGGGGCTGTTACCAGGGACGACCCTGTGATAAAGGCGGCGTTTGCGGGTGAGGCGGTGGTTGTGGATGATATGCGAGTTGATGACAGGGTCAGGTATAAAGAAGCAACGATAAAAGAGGAGCTTGTCAGCCAGCTTACGGTTGCGATGAAATTCAGGGACAAGGCGATAGGTGTGCTGAGGTTATACAGCCCTGAGCCGAAACATTTCGGCAGAAGCGACATTAATCTTGCGAGGGTGGTTGCCTCGCAGTGTGCGGTGGCGATAACGAATGCCAGGTTATATGCGGAGGCCATCGAAGGTGAGCGAATGGCTGAGCAGATGCGGCTGGCAGGGCTTATTCAGCGAAGGATGATTCCGGAGAGCGCACCGAAGATACCGGGATTAGAGATAGCGGCTATGTATATACCCTGTTTTGATGTCGGCGGCGACCTTTACGATTTTCTTAAAATAGGAGACAATTGCATTGCGGTGGTGATTGCGGATGTGATTGGTAAGGGCGTGCCGGCTGCGATTATGATGAGCTCATTTCAGGGTGCGGTGCGGGCGTATGTTGACGCCGAGCGTGATAAGAACGGCATTGGGAACATTATCGCTAAACTCAATAAAATGGCGTGCAGCAGTTGCAAGGCCGGCGAGTTTATCACGTTGTTCTATGCGGTTATCGATGCCGAGGCAAAGACCATAACCTATTGCAACTGCGGCCACGAGCCGACATTGCTGATAAGAGGCGGCGAGATTACGGAATTACAGAAAGGCGGCATCGTTCTCGGAGTTGAGGCCGGCGCCAAATATGAAACGGAAACAGTCAAATTGCAGGAAAACGACTGCCTGCTGTTTTATACCGACGGGTTGGTTGACGCAGCCAATTTCGACGGCGACTTCTGGGGCAGGGAGAGAATGGTCAAGGTTGCGAATGATTTTGCTGAAGGCACAGCGGAGCAGATGATTAAAAATATGCTCGTATACAGGCGGCGGTTTGTAGGGCTTGCAAGGCAGTTCGACGACACGAGTGTCATCGTTGTAAAGGTGAAAAAGACGGCGGAATAAGCGGTTCGATTTCAGAAGGTGGCGAATCTAATCATTACAATCGATGGGCCGGCAGGGAGCGGCAAAAGCACGGTGGCCAAACTGCTGGCAAAGCGGATTGGAGCAAGCTTTCTCGATACAGGCGCTATGTACCGTGCGGTTACGATGGCGGCAATGCAGGCGGGGGTCGATATGAGCAATGAGGAAGAGCTGCTCGGCGTTCTGGCGGCAAACAAATTTGAATTCGCCGTAAAAAAGGGTGAAACGGCTGTCTTCATCAATGGCGTGGATTTTACCGAGCAGATACGCGACCCGAAAGTTACAGCAAACGCCAAGTATGTTGCATCAGCGGCGAAAATGCGGGAAAAATTAGTTGAGATGCAGCGGCAGTTCGCAGCCAAAGAAAAACGGATTGTTACCGAGGGACGCGACCAGGGGACGGTGGCATTCCCTGACGCCGATATAAAATTTTACCTGACGGCTGATATAAATGAGCGGGCCAGAAGAAGGCAGACTGAATTGCAGGCCAAAGGCAGCAAGACAAATTTAGCACAGATACGAAAGGCCATTGAGGACAGGGACGAGAGCGACCGCAGCAGAGCGACAGGGCCGATGATACCGGCCAAAGATGGAATTGTTGTCGACACCACCAGCCTGAGCATAGAGGGTGTCGTGGAAAAACTTTTGGGTTATGTGGAAAAGAGATGTCTAAAAAAATAAGCAAACTATGGTTTCGTTTTGCTCGCTGGCTTTGCAGAATTTTTTGCAGGCTGTTTTTCCATTTGCACATTTTCGGCCTGGAGAATGTCCCGCAGGAAGGGGCTTTGGTATTGGTGAGCAACCACCAGAGCTTTCTTGACCCTGTGCTTGCCGGGATATTTGTGAAAAGGCCGCTTTATTTTCTTGCTCGCCACACGCTTTTTGAAAAAAAGGTTTTCGGGCCGCTGATTGCTTCGGTTAATTCCATCCCGGTCAGGCGCGGAGAGGCCGATTTATCGACGATAAGGACTGTTATCGGTATCTTGAAAGAAGGTAACGGACTTTGTCTTTTCCCTGAAGGCACCCGAACAATGGATGGGAAGATTGCGCCTTTCAAGCCGGGTTTTGGCCTTTTGTGCAGGCGCGGCGGTGCGGCGGTTGTGCCGGTGCTTATCGACGGGGCGTTTGAGTGTTGGCCGAAAAACCAAAAATTATTTTCCGCCGGCGCGCACATTACTGTATGCTATGGCCAGGCCATACCCGCCGAGCGGGTGGCTGATATGAATGACAGGGAGCTGGCCGAGAATCTAACTAATACGCTGCGTCAGATGCAGACCGATTGCAGAATGAAAAATGGCAAGGAGCCATTTGATTACAGTTTATAGGGAGGCAAAAAAATGGAAGTTTTACTCATACCATTAATTTTGTTGGTTGTGCTATCGGGGCCGGTGTCGCTAATTGTGAGTATTGTCGCATTAAACAAGATAAATAGAATATCTGCACGTCCGGTCAAAAGGCGTGAAGAATTGCGAGAGCCGAAATGGGAGCAACCTGTAGAAGCTGTGAGGCAGTGGCCTCCGCAGCCAGTGGAAGTTCAGGCTGTAAGCGAAGAGGAAGAGAAAGTCAAATGGCAGCGGCCTGTTGCAGCAGACAAGTCTGAAAGCACTAAAGCGGAAATACTTGAACAGCGAATCGGGACGAAGTGGATTCTCATTGCCGGTGTTATTACTGTGATTGTGGGGGTGGGCTTCTTCCTGAAGTATGCCTATGACAACGCACTTATTGGGCCTTTGGGACGGGTTGTAATTGCAGCGGTATCGGGGATTATTGCTTTGGGGGCAGGAGAAAAAACAAGACAGCGCGGTTACGGCATCGTGGCCAAGGGTGTAACAGCGCTTGGGTTCGCCATATTGTATGCAGCGGTTTTTTCCGCTTACCGTTTCTATGGATTGATTGGTTCGATACCGGCTTTTGCTCTTTCGATTCTTATTACAGCCAGTGCGATGTTTTATGCAGTCAGTCTGAACGAAATTATTATTGCATTTTTATGTTTGCTTGGCGGCTTTGCGACGCCTGCGATAGTTTCCACCGGTGAGAATTTGCCTGTGCCTTTGTTCAGCTATGTGCTGGTTTTGAGTATTGGTGCAATTCTGTGTGCATATTACCGAAAATGGCGGGCGGTTAATGTGCTTGCGTTTATCGGCACATTTACTTTGTACACAGGATGGTTTGAGAAGTTTTACAGGCCGGAAATAATCAGGGGGGTACAGGAAGGCGTCGGACAGATGCCGGTTGCACTGGGTTGGCTTACAGTGTTTTTTGGCATTTATCTTGTGATGCCGACACTTTATGGGCTAGTGAAAAGAGTCAAGGCCCAGCGGGAAGATGTACTGCTGATTTTGGCAAATGCGGCGGTGACGTTTTATTATCTTTGGACCATTTTGTTTGCAAAATATCGGGTAGAGCTTGCTTTCTGCTCTCTCGCTATGTGTTTGGCCCATCTGATTATGATGAGCATAGTAACCAGACGCTACGCAGACGATTTAAACCTTCGGCTGGTATTGCTGGTTGTCGGGCTGTTTTTCCTCACGATTGCGATACCGCTCTATCTGAAGATGTATGCGGTGGCGATGGCCTGGGCCGCGGAAGGCGGAGCGTTGGCAATAATCGGGCTGCGGTACCGTGATTTACGGACACAATTTTTGGCGGCGATAGCGTTTGGTTTAAGTCTGGTGCAACTGTTTCTGCAGTTGCCTATGCATAAGGCGGTTTTCTATTTTGTATTTAACCCGGCGTTCGGAACGTGGTGTTTTGTTGTCGGAGTATTATTTTTGTGTCATATCTTATATCGGCGGACTACGAACCTGGGGGAGCAACTGCGGGCAGCAATTACGGAGGTTCTATACGGGGCAGCGTTGCTTTTACTGATGGCCGCTGTAATAATGGAATGGGATTGTCACTGTGAATATAACCTTCAGAATACCGGATACCTTAATAAGGGGGTGGTTGTAATATTTGCCGCGATATTTTTGTTGCTTATTGCCCGGCCGCTTTGTCCCCGCGGGATGATATGTAAAATTTTAGCAATGGCTTTAGCGACTATCGGGTCGTTTTTTACAATGATAGCCTTTGCAGATTTTTACAAGGACAAGAAATATTTGATTTTTGCAAATTCAGACTTCGGAATAGTTGTTTTGTTTGTTGCTGCGCTGTTCTTTGGGGCGTTGTTGCTCAGGCGGGCAGCGGAAGAAGATGAATACAACGCTGCTTTAGCCAAATTATTCGCAGTGGCGGGGATATTTGTGTTGTGGGTGCTGATGACCGAGGAGATATATTTTTACTGGTGCAATCTCAATAAATTTTCGGAGGGCAGGATAGTCGACTGGAGATTTCTGGCGCTTATGTATATGTCGGTAATGTGGGCGTTGTATGGGGCAATTTTGATAGCAATAGGCTTTTTCCGAAAGATAACGATGTTGCGTTATATCGCATTGGGGCTGTTCGCCCTTCTTTTAGCGAAGGTATTTATTTTCGATACCAGCGAAGTGAAAAGCGTTTATAGAATCGCCGCATTTTTAGCTACCGGAATTACGCTGGTCGGCGTGTCATATCTTTATCAGTTCTTAAAGAAAAAAGGGTTTTTCGAGGAGATGCTGACAGGTAAAAGTTTTGATAAATAATTGTGAGGTTATCTGAAATGATTAAATTAAGAATTTTAGCGATGATTGTTCTATTCGGTCTTGTGGACATAAGTTACGCATTGAATCTTGCCGAGTGGAACTATCAGGCGGAAGTAACTGTTGAGGACAGCAACGCGGAGTACCGCAAGTTGCTGATTACGCCGGAGATTTACAATGCTGCAAGGCTTGATTTGGGGGATATTCGACTTATTGGTCCGGATGGCAGTCAGGTCCCGTATATAATTTACAAGCCGGAAGACCAAAAAGAAACAAAAGAATACAGTCCAGCGATTATAAACCGCTCAACGGGCAAAAACAAAACTGCTGTGGTGACGCTGGACTTTGGGAAGCAGGAAATCAAAAATTCCATCGAAGTTGTTACAGGAGGAAGCAACTTCAGACGGGCGGTTAAAGTAGAAGGTTCAAATGATAACGTTGAGTTTTACACGCTCGTGGAAAAGGCGTATGTTTTCGCCGTAAGCAGTGAAAAAGACAGGCGGTTCGAACAGATTGATTTACCCAAAAATGATTACCGTTATTTGCGGGTTACGGTTGAGCCGATGGCAGGTGAAGAGGCAAAGACCGTTATTAACAAGGTGAAAACATTTAAGACCGAGGAAAATTTTACACGGCGGCAGCCTGTGAAGATGGTTCTGTCTGAGCATAAGGAGAATGCGAAGGAAAAGACAAGCAGTTATGTGTATGACCTTTCTTATTGCCGCCTGCCCATAAGCGAAATCGAACTGGATGTTGCAGATGAGTCGTTCTATCGGTGTGTCACAGTTAAAGGCAGAGATAAGAACAAACAGGAAGTAAAAATTGAAACCGAGGACAACAGACAATTATTCAAAGAGGTTGAAGTGCCGTGGGAGAGGGTGCTCTACGACACGATTTACAGATATAAAAAGCCGGATGGTAAAAAAGCTGAAAAGCTGGTTCTTCGCATACCCAGGGGCAGGGAAGTTTATAGACATCTGAAAATTGAAATCAGCAATTATGACGATGAGCCTGTAGTTGTAAATTCCGCCCTGGCTAAAATGATAGCACACAGTTTGGTTTTTACCCCGAAGAATTTCAGGAAGCTGACCCTCTACGTCGGTTCAGAATCTGCATCGACTCCCCAGTACGACCTGAGGTATAGGATTGAAAATCCAATGTCCATAAAGGCGGTCGAGGCCAAGTTGGGAAATCTCATTATCAATCAGATGGCGAAAAAAGCCAAAACAGAGCAGGTGGCCTGGACGGAAAAGCATAAGGTTTTACTTTTGGTGATTATGGGAGTGATGGTAGTTGTTTTGGGTTGGTTTATGTTTAAGTCACTTAAAACCATTCAAAAAGGACAATCGCAGGATTGAAAGAAAAATGAAAGTAATAGTTGCGGAAAAGTGCGGTTTTTGTCCCGGCGTCAAGAACGCCATCAATATGGCGGAAAAGGTGCTGGCATCGGAAGAAAACGTTTATAGCCTCGGGCCAATCATTCATAACAAGGATGAGGTGGAACGGCTGGCCAAAGCGGGGCTGAAAACCGTTGACAGTGTTGACCAAATCCATTCCGGCACAGTCATCATACGGTCGCACGGGGCTGCTCCTGAACAGATAAAAATTCTGAAAGAAAAGGGGGTCAAGATTGTCGATGCGACCTGCGTGCTGGTCAAAAGGGTGCAGCAGATAGCCAAGGAGCTTAGTAAGGATGGCTATCGGGTGGCGGTTATCGGCGATGAGAACCATCCTGAAGTTCAGGCGGTGGTGGGTTGTGCGGAGGATGTTATCGTCATAGGCCGGCGGGCGGATTTACATAAGTTGCCTAAAAATAGCAGGTTAGGCGTTGTCTGCCAGACCACGCAGGGGCCGGAACATTTCAGCAAAATGCTCTGCGCAATAGGAAAATACGGCTTTAGCGAGCTAAAAGTGATAAATACCCTGTGCCGGGAGGCCATAAAAAGGCAGGAATCGGCGGTAGAACTGTGTAAACGGGTGGATGTGATGTTTGTGCTGGGGGGGCTGGAGAGCGCAAATACCCGCCAATTGGCGGAACTTTGCAAAAAATATAATAATAAAACGTTTCATTTGCAAAACTGGGGAGAATTTGGTAAAAGGACGGTTTTCGGTAAAAAAGTGGCGGGCGTCACGGCGGGCGCATCGACACCCGAATGGATAATCAGCGAATTTGTGAAGAACCTTACGGATTTTGATACCGGCAGCAAGGGATAGGTTTTACGCCGAAAAAACAGAGTTGGAATTTTGCTTTGGCTGCGTGGGCCAAGGTGTTCGTTTAAGAATTATTGTTTAGCGTTGATAATGGTTTGTCGGCGTAAATGTGGGACGGCGACAGGCTGAAAGAACAAACTCCACAGGGAAATTTTTAGTATATGGTAGACAGGAATATAATAAACAAATTAGGTTTGTCGGAGGAGATGCTCGACCAGCAGGTCAGCGAGATGTTTACGGAGAAAGAGAATACGTTTTTGGAAACAGTTTTGCAGGCAAAAGTGGATTCGCATCTGCCGGGGGCCATCATTAAAGGGACAATTGTAACGCAGGTCGGAAATGATGTTATCATCGAGATTGGGCTAAAGAGCGAAGGCGTCGTTGATTCAAGCGAATTCGACAGTTCCGATGAAATAACGCCGGGCAGGGAAATTGAGGTCCTGCTGGAGGATGCTGATTCCGAGGGCGGCCTTATTCTGCTGAGCAAGCGAAAGGCTGACCGCATAAAAAGCTGGGAGAGGATTATCAGCACAAGGAAAGAGGGGGATGTCGTTAACGGCAGGGTTATAAGGCGGATTAAGGGCGGGCTGCTTGTGGATATAGGAGTGCCGGTGTTTCTGCCGGCTTCACAGGTCGACATCAGAAAGCCGGGTGACATCAGCAGGTTCATCGGCAAGGAAATTGAATGCAAGGTTCTGAAGATTGACGTTGAAAACCGCAACATTGTTATATCGAGGCGCAAACTAATCGAAGAGGAACGCTACAGCAGCAAGGAAAAGATTTTGACGGAAATCGAGGCTGGCCAGTTACGAAAAGGTATTGTGAAGAATATTGCCGATTTCGGCGTATTTGTGGATTTGGGAGGCGTGGATGGCCTGCTGCATATCTCCGATATGAGCTGGGGCAGAATATCACACCCATCGGAAGTCGTTCAGCTAGACCAGGAAATTGAGTGCATTGTTATCGGCGTTGACAAGGAACACGAAAAGATTTCGCTGGGCCTGAAGCAGAAAACGGCAAGCCCCTGGGAGAAAGTAGAGGAAAATTATCCGGTAGGAGCAAGAGTAAGGGGTAAAGTCGTAAATGTGATGAACTACGGCGTGTTTGTGCGGCTTGAGGACGGCATCGAGGGGCTGGTGCATATCAGCGAGATGAGCTGGACAAAACGGCTTAGTCATCCGAGCGAAATACTCAAGCTGGGCGACGAAATAGAAGTGGTTGTGTTGAGCGTAAACAGGGAAAAACAGGAGATTTCACTGGGGCTGAAACAGACGGAGATAAATCCGTGGACCGTAGCATCCAAGAAATATCCGCAGGGGACGATTGTTACGGCCAAGGTGCGAGGTATCACCAATTTCGGCGCATTTGTTGAGATAGAGGAAGGCATCGACGGGATGATACATATTTCGGATTTAAGCTGGACGAGAAAATACAATCATCCCGGCGAGTCGCTTCAAAAAGGCCAGGATGTGAAATGCGTTGTTCTGGAGGTCAACGAAGAGAAACAGCGAATATCGCTGGGAATGAAACAGATGACCGAAGACCCGTGGGCCCGCGTCATTCCGGAAAAGTATATTCCCGGCCATATTATTAAAGGCAAGGTTGTAAAACTTACCAATTTCGGTGCGTTTGTCGAACTTGAACCTGAACTGGAAGGATTGCTGCATATTTCAGAGCTTGCCGACCATAAAATCAGCAGGCCCCAGGATGTGGTTAAAGAAGGCGACGAGATTGAGGTCAAGATTTTAAAGGTCGATACGGAGGCCCGCAAAATCGGCCTGAGTCTGCGAAGGGCCCAATGGGCAGCAGAAGACCAGGCAGGCACGCAGACGCAGCAGAAAACACCGGAAATTTCTCAGACGGTTCTATCCGATTCTGATATTAAACCACAGGAGCCGCAGGAAAAAACCGGCCAGGAGAGTCAGGAAGGGCAAAGCAAACCGGAAGGAATCGAATAAAAAGGTAAACCTGCGGTTGTGTTTGGCCGATATCCAAGCGCATTTTGTCTGATGTGGAGAAACTAAAGCCCTGTAATATCAGCGTTTGAGGCGTATTTTGATATAAGGATTGCTATGCAGGAGGAATAACTATTGTATTTGACGCAAACATAAAAGAATATCTGAAGGAGATAGATGAATCGCCGCTGCTGACGTTCGAGCAGGAGCATAATCTGGGCAAGCTCATTGTGGAGAAGAACGACCCGCTGGCCAGAGAGAAGCTGGTTCGCAGCAACCTGAGGCTGGTTGTCAATATCGCAAAAAGATATTCAGACAGGGGGATGAGTCTGGGCGACCTGATAGAGGAGGGCAATATCGGCCTTATAAAGGCCGTTGATTACTTTGACCCCGACCGCGGGACCCGCTTCAGCACCTACGCCGCCTGGTGGATAAAACAAAGCATCAAACGGGCGCTGCTTATGAATGTTCAGCCGGTGCATATTCCGACTTATATGGTGACACTGATAAATCACTGGCGGCACGCTGCAACAGAGCTGGAGAACAAGCTCGGCAGGTGGCCGAGCCTCGAGGAGATGGCTGAGGTTATGCAACTGCCGCCGCGAAGGGCAAAAATCATTCACGAAGTGGTGAAAATTCTCAGTTCCATCAAGGATATATCCGGTGCAGAGGATTCGGATGAAGACCAGTCGACAGAAACGGTTTTGGAGGATGAAAACAGCGGCAGCCCCGAAGATGCGATTGTCGAGGGCGAAGAAGAGGCGAAAGTTTTGACATTACTCAACGAAATCGACCCCAGAGAAGCTAATGTATTAAGACTGCACTACGGTTTGGATGGCCGAAAGCCGTTAACATTGAAACAGATTGGCGGCAAACTTGGCCTGACACGTGAAAGAATTCGTCAGATTCAGCGAAATGCCCTTACAAAGCTATACGAGTATATGAACGCCGAATAGCTTTTTAGACGGGGAATATAGACGGGGAGAAAAAATAATGGCAACCGAAACGATTGATTTGGAAAGATATATTCGCAGCATACCCGATTGGCCGAAAAAGGGGATTTTATTCCGCGACATCACGCCGCTATTGGCTGACCCAAAGGCATTTTCAGAAGCGGTTAACGCATTATGCGCCGGTTTCGTCAAGACCGGCATCGAATATGTTGCTGCTGTTGAAGCGAGGGGTTTTATATTTGGTGCAGCGGTTGCAGAGAAATTAAAAGCCGGCTTTGTGCCTATCAGGAAGAAAGGAAAACTGCCCTTTAAGACCGAAAGCATCAGTTACGATTTGGAATACGGCACCGACACTCTGGAAGTGCATCGTGATGCGGTCAGAAAAGACGCCAAGGTGTTAATGGTCGATGATTTGCTGGCAACGGGCGGGACAATGGCGGCAGCGTGCAAACTTATCGAGAAAATAGGGGGACAGGTTGCCGGCATCGCATTTCTTATAGAACTGTGCGAACTGGCCGGCAGAGAGAAACTGTCCGGCTATAAAATTAAAACGGTGCTTTCTTACTGAATTTAATCCAGACCCACCTTCGCTGAAGCAGCTATGGCGGCCAAGCTGTCGGTAGCGCATAAAAAAGGCCGAGCCAATTAACCCGGCCTTAAAAACGTTCAAATCCGTTTACTTGCCCTTTGACAAGTTCCCTTTCGCAGGTTTGGTAACTTTGACCGTATCTGTTCCTTTGAACGTAGTTCTGTCGGTAAACATCCCGCTTACTATTAGTTCCGAACTACCAGGTTCAAGAATACTCTGGATTGCAGACCGCCTGAACTTTACCATAATAACGTGGTTTTGGTTATCAAACAGAATCTTATCAGCTTGTATAGTATTCTGAAGCAAAATACTCTCGGGGTAAATATCCCAAACACCACATCGTTTGTCAAAACTGATATAGCATGTAATCCACCGCCCGTTGCTCGCGAGATTTAGAGTATCAGGGTCTATATCAATTTTCGCTACAATGTCAGGCAGATACTTAAAGCTTTTGATAACAATCTCAGCATTCTGGCCATCGGTCGGAGCATTTCCCTCTGCCAAATAGAAATTAATTCGCGGGTTCCCCGGGCCTTCGGGTGGAATATCCAGACCGGTATAGCACCACCGCTCAATTATGTTGTTAGCATCCGTTAAAGGATATTCGCCGTAATAACTCTGGAAGTATATTCCACTGGGCCGCCATATTAGCTCATGAGTGGTTAATTCATCTGGATGACCAGTCAAGTCCACATTAAAGCGGCATTTATTACCTATGTTATAATGCGGTTGAACAACAAACTGGGCGTTATTAGGCCTGCATAACCACTTCGAAAATTCAAAGTCAATCTCTCTGTGATAATATTGAGGAGAAGAAGTATCCCACGTGAATAGTCCGGCGATAACATTTTCATTCAACAAATCTAACCGTCCCTTGACGGTGAAAATATATGTTCCATATCCGCCCGACATATCAGCAATAACTTCGCTGCAGCACCATTTTTGGTCTTTTTGGACAATGCTTAGATGTAGTCCGTTTGAATCAACCCACACATCATTCGGGCTGTCTGTGAAATAATTTGGTCCAGGGTAAATTTTACAACCTTCGTCAACATTGCAACTTTGTTTGACCGACCATTTGTACCCTGCAAAATCTATTGTTCTATTGATTGTTTCTCGGGATACTTCTGCATATGGATACATGTACAACTCGGAGGGAAGAAACTGTTGACCAGAACCTGGAGGAGGCGTGTTACATTCGTCTGGTATCAAGAATGCGATGATTTTGGTGGCGTTACTATCAGTATAAGCTTTTGTAATGTCGCAGGACCAGCTACCATCAGGTTCAATAAATATGAGCGGCTCACCCCAAGTAGGTTTTGTCCACCATCCTGAGACGTAAATGTAGACTAAAACCTTGTAATCGTTTGGCTCTATGGGGTTTTCAGTATCTGTACTTCCTATCCGTCCATATAGGTCAGCATCACTCCCATATGGTGGAACATACGTAAACTCAATCCATAGTGGGTTTGCTCTCAAGTCGGGTTTGGTGGCAGTTGCATATGGAAAATTTTCTAGTTCGGGTGGTATATTAGGGTCATTCCATTGCAAAGGGGGGGTCTCGAACTGACTGGGTATCAGAAAGGCAAAGAATTTATCGGCTAAGTAATCGGTCGAGGCTGTGTTAATGTTACAACTCCAAAAACCTTCTCCGTCAATGGAGGTAAATTGTTTATTAAAATATGGTTTTATCCACCATGTGTCCTTCACTCGGATGTACACCAATACCCTGTAATTTTTGTAAGCACCGCCTTCAACCTCTACTCGTCCTTTTATATCGGTCATAGGTCCACGAGGATAGGGATGCACATATGTAAACTCTATTTCATTAGCTACCGCAACTTTTTCATAAGTGCAAGTACCAAGTATGAAGACAGTAACAACATACATAATTAAGTTCGACTTCATGTTAATTTTGGAAAAAAACCTCCACATTTTTCATCTCTTTTTCTCTGAGCAATCTACGGGTAAACCACAGGACAGGGGTTGTAGTGGATGAACTTGACTGCATCGGAGTTGTTGAGCATATCCAGTAACCCGCTCATTGCCGTCTGTTCGGAGGCGGAGCCGCCTGCCCAGACACTGATGGCTTGCTCAATTAGAGCCGATGTAACAATCCAATCACCGCCGGGTATTTGAATCGTCGCATCGCCGTCAAGACGGTGACGCACGTTCATAATAAACGCATCCAACTGCTGAGCCAGTTGCTCTCGCGGGTCGCCTCCGGCATTCCTGTCTACCAGGAAGTGTGATTGCTCAGCCCAGGGAGAACCCTCAGGAGCGATTGTCTCTCCCGCAGGGCCTTTAGCCGCTGCAACAGGACTTCCGTCAGCAAAATTACCATCGATTGGCTCGTCGCCGGCATCAAAGTAGCTCGACGGAGTCTGCCAGGGCAAAAGGCTGTTAAGACAGACAAAATCTGCCAACAATGTTCCACCAAGCCCGTTCTTGTTGTGCCAGTAACCCTTTGTGTCGAAATCGGCCTGTCCCTCACATACATTGCCGAATGAATAGGTAAGGCTGCCTCCTTCCGGCAGAATAATACTTGCGCAGGTGTTGGTTGTTGCCACCCAGTTACCGAGCGGCAGGACCTCGCAGAGGGTGTAGCTGCCCGGGAGAAGGCCTGCGAAGGTCACACAGCCATCCTGTCCCGTATGTTCTTCCTGATGGATGTGGCTGCCCAGAATATCATTACCATCAAGCACGAAGAGGATTCCCACCACCGGCGGTTCATTATCATTGACACCATTGGCGTCACGGTCGTAGAACTTGCAGGCCGTGATGCTGCCAAGCTGTATGTTCCCGAAGATGATTTCATGGGTCTCATCACAAAGCCCCAGAAATTCGACCTGGGCAGCTTGGTTGGGTTCTTTTGGCGCTCCATCAATATAGAGAGCGGTTTGCAGCCAACCGGAGGGTATTTCTTCGATTACCGTCCATAGCCCCTTGGGCATTGCCAGGACATTGACCGGCGTAAAGCAGGTGTTCGTAATATGAAGTGGGTCGTTGACATCTACCGCCCAGCCGGTAATTTCGACCTCATTTATATCCCTTATGCCGTTGGCATTTGAGTCGTCGAACTTCCGGACATTGAGGCGCGGGTCACACGGTTTGCCGCCGCGGCGCACCTTGTAGTTGTCTGTCTTGCTCCAGGCCGGCACAAACCCATGGAAATATGCCGGATTGTCAACCTGGTTAGGGTCGCCGACAAACCTCTCCACAGGCGTCGCCCAGGCCTTGTAGACACCGCCGTTGTTAGGCGTTTTCTGGTAAGGCATAAGCTGGATGGTGACAGCGCCCAGGTCACTATGGTCAACATCAACACCCGTCAGATGGGTGCAATTGCTGTATACCCGTGAACTTCTGACTTTTTGCAAACAACTGGCTGGATAGACGTAATCAATCACACCGTAAGAATTGATATGAAACTTGCGGCACTTGACGGGGTCTGTTGACAGCAGGATTTTGCCCGAAGGGTCGGTTACTTGAAAATAGTAGTTGCCTTGAGGAAGTGCTGCGGCCTCCGAAGGCGCATTTAGTCCCGGTCCGCCATCGAGGTAGACATCCTCCATTTTATCATAGATGTTTGCGTTGACTCGCGAACCATCCGCCAGGGTGGTGAAGATAGCGCCGGAGAGCCTGGCAAAGGCAGGTACGCTGATAAGAGTTACAACTGCAAGCAGGACAATCGGCGTCACTATTGGGACTCGGCTGTTCCTTTTTACCCCCACAAAACCCATCGCATTGCATAAGTTAATAGCCATAGTATTTCTCCTTTCTCTCTCCTGAAAATACAACCCCATAATGGAGTTAGAGTGATAAATATAATCTTGAGGCGGCTTTAGCCTTTCTACCCATCCTTCTTTTCCCCTTAAGAAATTCTATATCATAATGTAGCCTATATCAACGCTGATAGCTTACACGGAAAGCCCTATAAAATCAAGGTTTTTTTGCGTTTAATACCGAAGAAATACTCTTTTTTATAACTGCTGCACTGACAAAGGGTTAAGACTGGTATAAATCCTGTTTTCTTGCAATTGCGATTCGGTCGTTGTTGTGAAAATCTTTTTCAATGGTGACTTTGGCGAAACAGCCGGCCTGTTCAAGCAGTTCTTTAACGGCCTGTCCCTGACTGTAGCCGATTTCAAGCATTAGTGCGGCATCGGGTTTCAGGAAGGTGTCAATTCCCTCAATAATCCTGCGGTAAATATCGAGACCATCAGCACCGGCGAACAGGGCAATTTTCGGCTCGTAATCTTTCACGTTTTTGTCGAGTTTTTCAAATTCAGAAGCGCTTACATAAGGCGGATTACAGACAATCAAATCGAATTTGGCCGCATCGAGGCCAGGCACAATGGGGTCAAACAGGTCGCCGCAGAAAAGTTTGATTCTGTCCTTTAGCCGGTGCTTTTCAATGTTTTCGGCAGCCGCCTTCAGCGCAGTATCTGAAATATCAGTTGCAATTATATCGGCATCGGCGAAATTTTTTGCGATTGCGATGGCGATACAGCCGCAGCCGGTGCATAAATCGAGGACGGATTGTCTGCCGCAGCGTTTTCGCAGAAATTCGACTGCCCTTTCGACAAGCAGTTCCGTTTCAGGCCGGGGAATTAGGCAATCAGGGGTAATATTCAGCTCGATGGAATAAAATTCTGTTTTGCCGGTCAGGTATGCGATAGGTTCATCCTGACCCGCGCGTTTTACCAAATTATGCAGTATGTCCAATTGCTCTTTTTTTACGGGCTTATCAAAATACATATACAACTCGATGCGTTTCATATTAAGAACATTGCTGAGCAATAATTCGGCACTAAGACGGGGCGAGTCGATGCGTTTACCGGTCAGATATTCTGTAACCCAGTTCAGGAGTTTCTGTATTGTCCAGTTTTGCATAGTGAGATTATAAGTGCAGGGGTGAAAAGTGAAAAACAAAAAGAGAAGAGAAGCATACAGTTTGCTTGAAATTGGCTTTGTTTGGGTTTGTTTTGAATAACAGTTCATAGTTCATTGTTCATTGTAATTCGTTGTTTTTACTAAGGTTACGACCATTTTGGGCATTTCGAAAATTGGGTTTGTTTCACATAATTTGTTGTTTTTGATTGAAAGAGTCCTAACCACGGATTAACACGGATTCCGCCTGCGGCGGATAAATTTCACGGATTCTTTTGTTTTCATTAAATTTTGTTTCATACAATCCCGTCAGGGATGGCTTACGCCACATCGAGACGTAGTGTCTTTCTATAATTGGGCGGAGATGCGTGTTTTGGTCGAAAAAACTGTTCACCACAGAGAAAAGAAGAGAACGCAGAGAGGGATAAGTTATTATGAAATAAGGATTAAGGGTATATGGAAAAAATTTTTAAGAAAATGGATTTTCGCCTTTAACCCCCAGCAATTTTGATTGATTTTTTCCAACACCCTCCGGCAGCACTATGCAATATCCATTGTCATCCGTCATCTGTCGTCCGTCTTCTGCAACTATTCCCCCTTTTCCAAGACCCTTTTCACTTAGACGCCAATATATTGCGAATAAATGCCTTGATTGGTTCGAGGCAACCAAACTTCTCAAGAATTCCGAGAAGGGCTGCTAAAAAGATAACAAGAACATAAATCCAACGTGGTATTTTCTTGACCAACGTCCATATCTTCTGAAGTTTCGCAGGAGTAGCATTTCCCCCTGTTTCTGCTGGCTGTTCTTGCTGTCTCATACACATATCAAACTTACGTACAACCGTATCCCATCGACCCTCGAGCTGCACAAATATCGCCATGTTTTGTTCATCATTCAATGCCCATTTCAGAAACTCATCAATGACTTTGAAAGCTTCCTGGCAAATCTCGTAAAGTGTTGGCTTTAAAGAATCTTGTACTTCTCCGTATGTTTGTTCAAGATATTCCTTAACACGCCCACAGTCGAAGTCAAAATTACCCCAGCAGTAACTCTCCTGTTGATCTTTCTTCGGGTCATATGGCTCAATCGACATAGCAAGCCCAGACAACTCTCGCATTAGTTGCTGCCGTTCAGTTCGTCGATTTCTACTGTCATTGTCATGGCTTTCGACTTCTGCCATAGACTATTACCTCCCAAGTCCCAAAATCTCACCTGCGGTGGCTTAACAGTATCCAGTGGTTAAGTATTTAATGTTATACTCTAATTTATCCCAAAATCAACTTCGAACCTTCTACATCGGTTCCACCTATCAATTCACTAATACCAAATGTGTTTATTTCCTGCGCTGACGGGTGTCATTGCGAGCGAAGCGAAGCAATCTCTTTACCGTTTGTTTTTGAGATTGCCGCGGCCTTTTTCAAAGGCCTCGCAATGACAGTGTAGCGCTATTATTAAATGCAATTGGTATAACATCCCCGCCAGCAACTGCCCCAGAATTTCTTTGATTCGTGAAGCCGTAAATGCTATAATGTTGTATCTTTTTGGGTTAGTGTACTGCAAGAAGCTTGAGAAACAAAACGGTTTCAAGAGGAAAGGACATCTTATGGAAGACGGATTTTTCAAATCCTTATACGACAACTATCGTGAGTATCGCCGGACGCTCCGGAGATATCACGTTTCCGGAACAATCGACCCGGATTTGTTTGATGAACCTTTCTACTACATTAAAATGGTAAAACACTGTTGCGATATACTGATAAACCCGCACATAAAATGGAAGATGTGCTACCCCGAACCATCGTATTACCAACGATTAGCCAAACGCATAATGAAGTGCATAGATGAATGGGACTACGAGAATGAAATAGAGAGTTTGGAAGAAGACATCAGAAAAAGAAGTATGGAAGTCAGACCCCCTAATGATAAATTAACTACAGAAGCTGGATGGAATAAATGGAAGTCAGACCCCCTAAAGAATTTGGCAGACTTGTATGCTACTTGTCCTGAAAAGAAGTTTCGCAACGGCGATAAGGCGGTGGCGTTGGCGTGCAAGGCCTGTGAACTTACTAATTACCAAGACCGTCATATTGTGAACGTTCTTGCAGCAGCATATGCGGAGTGTGGTGATTTCGACAAAGCCATCGAATATCAAAAGAAGGCAATCAAGCTTGTAGAAGACGACCAATGTGGTGATGACTACGAAAGATTTAGTGGGTCTGAAGATTACAAGGAACGTTTGGCATCGTACAAGCAAAAGAAACCTTGGAGACAGGCTTCTGAGATTTTCCGGGATTATTAAACCGAGTGTGTCCTTTGGGCGACCTTCGTTTCGCTCGGCCTCGGCACTGTGATGTTGAGAAAACGTAAAAACAAGGCATTAACCCGCCAACGTAAAGTCGCTTCGACAAGCTCAGGATGAGTTGGGGGGGCTAAATATGTGGAGTATTTTAGATATAAATTTTATCCATCATTCTTGGGAATGCGATGCACTGGCGGATGTGCTTTTCGTTAGTGAGCCAGGCGACTGTCCGCTCGACGCCGAGGCCGAAGCCGCCGTGCGGCACAGAGCCGTATTTTCGTAAATCAAGATACCATTGGTAACTCTCGGCCTTTAAGCCCATTTCCTGCATTCGCTTTAGGAGCATATCGTAATCATCCTCCCTGACCGAGCCGCCGATGATTTCGCCGAAGCCTTCGGGTGCGAGCATATCATAGTTCAGCACGACCTTGTCGTTGCTCCTGTCGGTTTTCATATAGAAAGCCTTGGCCTCTTTTGGGTAATGCGTTACAAAGACAGGCTTATCGTGCATCTGCGAGATAATGGTTTCGTCTGAGCCGCCGAGGTCTTTTCCCCAATGAAACTCGGCGGCCAGTTTAGCATGTTTGGGGTTATTCTCGATTTTGGTGTTTACCTCGACAAGCTCGCTGCGCAGGTCAATCAGCTCAGCGGCAATTTTGTCCTGCTGCCATTGCTTCAGTTTGCCGGATGCGGATTGTTTCTCAAGCTCTGCAATCCTTGTCTCCATCTGCTCTTTTTGCTTTTGGAAATCCGCTAATTGCGCAGCCAGAAAATCCTGTGCCTTTTGGCTGGTAAGGATATTGCCGGCTTCGGTGTAAGTCAGCCTGTAAAAAGGCGGTTTGATTTTTTCGAGAGCGGGGATATTTACGCCGAGCGTTTCTAATTGGCTTTTATTATTTTGCAGGACCTGCGCAACGATAAAAGAGACGAAATTTTCAGCCAGTTCGAGCAGGCTGGTTAAATCCGCAAAGGCGACTTCCGGCTCGACCATCCAGAATTCAGTCAGGTGCCTGCGAGTCTTGCTCTTTTCCGCCCGAAAGGTCGGGCCGAAACAATAAACCTTGCCGAAACTCATCGCCGCCGATTCGAGATATAATTGTCCCGTCTGTGTAAGGTGCAGCGGCTGCCCGAAATAATCGACCTCGAAAAGCGACTGCGTGTCCTCGCCGGCAATTGTGGTGAGAATCGGCGTGTCAATCAGCGTGAAACCGTTGTCGTTGAAGAACCTGCGAATGGCATCGATTACGGTATGGCGGATTTTGCCGATGCACCACTGCCGCTGCGAGCGCAAATGCAGGTGACGATTTTTAAGCAGAAAATCTACGCCGTGCGATTTCGGCGTGATTGGATAATCGATTGCAGGTGAGATTATTTCACCGCCGGTTACAGCCAGTTCATATCCGCCGACGCTCCTCTGTTCTGCACGCACAGTGCCGGTTATGGCAAGGGACGATTCCTGGCCGAGATGTTCGAGCTTGTCGAAGAGTTCATCCGGTATTTTGCCCTTTTCGATGACGCACTGACAAAGTCCGCTGCCGTCTCTCAGAATCAAAAATTGCAGTTTGCCGCTCGACCGACTGTTATACAGCCACCCCGCAAGGGTTACTTCTTTACCGACATTGTTTTTTAAATCGGATACGCAGGTTCTGTTGTGATTTGTCATTATATTTTTACCTTTACCACCACTTTAAGCACGTCCGCCCCGGCGGATAAATTTGAGGGCGATTTTAGCCGGCATTTGGGCATATGGGCATCTTCGGGGAAAAGGACGCAGAATATGCCGGCGGTCAAAATTATGCTGCTGATATTGGCCGGGGTTTTGTAAAAGATAATGTCCTTTTCCTTGTTATACGGCGTCGTAATTTCGAGATTGTCTATAGGCGTGTAAGCGAGGATTTCTTCGCCGGCAGAGACAAATTGTATGTCGATGTAATCTCTGTGGGCCTCCAATTTGCACTGGTCGGCTGGTTTGGTCTGGTATCGCTGGACAAGATAATAAAGGTTGCTGCCGTCAATGTCATATCGGCTATCAGCTTTTTTTGAGAAATCTTCTTTTTTCAGAACATCGAGTGCCTTTGCGAGTCTTTGCGAAAGGCCGGCATACAATTTTGAGTTTTCAATCTTATCGACAATCATTTTTAAACCTCCAATTTTTCACGCAGGTAATTTACGGTATTATCCTGTTTTGTCTGCCGCCATACTATACACCACAGAGCGATTTTTGGAAAGCACATATATTGGGATTCTATCGAAAAACGCAATGTACCAGTCGGAATAGTATTTGATATAGATGTTATCTGTTTATATAATACTACAGGTGAACGATGTATTCGGAACTTTATTTAAATGAAGAGCAGATGGAATGGGCGCGGTTGACGCCGGTTCAGAGATACATTGAGAGCTGTAAATTATGGTCTGTATATTTAGGTTTGGGAGGCAGTCTTGATCCAGAGCCCGATTCACAAAGCCCTTTTGACTTTCCGGAATTGCAACGTGCAGTTCCTGCTGATGGGCGGTCAGGCGTGTATTTTGTACGGCGGAGCTGAATTTAGCCGAGACATTGATTTGGCTGTTGGAATTGACACGGCCAACCTCGCTGCTGTAAAAAAAGCGCTGGATTCCCTGCGGGCGGAAACTATTTTTGTTCCTTTACTAAGCAAGGATGTCCTTAGACAAGGGCATACGTGTCATTTTCGCTGTCACGCAGACGGTGTTGAAGGGTTGCGAATAGACCTGATGAGCAAAATGCGGGGATGCCCCGCTTTTGGATATTTGTGGGAAAGACGTTCTATTATAAGTTTGCCGGAGATTGGCGAAATCGGTCTTCTTTCTCTGGCTGATTTAATTCAGGCAAAAAAAACGCAGCGCGAAAAAGATTGGCCTATGATTTCCCGCCTTGTAGAAACCGACATTGCCCAAAATATCAAAAAAGCTGATGAGCAAAAGATTACTTTCTGGCTTAAAGAATGCAGAACACCTGCTATGCTTATTCGGCTTGCCCAGGAAAATGGCGAATTGTGTAAAAAGGAAATGTCATCCCGTTCGCTGCTCGGTGCTGCACTGGGCAAAAACATAAAGGAACTCGAATCGGGATTGCTTGAAGAAGAAATGAAAGAGAGAGAAAAAGACCGTCAATACTGGCAGCCGCTTAAAAAAGAATTAGAACAATGGCGACTTAACCGAAACGCATAACACTGATTGGCGGTTTATACAAATCAATTTAAACAACATTCGCTATGGAGAAAGTAAGGAGAAAATAAGATGAAGCAGATAATGTCGGTTCTTACCTTATTGTGTTTGATGTCTTTGGCTGTCGGCAAAGAAGCAGGGGAATCTATCGAAATTTCTACTCAAGCAAAACTTCCTAACGACTCCCTCATTTGGCCATTGCCGCAATCTGAAGGAGCTATTGTTGTTGAGGCATCTTTTGACTCGGAAAAGGCGCTGCTTAAAGTCCGGCAGGGAAATTGGATGCGAACAGAAAGGCTCATTACTTATAATATTACGAAGGTGGTCAATGGAAACTACCCATTCAAGACCCTTGTCTTTGTCTGCAAAGAAAAATGGCCCACCAAAGAGTCACGAATTGAGATTGAGGCTTTGCCGTGGCCCTTTCGCAAGGGAACAAAAACGTTCTATCTGAAAAAGGATGATGAGTGTAAATACACTGATTACTACGAGATTCTTAGTTACTCAAGATAAACAGCTTAATTGGTGGGAAAAGTTGCCGCCATAAGAATTTTTTCCGCGTCCTTTAACCCGTGAACCATCTATTACATTTCCAGCTTGTTGCGGAGATAATTTTGCAACTGATCGGTAGATATTCTTATTTGCTCCATTGAGTCGCGCTCGCGGACGGTTACGGTGTTGTCCTGTAAGGTTTGGCCGTCGACGGTTATGCAGAACGGCGTGCCGGCCTCATCCTGTCTGCGGTAACGCCTGCCGACAGCACCTTTTTCATCGTAGAAACAGTTAAAATATTTTTTCAGGTCGTTATAGATATTGCGGCCTATTTCCGGCATACCATCTTTTTTGACTAATGGAAATATGCCGACCTTTATCGGCGCAAGGGCTGGGTGAAACCGCAGTAGGTTTCTCTTTTCGCCTCGCACTTCTTCCTCATCGTAAGCATCAACTAAAAATGCGAGCGTGCTTCTGTCGATGCCTGCACTTGGCTCAATCACATAAGGTATGTATCGTTTTTTCTGCTCATCATCGAAATAAGACAATGGCCCTGACTGGTAATCTTCTGCCTCCGGAGCCAGCTCGATTTTTGTAAGGTCTCGGCCGTTCTCGAACCACCTGTTGAGCGTTCTCATTCCCCGCTGGTGCTGCCGCAGGTCGTAATCGGTGCGATTGGCGATACCTTCGAGCTCCTGCCAGTCGCCGCTGCCGAACGGGAATTTGTATTCGACGTCAACGCAGCCCTTTGCATAGTGCGCAAGCTCATTGGCCTCGTGACTCCGCAGGCGAAGGTTTTCTTTTTTAACGCCCAGATTCACATACCAGTTAAACCTGGTTTCCTTCCAATGCTCGAACCATTTCTCATCGGTTCCCGGCTCGCAGAAAAACTCCAGCTCAGCCTGCTCAAATTCGCGCGTTCTGAAGATGAAGGCCTTTGTAGTTACTTCGTTTCTGAAGCTTTTGCCGATTTGAGCGATGCCGAAAGGTATTTTAATTCTGGTTGTGTCGAGAACGTTTCTGAAATTTGCGAAGATGCCCTGTGCGGTTTCGGGACGCAGATACAATGTCATCGAATCATCGACATTTGCGCCCATCTGGGTTTCAAACATCAGCTTAAACGGCATCGGCTCAGTGAATTTGCCTACCGACCCGCAGTTGGGGCATACCTTGTTGCTCAAATCGCCGGCAGTCGCCATTGCCGCATCGATTGCAATGTGTTCGGTGTGTTCCTCCGCGTGATTTTGCAGGTGGTCGACCCGCGTTCTGGTATTGCATTTTTTGCACTCCGCTATCAGGTCTGCGAATTTGTCTGCGTGGCCGGAGGCCTTCCAGACTAATGGGTGCATCAGTATGCTGCAATCCAGACCCACTACGTCATCCCGCATCTGGACGGTGCTTTTCCACCAGGCCTTTTTCACGTTGTTTTTCAGCTCTACGCCTAACGGCCCATAATCGTAACAGCTTGCCAGCCCGCCATATATCTCGCTGGATTGAAAAATAAGGCCTCTTCGCTTACAAAGCGATACGATATCCTCAAGTTTGGTTATTTTGCTCATAATAAGCCCTTTAACTCTTGTGCAATGTTAATAAGGGTATTATTATATAGCAACAAAAGTCGAACACAAGGATTGAAAAACGGTATTAGAAAAAGTGCCGGTAAATTAAGGTAGATTGATAGAAGGAGAGCGAAAAATGAGAGTCTGTTGTAAAATGTTGTGGGTTTTAGTAGCGGGGTTTATTATTGGCGCAGGTTGTCAGACAACATCGCCAAAAGCGACGACAGAAGAGACAAAGGTATGGAAATCCATTTATATGACAAACGACCTTATCGAGCTGCAGGTCGTGCCGGAGATAGGCGGCAGGGTTATCCAGTATAAGCTCGGCGATTATGGCTTTTTCTGGGTGAACGAGCAGCTTTTTGATAAGGAGCCGCCGGAAACACTTTTGGGGCCGAACGGCGAGTGGCTCAATTATGGCGGCGATAAGATTTGGCTCGCCCCCCAGGGCTGGGACAATGACAAGCAGTGGCCAGGCCCGCCCGACACTATTCTCGATAGCGGTCCATATAAACCCGAGATATTGACCAGAGACGACAAGCCGGTTGTGGTGAAATTGACCGGCAGGTCGGACCCGCGAACCGGCATCCAGCTTTCCCGCATAATCAAAATTTTTGACGGCACCACGCATATCGCCATTGACGCCGAGATGAGAAATCTTGACGTCAAAGACCGCCGCTGGGGTATCTGGTCGCATACGCAGTTCAATGCGGGCAACAGAAAAGGTCCCGGCTACAACAAAAACTACTGGGGATATTGCACGCTTGACCCGAACAGCAGTTTTACCAAAGGTTATAACGTAATGTTTGGTTCGGCTGATAACCCGTCGTACAAACCCGATTATGAAAAGAAGATAATGCAGGTTCATTACGAGCGCAAGCTGGGCAAAATCGGCGTTGATTCACCGGGCGGTTGGGCAGCAACGGTGGATGGCACAAATGGGTATGTTTTTGCGCAGATGTACGACTACAAGCCAGGCAAGGAATACCCTGATAACGCATCGGCGGAGTTCTGGATGAACGGCGTGGGCGAGTTTACTGCCTGGGGCAAAGTTAACAAACTGACCGACGACCCTATTCTAAATCCCTATGTTTTTGAAAGTGAAATACTCAGCCCCTATGCGAATCTGAAGCCGAACGAAGCCTGTGCGTTTAATTATCACTGGTTTGCGGCGAAAATCGGCGGCAATTTCCCGATATTAGACTGTAACAAGATAGGCGCTGCGTGCAAATCACTGACCGCCAAGATGCGCAAAGGCAAACTTATTCTTGACGGCCATTATGGCGTTTTTTACAAGGGAAATATGCAGTTGGTTTTTGTCAATCAGAATTATATCACGGTTAAAACCGTGCTTCTCGATTATTACCCTGTCAGCCCGCTTGCTCCTATTATATTCTCAAAGGTACCGAAGTTAAACGGTGTTGTCGAGGTGCCTCAGGAGGCATCGAGAGTTGCCGTTTTTATATGTAATGAACATGGACACAGCATTGGTTTTCTCGCCGATGCGGAGATAGAACTGTAGCTCTTCGTGACCGCCCTGCACCGGATGACGCAGGGTTTTGATTTGACAAATTGAAAGGTCGCAGTTATTGTAAGATTAACGAAAGCGAAATGCGAGGAGGGGTTATTGGTTAAAGGAGAACCGTTATGGCCAGGCAACTATTAAAACTTGTTTTGATAAGCTGTTTTCCTGTAATAGCAATTATTGTTATCTTTGGCTGCAAGTCGGTTAACTGGCCCTCGTTGTCACCGGTGGAGAACAGCATCCCGATTGACCTGGGGCAGTCAAGAACGGCAGGTGGAGAAGAGGCAGGCACAGCCGGCGGCGGTTTGCCCGAAAAGATGGAAGATGAAGCTACTGCCAAGGCAAATGTGCAGCAGGCTTTGGAGCGGTTTTATGCAGCCTTTAACAGTGCCTTTGACGGCGACACCGAGCCGATGAGCAAAGTTTGGTCTGGTTCGCCTGACGTTACGTATGTGGATACATTCGGAACAATGCACGTGGGCTGGCCGGCCATCAAGGAAACGCTCGAACGCCAGGCAAAAGAAAAAGCGGGAACTCGAATATCAGCCGGCGACTTCGAGATAAATCTCAAGGACAGGTTTGCATATACGTGGTGCACCGAGAATTGGGAATCCAAAAATGCCGAGACCGAAAAGCTCCACGCAAACAATGTCTTTCGTTATGAGAAAGGGGGATGGAAACTGATTCACCATCATAACGACCAGGGACTGGCGGTAAAAAAAGCAAAAGGTCAGGGTGAAAATCTGAAATAATAAAGGTCATTGCGAGTCCCGATTTCTGTATCGGGACGAAGCAATCTAAAAACAATAAAGGATTCGATTTAATCAGGGGGGGTCGAAATGGCTGGAAAAAGAATACATTTATTCAGGCTGTTCGGCTTTGCCGTAAACGTCGACACGAGCTGGTTCATTCTCGCACTTTTTGTCACCTGGTCGCTGGCCAGAGGCGTCTTTCCCGAATACTTTAAAGGTTACTCGACGGCGACTTACTGGTGGATGGGGGCGGCAGGGGCATTGGGACTTTTCGCATCGATTATCTTCCACGAATTTTGTCACTCGGTAGTGGCGGTCAGGTATGGACTGCCGATGAAAGGCATTACCCTGTTCATCTTCGGAGGCGTGGCCGAGATGAGTGACGAGCCGCCCAGCCCCAAAGCAGAATTCCTGATGGCCGTAGCAGGGCCTGTTTCCAGCGTGGTCCTGGGTGCAGCAATTTATCTGCTTCATAAAATGGCGGTGCAGGCAGGCTGGCCTCGTCCCGTCAACGGCGTTATGGGTTATCTGGCTTACCTTAATTTCGCCCTGGCCATCTTTAATATGCTCCCAGCTTTTCCTCTCGACGGCGGCAGAGTCCTTCGCTCCATTCTCTGGGGACTCAAAAAAAACATCCGCTGGGCCACAAAAATCGCATCGCGGCTCGGCTCCTGGTTCGGCGTCTTTATGATGGTCGTCGGCGGCCTTAATGTCTTTACGGATAATTTTTTGGGCGGTGTATGGTTGTTCCTGATAGGGATGTTTCTCAGAAGAGCGTCTCAAACCTCCTATCAGCAATTGCTGATGCGCAGAAGCTTCGAAGGCGAGCCGGTCTGGCGGTTTATGGAATCCAGCCCCGTTACGGTGCCGGCTTCAATCTCGCTCGAACAGCTTGTGGAGGACTATTTTTACAGGTATTATTTTAAGATGTTTCCCGTTGTGCAGGATGGAAAACTGGTCGGCTGTGTCACCTCACAGCAAATCAAGGAGATACCGAAGCAGCAGTGGGGACAGCATACCGTGGCGGAAGTGGCGGTGCCTTGCTCGCCGGGAATTGCCATAGGGCCTGATAGTGACGCAACGGAAGCATTGTCACTGATGGGCCGCACAGGAAACAGCAGGCTGCTGGTCGTCGATAACGGAGTTCTCGTAGGGGTCGTTACTCTCAAGGATATGCTCAAATTTCTCGCCCTGAAAGTCGATTTCGAGGGAGAGCTATGAATTTCTCTCGTCGATTTCCTTTTTGATTTGATTCAACAGGTTTATCGCCTCGATAGGCGTAAGATTGTCGATGTCAATCGCAGCCAGTTTGTCGAGAACAGACTTGTGTCTTTGAACAAACAGCGAGTCGGCATCAGGGGTTTTGGTTTTGTGTTTGGCCAAATGTTCGGTGGTCGACTCCTTCGCAAAACTGTTTTCGAGCTCTTCCAGTATTTCTTTGCTGCGCTCGAGAATGGGTTTGGGGACGCCTGCTAATTTGGCAACGTGAATGCCGTAGCTTTTGTCGGTGCCGCCCGGCAGAATCTTGTGCAGAAAGACCACCTCGTCCATCCACTCCCGCACCGCGACATTGCAGTTTTTAATGTTGCTGAAAAGTTCCGCCAGTTGGGTCAGCTCGTGATAATGCGTGGCAAAAAGCGTCCGGCACTTGATGTTGTTTGCGATATGCTCGGTAATCGCCCAGGCAAGCGACAGGCCGTCATAAGTGCTTGTCCCCCGCCCGACCTCGTCGAGTATAACCAGCGATTTCCCCGTGGCGTTGTTGAGGATATTTGCGGTCTCGGTCATCTCGACCATAAAGGTCGACTGTCCCCTGACCAGCTCATCGGAAGCGCCGACCCTGGTGAAGATTCGGTCGACCAGCCCTATTGTCGCATCCTTCGCCGGTATGAACGAACCCGCCTGCGCCATCAGGACCAGCAGTGCCGTCTGCCGTATATACGTGCTTTTGCCGCTCATATTGGGGCCGGTGATAACCAGGCAGTCGCCGTCTTTGCCGCCCAGCTCGATATCGTTCGGCACAAACTCCGCACCGAGCGTTTCAGCCAGAACAGGGTGTTTTCCTTCCTGGATTACAAGCTCACCGCCGCCGGTTATTTTGGGCCTGATATAATTTCGCTTTTTTGCAGTATATGCGAGCGATGAGAGGCAATCGCACTGTGCTATTGTATCGGCCAGGTTTTGCAGTCTGGGGACATATTGTGCCGTTTGCCGCCTGAGCTGCTCGAACAACTGCTGTTCCAGTTCGAGTGACTTTTCCACCGCGCTGAGTGCCTTGACCTGGTATTCGTTCAGCTCCTCGGTAATATAGCGTTCCGCATTCTTTACTGTCTGCTTTCGCACATAGTCCTGCGGTGCCTTGTCCGCCGATGAATGATTTATCTCGATATAATAGCCGAACACCTGGTTGAAGCCGATTTTCAGGTTGGCTATACCGGTTCGCTCGATTTGCTCTTTCTGATAGTTTCGCAGCCAGTCCTGGCCGTCCCTTGAAATCGAGCGCAGGCCGTCGAGCTCCTTATTAAAGCCTGCTTTTATCACGCCGCCGTCACGAAGGTGATTGGGACAGTCCGGCTCAATGGCCGATTGAAGCAAATCAGCCAGTTCATCCATACTGTCGCATTGGCCGGCCAGCCGCTTCAAAAGGTCGGCCTCGAAATTCTGCAAAATTTCACGCAGCTTTGGCATCCGTCGCAATGTCCCCGCCAGCGCAATCAAATCACGCGGCGTCGCCCGCAGCGTGCTGACCCTCGCCGCAATTCGCTCAGGGTCCGCTATGTCCGAAAGCAGCTTGTGAATATCGCCCAGCTTCGCATCCGCATCTTTCAACTCCTCAACCGCATCCTGCCGCAGCTCTATTGCGCCGATGTCGCACAAAGGCATACAAACCCAGTTTCGCAGCATCCTGCCGCCCATCCCCGTCAGCGTATGGTCGAGACAATCCAGCAGCGACCCTTTTTGGCTTTCGGTGCGGATTGTTCGCAGAATCTCAAGGCTGCGCAGGCTGGTTGTGTCGATGTGCAGAAAATTCTTGCGGCCTATTTTTTTCAGCGACCGAATGTGATTGAGCGTGGTCTTCTGCGTTTCGTTGAGGTATTCGATAATGGCGCCGGCGGGCGGGATAAGCTGGTCATCGCCGTCAGTAAAGCCGAACCCTTCGAGCGTTGCGGTGCCGAAGTGTTTCAGAAGCCGCTGTTTTGCCTGATAGGGGTCGAAATACCAGCCGGGCCGCTGCGTTACGGATGCGTCTGTTAGCTGCGATATGTCTTTGGCTAATTTCCTCGTCTCAGCCTCGAACAGTTCCCCTCGCCTGTCCGGCAGCAGACACTCCGCGGGCGAAAGCCTTAGCAGCTCATCGAGCAGATTTTTTTCGGATACTTGCTGAACAAAAAAATGGCCTGTCGAAACATCGACCCAGCTAATCGCCGCCGTTGTATCTGTCCCCAGCCCAACCGCGCAGAGAAAATTATTCTCCTTCGCGTTGAGCATCGTATCATCAGTGAGCGTGCCGGGGGTGACGATTCTCACGACATCTCGTTCAACGACGCCCTTTGCGGTTTTCGGGTCTTCAATCTGCTCGCAGACGGCGACCTTATAGCCTGCTTGAAGCATCTTCTTTAAATATCCGTCAACGGCGTGATATGGCACGCCGGCCAGCGGTATGGGATTATCGCCTTTGCTTCGGCTTGTTAAGGTCAGCCCCAATACCTGTGAGCAGGTCCTGGCATCGTCATAGAAAGTTTCATAGAAATCGCCCATCCGAAAAAACAGTATCGCATCGGAGTATTTTTTCTTGAACTGATGGAACTGCTTCATCGCCGGCGTTAGTTTTTCGTCCGCTTTAGCCATACCGGAAAATTATACCCGAACTGCTCCGTTTAACAACTCTGTTATGATTGAAACCGCCCGTTTTTTGGACTTTACGCCGGCCAGTTTCATTAGCAGATTTTCCTGACGGGTGGTGAAGCAAACAGGCTGTTTCAAATCAAAATTGACAACACCGAGAACCTCTTTGATTTTCTGCAGCAAGGTCTCGATGCCGGTGCCGAACTTTGCACTTATCTGAACCGTGCTGTTTGCAAGAGACTTCGGCAGTTTGGCAGCACCGAACTTTATGGGCAGGTCTGATTTGTTTAATACGGTGATGATTTTTTTGCCGGTGATTTTTTCCAGCAGTCGGCGGTCAATATGATTTTCGACCGTGCTGTTGTCCAGAACCAGCAGCGCCAAATCAGCCTTTTCCAGAAGCTGGATAGTTTTCCCCTGAGAGATTTTCCCGACAGTGTCCCCGTATTCATTATATAATCCTGCTGTGTCAATCAGCGTTACTGAAAGCGGGTCGATTTGACACTCGGCGCTTACCCAGTCGCGGGTGGTGCCTTTAATGTCAGAGACAATCGCCTTCTGTCTGCCGCAAAGATAGTTCAACAGTGTGCTTTTGCCGGTATTTGTCGGCCCGACCAGGATTATCGTGCATCCCGCAATAAAAAATTTCGCTGTTTGGCTTGTCTCAAGTATGTTTTCAGCAGATGATGCGATTTCTTTGAGCGAAATCGTTTTTATATTCCTCATCCATTCCGCCGCCGTCCTGCCAAGCCCCGAATCGATTTGATTCAGGATTATCCTGACCCCGTGCAGCGTTTTGGCCTTGATTTGCGCCATTTTAGCCTCGACCGCAATAGCACTCGCAGCCTTTTCAACAGCCGAAATCCTGCACAGCATTTGCTCCGCTGTAATCGGGACAGAGCCATACCGCTTGAGCAATTTCATTATCGCCTCGACAATAAGCGGATTGCCATGACAGTTTATTGCAAAAGTATTGTCCCCTTCGCAGCCAACTACAACTTCGTCGACAATTTTTTCTCCGTCATTTATTGTGCCGTGATGAATTCTGCCGGCCTCGAACACCGATTTCCTCTCACCTGCCGGTCTGAATATTTTTTTCAAAATAACATCCGCCGATTCGCCGAAAACCTGAATGGTCGATATTGCCCCTGTCCCCTTGCCCGTCATTACCGCGGCTAAAACGCTCATCGCACAACCCCGTAAATGTCAATTATTTGCTTTTCGGTATGACCGGCTGTACCCACGCCGCCTCAACCTCGCCGGCAGTGGCAGCATTATGTTTTACCCTTGTGGAAATAACCTTCGCCCGCACATAGATTTCATTGCCGTTGCAGGTATAACTGGCCGCCGTCCCTTTGACCTCGGCCAAAACCTTCCCGATGTCACCGCTGTAAACCTGCGTGGCGTGAACCTCGACTCCGTTTGCATCAATCACCGGCCTGCCCCTCAGGTCGCACCCCTTCAGCGTGCCGATAAACTGCGTAGTGTATGAAACGCCGCCCTCCGCCTCGATTTCCACTTTAAGCATCTTCCCGTCAAATTGAATGTCCTTTAATACCACGCCCGTAGAGGCATAAAAATCGCCTTTCTCCATCGCCTTGATTATAAATTCCGGCGTCAGGTAGTCCGCCCGCACCATTACCCAGCCTCGCCCCGGATTCGCTGATTCCGGGCCGTACTTATGGAAGTTATGAGCATCATCCGTTGCCGTCCCGTATATAATCGGCAGATTCAGTTCCGCAAGCCGCCTGCTCAGAATAATGTCCCACATCCGCTCCGTCCCGCAATGGTAGTGGTCGCCGGTGTTATAAACTTTGCTATGACCGTTATAAACCTCAAAAAATCTCGCGGCCTTAATCTGCATTATGTCCTCGGCTGTTAATGCCCAGCGCCAGTTCGGATGATTGATTTGAGAGAGCATCGGCTGACCGGTATCCTGTCTTTGGGTCAGCACGACGTTAATATTATTCTGTAACTTCTCGCTCACGGTATTGCCGTCTTGCGGCTGGACAGGGTCTCGCAGATTCACGGCATTGAGATGGACCCCCTTTTTGCAGGTAACCTCTTCAGCCTGAATAAGCAGGAATTTATTGGGTTCTTCAAACAGGCATCGGAATTCGCCTATAGGCTTCAGTCTCACTTGCCGCCAATCGGTGATGGGCTGCTGCTCGACCCACTTGTCCCCGAACCGCTCACGATATTTTCTGAAAACTTCTTCTTTCGCAGCATCGTTCACATCGGCCCACTTTTGTCCCTGTGAAAGTATATTATGGTCCGACAGCGCCAAAAAGTTATAGCCGTTGCTCTTGTACCAGCCGACAACCGTTTCAGGATAGTCTTTACCGTCACTCCAGAGACTATGAGTGTGAATATTGCCCTTCCACCAGCCGGTAGTATGGGTACAACCTGTAAATGCGAACAATGCAAGCGTTAAAACCAGTGTTATAAAGATGTTTGTGCGCTGCTTCATAACCTTATTTCCCTTCAAGATATTTACTATAAGCCAGTGCAATGCCTTTCACGACTAAGTGTGGCACGTATGAATCTATAAACTCACAGTCGTCCTTTATAAGTTCTGCCGCCGAGCCGGTCAAAACCGTCTGCGGCCATTTGCCGATTTTTTCTGCAAAACGCCTGGTTATCTCCTGCAAAGTCGCAATCGCCGAATAATAAAGCCCGCAGTTTATCGCATCCGTTGTATTTTTGCCAAATGGTAATTTGGGTTTGGAGACCGTGACCTTCGGCAGTTGCGCCGTATTTTCCTGCAGCGCCTTTGCGCTTATTTCAAACCCGGGACAAATGGCCCCGCCGAGAAATATCCCTCTTTCATCGACAAGGTCGATAGTTACCGCCGTGCCGAAATCTGCCACCACGATTGCATCCTCGACAACTGCGTAAGCCGCCGCCGCCGCCAAAACCCTGTCGGTGCCGACATTCTCAGGCTCATCAACAGACAAATCCATCGGGAACGGTATCTCTTTGCCTATCAGCAGTATCTTTTCGTTGAGGTTGTCCTTCACAATCTGCCGGACAAATTCCGTCCAGGCTGGCTTGACGCTGCTGACAACAATTACCCCATCGCGTTTATTTTCCTTTGAGCGTTTGGCGAGCGGTATTTTTTCCCACGCCGTTTTCAGGCAGTCCGTCAACCCCTTTTCATCCTCCCCGGCTGTGGATTTTACAGACCGCTCCTCGCCATTCAAAAAAAGCCCGACCGCTATATTCGTATTACCGATGTCTATTGCGATTAAGTTCATAATCGCTGGTTAGTGTAACATTATTCCCGTCACATTGGTAGGTTTTGTTTACACAACCTTATTCTTCTTTCAATGTTTTGCCCCAATCCTTGTGTTTAGCGGTCGCCGGAACGGCGACCTTATTTACCCTGCCCTCCGTAGCCCGAAGGGCGAAGGAGGGTCATTGCGAGGCGGCCGTGGCAATCTCATCTTGCTTGCCCCGTGAGATGTGTCGTTTACTATCTCACCGGGGTCATTCCTGCGCAAGCAGGAATCCAGAAACTTAACCCCGCAATCTTGCCCGCCTTTTTTGTGGCGGGTTTACCCGCCGATGGCGGGTTCCTTTCCCATCCCAACCGCTGCCCCAAAGTTCTTGACACAAGACCTCTTTTGCCCAACAATATCTGGATGATTTTTACAAAACAAGAAGGCTGCGTAAAAGTAAAAAAGGCAGAGGCGGAGAGGAACAAAAGTCAGGGTTACAAGTGATGCAAGAAGAAAATCCATTTGATAAATTAAAGAAATATAAAACGCCCGAAGACTATTTTCTGGCACTCGATAAATACAAACGAGACACAGCTAATATAAAAGGTGGTATTATCCTAACGAATCCGCTTTTTTACTTTATGGATGCCGTCGATTGGGAATGCGGGGCTATTATAAAACAGTTAAAATGTGCGTTAGATTTCGTAAAAAGAAAGAAAGCAGGAGAGAACAATATTGATGATGAAATGATCAATAGTGTTCTGAGAGAAACAGACCAACAAATTTCATATCTTGCAAAAAGGATAAAATGGGGGTATTGGGGATTTAAATGGGAACTTCTATCCGAAATAAGACAGGTTCTGTCCAGCTTATCGAGCTCAATCTTTATCAAAATCGCAAGGTCGCCTTTGAACTACGTACCAGAGGAATTTGATACTGTTGAAAAAGATTTAAAAATATTAAACGATATTTGTGTCCGGCATATTGAACTAAAGGAGACCTTCGGGAAACGATTAACAAGAATGTCGTTTGAAGAGGCAATTAAGGGAATATTCGAAAGGAATATTACTCAACAGATAGAAAATAATACAGAATTTGAATTCAAGCATTCAGTAGAAATGAAGCAAGAGGATAGAGACACAAAAAAGAACCGTGAAGATGTTATCGAAGCTAAACCGCCTGTGTTTCTCCAAAACCTTCTGTGGATATTAAAGTATGGCAAAAAATGGTGGTGGCTTCTGTTTATAGCGATATTGGTATCGCTCCCCTTATATATTTTACCGAAATTAAATTTATTCGGTAAAAAGAATCAAAACGTACCTTTGGAGATCGAAACAAGCAGTACTTCCTTTCCTGCAATTAAAAATACGGCGGAGCATAGTAGTCAGTCCGAAAATAAGACCGCGAAAAAACAACAAGAAGCAAATACACCAGCTAATTACGAAAGAACCCCGTTGTATGCGCGAACTAAAAAAAGAGTAGATGATTTTTATGAAAGTATCAGAAATGAAAAGTTAGACCCATGGCTTTTTATTAATGCAGGAGTAGAAATCCGAGTCACAAAATATAACGGTGATGTTATAAATTACAAGGGGACATTATTTACTGGATCACCGAGAAGCGTTTTCTGGAGCGATGATTTTATCCCACCTTTTATCGAAGATGCAATAATAAAAGTTTTTGACCAAACTATTGACGAATGTCGAAAAAATAGCCTTGATCCTGAAATATATGTTTACGAGGCCAAGAGAATTTTAAACAGCTTTATTTATAAAATTTATAACTGCATGGCTGATATGGATCAAAAGCTATTAAAACAAGCACATCCAGAAAACTCCGGACGTAGAGATATAAAAGTAGAAATCGAAAAAATGTGTAAATGTCTTGACGAACAGTATAACGCAGCTCTTTTGCTGACTTCTATTGCTCTTTGAAAAGTTAAACGAACGCACAGTCAATATCCGATAATACGGGAATGAGACCCGTAGGAAGCCCTCAACAATTGGAGCAACGGCGGCGAAAAGCCATCTCGTTGCTGGAACAA
>Ga0315282_10002245_pt1 | contig 35802 bp, 33 predicted proteins | sample YL17G07_20_MG_FD_203693 | JGI IMG/M metagenome (GOLD analysis project Ga0315282, IMG submission 203693) | Sediment microbial communities from Yellowstone Lake, YNP, Wyoming, USA - YL17G07_20 | ecosystem: Environmental > Aquatic > Freshwater > Lake > Sediment | place: USA: Wyoming | collected...
TGGAAGGGACTCGAAATGCTGATGAAGAGCCGTCCGAGGACACCACTTTCACCTACGGAGAAGGCTTCCAAACAGAAAAACCGTCAAGAAAGTTGGCACACATGAAAGATGCATAGCCAATCATGAACTTCACAACATTTCCAAGGCTATCGTTCAAGAGGCAAGACAAACAAACTCAGCCATAGCCATAGGAAAGCTAAGGGGTTCTTTCTTTTGAGTATCTGTGTCTTAGTTTTTTGCGGGACTCGGATACGCGAAAACGTTAAGTAGCGGGTTAGGTGCTGGCTGCTGCACGGTTTTGTATCCATTTTGTTTTGATTTCCTTGATGTTTTTAAGATGGGGGTCGTCTGTGAGGCATGTGGCTTTTAGGGATAGGGCTGTGGCAGCTATTATGCTGTCGGCCATTGAGGTTTTGTATTTATGCCTTATTTCTGCTGAGGTTTTTGCGATTTTCGGGTCGACGTTTATTATTTTGAAGTCTTTTTCTAGTAGGTCTGTTCTTAGTTTGGCTGTTTCGCGCCCCTCTTTTTGGAGGGTAAGCTGATAGACTTCGTGGATTACTATGGCTGAAATGTATCTTTGTTTGACGCTTCTTATTGCTTCTTTTGTTTTTTGTAAAATCGTCTCATCTTTGGAGTAGTAGTGTTCGAAGAAGAGTCTGGTGTCATAAACAGCCTTAGACATCTTCTTCCCTAAGCTTGTCCAAGAGGTGCTTCATTTCCTCTGGGGTTGCATATTTTGCTCCGGAACCGGCAAGGTCGATGGTTGATTTTTTGGGTCTTAAGAGGATGCCTTCCTCGGTTTCGATAACTTCAAGCCTTGTCCCTTCTTCAATCTTGTATTTTCTGCGAAGCTGCACAGGGATGGTGGTTTGACCTTTTCTTGTTACTACCACTTCGGTTTCCATTCTACCACGTGTAGTACATTTTCGTAGCAGGACATATAAAGATTCCTACTGAAGAACGAGTGCACCTGAATTTTAGTTCCAAGCATGACGCGCACATGCATTCAGAAGGTATGTAAAGCAGTAACGCGCCCCAGAAGGCGAGTCCTAAACCTATGAATGCTAGGATTGAAGATGCGTAGATGACGGAGAAGGCTAGGGCGATTAAGCCTAACGCTAACAGAAACCAGCTGACTAGTTTTGTTGGAGTGATTTTATGAAGAACCGAAGTTTTGTCTGGTTTCATTTTAGCTTCCCACGGAGTTTGTGATATGGCTCTCTCGTATATTCTCTTCGGTTTCGTCATGGAAGTGCTTAGGAAATGTGTCAAGGTTTCTAGCCTCTCTGTCAGGTAGGTTGTTGTGCCTGTAAATTGTTCCGTCAATCATTCTTCTCTCCCAATGGTATGCGTATACACCTTTTCTTTTTTCCGAAAACCAAATGTCAACGAAGCTCTTATCAGCAATGAAAATGCGCAGTTTTCCTTCAATAATCTCCGTGCCGACAACTACATCAGGGAATTCCCTTAACGCGATATAAGCTAAACGTCTATACAAGTCTTCACGCCGACTCAACCTTAAAGCTCCTCTAAGAGCTTCATCACTTTTTCGACTCTGGTTTCCAGGTATTCTAGGCGGGTGAGATCATCAAAACATTCCGCCTCAGATACTTTCCCACTTTCAAGTTTGCCCCAAAGATCATCAAAGGATTTAACACTATGCTTCCGTCGGATTTTGGCGGCTTCTATCTCCAGCCGCCTGAGCTCAAACTCTAAATATCTCTTCATTCCATCTCGCAACAATAGGTCTCGAGGAACATTCAGTTCCTTCTCAACCCGCTCGACAGTCAGAGTCATGACCATTCATCCTTGTTCATTTAAGAACAGAAGACCTATATGTACATTTCCACTTCCATGTCCCGTCAAAAACCAGTTAAAAAATGGTTTGGTTTTTTCTCCTCTACAGTTTTCTATTATATCTAAGCAGTGAAGTCTTAGTTGAATACGTGAGAAAAAGTGACCTATTTTTGCTATAGACGCGCGCTTGTTGAAGGCATTGGAGTAGGTGCATGTGTTAAGGGAAAAGTTTGAGGTTGAGGCTTTTGAGGGGGTTGAAATGTTTTGAATCGAATGTGTATAGGGTTGCTCCGTTGTTGATGGTTGATAGGGCGTTTACGCTTCCTCTGCGTCCATTACATCGATGACGCCGTAGTGAGTGAATTTATTTTTTTCTTGTTTTTGGCGATCTTTTTTGTGATGAAGATGATTATTGTGGATAACACTAAAATTAGCAAAAACATGGTTGCCGTGAATTCTGGGATTACTGTGTAGATATAGTATTCTCCGTTTCTGTCTTCTACGGCTGGGTTGTTGGCGTTGTCGTATGCTATGATTTTGTATTGCACGTGGGTGCCTGCTTCAAAACCTGGGATTTCCCCCGTGTAAGTGTTGTTTGAGATGTTTTTCATTGTAGCGTTTATCCACGTTTGACCTTCATTTATACTATAAGAGAGGATGACTTCCCGTACTCCCGTTTCCTCATCTAAAACGTCTACTGTTACCGTAACGTTTTGGTAAGGCCCCACAGCTGTGGGCCCTGGGTTTTGTGATGGAGCACCAATTGTTGGTGCGGTGCTGTCTATGATGCGGGAGCCGATTGGCACGATGTAGAGTGGAATAAGTGATGGTGGTAAATTGAGGATGCTACGTAGTTCTTGTGCGCCTGTTCCATTCCAATCTTCGAGTCCTTGACTAACTATGTTTGCGCTTAGATTCCACGCAGATGCTTCAAGAAAGAGTTGTTGAATTACCGCCCCTGTATCTACTTCAATAAACTCATGAGTACCGCCACGATCGCCAGTGGTGCCGTTATTATATGATGAGTTATAAACAATGAGGAATATTGCGGGAGCTTTTGCCACCCACGATTGATTTGAACATGCGTTTGCTATTTCAAATCTTCTATCGCCCTGAAGTATTTCTACGGTAGAATGGTTTTCCGGTAAGTATTGATATATCCCTGTGGCGTTTGAAACATAAATTACGAGCGGATAAATTCCGTAGGCACTTGGTGTTGTCCTATGATATGTGGCTTCATGTGTAATATTAGTGTAGCCATAGGCAGCCCATAAAAGTTGCGAAAGTTTCTGCAAAGAGAGGTTTTCTGCAGGCCATGTCTGCGTAAACAGCATGTTCCTTATAGAATCTTTAAAGGACAGTTCACTGTATTGCACAAGTGGAAGATTACCGGTCATGACGTCATAGTTTGGGGATGCTGCTGGATACGGATTTGTGGGATAGCCTAAAGGCATAACCAACAACGGAATCATGGTGCTAGGTAGTTTGAGGTCGTTACGTAATTCTGCAGAATTCACGCTTCCAACACAGCATGTTCCTAGGTTTAGGGATGCTGCTGCTAAATACACGTTTTGAACAAGACAACCCGCTTCCGCTGAGGCGAAATATCCGTTGCCCATTTTTGTTTGATTCCAAACAACAACCAAAACAACACTGGCGTCGCTGGGCCAGCCAGAATCGTAGGGACGTATGGTCTCCTTATTCACGGTTAGGTCATGTACAACAAGTGAATTGTTTTCTGGAATATACCGATAACTGCCCGTTTCATTAACTGCAAATATTATCAAGGAGTAATCGTGGCCTATCTGCGGTACATTCCTACGACTATTAAAGTGGCCGTATGCTGACCATAATACTTCTAAAAGCTGCTGGCTGGATATGTTTTCGTTGGTGTAGTTTCGTATGGATTGTCGGCGACTTACGGTTTGTTCCAGTGGAGAAGCGGTAGCATATAACGCATTGAGCATAAAGTAGAATAGAAATAATACGATTAAATAAGTTGCGCACTTTGTTTTATGCATGGCATTCAGCACCACAGTAGCTATCGTTAAAAGAAGTTATTAACTCTAATATCGGTTTTGTTTTCACTTTTCTTTCTTCTTAATATTTAAAGCGGCGTCATATCCTAAACGTTTCTGGAGCGATCTTGACGATTTGGTTAACAAGTGATGGAAAAGCAATAATATGTGAAATGTAATTACTTTTATTCTATTATTAAGAGGCGCGAGTTTCAAGCCTCTTACTTAGCCTTTGCTTGAACTCCAAGATTTTTGTTTCATATTGAAGTAAGAATTTAAGAATAATTTGTAAACTTTTGATTTTTTGGAATGTTAGTCTAAAAATTTCAATGTCTGTAAAGTTCACGATTCCTACAGCAGGTAGGAACGTAAGATATATAACGCAGAAAATCACGCCACCAACTATCAAGTTTAAGATGCTATTAAAGGGTGAAAATGTGAGAAAAATAAACAAAGATAATGCAGATATGGCTGAAACTAAATATATTTTAGCAGAAGTGCGAATGTCTGGGCTGATCTTGATCTGTTTAAATGCTATGAGCAACACATAGAGCAGTGAACAAAAGCCAGATATGAAAAACGATCCGATTAAGCCCATGATACCGTATGATAGGGTTAATAAGGGGGCTAATGGAACAAAAATGAGCAAGTTAATTAAACTTGATTTTAGATTAACATCTGTTCTTCCTATGCCATTGAATAGATAACCGAATACTGTGCTACCTAAACCAGCAGTTAGATTCAGTAAAATGTAAAATGCGACAAAAGTTGGTGCCAAATTATAGTCTGATCCAAAAAATGTGTAAATCAAATCCTTTGACATCACAGCGATCGCCACAGAAGCTGGGACGAGCAGAATGGCAGTATATTTCACTGAACGTCTAAAAAATTGGCCGAGCCGCCCGTTCTGACTTTCAAGTTTTGAAAATGCTGGAAAAAGGGCTATAAATGGATAAGTGAGAATAGCCATTGCAGTTGAGAAAAGGGTTGTCACCTGAAAGTTTCCAACTTCGATGTTCGTTGCGAAAAAGGCTATTATTATGGTTTGATATTGAAGACTAAATAATCCGAGAAGCCCAGAAGCATATAGAGGGGCGCCGTATTTTAACATTGTTTTAAAAATGCTTGAGTTCGATCCATGATCGCCATGACCTTTGTAAAGCATCAAGCCTAAACTTGCAATGCCGGCTGCAACCGCAATTATATAACATAAAATGTGACCTAATAGAGCACCGAGAATGCCAAACCCCAATATAATAAGCAATGGTGAAAGCAAAAATTTGGTAGAGGCTCGAATGACCATGACAAGAGCGTTAGCCTTCACCCTGTCCAAACCAATAAAGGCGGAGCTCAGCACATTTAAAAGTGTTTGAAACAGTATTAGGAAAGATGCAATTCTGACGTAAAAGCTGGCTTCGGGTCTGTTTATTAAGTAAGTTGACAGCAAGCCTGAAAATATTAAGCAAAAGAGGGATGCGATTATACCTACTATTAACTCGAACAAAAGCCCTGTCTTAATGACTCTTCTCACCTCTGAATCTCTACCTTCTGCCTTAAATTTGGCGGAAAATCTGGTAATAGCTGAGGTTATGCCAAAGTCGATTAAACCTATTAAAATGGATGGAACGACAATTGAAAGGGAAAAGAGTCCATAGTCGGCTGGACCTAGAAGCCTAGCGATAATTATGGAGCTTATGGCTAATATGCCCGTGGATAAAGTGTTGCCGACAAAGAGGTAGTATCCACCATGTGCAGAATGCTCGGCTATTTGCATAATCTCATTTTCGTCTGACACTTGACTTCCCACCGTTATTTCAGTATGTTTTCCGTGTGGCATGCTTCACAACTTTCTTATAAAAAGCAGGGTGAGAGGCAGATTGTGCCATATGGAATAAGGACTTCTTCGACATTGGATCATCTTTGATTTTTTTAAGAAAGGCGACAGCCAGTGTGGCTAAATCATATTTTTTTGGCAGCTCGAAGTCTTGACCAGTCAATTCCTCAGCATTTGTGACGCCCACTTCCTCAAAACTTTTCATTAAGGGGTTTGCTGAACCGAAAGCAATCATCGTCATGGCCTCTGCCATTTTCAGTACCTTATCAAACGCATGTTTTAGATGGAGTTTTTTAGCTAATTTTGCAGCCTCTTTCCAATATTGCGTGAGCATTACAAATGTATAGTAGTCGCTCAGTGTATACGTCTGCTCTTTAAATATACTGTGAGCGGCAACCACTAACAAATCTGTTGAGGGTTTTAGCGTTTGAACAGTTTTTCCGCATATTTCAACTTGACTTATGCAACTGAAAAGCAATTCTCTATTAACATATATCAAGCCTGAAACTGCAATTTGAGTTGTTAAGTCTACGTTCATTTTATGCTTTGGGCTAAACATTGTCACCCCATATGTGCTCTTCTCCAGGGGTATACATCCTTGACTCTTCAATGCCTCTATAACTGTTCTGAGATTTTCATTTGACCATAAAAGAACGTCGATGTCAGATGGTGCGTGTGGGAAAGGCTTTAATGTTTTAAAAAAAGTGTAACGCACATTTATTTTTTCAAGTAATTTAGCGGTAGATGCGATTAGGTCTAAAGTGTTTTTGTGTTTTTTCTCATACTGTGATAGGATATGTTGGATATCGTGATTTTTTATGTTGTAGGTTGCTGTTTTGAGGAAGAGTAGAGGGATCTTGTTTTGCTCTGCTGTGGTGAGAAAACTTGGGATGCTATCGCTTTCAAGTTTAAGGGTGGGTTCGCAGATATTTGGTATTCCAATGAGTCTCACCAAAGATGTGGATTTGGAGTTTTTATCAGTGAATTGCATGTTAACCATTCCAAAATTCTTCGTTTTCTGGATTTATGCAATCAACACTTTCATAACTTCTTGAAGGGATTCGTCCACTGATTTGTTGGTAGTGTCAATAGTGTAGGCGCCTACGGATTCAGCAAGCTTACCATACAAATGCAACTGTTCTTTTGGAAACCATGATTTTCCACTTCGTCTTTTTAACTCCTCAATGTTCGCGGTTACATAAAATTTTGCTTTGGTTTTCTTTGCCAACGCAATTAATATCTTAGCCTCAAACTTTTCGAGGAAATCATTGTCATGCGTTACGAGACATATCCAAACTGTCAGGTCCAAGGTGTATCTATCAGCTAAAACCCAATAATTCATGAGACTTGGGAGGAGGAATTCACCTAGTATGATTGGTAGAGCACCTAGAAACTCTAAAAACTGCCAGAGCCTCTTCAAATTTTTTGGAACTGTAATATTGTAGTATGGATTTTCTGAGCCTTTGAATAAATCAAACTCTGACAAGATTTTAGCCATTAAAGATGTGAACGTATGGGAACCCCTCATCCATGAAAGCTTTATTTTATAGCCCTGCTTGTGAGATCTTCCAGCTAACGCTTTCGCTAATGTTGTCTTGCCAGATCCGTCAGGACCGAAAAAATATATTATACCCATTTAAAGCACCGGGTCAGCTCCACTTTAGGCTCGTTCGTCCCATGGAATTGCATAATGTCTTCTTAAATTTGCTTACCATGTATAATTTTATGTATGATTACTAGTTATTAATAATAGGTGGAAAATCTGAAATTAACGGTGCTGGAAGACTTCGACCAATTCATAAATTTAAAGGACGAGTGGAACAAAACTCTTGTTAATAGCAAAGACAATAATGTTTTCTCGACGTGGGAATGGCTATACTGTTGGTGGAAGCACTTTGGCAAAAATAGGCAGCTAAAAATCCTCCTTGCCACCGAAAACGATAGTATCCTAGGAATAGCACCGTTAATGATTTCAAGATACAGCTTTCTGAAATTTGGCAATTTCTCAAAACTCGAGTTCATCGGCACTCCCGAAGCAGACTATAATAATTTCATCTTTACCAAGAAAGAAAGAGAATGCCTCCGCCTCTTCTTGGACTATGCCATAAACGAATGCGACGAGTGGGATTGCTTAGAATTGAGAGAAATCCCAATGCAAAGTATTTCTACAAATCTGCTAGAGCCGCTAAACACAAAAGATTTTGGCGGAACGCCAGTTGCAAAAACAACGGTCAACGTATGCCCTTACATTACTCTTCCCAGCGATATGGAAACATTTTTGAGAACATTGGACGGAGGCACGCGTTACAATTTACGCAGATACTCCAAAAAACTCAGTTCAAACTACAATGTAGCTGTAGCAACACAAAAAGACTTCGAAACTCTCGAAAAAGCAATGGCTGCTTTCTACAGGCTTCACCAAAAACGGTGGGAGGCAGAAGGTAGATCAGGAGTGTTTTCCAAAGAGGTATATCGAAGTTTTAACAATGAAGTTGCACAGCACTTTGACAAAAAAGGCTGGTTGGATCTAATTTTCTTAACAGCAAATCGTGAGCCCGTCGCCGCCATGTACACGTTTGATTACCAAAATAAAAAATATGCGTACTTAAGTGGATTTGACCCACAATTTTCGCGATACAGTGTCGGCAACATATTGATATTGCATGTTGTTGAACGGTCCATACAAAAAGGCTTAAAAGAATGCGACCTCATGAGAGGCGATGAACCTTACAAATGGTTATGGACAACGAATGCCAGAACAAACATTCAGGTGCAAGTCATCCGCAAAGGGATTTACGCTAGAATGTACGGTTGGGTAACGAGGAATAAATCTGTTCTCTCTTTAACGCGGAAGCTTGGCTTAAGTTTGAGCCCCAATTAATTGCAATACATGCCATTCAAGCGACTATTTTGTACTGCTGACTTCAAACGAAGTATTCGCCGGGATATCTTTTATGGTCCAAACACCATCTTGGCTACTTACCGTTTCACTTTTTAATCCTTGCGCTTTACATATGCCAGTACTTGAAAATGATAAATTCTTTATTGGCAACTTTGTTTTAAGAACTATTTTGTGTTTGCTAATCCGTCGTACAAGAATATTGTTGAAGGCCGCTAGCCAATCTGATACTTCGTTAAGGCCGCTCTTCCAAATATTGAAACTATCTACATAATTTAGAAAAGCGTTTAGAGCCTTTAGCATGTCTTTTTGTGTGATATGTTCCTGCCAATCGAAGAAAAATTCCCAATAGTGATGGGCAAGACAGAAAATATCGCCACCAGCATATTGCATCAAAAATTCTTTCTTTGCTTTTTCGAATGGCGCGATGTTGCCTTGGAAACCTAGAATAGGAGAAAAGGCTGATATATTGTGGTAGAACTCGGCTATATCGTTTGAAAATTTGAATGAAGGCAATTTTTGTAGTTTTGCCTTGTTTAAGGCACGATTAACCAATGACGATGTTTTGAAAACGCCTATCCCATTCTGTCTCATCACTTGAAGTGCCAAATTGGAAGTTATATCATATGGAAAAACGAAAACTTTAGGCTGGAAGTGGAATGTTTCGATAAATTTTTTGAGGGCTTCATTTAATCTTTCCTCTATTAGTTCCTTCTCTTTGCTTAAAAATTCGGTTTTTTCATGGGACAAGCCATGAAGCGTCATGTCGCATATTCTCTTTCGCTTGCCTTCAAGAAGAAATGACACAAGTTCCGAATTATCTTGAATCTTGTATCTTTTAGCGTTGCCTCTAGCAAAGGGCGGTATACACGGCTCATATTTAAAGCTAGCCAAAGGTCCTTTCATGCCGGGAAAAGGAGGGATAGAGCCTGAAATATTAGGGATAATGGAAAAGGTCACAACAAAGCCTTTACTCCACGCAAGCTCATAAAGCTCTTGAAGCATTTTACTATTTGTAAAGAAAGAGACGTCGTCGTCTCTAATGATGAATGGGATTTTTCCTTCCGGCCATCTTAGGAGTTTAAGCATATAAAATCCCCAAAGATCATGTAGTCAATGCAAATAAAATTACATGTTTAAGCTTCTTGCTAACAGTTGTCCCGTGTAATTGGTTAGTAGTCTTAAAGAATGATTTTGGAAAGGATTAGATACGAGTCTCGATATTTTCTGTTTTAGAAATTCTTTTTCGATTTTTTTCTTTGCGTCATAAAGGTCTTTTGGTTGCAACTCTTCTGTCCTCATAACCACATGACTTGAGGTATAAAAAGCCCAATCATGCACCACAATCCAATTTTTCTCTTTGGCAATTTCATATAACGCGGTTCCTGGATATGGCGTGGCAAAATTTAGTGTTATGCTGTCTGGATCCAAATCCAAAAGAAAATGGGACGTTGTTTTTAAAGTCTGTTTGTTTTCGCATGGAAGGCCTAGAATCATGTGGGCATGAGTCCATATGTTGTTTTGTTTAGTTAAATGGAATGCCCTTCGGACAGTCATCAGATTAACATTAGGCTTTCCTATTTTGATTAATTGGGGGTCTCCAGTTTCTACTCCATAATGTATTCGTTTACATCCAGAAGCGTTCATAAGGGCTAGTAGTTCTTTTGAGGCTTCGTCAACTCTGGCTTCGCAGGCCCATGTGATATCTAATTTTCTTTTTAAAAGTTCGTGTAAAAGCGTCTCAGCCCATTTTTTGTTTAGTGCTAATGATTGAATTCTAAAAATAAAAGCATCTACATGTTTACTGCTATGAAGATATTCAACTTCGTTCGCAACTTTTTCTGGAGATTTCAGCGAGTATTTTCTGCCGAAACCCACTGGATATGGACAATAGCTACAGTTGTGAGAACATCCCTTTCCAGCGAGTATTGGAACTGCGGTGTGTTTTTTTCCTTCTAAATCGGTGAATTGATAGTATTTGTCCAATGGTAAGTCATCGTAGATAGGATTATAACTATCAAGGCTATCTTCATGAGGCTCGTCCGGAGTGTTTACAATTTTATCATCTTGCAGAAACGAAATGTTCGGTAATTCCTTGAAACTAGACGGGTTTAATGCTCTCATATTAGTAAGCAGAGATTCTATATTACGGATGTAAGGAAAGTCATCTCGTAGAACCAAGTCAATTTTGCCGGAAGATGAAACCTTCTCAGGCATAACTTTACAAATCGTTCCGCACGCGGCCACAACCGTGTCTGGGCTTTTTTCTTTAGCATCATTCAAAAACTTGATATCATGCCGGAAAGATGGAAGACCAATCATACCAAGAATCATCGTGGGCTTTTCCTTCTCAATTTGCCGCAAAGCTTCTTGGCGAGATAATTTCAGAGCAACTGCGTCTATAACCTTGTAATTCCATCCCGATTCTTTCGCCACTGCAGCCGCATAGGGCAAGAAAAGATTAAGCGCTGGCTTCGCTGTATAACGTATTCCAACATACTGGGCAATTCCAAAGCCTCCGGCATATTCCCTATCCACAATGTAGGAAGGAGGATTTGGCAAATTAATAGCTACAAACTTTTGATCTACCAACAGTTTTGCTCCTAAATTATTGATTTTATTCAATGGTGGAAATTATCTCACGTGCAACGGCTATCGTGGCAAAAACTGTGATGAGTGCTGAGAGGCTCAGGACAAGCGATAAAATCGTGATTTTCCATGGAGAGAAGTTAAGAAGAAACGCATCCAAGCACACGAGGGCTATGCTCATGCCTATGCTTAATCCAATTCTTTCAATGTTATCAAGCCTTTTTGCAGGATAAAGCGCTCTTATTAAAGCGTATCCGGGCAAGAGGAGAACAAAAAATGAACCGAAAAAGTATCTAGCGTAAACAATTGGGTAAGCGTTTTCGGGAATCTGCAAAACAAGGAATATAGTTATACCCGTAAAAATTAATGTTGCCCAATACCAATATGCCCTGCCTAAAATCGTGTATGTTGAAACCTTGGAGATGGGCGTTTTCTTAAGCGTAATTTCGCCTTCATTTTGCAGGATTAATATACGGTTGAGAATTTCTTCTTCAGAAAAATTATCCTCGCGCCGAACAAGATCAACCAGTTGTTCAACAGTTTCAGGATTTTTCTTCGCAATGACCTGCAATATATGTTTATCTATAGATTTATCCACAGACTTGCCCTTCTGCAAAATAAGCTTTCAGAAAAGATGCACATTAAGATTGTTGAAGGAAAAAAGAACTTGAACGTTTCTATTTTCTTTTTCGCTTTATTGTGTAAACTCCTAGGGCGCATAAAGGTGCAGTGAGGAGCAGTATTGTTTCGAGTTCTGGCACTACGAGTGTGCTGTTGCTGTAAGGGCTTCCTTCGTTGAATGGTAGTAAGCAATCTGTGTGCACCTTGTTATATCTGCCCAAAGCGATCAGCAAAACTCTGATGCTTGTCGGTGTTTCTAGATTCACTGTTAATGTGAAGGACGTGGGTGTCGTAGTTATTTCATCAAGTATGTGTACAACCGCGAAATACACGTTTCCAGTGGTGCCGATCTTATCTTTTATTGCTGAAACTTGGTAGCGCACGCAAGAGCCTGGATAAGGCGGATCTGGCTCGAATGGTGGTAGCCATGATGTCGTTACCAGCTCGAAGTCCAACTTAGGAACAGTAACGCCGAGGGTAGTCGTGATGTTGTCGAGGCCATTATATGTTGTTTCATCCATGACCATGAGCAACCAAACGTTTTCAATTGGCGAATGCCCTGTAGAATATATTAGAAGATTTGCTGGTGTTTCTGTGACCAGTGGTTCACCCGTATGAATTGATCCTTCTGGAACTATCTTGATATTTCGCATTTGAGACCAACAGAAAAACTTCCATAAACAGCGCAAAACACACCCTGTGGCTGTTGCGTTCACGGTATAGGATCCCGCTTCTAATGCCTGCAAGCTACCCACAAATACTTCCGTTTCTGTGTCGCTTAATACTATGGAGAGATTGTCCCACTCTGCAGCCGTGTTATTTAGGGGGTCGTAGACTGTAACGGATGTTATTGCGATTGTTTCGTTAGGCAGAATTGTTGTCGCTTTTGCGAAAACACTTACAATATCGCCTATAAAATATTCATCTTTATCGGTGTAAACGATGAATGATTCTTCTTCGTGAGCTTTAACAAAAGAAGCAGACAATAGGCTTGCAAACATGACTGCCAGCAAAGCAATAAATAGCAATTGTCTTTTCTGCATAGCACTAACCATTCTGATTTGTTCTTCAAGCGACATATAAACGTATATGGAGAACTAATATGGAAAATCCATTTAAATGTTCTATTTTTTCATAAGCCAAAGTTTGATAAGCTTTACAGGATCACCAAAATAAGGCTTCGTTAAGGATATGATTTCCCAATCTTTTACTCTTCTTAGGCATTGAACTTGCACATGTTTTGTCCATACTTTTTTGAAGTTTTTGACGATCCATAAAAGGGCTTGGAGCGATTCAAATGAGTATTGTTTCTCTCCTTTAATAGCCCAATAAAACACATAACTTACCTGTTCAAACAAGATTAATGGTAACAGGCATAGCAAAGTGCTTAACGAGTAATTCTTGATGAGCGTTAAAAGTTTATTCCTTTTATTGAGAAAATAAAAACTGGGTTTAAGTTTTGATTTTGAGTTTACGTCACCGGGGTTCTGAAATTTTATGTCTCCACCTTTATGGTAAATTATGGAGGCTGGAACATACATGACACGATAACCCCGCAAGTTGAGCCTCCATCCTAAATCCGTATCCTCATATCCAAAAAAGAAATCTTCGTCAAATAATCCTGCATCCATAACTGCATCGCGCCTATAGATCGTGCAACTATAAAAAACTCTAGAGACGTCGTCGTATTGTCCTTTGTCCTCTTCACAAGCACTCCTTGTTATTGGATTTGCCAGACAATCGATGTATCTCCCAGCTGCAGAGCTAATATCAAATATTCGCCTGTCATAATAATTTAGGTATTTGGCATCAATAGCAGCAACATCTTGGTGATTTTCCATGTAAGCAATCAGTGGCAAAAGCCAGTTTGGATCAACCTCGATGTCGTTGTTTAAGGTTGCAACATACTTGCCTTTGGCATTAATTATTCCTAAATTATAACCTGCGGAAACTCCAGTGTTGCGTTTTTTCTGAAGCACTCGTGCAGCTGAGTAGTTCCTTTTGACAAATTCGACACTGCCATCAGTGGAGCCATTGTCCACAAAGATTACTTCAAATTGAGGATAGTTGGTCTTGAAAATTGATGAGAGACAAGTTTCTAGATGTTTCAGTCCGTTGTAATTGAGAATTATTATGCTCACCAGAGGCCATTTCTCCATATTAAATCCCCACGTTCGACAGGAAATCTGCATAGAGCTTGGAAACGTGCTGAATGGAAAAATTCCGTTCGATTGTCAATCTCGCGTTCTGGGAAATTTTTCTTTTATCCAGAAGAGCGTTCCATACACCTTCCGCAAACGTTTCCTCATTAATAGTTTCTTTAATGAGTATGCCATTTTCATGATTTTTAATTAGAAAACTTAGATAGGGTAAACCACCGCTAACTACACATATGCCTGCAGACATACTCTCAAGAAGAGCTATTGGCGGAAAAACAACACTCATACGGCGAAGCTTTCTTGGGAAGGGATAGATAAAAACGTCCACACTATTGAACAGACATGCCTTCTCAACCTCGCTTAAATTCTTTAAACAAGCGAAAACACAATCATCAAAATCATTTTTCCTAATGTAATCTTTTATTTCATCAAAATAGGAGACACCTCCAAGCTCCCTTCCTACAATTGCTAATCCTACATCAATGCCATATTCTTTATGGAGCTTCTTGAAACCGTTGATAACATTTTTGAAATCAAACCTTTCTTTAAGAAGAGGTCCCATGTAAAGCAACACAACATCTTTCTGAAAAACTTCGCTTACATTGCCAAATTTTGACGAAGGTTCCGTCAAAGCTTGGTAGCTGCAATCCGACTTAGGCTCAGGACGGTAAAAGTGTGTGTCAATCGCAGGAGGCAAAATCGTTAGCGCTTCAGTATGATATATTTCCTGTAGAATTTTGTTGGAAAAAGCTAAATCAATGTTAAGTAGTTTAAACGTGCTGCTTTTCTGGAAAAAATTATATGCCAATTTTTCTGCTGTGAAACCAGAGTGAAATGGATAAATGAAAATATGCTTAAGTACAACGCTTCTATTTTTAGTAGCTATTCTCATCCATAGTGGATTAAATCCTGGAAGAAGTATGTGGATGATATCATAATTTTTCGCTTGGGACAGTTTTCTGACAAGTTTCCATAAATTCGCTTTATAATTTTTCTCTGATGCATAGAAACACTCCAAACTGCCGCTTCTGCTCTCTAAGTATTCTTTCATTCCTCTGCGATTAAATTTTGGAAAGAGCGTTTTCTCTCTGGATGAAAGAACAGTGATCTGCAGATTTTTTCCAGAACGGTTCGACTCTAAAATAGTGTCAACTAGGCCTCTTGCATAGGAAACTGTGCCATCTGACCATGGAGGGTAGAATCTATGAGTAATCACTAATACATTTGTCATTAATCGCTTTCCTCAAAAGTTTCAGGTTGCTAGAAGAAGGTATGCTCGAACACATAAAATCACTATCGAAATGACACCGAAAATTTGAGCAATATTCTTGAGGCGCTTTTTATTAAGGTAAAGGTCTAAGTCGTGGAATGGAAAGAGAATTTGCGTTGGAAGAAGCAAAATTAGCGCGATAAATGTTAACAGCAAGCTTAGATCTTCCAAAGATGGAGGCAGCATAATTGTTATTCACCTAAAATTCTGTAATAGACTTGAACAATCTTATTTTTCTCAGAGAAACTGTTTTTCTCAATCACAACTTGTTTGCCAGTGGATCTCGCTATGGCGCAAGCAATTGCGCTGCAGAAGGGACAACCAATGGTGCTGCACACAGCAGACTTTCCGCATAATCTTTGACATAATAAATCATAGGTTACGCCAGAAATTTTCACTGATACTAAATTCTTTCTCATGGAAACTTCGCAATTCTTCGCTATTTCTAAGTCTTCAATAAACACTTTCGGTAAATTCTCAGCCAAATACTCCGGCGAAACCTCGGCAAAATTTTTTCCAAGTTCTTTTTCAAAAAGATTAGCGAGCTCCACTCCAGGAGGAATGAGGTACAACCCGTCGGGGTTTCCCACAAAAACTTGCTGTGCCGTTTCCTTTTCTATAACGGGTACCATAATCATTTCGTTTTTTTGTATGAAAACTCGTCCGCCTTTTACTTCCTCAAGCGACCGCGGAGGCAGGTAAACGCCTTTTCCTTTGTATTCTAGGCTTGTTATTAGCTGGTCAAGAGCCTCTAAGGATGAGATTGTTGCGGAGTCTATCAATATTGACCTTACGTATCTTGTTGGCCGCACGTATAGCAGTAGGCTCCCCCAAAATGTTATCGCTAAACTGATGAGTAACAGGATTGTCGATTCATAGAGGATAGACAGCCATATGAGGATTACTCCAAACAAGAGAAAACCTAATCCTAGGAATATTGGTAGTTTCCCTTTAATCTTCATGTGCGATCAGCCTTCTAAATGGTGTTTTTGCGTATAGACATTGTGCTACGCCAAACAAGTAAAGGATTATCTTCAAAATTCAGTATTTCTTTTTTGACCAATCCAGCTTTTTCTGCTTGTTCAAGTTTCTCAATTAACTCGCCAAGTTTCATGTTTTTTCCTGAGATCTCATGGTAGGTTGAGGCAATCTGTTCGGCGGTTGGAATTTTTGTTTGTGAAGCCGCCTTCAAGATTTGCTTATCTGTTTCTGACGTGATTTTGGAATACGCATGGTAAAGTGACTTTTTGTTAAGATAGTTTCTCGCATTGCGGGATGAGATCAGGGCTACTACGGAGATTAACATTACGGTAAAGAGTTCGTTTCTGTATTTTGCAAAGGTTAGAACAATCTGGGACCATTGTTTTACAGGCTGCCAGTACCTAACGATTTCGCCGGCTATTGGTAAAAGCTGTTCTTCTTCCATTTTGGGTCTATCTGATAAATCGTCAACGATTGACATAAGTGATATTTTTACAAATTTCTCTTCAACTGTGGAGTTTACTATGAAAAGGGATTTCTCATACCAGTAAACCACCACGTTTACTGCCAAGCTTCCCTTTTCTTGGAAGGCGAAGGATTGGGCAATCAGTGGAGGGTTTTCTATCAGCTGCACCTCTTTTGAGTCGTATAGCGTTACTCTCCAGGAAGCGGCGAAGCATTTATCCCAGCCGTGGAGCTTTTTCTTAGCGTCCGCTATCTCCACATACACTTCCACTGGCCTTTTCGACGTTTCGTTGGGAAAGTAGGCGTACCTCAGATTTGCGTCTTGCCCCGTAGATGCTTCCGTTGCTTCGTCTCTGAACAAGAACATAAGTGTGTAATTGTTGATTTGTGGTAGAATTTGGGTTGCTTTGTTTCCTTCTATTGGTGAGCTTAGGATGATCTCTGCTGGGAATTTGGAGAGGGCGAAAACGGGAAACTGAAAGAATGTTATTAGGCTTATTATTAAGAGGAGAGGTGTTATTTTTGAAATGTCTCTTTTGGATATTTTGGCAGTAATTGTTTTCAGTAAACGACCGCATGCTTCGCAAAAAGCCTGTTTCTGGGTTTTGCGGTGGAGACAAGGCTGCAGGTCATGGGTATAAATTCTCAGTTTTAGGAGTTTTTCTGAGCCCCAGAGAATTATCAGTGTTCCGAGGAATACGAGGATCCATCCTCCGAATGTGTGGAATAGTTCAGTGGACAGTTCTATTCCTAAACTGAAACCTAGTAAAATGATTATTAATATTCTTATGATGTTAAGAGCGTATATTAGGGGGAAACCTGCGAAGAAGGCTATTATTCTCTTTTTTATTGAGCCTCTTAAAATGTAAGCCGTAAAGCTTGAGAATGTTAAGAATGTCAGCAGGGAGTAGATGCCGCTGCAGGCTACGTCTATTGAAAAGTGTAAGGTGGCGTCTGCTTTTTGGACTACTATCTCTGGGATGTTTTCGTTTGTTGTGAGGGTTGCGGGCAATCCGAATGCTTTGATTATGGCGAATGTTATTTCTGCGCTGTAGTTTGCCATTGTTCCGCCTATTGTGTAAAGCGTTTCGAAGGGTAGTGGTGTTAGTAGGAAGAGGAATGTTGTTGGGAATGCTAGGGCTTTCAGTGTTTCGAGGTTGAATAGGAATAGGGTGCATCCGAACAAGAATATTGGAAGGGATAAAATGTGATATTCGAGTGGGTGAAACGTGTATGAACCTGCTAAGTAGATGGTTAATGCGAGGGCGCTGAGGGCTATGCCTGTTGCTTCGTTTTTGGTTTGGGATGGTAGCGCGGTGACTGCTGTGAGGATTTTTCTTTTTCTGTATATGAGGTAGGCGGTTAGGATGGGTACTAGGAGGATGTAGCTTGTTTGTGCGTCTGCTGTGGCTTCGTTTATGAGAAGGTTTATGTCTTGATTGTATACTAAGGCGACTGCGAAAATTATGATTGCTGCCTTGATGAATATTACATGGTTGTTATGAATAGATTGAGTGAAGCTTTTAACCTTGTTCAATAGGCTATTCCCCTGTTTTATTTTTTGAAAATGAAAGCATTTTTAGGATGAAAGGGTGCGGATGCATATAGGTGTCGATTTTATCATCTTTGACAACACGTTCGGATTGCACTTTGATTCTTGAGATCCAAATTGTCTTCCAATTTTTAAGATTCCACAAAAAAGCCCTACTTATGGCTAGAACATACAACTTTCGAAATTTTAATGATTTGTAGATAGACGATAATATCATTAAAGCTGCCGAAATAGGAAATCTTCTAATCAGTCTAGATGAAGAGAAATTCTTTAGCAATGTATATATCTTCTCTTTATATTGTAGATAAAACTTGTGAATATCTTGAAACATTCTCACCGTATAACTCCCATAGTGATAACACAACGAGTCTAGAGCCACAGCATGGCTATAACCATATAATCGAATTCTCCAGCCCAAATCATAATCGCCCGTTAGAAAAAGGTTCTCATCAAACCCTCCATGTTTCGAAAGGATTTCCTTACGAATAATAACTGCCACGAAAGATGCATAGAAGAATTTGTCAACAAGGCAACTTACTTCGATGGAGTCATCAACTAAGGAATCAACCCATCCGTATTTGTCAAGCAATTGCCCTATACTTTGCACAGAACCCGTATTGGCTGATACGATCTTACTGGCACAGGCTCCTACCTGTGGGTTCGTTTCGAGTACTTTAACAAGCTTTTCTAGCCAAGTTCTAGAGACGTATGTGTCGTTGTTCAAGAAGACGATGTATTTCCCTTCTGCTATTTTGACCCCTAAGTTGTTGGCTTTGCAATATCCTTCATTCTTGTTATTTCTCAGCACTTTTACTGGAAAGTTTATTTGTTTGGTTATTTTGTTCAAGATTTGAAGAGAGTTGTCTGAAGAGTGGTTGTCAACGAAAATCACCTCAAAATCTGAAAAACTTTGTAAAGCCAATGATTTAAACAATTCTTCGATGAAATGTCCTCCATTGTAATTTGGTATAATAATTGACACCTTAACCACAGATAAACCTCACAGATACGCATTTGCCACTTTCAAGTTTTCGTCTGTGTGTGCTTTCTTTTTGTATTTTTGTTGCACGGTTAAACGCATTCTGTTAACTCTTCGGGGCTTAAGGTTTTGCAGAGAGGCTTGTTAACTAGTGGGGCTTAACTCGAGTCGAATGATACTGTTAACTTATTTGTCATGATTCCTTTTTACTTGCAATGAGAAATAAAATTGGTGAAGATTTTGGGATTTTCTCCAGCAATCTCGACATTATCGCCTTAATTCCTTTCACAAACTCGCGATCAAGAGACACATATTTTATAGAGTCAATTTGAAAATCATGCCTACCAAGGAGATGACGTAATGTTCGTTCATCAAACCAACAAGTGTGCTCAGGAGGTACATTCAATTTATTAAGCAAATGCCCAGAGAGGTACCTTAACCCGAAACAGTTCGGCGTTGTTATTATCAACTTGGAATCTTTTTTCATATGTCGCTTACAGCTTTCAAAAAAACCTCTAAAGTCCTCAAGATGCTCCAACAACTCCCCCGCAAAAATAACGTCAAATTGTGTGCCCAAATCGAAGTTTTCAGCGTTCCCGCACTTTATATTGTAGCCAAGCTGATTCAATTTCCGAGCATCCTCCTCAAGAATATCTAAACCTTGTACCTCAGCAGCATATTCTACGATAAAACGGTGCATCCAATTTTCCTGAGATGATTGTCTCCAGTCATGAGCAATACAGCCTAGATCAAGTACCTTCTTCCCTTCTATATATGGTCTTAACAGTTTATATCTCTCTGGAAGCTTTTTCCGCGACAAATCTCCCCCTCCTTGTGAGAATTGCCTTTTGGTCAAAAACTTGTTGAGCTAAAGTTTTCAGTTTGTTCATGTTTTCCTTCTTCTTTTGTATTTTTGTTGGACGGTTAAACGGTAAAGTTTATCAAGTATGACGATGCAAGACATAATTGGCCTTCGAAGTTGCGTAGAATCGTAGCGTTATCTGTCGCGTTGCTCGTTGTGATAATGTTAATTGTTACTTCTTCAGAGCAGATGACGAGCTCCGTGAATATTAACTCTTACGGTGCGATTAAGGTTTTATTGCCGCTTCATGTTGAAGGACAGTGGGTAGTAGACTCGAACGGTGCTCGTGTTCAACTTAGGGGGGCGGGATGCGACTATATAGCTTACCGTCGCACAGATACTTGGCTACCACAATATGTTCAATGGATGAAAGAAACTGGATGTAACGTCATACGCCTTGCTTTCACCATGCCAATAACGGGCAACTGGATAACAATAAGCCAAAGCACATATAATGCTACTCTAATGAATGCCACCCTTAACCTTTTGGCGCAGAATGGTATTTACGCTATTCTGGATGACCATGAAGATGCGGGAACTGCTGCAGTGCAGGGATATGAGTGGATTCTCCCAGATTATGAGAAGGAATGGATAAACGATTGGGTATCAATAGCAAATACGTTCAAGAATAATCCTACAATCGCAGCGTATGAACTGATTAATGAACCTTACGGTTGGGATATTTCTGCCCAGAACGATTATGCTCCCAACTCCACTTTGGTACAGGCTTACGATGCTTGCATTTCGGCTATACGGGCAACAGGCGACAACCACATTATAATGTGTTCTGATGGACAAGCTCCGTACAATTTTGGAGTGGGTCAGATTTATGGTGGTACAATTGCCTACGATAATTCATCTCAAATATCCCCTAACGTATGCGTAGATATTCATGCTTGGCACCACTACGGACTTGATGGTGCTAATGACCTTTGGTTTGGAGACATAGAATCAAGCACTTCAGCCGCGCCTTATCTTGTAGCTTCCGACTATATTTCTGCTGCTCTTGCTTTGAGGACAAGACTTGGTTGCCCAGTCTTTTTAGGCGAATTTGGAGCTTACAACTACTCAATGAGTTCAACTGATGCAGTTGGACTCCAACAAACAATCGAAATGGCAGAGAAATACGGCATCCCATGGCTAACATGGATGATGGATGCGTGGGTTCAGTACGCTCCGACCTTCTGGCAAACATTTGTTAATACATACTTGAGTGGACCATTCACATCAAACTACGTTCCGTCAAGCGTGACACTATTGAACCTTACTAACGCCAACATTGGCACGTTCCCAGCGTTGCCTTTCAACATCTGGACACACATAAACACCACAGCCTCAAAAAGATACATGGAATACGGCTTTAACCGGTGGGGAGTCATCGCGATAAGCTGTCCTCAACTTTATCCACTTGTTTTCTACGGTCCATGCACATTGCGTGTTCAAGGATGGGGTAGCACACAGCCATGTTGGGGAACCATAACAGACGACATCATCGTCACACTCGCGGCAGGACAAACATACAACGCTGAAAGCAACGTCGCATCTTATGGTTACACAGTTGTTTATGCATGGGGAGGTTAAATCTAGCGACACTTCCATCGAATAATATCTCGCATTTTTTCAGGTCATCTTTAAAATTAAAATTGTATATGGAATAATTTTTGGTTAGATATGATGGTGGCAAACCATGAGAAGTTATGATAAGCTTATTACTCGCAGATCGCGATTTAAGAGCCATTAAAGCTCCGCCAGCTCCATGTGCATGAAAAACATCAAATTTTTCTTTTCTATTTATCTTTTCTACATGCCTCGAAATATTCATGAGAGCATAAGAATTAGCAAAATAGTTAGCATATGCAGAGGGATCTGTTTTAATTCCTATTCGCTTAACACCATTAATTATTTCAAATTTATTGGCACCTATGTTTTCTCCAATAAGGAAAACATCATGGCCCATCAAAGCTATTTGTTCAGAAAGTGCATAAACATGAGATTGCATACCTCCGTATGTCCCGAACACTGCAAAAGGCAAAAGCATACAAATCTTCATCTATTTCCGATCCTTTAAATGCTTCAAGTTGTTTTCAAATGTCAAGTTTTCACCATAACCCATGCTGTATCAGAAAATTTTCAATTCCTTTTTTATCTAGCTTTGAAAACGGATCTTTTGGTATCGCATAATTCATTATCAATTTTTGTACTCTTTTATGCGATTTTCTGATGCGTGACTCCCTTCTAAGATTCGTAGCTAAATATAGTAATATTTTTATGTAGAGTGTAACTCGCTGTCTGCGCAGAATTAGAATTTCTTCATCTTTACACTTAAAGGATCTTAGAAGATTTATAGAAAAATCTGCGAAAAAAGCAATTAGGCTCTGGAAAAGTAGCTTTACGGGGAAGTATCTAATGGTCATAAGCAATCTGTTTCTAACATATAGGTACCATAGAAAACAACCAATCTTATGGGCTGAAGTTATCCCGCCTATTTTATGCTTAAATGTAGTGGAAGTTATTCCTATAGTTTTATAACCCCGACATAACGCTTTGCAACACAAATCCAATTCATCATAATACATAAACAACTCTGGAGAGAATTCTAGCCTATCAAATAATTCCCGTTTCACCATCATGCCACTGCCAACAGCCCAAAGCACAGTTACCATTCTCGTCTTATCTGCATCAAGTAAACTAAGTTCCTTAGCATCAACACCCACGAGTTCTCCGTAGTTTGTAACAAGCCCTCCAATAATGTGAGCAAAGACATCATCTAAATTCTTCGTTCTCTCTTCTACTCCCTGAGCAATTCCCACTAATTTATTACACTCCATTATTGATACAATTTTTCTAATATAATCATTTGATAACACAACATCTGGATTCATAAAAAGGAGATATTTGACATCATCAGATACATGCTTCGCCGCCAAGTTATTTCCTAGACAGAATCCATAATTTTTCTTAAGTTCCACTATTTTAATCATGTTACCATATCTGTTAGAAACGTATTCTATGCTACCATCATTTGATCCGTTATCTGCAAAAATCACCTCAAAATTTTTGTAGCTTTGAGTTACTGCAGATCCAATAGATTCATCTAATAATTTTCCTAGACATCTTCTACCATTATAGTTAAGAATAATAACCGCAACATTAGAAGACTCGCTTATGGTACGCAACTCTCCTCTCGCCAAATAATGAGCAAACCAATTAGAGCCCTATTGACATTGACAGGTTGAAAAGTCCCATTTCTTTGAAGGATACCATGACAAGTTTACAGAATCTCTGCAAAGAACTGAACTATCTCATGGAACGTAATAATTAATACGAAAACTCATTTGTTATCTACATTACTGTTTATTATCTCAACTACTCTATCTACGCTCTCTATTTCTAGATCGGGATACAGCGGCAAGCATAAGATTTTATTTGAAATATCTAAGGCTTCTTTCAAGTTGTAAGTTTTAACTAAATCCGCACCATTCTTTTTGAAATAATCGAAATTTGTGGTTAAAGGGAAAAAGTACTTTCTCGGTTTAATCTTGTTTTTTACAAGTTCCGAGTATATTTCATCTCTTTTTCCAAGATTCTTAAAACATACAGGCATATAGCCATAATTGTATTTTGAAGCTATAATTTTTTGGAATTTCACATGTTTAGATAATTCTTCCTTGTAGTGTTCGTATATCTTTTTTCTTCGTTGAATCTTTTCATCAATATCTTCAAGATTGCAGAGTCCCATAGCAGCCTGAAATTCGTTCATTTTAGCATTTGTACCAGGAACAATAACCTCTTCCTCTGACTTAATGCCGTGATTTCGCAACAGTTGAAGCTTTTCGACCAGATCCTCATCCTTAGCGGCGATGGCTCCGCCTTCAATAGTGTGAAAAACTTTTGTGGCGTGAAAGCTTAGGGTTGATAGGTCTCCATAGTTCAATATGGATTGATTGTTATATTCCACGCCGAAGGCATGTGCAGCATCATATAATAACTTCAAATTGTATTTATCAGCAATTTCTTGGAGCTCTTCAACATAGCAAGGGTTCCCATACACATGCACTGCGAGTATTGCGCTAGTTTTATTTGTTATCTTTCGTTCTACATCCTTTGGGTCGATGTTAAAAGTATCAAAGTCAATATCGGCAAAAACAGGCTTTAATCCTTCCCACAATATTACGTTTGTTGTAGCTGCAAAGGTAAAGGGTGTAGTAATAACTTCACCTCCGAGGTCGTACGCTTTTAGAGCAAGTTGAATGGCCAGTGTACCATTAGAGACTAATATAAGATTTTTGACCTTTAGATACTCTGCTAGCCTTTTTTCTAACAATTGCACAAATTCACCATTGTTTGTCAGCCACCTGCTGGACCACATCTTTTCTAAATAATGAACATATTTCTCGAGGGGGGGAAGATCCGATTTAGTGACTGTTATCATTTTCTACCACATCCAAAGTTCAAATCAATTCCTCCCAGTCAGATTTGCTCAATTTTCTGAGAGGTTTTGCAGGGACCCCGACAGCCAAAACGTCTTCTGGAATATCTTGAGTTACAACGGCACCTGCACCTATGTATGAGCCTCGGCCAATGGATACTTTGTTTATAATTGTAACGCCAATCCCAATCCAACATTCATCATGTATCGTTACATTTCCACCTATGCTAACACCAGGACCTATGGTGACGAAATTTCCGATTACGCAGTCATGGCTTATTGAAGTATTAGCATTAATGATTGAATGCCGCCCAACTTCTGTGTCACATGTTAAGACCACTGCTGGACAAATTATGCTTCCTTCACGAATTTTCACAAAATCACCTTTTATAACAGAAGGATGTATCACAGTGTCGAAACCAAAACCTTTTTGCTCAATTTCTCTGACCCACCGCTTTCTTTTCGGAGAACCCATTGCACCAATGAAAAGTGAATCTTTAGGTAAGGCTTCAATGATGGATGCGTCTATTACGTCTTTGCCGTAAATCTTGCTTTTTTTGCGATTTTCTTCTATGAAACCTGCAATTTCCTCAATCTTATTCAAATCTTTATAAATGTTGAAAGTTTCTCTGGCCATGTTGCCAGCGCCCAAAATATAAATCATTAATAAGCACAGCCTGTTGCATTCTTAACTATCAGTTTTGGAGCTTAAAATCATGAACTATTTGTAGGTGTATTCTCCCTTGTAAAATAATTCTAGATTCTTGATGTATTCTTTATAGTTGTAGTGTTTGCTGCATAGAGCATATTGTTTCTCTTGGTAATCAGCATAGGCTTTCTCATTATCAAGATTTCTAATATCTGAACATATTTTCTTAATCAGAACATCATAGTTGTCATAAACTGTACGCAAGGATTTGAAATCCTCTGTGAAGAAGTTGGAATTGTACACGCTAAAACTAATACCTCCACTAAACACGGTTTCTAAAAAGTAATTATCCAGCCCTTCACCAAAAGTTAAAGCCCATTTCGCTTTAGAAATTAGCTTCTTATATTCTTCATATGTTAGGTTGCTAATAATTTGTATTCTTAGTTTAGGAAATTGCTTTGCGATTAACTTTATTATCGACCATTTATCCGCATGCGGGTCAGGGGAAACCACCATTAGATCTTCTTTTTCAGCATAGGCCCTTCTCTCATACTGTTCTGGACTTACGAAAACAGATAGCTTGTGCAAAGGGAATCCTAACTGTTTCCTTGTTTCACGTGTCGAGTATTTTTCATGTGCGGTTGTGCAGGTCAGTTTTCCAAATTCCTTTAATTTCGCTATGTACCGCAGAGGAGGCAAGAGTTCAATATTCTGGAGCATTATGTTAATTTGAACACTCTCAATTTTACTCAATTTAATGAAATTTCCGTACGTGACATTTTTTAGGAAGTCGCCTATGCAATATTCTGGTACATGTATCATCAGATGTTGAAGATTTTTAAAATAAGACAAAACCTGAGAGAATCGATAAATATAATTCTGGTTTTCGAATTGAGTATACTTTAACAAAACTGGCTCGCCATGTATTGTACAAAGGATAGACTCGGCTCCATGAATATGCTTAAGCTGCATCGTCTCTTCGTAAACGGACGAAATTGATAAATTTCCTCCACACACAATATCAAACCCCGGAGTTACAAACATGATCAATTTCTTCGTCCTTGGGTTGTAGTTCTTTTTTAATAGTTTATCTTGTAAAAGGTTTACCCTGAGGTCTCTTAGAAAGTTTGAAAGTGAACGCGGACCGAGATGCCTAAGTTCATTAATAAAATAATGTATCTGCAAGATTCTTGCCTCGAACAACAACCGTGAAGCGTGATTTAGGATGTCTTTTTTTGCAAAGTTACTGGATACGACTTTTGTTGTAAACATTATTCATCTAATTTTTTTTCCGGCTAAGTGAATGGTCTCCCCGATCAAAGTGACAAACACTATTTCTAATTTAATTAATTCAAATTTTGTGTTTTGCCAAGATAGCCCTCGTAATAGAAATTCCTTCGCCACTTTTTCGTCATTCATTACCGAAATTATAGATATCACAATTGTACACCATTATCGCTCTGTTAAATTTTAGTTTGGTTGAAATTTTAGGTGAATTCAATTTTCTATGCTACAAATGGTTTAGCTATACACGCACGTAATTAAGAATAGCCTTTTTGAATTTTTGAATCCGCAAGTGAAGAGCGAATCTAAGCTTAAACAATAACTATATTAAAATAAAAAGCGGCAAGCTAACTCAATACCTTCTTGTAAGCTTCCATGGTTTTTAGAGATACTTTTTCCATGGTATAGTTGTTTAATATGTGACCTCTTAATTCTGGCGTGCGTTCATGACAAGAATCGACAAGCGCCTTCAATATGCTGGATGTATGTCCCGGGTCTATGTAGAAGGCTAAATCCTTAAAATATTCCATCGTGCCTCCAATTTTGGTGATTGCCACATTCGCTCCTGCAAGTCCAGCTTCTAAAGCAACTATTCCCGGCGTTTCATACCAACTGGGCAGTACTAGAGCCTTTGCAGCTGCATATGCTGAAGCTAATAAATCAGATTCGTGTGACAAAAATCCGCAGAAGATTATATTTTTGTTCCCTTTAGCAGCTTTAAGACACTCCTCTAAATACCTTCTATCAGAAGTATGTCCAATTATTACTAATCCGGTTTCCAATCGTGTTCTTCTAAAAGCTTTGACGAGGTTTAAAACATTTTTTCTCGGTTCTATGCGTCCTACAAACAGCACAAAGTCCCTTATTCCATATTTGTTAACAAATTGGTCAGATTTTGCTTCCGCAAACCTTTCTTCCACTCCAATTGGAACTGGAAATATATTTTTCGGGTTGACTTTGAAACTACCTACAAGTAATCGTCCTTCATCCCACGAGTTTGGTAAAAGTAAATCAGCATTCTGTAAAACAGTTGCGTGGAATTTATAAATTGAGGCGAATCCCAAGTCATTTCCGCTTCTTTGAACAAAAGAAGATATAAAATTCTTGACTAAGCTTCCTACACGAAACGAAATCTTATATCCATCAAAACTAAAGATAGGTCCCCAAGGTTTCCAATAAATTGGCGAGACTACAACTTTTACATTCATCTTCTTAGCTATATTCACTAATACGGCGGCATCTAGAGGATTCCCAAGGGGCCTCCATAAATGAACAATATCATAATCCGCCAAATTGTCCTCAGAAGAGTTAAAAAACTTGACTTTAACTCCGTTCTCTTCAAGGTGCTTGCACAACCCAAGCATCTGAACTTCAACGCCACCATAAACTTGGAATGAATGCTGGCATGTTACAAATAATACTTTCATTCAAATCTCCTTCAACTATTTATCGCAACTTTAAAAGTATACTAATTCATGTTGGATTTGTGTCAGATAAAGAGTTGACTGTATGCATGGTTTGAAATTCGTCCAACCTGACAGCGGGCAAAATCAAACAATACAATTCGGATAGGCAAAAGAGATTTTTGCCTACAGCAGACCTTGAGCGATACCTCTCTTTCCCGTTAGTTTCAATTTCTATGAGTGGTCATATTTATATCCTTCTAACTTTTAGCTAACTGTTTGATTAGTGGAGTTATGTTATTTAAGCAAAAAGTATGTCATTAATTTTTCCTGCGCCATCGCAACAGTTTGAGCCAAATCCTCCTAGTAATGTATCCATAACTCCTAGCCATTCGACCAGCCATCACTATAAAAACCAAGAAAAGCTTCCTCAAATTGAAAGCTCTCCAGTAAAACATTGCCGACGCAAGAACAAGCATAACATATAACAATCCTATTTGATAATAGCGCATAGTCACAGATATGATGAAGAGGAGTGGTAAAAAGAAGTACATCGCCAACTCCAAGCTCCAAGCTGTCGGCGCACTAAGTAATACTGCGTGGTAACTATCAGCACTGGAGGTAAAGTATAACTTCCAATGTTTTACTACATATCTTAACGCTGATGCACTAGAATCATGTATATTCCCAATTAGCATATATTTTCTTTTCTTAGGTAAGTGTGCCTGTATTAAAGTTCCATCAATAATTATGTCGTAACCTGCCTTTTTCACTCGTGCCGCAAGCTCCAAGTCTTCATGAATAGAATAAGGATATCCCAATCTTTCATTAAGCAAGCCCACTTCATCCAAGACATTTTTCCTTATCATAACACAGCCTGTGCCGAAAGTTTTCGTGCGAGTAACTCTTCCCTCGAAGCGGAAAATAGTAGCATGCTCGAAGATGCTTGGTCGAGGGGAGGCATAGGGAAAACATGCTACAGCTACTTCTGGCGCTCTTTCAAGTATATTTAAAGCATGTTTAAAAGTCTCGCTGCAAAGCGCTATATCATCATCTAAAAGGAATATATAATTGCCTCCACTATTTCTTATGCCTAAATTCCGCCCATAACTCACTCCTTGCTCTTGACGTTCTAGTATTGTAATACCGAAGTACTCTCCATCATGCCGACTCTTGAATTCCTCAACGATCTCTAACGTAGAGTCTTTGGATGGGTAATAAGAGAAAATTATTTCTATTCTGGATTTAGGATAGTTGATGCTGTAAAAAGCCTCGAGAGTCTTTTGGAGACAACTGCTGCTGTAAAATAGCGGCATTACTACTGATATCAAGTTTTCTGAAGACATCTTTTGTTTCTTACCTCTAGGAGTTCAATAATATTTCTTTGAGTATCAACCATCGTTGCTCCTTTTTTATCTAAATTCCCAAGATATCGCAGATGTTTTCCAAAATCTGAAGTACGGGTGAAGTACTCGTAGTTTGCATGTTGCCTTTTGCCTATTAGGTGATAACATTCAATTAACCATAAACCCTTTTTTACCGCTCTATCTACCGACCTATTCATATCACTAACTCTTGTAAAAGAGTGCCAAGTTTGTACCTTTAAGGAGGTTTTTGAGAGTGCTCCAGGCTTATTATATCCAAATTTCATACCTCTTGCTGACGAGTACCCAGCACGTTCAATCTCTCTTTCAAGTTTTCGACAATATGCTCCGCCAGGGTAAACAAAAGATGTACATGTTTGATAGGGTATTATCCTATCTATGCTTATTCTTGAGTGCACAAGTTCGTATAGAATATCAGCTCCGTAAGGTTTTCTAACTTTGCTACCACGAGAAAAACCATCAACCTTTTTAGATTTATGTGCGCTTTTCTTAATATGGTAGAGCTTGTATGGTGACTGAGTGATTGCATTAAAGAACCTTGAGAACCTTGAGAGATAAAGGTCAGCACCGCTTAAAAGGGTGGCATGCGTCATGCTATGGGAAGCTATTTCATGTTTCATTCGAGCTAAACTTTTTAGTTCATCCCAATTGGAAAGTTTGAAAACATCAAGCTTCTTACCAACTAATCCGGGTATTACGTTAAAACTTCCCCTAAGGCCGTATTTTTCAAGTATGGGTAAAACCGATTCTATTGTTTCCTTAAACCCATCATCAAATGAAAGTGTAACGTAAGCTGTCATGTCCTATCACTATTTTTCGGGGGAATCCAAAATGTCAGCACCCATGCACTCCACTTTTTCCATGTTGATTTATGGGTTGACTTACACAAGGTTATGTCCATACCCGTTATTGTGAGCTTTTCTATAACCTATCATGAAACCCACTCTTCTCTGCAAATAGTGTAGTGGCATCAAAAAACACGCATAATCCTTAAACAACTTCAACATTAAAATATGTCTGCTTCAACGCAGATTCAATCGCTTCGTCCAGCAGCCCACCTAAATATCTCTGACCATTATGATTAAGAATAATAACAGCAACTTTTGGAAGCATAACGAACCCCATACCTGCAATACAAGCGGGCATAAAAATTTTATCTACGAATTAGCAGAACTAGGTGCGTATCCGCTTTTATGTGCACGAATGTGACCAACGAGAAAACCAAGTCGTCTTAACCCATAATGAATCGGCATCATAACGCATGCCAAATCCTTCGTTAACCTGAAAGACTTAAAAGTCAAGTTGATGCACTCCACGATAGCAAAGCCTGCCCGACGTTTCAAACTTGGAAAAAAAGGTTTATGCTTACTCGCCAAATAGTACGTGCCGTACCCCCACCACACAGATTCCTTATATAAACCCCGCCACGTATCCCTCATAAAATGGTAAATCCTCGTTTCCTTGTTGGCACCTATCTCCCAACCCGCAAGTTTCATCCTGATAAACAAATCCACATCCTCCCCAGCACCCTCAATAGAAAGATCAAAACCACCCACACTCTTAATCGCATCCACCCTGCAAATGGTTCCCTGAATTCCAGTTTTACCCATGAAATAACCTACTTTCTTCCTATCCGAGGCTGGAATTACCCATTGATAACCTTGAAGACGCGCAACAATACTTTCACCTAACGGTATAATCTTCGCACCACAAAAGCCAGCTTTCGCATGTTCCTCCATATACCCAACCTGACTTTTCAGGAAATTCGACGGAAGAACATTATCACCGTCAACCCAAACAATATACTTGGAGTCACAATTTTCAAATATCAACTGACGCGCATAAGACAAGCCCTTCCCATCATCAGATAAAAAAACAACCCTGACGCCGGTGCCTTTCAAGTTATCTTTTATAATCCCAATAGTATTATCTGTTGAGCACCCGTCTACAACAATTAATCGAAACCTATTTTTTGGATAATCCAAATTCACTATGCTTTCAATGTTTTTCGCAATGGTCTTTTCAGTGTTTTTGACGCAGAGACCTATAGCCACACTGGAAAACTCGTTGTCTTTCATTACAGGCCACGTCCAACAGCCACATGCCTTCCACTATTATAAACCACATTAACAAGAGTCTCATTAACCGACCCCAAAATTTCAGGAGACCAAATATACGTGATGCCAGACGCTACCTCTTTTTCATACATTAATTTATCAATCATAATCCGATGCGTTTTCAGCGATGAAGCATAAAAACGGATGGATTTCCCAGAAGACTCCGGAACTATCGACAAATACCAAAGAGCCGTTAAAACCTCATAAGTCGAAACAACATACGTTCTTTCCGAAAGAATCCCATAAAGAGTTTTTCCCTCAATAAGATCTGCTGAACTCGTCGGATTAGCCGTTTTAATTTCGCGATATAGCTGAGGAGAAAAGGCAGGATCACATACGCCGATGCCACTAAACAACACTATAGAAATCAAACCTATACCAACAACCTTCCAAGACAAAGACTGCAAAAACTTTATTCCTACTAACGCTGCCACCGGAATAAATAATGTCATGCCTGCGTACCCAAGATAACGCTGCAGATTCGCATGAGCCATAAACACGCTACCCACAAGACCAGCAAAAGCTAACCCCCCAGCAGCTACGCCCAAGGACGACGAAAAAACAACGCCTAAAGACTTTTCCTTAGCACACCTAACAAAATGGTACAGAACAAAAGCCAAAGCCAAAGAAATAGGAACACTCCAAGCATAAGCACCTAACGGCGAAACAAATTGATCATACAAGGGAACATATTGAGCGCCAACCCAGCCAACTTCACCATAACCCAAAATGTCACTAACAAGACCCTTCAAAGGATTTATCACAGGCTCAATACCTCCAAGAACAACCCATCTCCCCAAAGTCATCACGTAAACCGACGCCGAAACAACATAAACAAAAGAACGATGATGAGCCGTCGTGGCTATGTTCACACTAAATTTACGACCGAAAACCATTAGCACAAGCAGAACGCTTACAGCAACCACGCCTATGGCAGCGGTTCCATGCAGCAATATGGCTACAGCATAACTCAAGTTAATCAGAAAAACGCTGGACAAAGACGGAGAATATCTAAGAGCCTTAAACAACCCCAACAAAAATACTAAAATAAAAAAATTAGCAAGCCATTGAGGCTGAGGATTAATTACAAGAGGCGGAGTAAAAGCAAACAACAAAACACTTAAAACACCAACCTTCCAGCTTCCACCAACTTCTTTGGCAAGAGAGAAGAGGATTAAATCATAAGCAACTGCGAACAATACGGCAACAATCCATCCACCTAATAGATCTGTGTAGCTTATTCCTGTTATTTCCGAAAAAGCATAGGAAAGCCCCAAATCCATTGGAAACGGGTTGTAATAAGGATTAAGCATTTGCCATTCAGGGTTCCAAGCTTTAGCTTCTTCAAGTTTAACGAGAGCTGGCGTTCTCTCTGTTATAAAAATGCCGAAAAGAGGCAACGCTATTGAAAGCACGACCAAATGAAGTACTACAGCCAAAATAAGTAAATGAGTCTTATTAGAGCCAGATGAGCCTATAACCGCGACCAAAAAAAGAAAAACTGCTAACGGATAAAGAAGAAAATAAAAAAGTGAAGTATTCCACAAACGCTGAAAAACCAACAACAAAACCACACAAGCACAAACACCAACCAAAGCGATGTTCGAGGTTCTACTTCTCCAACACCTTTTTCCCTCACCCTTAAATTTATCATTAAAAAACAAAATAACAAGATAAATAACAGTAAGTGCAGCCACAAACAACAAAAGCGCATAACTAAACCTTATCAACCAATTTCACCTAACCATTCAAAACTTCCGTATAAAATGCCTCAAAACGTTCAATAACATTTTTCCAAGGCTCCGGTGCACAAGTCTTCGGGAAAACACACGCCTCATGCTTTGTCAGAGCCCCAGCAATAACATTCGCAACGAAACGGGGTTCTAAGCTGTTCACATTAGCGGATTCTGGACAAAAAGCTGCCGCCTCTGGAGTCGCAACAATTGGCACACCCATAGCACAAGCCTCTGCCAAAAACAAATTAAAATTCTCTGCAGAACTCAAGTTTATAACGGCCCTAGCATTTGACAAAAGCTCCAAGTATTCCCTGCGTGGCCTAGGTCCCATATAAACGATCCACCCAACCCTTTTCGACATCTTTCCGAAATAATCGCTCCTCGACCCCTCGCCAACTATGACAAACTTAACATCCCGCCCTTGCCTTCGAACAAGTTCAACCGATTTCACAGCAACTTCTATCCGCTTATACTTTTCAACTCTACCACAATAAAGAACGTAATCGCTATCCTCTCCCTTCCAACTGTAACGAAAAACATCCTCATCCACCCCTAACGGAATAAGCACCAACTTCCCCTCAGCATTACCGAACTGCTGCCCTATCACCTTTGACTCCAACACTGAAGTAGAATGAATAGCATCCACACATCTTAGACCTGAGTTTATACGCTGTCTCCAAAAAAGTTTCCACAAAATCCTCCTAAAAAACGTGTATCCAGGAGTCGAAAAATGCATAGTATAAACAAGTTTCCATCCAGGATTTATAGACCTCTTTAAATCTAAAGGAACCTTAGTGATCACTGCATGGGCGCTATGAGTATGCACAATATCAACATCCTTATCTAGAAAACTTTCCATAACCTTCCTATCCTTCGGTATATGAAAAGCATTTCTAGGCGAATAAGTCGGCACTCTAAACACTTCAACTCCGTTCACCTCTTCACTTTTAACCTTTCTAGCAGAAGAACTTCCACAAACCACAGCAACTGTATGCCCTCTCGCCTTCATGCCCTCAGCCAATTTCTGGACAGTATGCTCAACCCCGCCCACTGACGGATAATACTTCGGACTAACCTGAACAATATTCATTTTACACCAAACTCGTCAAGTATAAATTCTTCTACGACATATAGGTCGGTTTCCAAAATCCAGTCCTATCTCCACAACGATAGTCAACAAAACCACTCAAAATGCCTCTCATCCAAAAATAACCCTTCATTCCAAAAATCAACAATAATGGACAAGCGATTGGTAAAAGAGCATAAAACAGCCTTATGCCTTTGGGAGGCTTAGTGTAAGCCAAAGCTTGATAAATGCCGCCAACCGTTTTTCTCTTGTACAATTCTTCCTTTTCAGCTGTTTTAGTCCTCTCTGTTTCTACATAACATTCTTCGCAAAAAATACTGCGATATTTAAACTCTAAAACCTTAAAAAGTATATAGCTATCCTCAGCCTTGCAAGACTTAATCGGAATAATTCTTCGCAAAACATTATACCTAACTAGCATCAACTCTCCACTAGCAGCTATCATCAACCTCCGCCTTATACGATCAAGCAAATTATAAAAAAGTTTCTGAGGGCCCTCTTTAACACAGACCCTCACAAAAACAAGGGCCGCATCTCCACGGTTGAAACATTGCAATGCAGCTCCAAAATTCCTTATCTTCGTATCCACATCGTTCAGAATCACAACATCCGTATCCTCCGGAATAAACCTGAAACCAAAATTTATGGCATCATACTTGCCCCTAGGTTCCCGATAAACGATATTCGGGTGGTTAAGTTTTTGACCACACACAATTAAATAGGGCACACCTAAAACTTTCAGTTCTTCAATTTTCTCATTGACATGCTTTTGATCTCTAGCTAAAACAAGAAAAAAAGTCTTCATTACAATGCCTCTCAATAGACAAAAATCAATACAGCAGAAAATATTAGTGCATACCGCTTACAATTCGTTTTAAACCTTTTTTCAAGCTAACCTCAGCTTTGAATCCTAAGGTCTTCTCAGCTTTCGAAGGATCACCATAGTTGCTAAGTATGTCACCCTTTCTAGGTTCGCCATGGATTATTTGCAGATTCCTTCCCGCGACCTCTTTTACTGTTCGGGCTAAATCATTCACGCTAGTAGGCTCACCAGTACACACATTTAAAATCTCACCAACCGAATTAGCGCCTTTTAAAGCTAATATGGTAGAACTGACAACATCTTCGACATGTACGAAATCTCGCGTCTGCTCTCCGTCTCCAAAGATTACTAGTGGTTTATCTTCTAGGGCATTATTCACGAACGCTGTGATAACTCCACTATACGAGTCATATTCACGTCTGAATCCATAAACATTAAAATATCTTAAAATCACCGTTGGAAGCCTATAGCACTGATGGAACGCTTCACAATAATGCTCGGCGGCAGCCTTCGACGCTGCATAGGGCGACATGGGCTTCAGCGGATAATCCTCCTTAAGTGGTAGTGGATTTCCTTCTCCATAAACAGCGGCTGAAGACGCAAACAAAAGTTTTTTGACACCACTTCTGACAGCCTCATTTAAAACATTCAACGTCCCATCCACATTGACACGATGAGTTTCCATTGGATTATTCACAGACCCCTCAACATCAATCAACGCAGCCAAATGGACCACAGCATCAGCCTCTTCCATAACATTCCTAACAACTTTCCTATCACAAACATCCCCTTTAACCAGCTTAAAATTCTCATCCTTTAAACATTCACTTATATCCTCAATTCTCCCAGAACGGAAGTTA